>Ga0210396_10003994_pt1 | contig 14534 bp, 14 predicted proteins | sample IncBWH17OmetaG_FD_155466 | JGI IMG/M metagenome (GOLD analysis project Ga0210396, IMG submission 155466) | Forest soil microbial communities from Barre Woods Harvard Forest LTER site, Petersham, Massachusetts, United States - Inc-BW-H-17-O ...
TACCGGGGCACAGACTGGGCATATCACGATTACGACTCCGGGCGGAGTGGCCGTGAGCAAAGGCATTTTCACGGTCACGATGCTTCGCTAAAGCATCTGCAAGTTCGCCGGCCGAGGCAGATACAAGTATTAAGCCGCGGCAATCGCTTCAATCAGGAACCAGGAGGTTTTGTACGAGCGGAATCCGCGTCGAAGCAGTTTAATTACTTCGGTCGGTTGGGTTGCATCTTTGGCTCTGTCGTTCCGTGTCCGCTCAGCAAGCCCCCGTCGCAAGCGGTAGCGTGCCGCCGATGGTGAGATTCAACGGAGGTCTGGGAGACTCGAGCGGCAGACCACCCGATGGATCCGTCGGCGTCACGTTTTCACTCTACAAGGACCGGCAGGACGTGACACCGGGGAAGCTAAACCCAGGGGCAAGAGATTGGCGATGGGGTGAGGGAATCCAGCGATTTTTTCCGCCTTATGAGATAGAGGGGAATTTCCCCGCGCTACCCGCAGAGATGTCCGACAAACCAGGCGAAACAGGTGAACCGCAAACGAAACGGTAACTGTTCGCATCCCCGAACTTAGGAAGACACACCATGTATTTGGAAACTGAAGAGGAGATGTTGCCATGACATACGCAGATGTTTTACGCCGATCGCTGGTTCCAGTGCTGCTGGTGCTGATCGCTGCCGCTGGGCTCCAGGCTCAAACCTTTTCCGTGTTGTACAACTTCGGAAGCGCTGCCGGCGACCCGTATCAGCCCGGTCGTCCGGGGATCGTGGCTCAAGGCCGGGACGGCAATTTGTACAGCACAGCCAGCCATGGGGGAACCGATTTTTCTGGAGCCGCATTCCAGATCACACCCACTGGCAAGCTGAAAACTATCTACAGCTTTACGGGCAACAACGGCGACGGGGAATTCCCCCAAGGCGGTGTGACTCTAGGCACTGATGGCAACTTCTACGGCACCACATTCGAAGGGGGACCCGCAGGGACCGTGTTTAAGGTTACGCCGTCTGGGGCTTCCACGACGCTCTATAGTTTCACGGGTGGCAGCGACGGGGCGACTCCTTACGCGCCACCGGTCGAAGGAAATGACGGAAATTTCTATGGCACGGCCACGGCAGGAGGATATATGGGCTCGGGGTGCGGCTCCGGCGGTTGCGGCACGATTTATAAAATCACACCCTCGGGCAAGTTCACCCTTTTGTACCAATTACACAACCCCGATGGCGCTTTACCTCTCGCACCTCTGATCCTGGGCGCGGACGGTAATTTTTATGGCACGACGCAATATGGAACCAGCTGCAATTGCGGCACCGTATTCAGAATCACGCCTGCCGGCAAGTTCAAGGTGCTCTACTCATTTGACATCACCCACGGCTCTAGTCCGACCTCTCCGCTGGTTCAGGGCACGGACGGAGATTTCTATGGTACGACCACGGGCGGCGGCGACAGCGGGAGTGGTGTGGTTTTCAAAATCACTGCGACCGGCAAGCTGACCGTCCTGCACAACATGAATGGAACCAGCGATGGCGCCCAGCCTTACGGCGGCCTGGCGCAAGCGAGTGACGGCAACTTCTATGGCGCGAACACCTATGGCGGCAACTCCAACTGCTCGGGTGGCTGCGGCACGTTTTTCAGGATTACGTCAAAAGGCGCTTATTCCGTGCTCTATCATTTTGATGGCACCACCGGAGCGACGCCGCAGATTACGCCATTCCAGCACACCGCAGGTGTCGTGTATGGCGATACTAACGCCGGCGGGACCGGCAATGTAAATCCGTGCAGCCCGGGTCAGTGCGGCGTGTTCTACGGTTGGAACGCAAACCTGCGAGCATTCGTCAGCCTATTGCCGTACTCCGGCAAAGTTGGCAAGACCGTCGAATTTCTGGGGCAGGGATTCAAGGGAACAAGCGCTGTGTCCTTCGGCGGAACCGCTGCCAAGTTCCAGATCGTCACCGATACCTACCTCACGGCCACCGTGCCCGCCGGCGCCCTCACAGGCTCCGCGACGGTTAAAACCTCCAGCGGAACCTTTGCCAGTAACAGGGTATTCCGGGTAACGCCGCAGATCTTGAGCTTCAATCCGACCAGCGGCACGGTTGGGACGAGCGTGACCATCACGGGAGTGAGCTTGAAGCAGACTACGAAGGTTGCCTTTGGCGGCGTCGTGGCAACCACTTTCACTGTGAACTCGGATAAGCAGGTGACCGCGACGGTTCCGACCGGGGCGCAGACCGGGCATATCACGATTACGACTCCGGGCGGAGTGGCCGTGAGCAAAGGCATTTTCACGGTCACGATGCTTCGCTAAAGCATCTGCAAGTTCGCCGGCCGAGGCAGATACAAGTATTAAGCCGCGGCAATCGCTTCAATCAGGAACCAGGAGGTTTTGTACGAGCGGAATCCGCGTCGAAGCAGTTTAATTACTCCGGTCGGTTGGGTTGCATCCAAATCGCTGCGGGCCTGAGGGGCTCAAGCTGAATGCTCTTCAACGTTGGGCCTGCTCGGCCTGCGACCTGGAAAGCGCTCCGGCAAGAGCCGTATTCGCATGCGCAAGTTCACGACGAATCTCGCCTACCTGGTCGTGCCCATCGGCGTCCAGTTGACCTGGCCCTGTGGTTCGAATATCGAGAGCTTTTTGGAACCAGGAACCGGCATCGCTCCAAAACCGCTTTTTGTCAGTCGGCGAAGCAGCATGTTCCGCCAGGGCTGCGCTAACCCTTCCGAGGTCAAGATACGTCTGACCCATTTCCACCGCATACCAGTACTTGTTAGCAGGGTTATCCCTCTCGAAGGTCGAAAGAGCGGCGTGAACCATTGAAGCGGCCTCCGTTACTTTGCCTTGTCGAAGCAAGACCTCGGCGGTGTTAAGGTCGGTCCACGCCAGATCCTCTTCGGCCATTCTGTCTCCCGCATCTGTGGAGGTAATCTCCTGGTAAATCTTCTTTGCCTCGCGAAGCAGGCGTAGTGCCCCTTCCAGGTCACCGTTGGCCTCCAAAATGTCCGCATTATCGATGCAATGGCTGGCTAAACCCTCGCGAGCGGTGGCATTGGCGGGGTTGTCCTGTGAGAGCTTTCGGACAACGCTCAGACTTCGGCCGGCGATGGCTACGGCCTCAGCAGTCTTCCCCAGCTCAGCGAGCATCTTGCCAACCGCCATGCGTTGCCCAGCGAGGTAGTAGGGTGCAATGGGACTCGCATGAGGTGCGCTAGCAAGTGGTTCCATGAGCGATACTGCATGCTGATAATTCTCCAGGGCGCCGGAAAAATTGCCAGTCTTCTCCAGGGCCTTGCCTTTGTAATAGTAAATTCCGGACATGTTGAACTGTTGCTGCCGGTCGCTTGCCCCCGAGGGCAGTGTGGTCGCCAAGGACTCGGCCTTCTGCAGGGTGCGCAAGTCGCTGTCGAAGTCGCCGGTGCTCTCAAAAGCTCCTGCCGCTCGGAAGTAGGCCCCCAGAAGGTCAGCACGCAGATTCACGTCGTTTGGGCTAGCAGTGGCCAGCGCCTCGCGAATGGCCATTGCTTTCGCATAGCTCGCGGAAGCGCCGGCGAGGTCGGCGAGGTTAGCCATTCCGTTGTACCCCTGAACATCGCCAATCCTCTCGTAGGCGGCGGCGACTTCTCGTTGGAGCGCAGGGTCCGGGCTCTCCTGCGAAAGGCTGTCGAGGTACTCGAGAGCTCGTTTTACCAGGAGTTCCCTTGCCATGGTTGCTCCAGGCAGGTTCCTGATGGAGTCATGAATCTCGAACATTAACGAGTTGGCGAGCTTACGGACATCGTTAAAGCGGCGTTCTGCCCGGGCACGTTGTTCTCGTGCCAGTGCTGCCTGCTCTCTCGCGATCTTTGCCTCGCGAAAGGTTACGATGAGCGCAACGAGGAGAATCACGGCAACCGAGACAGCTGCCAGCACACTGGCTTTGTGGCGAGTGACGAACTTCGAAGTTCGATACCGAACCGTGTCCCTGCGCGCGATAACCGGCAAGTCGTCCAAATGTCTGCGAATATCGGCGGCAAACTGTTCGACTGACGCGTACCGACGCTGCGGCTCCTTGCGCATGGCCATCAGCACGATATTGTCGAGATCGCCGGTTAAACGCCTTTTGAGCTTCTCCGATGAGCCTTCGGCAAACGCACTGACCGTCGCCGAAGTCTTGGGCTGCTCCTTACTTTGCAGGACGTCCAGCGGGTTACGTCCCACGGCCATACTCGGCTTTTCCGGTTCGAATTCACAAACCGCTCGCGCTAATTCCTGAGCGGTGCGGTTGTTCACGCGATAGGGACTCCTTCCGGTGAGCAACTCGTAAAGCACAGTCCCCAATGAATAAACATCACTCGCCGTCGTTATCGTCTCGCCCTTGATTTGTTCCGGACTGGCGTAACCAGGAGTGAGCATGCGAAAGACCGTCAAGGTCGGCTCAAATCGGTCTGAAGCTTCGGCGTCCAGAATCTTGGCGATGCCAAAATCCAGCAGTTTGGGTGTGCCGTCCGCGGTCACCAGAATGTTGTTTGGTTTGATATCGCGATGAATAATGAGGCGCTGATGGGCAAACTGCACCGCGGAACTAACCTGCAAAAAGAGCTTCAGCCGATCGCTGATTCCGAGCTTGTGATGCTTAGAATATTGATCAATAGATTCGCCTTCGATCAGCTCCATGACAAAGTACGGTGTGCCGTCTTCTGTTGTCCCTCCATCGAACAGGCGCGCAATATTAGGATGATCGAGACTGGCCAGAATCTGGCGCTCATTCTTAAATCGGCTGATGACAAAGCCCGAGTCCTTTCCGCCAGACACAACTTTCAACGCAACTTGCTTCTGGTACTGATCGTCGGCGCGGAAAGCGCGATAGACCTCACCCATGCCTCCAACGCCGATCAACTCGACCACTTGGTACGCACCCACACGCCGGTTCAGCATGGAGCGGAGCGAAGTGGAGCTTGGATCGGGCCGCACTTGCCCCATCGGCGATTTCAAGAAGTCGGCCGTAGCCTCTTGATGGGAGGCCAGCAACGATTCGACTTCGCGATGCAAGTCGGGATCTTCGACAGCCAACTGCGCCAGGTAGGGGAAGCGCTCATGGGCCTCAAGGCGCAAGGCCTTTTCCATTTGCTCCGCTACTTCTTGCCAACGCTCAGGAGTCACGCTTCGAGCTTCCTCCTATTTCTCGATGCAACCAGGCGCGAGCAACGGTCCAGTCTCGCCCGACAGTAGCCGCGGACACGCCCAGCAGTTGCGAAGTTTCCTCAATCGACAGACCGCCAAAAAACCGCAACTCCACAATGCGGCTCTGGCGTTCGCTGAGACGGGCAAGCCGGCTGAGCGCGTCATCGAGAGCGATGAGATCTACCTCCTTGGATTTCGGTAACAACACGGCCTCATCCAATGCCAAGGTGTATGCCTGCCGCTTCGCCGCGCTTCGACTGCGAGCAAAATCCACTAGAATCTGCCGCATGAGCTGCGATGCGACCGCCATGAAATGGGCACGATTCTGCAGGTGGTTGGGCTCCTGGCTGAGTAGCCGCAGATAGGCTTCATGCACCAGGGCCGTACTCTGCAACGTGTGGTCCGAGCGTTCTGACCGAAGATAGTGATGGGCCAGGCGACGCAGTTCGCCATAGACCAGCGGCACGAGATCGTTCAACGCCCCCTGGTCGCCGTCTCTCCACTTCTCCAGAAGCTGGGTTACCTGGTTGGATGCGAATGGAGACAAATGCCGCCCCTATTCGGGGTGTCACCCCTGTCGACGGCAACGATATCCCCAGGCAATTGGGAAGTCAATGGATAATGAATTCAAAGCGGAACCAATCGGGGATGCAAAATCATGCACCTGCCAAAAGGGGCTCGCATCGAACCGCGAAGTGTTACGCAAGCTGCTGTCGTTCCCGCTGTGAGCTGTTCGTGACAGGTCACGCCGCCCAAGAGCGCATTGGTTTTGTGCTTCAAAAAATAATCCGGCCCAGTCTCCCGTGCGGAAAGCTAGGAACCGCTAGAAGATTCAGTGCAATCCTTTTCGGCGGCTACGGCGAGGTGGATGTCTCCAAGCGCCGCTACATTTAAACCGTCCGAACTGAGCACTGAACAGCCGCGTTGCCCGAAGGAGACAGAGTGAAAAAGTATTTCGTTCTCTTACTCGGTGGCTTGTACCATTTGGGCAATGAGGCTGTGGAGATCGTCAGCGGCGGGGATGATTGTCCGCCAACTACAAGGATTCGCGGCTCGGAGTGAGGGTGTGCATGCAATCAGGGTTGCCAGATTTCGCTCGTCTCAAGTCCAACATGAAAGCAAGCTGGATGGCCGGAGATTTTGGCCAGATCGCTAACTTTGCCGTCAAGGCTGCGGAAGAGTTTGTCGCACGAACCACAATCTCGCCCGCTACTCGGGTTCTCGATGTGGCTTGCGGCACAGGGAACACCGCGATCCCGGCTGCACGGGCAGGCGCTATCGTCACAGGTGTGGATATCGCACCCAATCTGCTTGAGCAGGCCAGAAAACGTGCCGCCGCAGAGCACTTGGAAATACGCTTTCAGGAAGGTGACGCGGAGGAACTTCCGGCCGGTGATCGTGAATTCGATGTCGTGCAGACAATGTTCGGGGCCATGTTTGCTCCCCGGCCAGAGCGGGTGGCTGCTGAGTTGATCCGGGTGTGCAGGCCGGGAGGACTCATTGCGATGGCGAACTGGACGCCTGAAGGATTTGTAGGAAAATCTTTTCAAATCACTGCGGAAATGGTGCCGCCTCCCGCAGGGGTTCCCGCCCCGGCGCTCTGGGGAAACGAGCAAGTGGTTAGCCAGAGGTTTGCAAACGGGATTTCGAAGCTGAACCTGTCCCGGCACAAAGCAATGTTCGATTATCCTTTCAGTCCAAAGGAAGTGGTGGAATTTTTCCGGCAATACTTCGGCCCTACGCAGGCAACATTCTCAAGACTCGACAAACAGGGTCAATCGGAGTTGGCTTCCCGGTTGGAGTCTTTGTGGACTGAGCACAATATCGCCAGCGAGGGCCGCACGACAATCGAAGCGGAGTATCTGGATGTCAGGGCGATTGTATCCAGCTAAGGGTTCGTTTAGCGGGCAAGTGAGGGAATGGGCATGTAAAGGATTGTTGCCGTGCTGTACGTGGGACACATCAGATGCGAAAAGAATTCAGGTTGAAGCTAAATGGAGATAAGTCTCGCGATGACGCGACTGCATCGTTCACGCTTCCGTTCGACACGCGAGAGGTCTGGGGCAAGGCTAAAGTCCCCGTCAAGGTGACGATCAATGGCTACACCTGGCGCAGTACAGTCGGGAACAGGGACGGGACTCAGTACATCGTCGTGAATGCGGCCGCGCGCCTCCATGCTGGTGTCAAGGCTGGAGACGTCGTTACGATCATCCTTGAGCCGGATACCGAAAAGCGCGACATCGAGATTCCAATCCGACTGCGGAGGTCGCTGGGCGCGAAGCTCACGGAAAAGCTCAACCATCTCTCATTCAGCCACAAGAAAGAATTCGTCGTTTGGTATTCCGAAGCAAAGAAGGAAGACACACGGGCTCGGCGAGTAGAGAAGATGAAGACAATGCTCTTGTCGGGAAAAGTCATCAGCTGATCACGACTGTGCCACAGCGAGTTCGCATGCTGCCTTCTAGATACTCCATCGACTACGAAGCCGTGCTGTCCGAAGCGAGGACGCACAGTACGGTAAACACGACGCTAGCCTTAAAGGAACACCTTCCATCAAGATGGCGCGATGTTTATTTGAGTGCGATCAGGCACGAGCCAAACCTCGTTCGGTTTCGGCATGGCACGTTCGAGTATCTGTGCGACATTTATTCCCAACTGGAAACAACGGGCTCTATCCCCTATGACCAGACAATCGCCGATCGGGTGATCGGCGTGCTAGGGACATCCTCAAGAGCACAACAAACTCGCAATGCGAGACGCATCAGGGTCGAGTTAACCGAAGAACTGGAAGGAACATTGCGGGACGATGGACATTTCATGGCGCACAGCATTGGGGGTGGTTTCGACGTAAATCTTTTCTCTCAGGAAAGGTGTTTGAATCGGGGCTGGTCGCTCCAGGGAAAGATTTATCGCCAGATGGAGAAATATTGCCATGAGCGAGAGGGCATCTTTTGTTTCTCACGCCCTGTTTACGCTGATGGCTCCAGTGTTCCTCGCTGGCTGGAGTTCGGGGTCCTAAAGACTGACGACACTCTTTGGGTCGAGGTTTTCGACAACTGAAGCACGCTCGTACGTTAGAGTGCACCAATCCCATACCTGCAAGCCGGGATCGCGGCCACGACCTAAAAGCTATCGATTATCCTGATTGCATGTCTGACGCCAGCGCAGTACGCATGCACGTTGCTGCTCGTGGTCGGCGGATCGAGTGTTTCACCATCGTCTGGAACGCGCTGGAAGGAATCGCTGCCGTTGCAGCGGGTGTCATCGCAGGAAGCATTTCCCTCACCGCTTTTGGCATCGATAGTTTCATCGAAGTGACATCCGGGACGGTCTTGCTCTGGCGGATATCGGTCGATGCTAACGAGCAGCGGAGAGAACGGAGCGAACGTATCGCGCTCCGCCTACTTGGTGTCTGTTTTCTCGTCCTCGCCATCTACGTCGCGGCTGAGTCGATCCGCGAGCTGCTCAGTCGCAATGCGCCGGAGCGCAGCGTGTTCGGTATCGTCATCGCCTGCGTTTCACTCATTGTAATGCCGATACTTTCAAGAGCGAAAAAGCGTGTCGGAACAGAGCTTAACAGCGCGGCGATGCACGCGGACGCCAAGCAGACTGATTTCTGCGTCTACCTTTCAGCAATCTTGCTGCTTGGTCTCGTCCTGAACGCGCTTCTCGGATGGTGGTGGGCTGATCCGGTTGCGGGACTCGTGATGGTGCCAATCATCGCCCACGAGGGTTATCGGAGTCTCAGAGCCGAAACATGCGGCTGCGAGTGAGCCTTTACGCTATCCGCCGCTCAGACTCGTTCTCTTTTTTCACAACTTCGCTAGGCTTCGCGTGGGGTTGGTCCATGTGAAAAAGGAAACACATGCTGCAATAAGTTTCCTGGCAAAGATCGCACTCCTCAAAATGCAAGTCGCACAGTTTGGCTCCGCAGTCGCAACACTCAGCGACCGACGTACGCCCACAAGGGCAGCCATTCGCATCGTCTACGCCGCGAACCATCACAATCTCGCAGTGGCTCACTCTTCGGCTCCGAAGTTTAGGCTATCAAACCTTAGGCTATCAAGGATCGCGACGAAGATAGGGCGAAGTACACGCGAGCAGGTCCAAACGCCGTTGGGTTTTACCGCATCTACAGTAAACCCTGTAGAGCATTAAATCCTTGTTGTGTTAGGCTTCGCAGAGCAATACCTCCCCCGCGCTTGCCATCGCGGAGGACAGAATGAGCGCCACAGAAAAAGTTAACATCCTGATGGTGGATGACCACCCCGACAAACTACTCACCTACGAGGTGATTCTCAGTGAGTTGGGCGAGAATTTGATTAAGGCTACTTCCGGACGCGAAGCCCTCGAACAACTACTGAAGAACGACGTTGCGGTAGTGTTGTTGGATGTGAACATGCCGATACAGGACGGCTTCGAATTGGCGCACACGATTCGACAGCACCCCCGCTTTGAGAAAACGGCAATTATCTTCATCTCCGCTGTGCGCGTCACCGACCTCGACCGCCTGACTGGGTTTGAGCAAGGGGCGGTGGACTATATTTCCGTTCCGATTGTACCCCGGCTATTACGCGCCAGAGTCAGAGTGTTCGTGGAGTTGTATCGCAAGACGCGAGAACTGGAACGGGTGAATGGCGAGTTACGCACCGTTTCGAGCCGCTTGATAAGGATGCAGGATGAAGAGCACCGGCGGATCGCTCGGGAATTGCACGACGGTTTAGGACAGGAACTTGCTGCCCTGACGATGACCTTGGCGCAGATTCCTGAGTACAAATCGGTTGAAAAGAAAGATCAGGCTGTGAACGAGGCAAGTGAGATCGCGGCTCGCGCCATCCAGCAAGTCCGCAGCATGTCCCACCTCTTGCACCCACCGTTGCTCGATGAGGTAGGTCTGCTGCCTGCCGTTCGGTGGTACTTGGACGGATTGACGAAGCGCAGTGGAATTGCGACATCACTAGAGGTAAAGCCTGCTGATTTCCCACGGCTCACGGGCGACTTAGAAACTGCAATCTTCCGCGTCATTCAGGAAGCCCTCACCAACGTCTTCCGGCATTCGGGAGCAAGGAAGAGTTGGGTTACTCTGTGTCAGCAACACGGAAACGTGATGGTAAGGGTCAGCGACGATGGCAAAGGAGTCGGCCCAGAGATTGCGGGGATGCGACCTGGCAGTTTGGGCATTGGTCTGGCAGGGATGAGGCAACGCGCCAAGGAGTTTGGCGGGACTCTGCGGCTGACCAACGCAAATCCGGGAACGCTCCTCGAGATCGTCATTCCTGCCCGATGCCTAGTTCCCCAGGACGAGCATGCGACCGCCTGAGAAAACGCGGTTAGCGCAGACCTCCCAATAGTTCGCCGCGCGTCCCCAGTTGATTGACCGAAAAAGCCGGGGAACGCTGGATCCACGGCGCCCCGGCTTTTGGCCGACAGATCAATATCAGTCCGATTTGATTGCGCTGGTGTGGTTCGAGTTGCTTTGGTTGGGCCGATTTTTCACCTGGTCGAATGGGAGGCCGGACCACACGCTAGCACGGAGCTTTATGTGACTTCCCAACTTGAGACGTGACGTGCAAATCGAACCACTACGCGACTCTGCCTTACGTTTTAGATGTTTCTAAGTATTGCCTTAAAAGACGAGGGTTCTTATCTTTCAATTTCGGACCTTACACGGACCGGAAGGAGAACGATGAGCCTCCTCAGAGCATGGGCCTTCGCAACCGCTGTCCTCCTCTTCGTCGCACCGGCCTGCGCTCAGACGACAAGCCCAGACGTACCAGTTTCGCCGGCTGATTTAATACGGGCGGTTGTGTCCAGTGAACTGAATCGGCAGGTGGATCGAAGCCACTGGATGTATGACGCAGAGAAAGAGGAATACGGCAAGAAAGAGACTAAACAAGTCGTGCAGTTGCGGGAGTTCTCTATCGCAAGATTGACCGCGATCAACGGGCAGGCGCTTCTCCCGGCACAACAGCAAGAGGAGACGGAAAGAATCGAAAAGCTTGTGGGTCATGCTGCGGAGCAGCAAAAATTGGAAGAGGTTCAGAAGAAAGACGCAGAGCAATGTCAGGCATTCTTCAAAATGATTCCCGATGCTTTCCTGTTCAGTTACGAAGGACGTGAGGGCGAGTTGATAAGGGTTAGCTTCAGACCAAACCCGAGCTTTCAACCCTCTTCGCGGGAGGCGAAGGTGTTCCATGCGTTGGAAGGCGAGATACTGATCCAGGCCAAGGAACGGAGACTAGCAGGCATAAGTGGTCATCTGGTAGAGGATGTGAAGTTCGGCGGCGGCTTGCTGGGGCATCTGGAGAAAGGTGGCACGTTCAGTGTCAAAAGAAGCGAAATTGGTCCCGCTCAATGGGCTCTGACAGGCATGGAAGTGGATATGAAAGGAAAGGCGCTCTTGCTCAAAACGATCGCTGTGCAGCAGAAGGAATACCGCCGCAATTTTCGAAAACTGGCAGACGACCTCTCCGTCGCGGAAGCCGCAAACATCCTCAATGGTCGTGTTACTCTTGCCGCGATCCACTAGCAAGTCAAACTTGATTTCCCCCCCTTGCTTTAAGCTGAAAACTAAACCTCTGCGGTCATAGCCCGCACTCGGGTCTGCTACCTGCGCTTGATGACGAATACCGTTTTGTCGTCAATGACATCAGCTTCACCGATTTGCTGTAAGCGTTCATCGCGCTTGACGGCATAGTCAAGCAATGCGTTACAAATTTCGCGGGATGGCTGGTCTTTGTGATTGCGCATCACGCGCTCGAGCTGGGATCGTTCCTCGTCATCATTGCCGTCGTAGACTCCGTCGGTATAGAGGAACAGTATGTCGCCGGGACTCATCAAGGTAATCTCGGCCACATCGGAGGAGTTCACCTGCCGTTTTCGCAGGCTGATCGAAAAATATTTGTTCCGGTCTGGATGATCTTCGGGAATTTCCAGGCCTAGAGGAGGAAACTGCACCATTCGAGCCTGGCCGATCTCCATAAACTTGCCGAACTCGTTAGAAAAAACCAGCGGCGGCGGGTGGCCAAAATTAACGAAACGAAAAAGTCCTTCGGGACGCATTTCGCCATAGAGCATCGTGGCGATTTCGCGCGCACTGTCTTTGGGATTGCGTCCGAGCGCGTTGCGCGCGGTGACGGACTGCGCCAGCCGCAGATTGATTTTTTCAAAAAACCCCGGCGTAGTTTTTCCGTAGCGGTCTAGTTCCACCAGCATTAAAGCATGAAAGGTATCGTGGACGGTCGATGCAATTTTGGCCGAGATGAGGCCGTGCCCCTGCGCATCCACCAGCAGCACGCCGGCTGTGGTCTTCAACTCCGGAAGATCTTCCGCGATACGCAACTGTTCGGAGCTTTTCGCTCTTCTGTATTCAAGAGGCGTTGATGGCTCGTGGTTCAGCCGAGTTTCCAGCCAGCACACATGGTCATCCACCATATTGCGCGCCGGTTGCCCAGCCGGCAAAGGGTCGAGATAGAGTTTCGCAAGTTTGAGCGCCCGGGCGATGCGGCCATCAATGTTGTAGCGCTGTTGAAAGTTAATGTACTCGAAGAGGTCGCCGCCAACCGTCCCCGCGGGAATGGAGTTGCCATACATATCGATGCCCGCGAGTTGTGGGATTGCGCCTTCGACCGGCATCAGTCGCTTGCGAAGATATTCGTCGATTGTGGGGCCGAAAGATGATTGATTCATGGCCAGAGATTTGCACCGCCTAAGATATTGATTATCGGTGGTAGCCTTGTCTTGTGGCAAAGGAATCGGCCAGCAAAATTCTTTCGATCGGCGGGCGGGAAGTCCAGATCACGAACCCTGAGAAGTTGTATTTTTCTTCGCAAATAAAAGTCACCAAGCTCGAACTGGTTCAGTACTTTCTCTCCGTCGCTCCCGGTGCGCTGGCGGGGATCCAAGAACGGCCGATCGTCCTAAAACGTTTCGTCAACGGCGCTGAGGCGGAGGCGTTTTATCAAAAGCGCGCGCCAGAGAAGCGACCAGCCTGGTTACGCACGGTCACTTTGTCGTTCCCTTCCGGCCGAACTGCCGAAGAAATCGTGGTCGATGACACGTCCGGACTTGCCTGGATTGTAAATCTTGGCTGCATCGAACTACACCCGCATCCGGTGCGCTCCGGCGACCTCGATCATCCCGATGAACTGCGCATCGATCTGGATCCGATTCCCGGCGTTAGTTGGGACGATGTTCGCCGCGTCGCACTGGAAGTTCAGGCCTTTCTCGATGAAGTCGGCCTTCGCGGCTGGCCGAAAACCAGCGGCTCGCGCGGCATGCACGTTAATGTGCGCATCGAACCGCGTTGGACGTTCACGCAGGTTCGCCGAGCGACTGTTGCCTTATCGCGAGCGGTCGAGCGCCGCGCCCCAACACTGGCCAGTTCGAAGTGGTGGAAGGAAGAGCGACATGGCGTCTTCCTTGACTATAACCAGAACGCGAAGGATCGGACGACATGCTCTGCCTATTCAGTGCGTCCGCTCCCGGATGCTCGCGTTTCGACTCCTCTTTATTGGGAAGAGGTTCCTGATTGCAATCCGGCGGACTTTACCATCTTCACAGTTCCTGAGCGCTTCGCGAAAATCGGCGATCCACATGCCAAGATGGATGCATCGCCGGGCTCGCTGGAAAAATTGCTGGAACTGGCCGATAAAGATGAAGCGGCCGGTATCGCCGACGCACCCTGGCCTCCGCACTTCCGCAAGATGGAAGGCGAGGCTGCGCGCGTGATGCCTTCCCGCGCGAAATCTGGCGCGAAGAAGATAACGAAGCCGCGCGTAAAGATGCCCTTGATTACGGTCGCGAATTCGCCTGATAAAGCGGCCGCGCTGGCGGGTCTAGAGCGATGGAAGGCCAAACACGCGGATATCGCAAGTCTGCTTGCTGTGGACGATGTGCTGGTCGATTCCATGCGAGGCCGCTCATCCACGTGGACACGCATCCGCATCAACCTGCGTCATGTCCCAGAAGAACAACGGCCCCCGCAGGAAACTCCAGAGCCAGACGATGATCCCACACGGGAGTGGCGGGCGCGTTGGAAGAACCGGGGTCCGGAATAGCGCGTCCCTAAGGGGACTAGCGGTTGTTTGGTTTTCACCGCCGGAGCTACGTCGCTTTCGCGACATAAGTCTCATCGTCCCTGGGGAAAGATTGCCGCCAGTTCCTGGGGAGGAACAACTTCAAGCTGGGCGTAGGTACAATCGGTGGGCTTCTTGTCCGTTCGCCATCTTCGGAATTGCGCTGTGTGCCGGAAGCGATCTCCCTGCATGTGATCATAAGCAACTTCTACAATCAATTCAGGCCGCACTGGCTCCCACGACAAATCTTTGCCTTGGCTCCAGCGACTCTGTCCGCCGGGCATTCGCTTGATACCCTCATCATT
>Ga0210396_10003998_pt1 | contig 14524 bp, 14 predicted proteins | sample IncBWH17OmetaG_FD_155466 | JGI IMG/M metagenome (GOLD analysis project Ga0210396, IMG submission 155466) | Forest soil microbial communities from Barre Woods Harvard Forest LTER site, Petersham, Massachusetts, United States - Inc-BW-H-17-O ...
GCACCTTCTCCATCTCGGCGGCGCATTTGGGGCATCTCAAGACGGTTTGATCGGCATCTGGCATATCGATCGATGTTACCCAACCCCGCCCCCGCTCCAATACCCCAAAACCGCCCGGCTTTCCCGCATTGTTAACGCGGTCGCGGCCAGCGCGTAGTAAACTGTGCCAGTGAGTAGCCCGACCCTTTGCCCAGCCCCGATTGACCGCAGTTCCGAGGCGAGCGACCTGCTCGCGTTGCAGCGCCGTAAGCTGGCCGAGCTGCTGGCTCAGGTGCGGGCGAATAATCCGTTTTACCGCCGCAAGCTTTCCGATCTGCCCGAGCATCCGTCGCTCCAAGAGCTTCCGTTTACCACGCGTCAGGAACTCGAAGCCGACCAGGCGGCCCATCCGCCCTACGGATCCAACCTGACCTACCCGCTGGAGAAATACTCCCGCTACTGCCAGACTTCCGGCACCGGCGGCCGGCCCATGCGCTGGCTCGACACGCCAGAGAGTTGGGCGTGGGTGGCCGAGTGCTGGAAGACGATTTTCTCCGCGGCCGCCATCACCACCAGCGACCGGCTCCTGTTCGCCTTCTCCTTCGGCCCATTCCTCGGGTTCTGGGGCGCGTTCGAGGGGTCGGTCACGCAGGGATTCCTGTCGATCCCGGCGGGCGGGTTGAGCACGCCGGCGAGGCTGCGGATGATCCAGGAAAACCAGGTGACGGTCGTTCTTTGCACACCCACTTACGCCCTTCGCATGGCCGAAGTGGCCCGCGACGAGGGGATCGATCTGCCCGGCTCGTCGGTCCGCGCGCTGATTGTGGCGGGAGAGCCCGGCGGCAGCATCCCCGAGACCCGCCGGGCCATCGAATCCGCCTGGGGGGCGCGGCTTTTCGACCACACCGGCATGACCGAGCTGGGCCCCATGTCCTTCGAGTGCGAGCCCAATCCGTTGGGTGTGCATGTAATCGAGACGGAGTACATTGCCGAGGTGATCGACCCGCTGAGCGGCCGTGCGGTCCCGGACGGACAGGTGGGCGAGTTGGTGGTCACGAACCTCGGCCGCGTCGGCAGCCCGCTGATCCGCTACCGCACCGGCGACCAGGTCCGCCTGACACGCGGCCGGTGCGCATGCGGACGTTGCTTCGCGCGACTGGAGGGCGGTATCCTTGGCCGGGTCGACGAAATGTTCATCGTCCGGGGAAACAACGTGTTCCCCACCGCGGTCGAAGCGGTCCTCCGCCGGTTTCCGGAGATTGCCGAGTTCCGGGTCAACATCGTGGAAAATGGCGCCCTGACCGAAGTCCGGCTCGAAATCGAGCCGCCGGCCGACTGCGCAGACCCGCGCGGACTTTGCGACCGGGTCAGCCGTACACTACAGGCGTCGCTTTCGTTCCGCGCCGAAGTTGAAGCGGTAGCGCCGGGCACCTTGCCCCGGTTCGAGATGAAAGCCAAACGATTTGTCCGAGTCAGAAAAAACGATTAACCACGGAGGCACAGAGAACACAGAGAAAAACATCAATGCAGAAGTGATCGACAGATTTTCGCAGGCTGCGCAGATTAAATGGCGGTATACGACTTGGGCGAGTATCGGTTCAACGTGACACGGGTTTTCAACCCGTGCGAGCGGCGCAAACCGGAAGGGGACCGCGGATTTCGCGGTTATTCACTCCGAACGTCGTCAGCACGGCTTAAAAAGCCGTGTCACAATCAGCGCAGTCGTACGTCCATTTAAGGAGAATCCAATCTGCGTAATCTGCGCAATTCTGTGGACGATCCTGCATTTCCTCCGTGCCTCCGTGGTTCAACCTCCTCCTGAATTTGCGGGAGAACGATTATGAAAATGGAAACGTTTGTGTGGGCGCTGGCGGGGCTGTGCTCGGCCGGGCCGGTGCTCGCGAATGACTGGTATCAGTGGCGCGGGCCGGAGCAGAATGGGGTTTCGCGCGAGACCAATCTGCCGGGCAAGTGGTCCCCGGACGGCGAAAACCTCGCCTGGTCGGCGCCGGTTGGCGGCATGTCGTGCCCGATCGTCATGGGCGGCTACGTCTACAGCTTCACCCGCGTCGGCGAAGTGCCCGCCGGGGAAGGTTCGACCGCCACCGTCGATCCCGGCCCCAAGACCCAGGAAGCCCTCACCTGCGTCGACGAAAAGACCGGCAAGATCGTCTGGCAGCACCTCCAGAACATGTTCCAGACCGATGCGCCCTTCCATCGGCTCGGCTGGTCCAGCCCCGTCGGCGATCCGGAAACGGGCCGCGTCTATGCCATGGGAACGCAGGCAACTCTGGTCTGCTGCGATGCCAAAACCGGGAAGCTCATCTGGAACCACCAGATGACCGAGGAATTTGGTTTGATCTCGACGTTCGGTGGACGAACGTCTTCACCCGCGATCGATGGAGATCTGCTCTACATCACCGGCGTCAGCTTCGGATGGGGCGACAACGCCGGCTCGCAGCACCGCATCTTTGCCTTCGACAAGAAGACCGGAGAACTCGTTTGGACCGCCGGCACCGGCGGTATCCCCGTCGACGCGCCGTACAACACGCCGGTCATCGGCGTCATCGGCGGCCAGAAGCTGGTGATTTTCCCGGGCGGTGATGGCGGCATCCACGCCTTCCAGGCCCGCACCGGCAAAAAAGTCTGGACCTACAAGGCCAACAAGCACGGGATGAACTCCTCGTGCCTCATCGACGGCGACCTCGTCTACGGCACCTGGGACCTGGACAACTACGACTCCAACAAGCTTGGCGGCGTTGCTTGCCTTGATGGATCCAAGGTCACCAATGGCGAGCCGCAAATCGTCTGGAAGAAGGAAGGCGTCGAAGACGGGTTCCCGACTGTTACGCTCGCGAACGGCACGTTGTATGCCTTCACTGATAACGCCCAGCTCTACGCCTTCGACGCCAAAACGGGCAAGCAGAAGTTCCGCAAAGGCTTGGGCCGGATCGGAAAAGCCTCTCCCGTATTTGCCGACGGAAAGCTCTACATCGCCGAGGCAAACGGGTTGTTTTCGATTGTGAAACCCGGTGAAGACAGCGTGCAGATTCTCAGCAAGAATGACTTCATGGACAAGCCGGGCCGCGAGTACGTGATCTTCGGCTCGCCGGCAATTTCCGATGGCCACATCTTCCTGGCCACGGCGACCACGCTTTATTGCATTGGTCCCAAAGAATTCGCGAAGCAGGAAGCGGCCGTTCCACCCGCCCCCAATGAAGAAGCCGTCCCGGCCGACAGCCAGCCCGCAGTCGTGCAGGTCGTGCCCGCGGACGTGGTCCTGCATCCCGGCGGCCAGGCCAATTTCGCCGCCCGCACGTTTGACGCGCTGGGCCGTCCGCTGAGCGAAGCGAAGGTCGAGAAATGGGAAGGAGGCCAGGTGACGCTGCCCGCCCCGCCGCCCCGGCCCAAGGAGCTGATGCGGACCAATTCCGCAGTTGCCGCTCAGGGTGGAAAATCCGAAGTGGCTAAGCCCGAGGCAGCGCCCCCACCGCCCCCGCCCGCCGGGCCGACCAAGGCCGGAAACCTCCAGGGCACGGTCGACAATGCCGGCGTCTTCACCGCCGCCGACGATCCCTCGCACGTCCTCGAAGGCGGCGCCGTCTTCGCTCACATCGGCAAGCTCCAGGGTTTCGCCCGCGTCCGCGTCTTCCCGCCGCTCCCCTGGAAAACCGATTTCGAGAAGGCCTTGGTCGGCAAGCCCCCGCTCACCTGGATCGGCGCCGGCATGAAGTTCGCCGTCCGGCCCGATCCCGATGATCCCGGTAACAAGGTCCTGGTGAAGCTCACCGACATCCCCCTGTTCGCCCGCGCCCGCACTTACCTGGGCACGCAGGACATGACTAACTACACCATGCAGGCGGACGTGAAGGCCACCGAGCAGGTCTTCAACGACAACGGCCAGGAAGTTCACAAGATGCCGGATATGGGCGTCATCGATCAGCGCTACTGCCTCGAGCTCAAAGGCAGCGACCAGACGCTCAACCTGTATGGCTGGGGCGCCGCCATCCCGCGCAACGAGCTGGTCCCCGGACTAGCGACCCACAAGGCCATCCCCTTCCCCTGGAAGGCCGGCGTCTGGTACACCCAGAAGATCATGGTCCAGCAGGAGCCGAACAAGGCCGTCATCAAAGGCAAGGTCTGGCGCAAGGGCGAACCCGAACCCGCTGATTGGACGATCGACCTGGAAGACCCGACCCCCAATACCCACGGCGCCGCCGGCCTGTGGGGCTTCTCCAACGATCTGGAAATCTATTACGACAACATCCTGGTCACCCCGAATCACCCTCAAGCCGTAAGCGAGAACACCAATGCGAGTCATTAATCTCTGTCGTCGTGGCGCCGTCGCCACAGCCTTCTTCGGAATTGTCGCCCTGGCGGGCAATCGCGCCGCCCGCGCCGACGACTGGCCCATGTGGGGCCGCACGCCCCTGCGCAACATGATCAGTCCCGAGAAGGACCCGCCGACCGATTGGAACGTCAAGACCGGCAAGAACATCCTCTGGAGCGCGTCGCTGGGCTCCAAGAGCTATGGGAACCCGATCGTTTCCAACGGCATGGTCTTCATCGGCACCAACAACGAAGGCAAGCGCGATCCCAACGTCACCGCCGACGGCGGCGTCATGATGGCCTTCGACGCCAACACCGGGAAATTCATCTTCCAGCGCTACAGCGCCAAGCTGCCCACCGGCCGCGTCAACGACTGGCCCGGCGAGGGGGAGTGCTCGACCGTTTACACTGAGCCTGGACGCCTCTGGTACTGCACCAACCGCTGCGAGGTCGTCTGCATCGACCTCTCGCCCGGCGCCGTCACGCCGGGGCAGCCCCCCAAGGAGATCTGGAGCTTTGACATGATCAACAAGCTCGGGGTCTTCCCGCACAACATGACGGCATCGGCGATCTGCGGCTATGGCGACTACGTCTACGCCATCACCGCCAACGGCGTCGACGACACCCACAAGCACGTCGTCGCCCCGCTCGCCCCCTCCATCGTCTGCTTTAACAAGAACAACGGCAAAGTCATCTGGACCGACAACCACCCCGGCGTCAATGTCCTGCATGGACAGTGGTCCAGCGTCGCCATCGTCGAAGTGAAAGGCCGTCCGCTGGTTATCGCCCCGCTGGGCGATTCGTGGGTCTACGGGTTCGACGCCCGCACCGGCGAGATCGTCTGGAAGTTCGACATGAACCCCAAGAACGCCGTCTATCCCCAGACGCGCAACGAAGTGATCGCGACGCCCTGCATCGTCGTCGACAAGGACAACCCCGATAGGAAGCTCATGTACATCGCCAACGGCCAGGACCCCGAGCACGGCGAGGGCCTCGGCCACCTCTACTGCGTCGATATCACCAAAGAGGGCGACATCTCCAAGGAACTGGAAGTCGACGAATCCCGGCCTGCCGGGATCGTCGGCAACGGCCCCGTCGACATCCGCGGCGAAGCCCGCAAAGGCAAGCCCAATCCCAACTCCGGTATCATCTGGGAATACGAGGCCTACGACCTCAATCACGACGGCAAGATCGATCGCTCGGAACACATGAATCGCACGATCTCGACTTGCCTGGTCACCCCCGCCGGCCTGTGTTTCGTCCCGGACTTCTCCGGCTTCCTGCATTGCCTGGACGCCAAGACCGGGCAGGTCTACTGGACCTACGACATGGAATCGGCGGTCTGGGGCTCCGCCATGTGGGCCGACGGGAAGGTATTTCTGGCCGACGAGGACGGCGACGTCCGAATCTTCGCCGACTCCAAGGAGATGAAAAGGCTCTCCCCCGAGGACGACCACCTCAACCTCGGCAGCGCCAGCTACTGCTCCCCCATCTTCGTCAACGGCATCCTCTACGTCACCGACCGCGATACCCTGTATGCGATCAAAACCGGTGCCCAATCCGCGCCGAAAGCCGATCAATAAACTCAGTTGGAACCACGGAGGCACCGAGGTCACGGAGGAAGGAAAGCCAAAGACATCAACATCCACAGATTTCGCAGATTACGCAGATTTGGAAACCAGATCTCGAATTCAAATCTGCGTAATCAGCGAAATCTGCGGACGAAATCTTTCTGTTTGTTTTTCTCCGTGTCCTCCGTGCCTCCGTGGTTCACCACTTACTGCAAATGACTATGAACGCTTCCCTTGAATCCCGCGCCCGGCAGGCCGCCGAGCAGCTCGACGCGCAGGTGCGCGAGATCATCGACTGGCACTTCAACCCCGAGACCGGCTGCCCCTTCTGGCTCGACTATGCCAAAAAGCTTGGTTTCGATCCCAGAAAAGAAGTCCACAACTTCGCCGATCTGAAAAAGATCGGCCACTTTGAAGACGAGTGGCTCCGCGGCGGCCCAATCCGCCGGTGGCTCCCGCGCGGCCTCGCGGGCAAGCCCATCTACGTCTTCGAGACCGGCGGCAGCACCGGCGTCCCCAAGAGCCGCCTCCAGGTCAACGATTTCCGAACCGACTACGAGCAATTCAGCCAGACCCTCCCCGATGCCTCTTTCCCCAAAGGCGCCGACTGGCTGATGCTCGGCCCCTCCGGCCCGCGCCGCCTCCGGCTCGCCGTCGAACACCTGGCCCAATACCGCGGCGGCATCGCCTTCTGCGTCGACCTCGATCCCCGCTGGGTCATCAAGTGCCTCAAACGCGGCGAAATGCAGGAAGCCAACCTCTACAAACAACACTGCATCGATCAGGCCCTCACCATCCTCCGTAGCCACGACAACATCAAGTGCATTTTCACGACGCCCAAGCTGCTCGAGAACCTGTGCGAGAAGATCGACCTGGTCCGCTACGGCATCACCGGCATCTTCGGCGGCGGCACCGAGTTCACGCCGCAGTTCCACCGCTTCGTCCGCGAGGAACTCTGCCCCGGCATCGACTTCCGCCCCACGTACGGCAACACGCTCATGGGCCTCGCCGCCCACAAGCCCTTCGACCCCGCCGACAACTACGAGATCATCTATCACGCCCCCCAGCCGCGGGCGGCGGTCGAGATCGTCGACTTCGATAACGCCGACAAAAAAGTCGAGTACGGCAAGATCGGCCGCGTCATGCTCACGACGCTGACGAAGGAAACCTTCATCCCCCGCTTCCTCGAGCGCGACCAGGCGATCCGCCGGCCCCCCTGCGAGCCGTACCCCTGGGACGGCGCCGGCAACGTCCAGCCCTACAGCGGCTTCGCGACCACGGTCGTCGAAGGTGTCTACTGAAGAGCGATCGCGACCCGGATCCCGTCCTCCGGACGCCCCGTGGCGTGGCGCGGCGCACCCCTGAAAAACCGCGCCAAATCGCGCCAAAACGCGCCATTCATCGTATGCCTGCGTGAACATCACGCCGAAACCATCCGCGACTCCGCACCCGGCTTGGCGAGTGGCCAAAAATGGCCTAAAATGGCACTGTGTTTAACAGAAAATTGCTTCGTAGCCATTTGTCTAAATATTGCCACGGCCTTTCCGCCTCACCACAAGTGCCGCCGCCCATGCCGCTCTGGCTTCTGTTCCCTCATTCAGCAATCAGCACTCAGCATTCAGCAATCAGCATTCAGCATTGATTCGTCGTGCCCGGCCCATCTTCAGCGTAGTCATACCCGCCGTCCGACAGCAGGCCGCCGGCTCGGGATAAGAGAAGATCGGGAAGGACGTACCGGATGTCCAGGTCGGGATTATCGAGCTTCGCCGCGTCGAGTTGGACGATGATCGTCACCATCGGCCGGTTGCTACTTCGGCAATCGCGCAGCTTTTTCAATGTGTGGCGCGAAGTCGCCTCATCGCCAATCAGAGGTCCATCCAGCCTCGCGTTGGAGTTCTTCGAGTTCCTGCTTCGCTACCTCGGACAGTTCCTCCAATTCCCGCAGGCGGGACGACGACCGCGTCGTCTCGCCCCTCGCACGCAGCGCAGCGATCTCCCGCGCTGCCGCCGTGATCGCCGCGTCACAAACATTCCATCGGAGAGCCATGTCGTCGCGCTCCATTCCGTCGGCTTCCTTCCAAACCTGCAATCGAGCGGGTTTTTGATGCGCGGGCCTCGGTGAGCATCCGGCTGCTTCCGAGCCGAGCCTGTCGTCTCTAGACGATTCCGAGCGCCTGCTTTGTGAAGTCGTGCACGTCCACGCCGTGTGTTTTGATCAGTGTGCCCAGGTCCTTAACCAAGGGATCGCCCCTGCCTTTGTTCAGGGCAATGACGGTCGCGCATTCTTGGATGAGGTTGACTGCCTGCACCGTGCGCTGATCGCTAAAGTAGTAGGGCTTGTAAAATGTCCGCGCACTCGTTTTCATTGATTTATTTGTCTCCCATTGGACGTAGCCGTAGATGACCGGCAGATTAGCGTTGCGGCGAAAATAGTTTGCCGCATCTAATTCTACCCATTCTGACAGAACGTCAACCACTTCGGAGACGAGTGCCTCATTGGATAATTCAGGAACGCTCATTTGAATGATAGGCTTTCCAAGCCAGATCAAACCAACACGATTCTCGACGACGGGAACTTTCAATTTATCGCCGTCGCCATATTCCTCGATAAACTCTACTGAATCGATGTCCGCTGATTTATCTTGTAATATCAGATGATGGATCATCCAGGTTGAGTAGAGCTTCACATCGTTTGTAGCGCGGCTCGCGCGGCACATCAAAACCGGCAAATTGAAGGAGCGGAGCCACTCCATCGCGTGTGCGCCGTAGCCAAATTTTTCGGAGCCGGACTTCACTTGTACAGTATATGCCGAAGAAACAACTCCGCCAGTGCCGACTTTTTTCATCAATGTACCAAGCAAATCAATCCCATAATCGTTCTCTTGGTCAATACGAACACATGGACCAAATTCGGAAAGAATGTAGCGAGCCAAGTATTCAGCTCTGTACCCCTGACGCAGATTGTTTGCAATGTAACCGCCACTCATATTGACCTTATCTTGGCCCGACGATCGCTCTTAATCGCAAGCGCCGAGCGGCATGTCCCTGGCGCGTCTTCATTCATGACATCCCCGAATCGTGTCGCGAATACTACTTCCGCCGCTTGCCCCCTGAGTCGCGCGTCTGATGGCTATCAGGGGATGATCAGAGCGGCGACCGATGGGACATCCTCATCGGATTCCGCCCTGATTGGCAAGGTCATTGCTTCAACTACCCAATCACCAAAGCCCTCAAGTTCCCACGTCTCCCTTTGACTGGTCACTGCGTCGATTACAGTTGCACGACGAACGCATGAGTGGTCCGGGACTGACTTATGAATCGGCAGAAAAATGGGAAAGTCGGCGCTCGGGACTCGATACAGGATGCGCATCTTCGGGATTAGGGCGACATTGGGCTTGCCCGAATCGTTGACGATGAGCTGTTCTTTCGGTGAAAGTCTTTCAGAAAAGAAGACTGCCGCACAAGGACGGTCCGACAAATCAACCATGCGGCGGAGGACGGCCTCCCGTGATGCCTGGTAGCGGTCAACGAGAAATCGAACCGAGGACAGCGACAAAGGCAACCGGAACAAATCAGCCCGGTACTCAGCTTCGGGCATCAACAATTCTGCCGCTGCGATTTGGCAAAGGAATTCCACTTCGTCTTCGGGATCAAAACCTTTCAGTTTCGAGCGCCGACAATGGACGATCTCGTAGCAGTCGTCGAACAGCGTGTGTCCGATCTCGTGGCAAATCGAGTAGTTCTGACGAACTTCCGCCCGCTCGGGGTTAAACTCTAAGAGTAATTGGCGCCCCGGCATCGGACGTAGCTGTGCTTCGGCAGAAAACAAATTTGCCGCCGGTTTCGACCGGATCCCCAAGAACGACGCCAGTTCCAACGGTTTGAATGGTGGGCCGTTCCATCCAGCGCTCTTTGCCGTGGCAACCAGTTTCTTAGCGTCTTCGCGAATAATGTCCACCGGGTCATCAATCCCGGCGCGCTTCATTAGAGCACGTACTGACTTGTGCCGCCACAATTGCCGCGGTGCCGTTCTGATCATGAGTTCTTCCGGTCAAAAGTTCTCTCAAGAAACTCATACAGGTATGCCCAATCTCCCACGGAATCCGGGCGTTTCCCCCGAAATTGCATTCTCGCCAGACTTAAGATGTCATCTTCACGTAGTGGGTGTCCCGCTTTGCGCCGTTGGCGGATGAATTGCAAAAGTGACTCCGGGATATCCGGTTCCGCATTCGTCATTGCGACACGGGGTTCATCAATCAGCTCGGCAATCGTCGAATCAAGTGCGTTAGCAATTTTCAATAAGATGTCGAGTGAGGGATTTGTCAATTCCTTCGACTCAAGCAGATAGACATACCCTTTCGAAACGCCTGCTTTGTCAGCCAAGGCGGGTTGTGAAAGTTGCTTTTGCTGTCGCAATCTCCTGATGTTCTCGGCAAGTCCCATCCATCACGTCCTTGAAAAGACTGTAACTTCCTTCCGGTTCTGCGTATAGAACCGAACTCGAGATTTGTTCAAGAAAATGTACTCGGCAACTTGCCGGCGATGGTTCTCGATCATACTATCTTCCATCGGGATGGTTTCGTAAGTTGAACAAGTTGTTCCACCCCATCCTGGTCGCCAGAAATGGAGCAAACCATGCAACACGACATTGAGTACACTGTTGACGGTGAGCCGCAAGCGACTACGGAAAAGGAGCTTACAGCAAATCAAATCCTCGAACATGCCAAGATCAACCCCCAGACCAACTATCTGGTCGAGTTGCTGGGCCCCCACGAGCGTAAGAGCTTCGAGGACCAGCCTAACGATGAGGTTCGCCTCCACGACGAAATGCGATTCGTCAGCGTCGCCCGCTGTCCAACACCCGTCTCATAAGAGATTCTGATGAGTCGTCAGGACTTCGTCGATCAACTCACGGCACTCCGTTTCAAGCCGAGCCAACCCGGCGGAAACCGCGTTGCGTTTCCTTACGAGGTTGAGGTCGGCAAGTTCTCAGGACGGCAAATCCAACTCGGATTTGTCGTTCCGGACGATTTTCCCTTCAACCCGCCCAGCGGGCCGCATCTGTTACCCCCGCTCCTCGCGCTTCATCCGCAAAATGACGTTCCCCATCCTGTCGGGGGCGTTCATCCAAGTGAACCCTTCGGTTCAGACTGGCAATACTGGAGCCGACCATTCCAGGACTGGAAGAACACGGACCGCTCGGTTCGAGTCTACATGGCATACATTCGAAAACTGTTTGACACCCAATGAATTACTCTGCCGCACTCTCATCGACGGTTCACGCCGCGGCGCAGTTGCATTTGGTCCGGAGCGACCGCCAAGAGGATCTGTGTTTCGCTCTCTGGTATCCGAGCCAAGGCCGCGACCGATTCACCGGCTTGATTCAGTCGCTGATTCTACCGCAGCCTGATGACCGGGTAGTGCATGGAAACGTCAGTTTCGCGCCACAGTACTTCGAGCGTGCCGTAGCACAGGCCCACGCGGCGGGTGCTGGACTTGCTTTCTTCCACAGCCATCTTGGTCCGGGCTGGCAGGGAATGAGTGACGACGACGTCAAGGCCGAACAGCGCATCGCCCCCGCCACAAGTGGCGCAACTGAGTTGCCGCTCTTGGGGATGACGATTGGCGCCGACGGCGCGTGGAGCGGTCGTTTTTGGCACCGCAAAGCACCACGCCAATACTCACGGTCCTGGTGCGAATCCGTCCGCGTTGTTGGCAACGGCCTTGCCGTCACCTACAACGACAGCCTTCTTGCACGACCAACGCTCCGCCCGGAACTCACACGCACAATCTCCGCATGGGGTCCGGCCAAACAGGCGGATCTCGCGCGCCTACGGGTGGGCGTCGTCGGAACAGGAAGCGTCGGGAGTATAGTTGCCGAGTCACTCGCCAGAATGGGCATAGCTTCGATTCGGCTTCTGGATTTTGACGCGGTCGAGCTCATCAACTTAGACCGCCTGCTTCACGCAACTCGGCGAGACATTGAGCGCGCGAAGGTGCGCGTGTTAGCATCCGCCATCCGCCGGAGCGCGACGGCTTCACCGTTTTCCGTCGAGCCGTTTGAATTCAGCGTCGTCGAAGAGGATGGCTACCGCGCGGCACTCGACTGTGACGTCTTGTTTTGTTGCGTTGATCGACCGTGGCCGCGATGCGTTCTTAACTCAATTGCCTACGGTCACCTGATTCCCGTAGTGGACGGGGGCGTCGCCATCCGCACGTTGAAGGACAATTCCGGCCTCAGATCTGCTGAAATCCGTGCCCACGTTGCGGCCCCTTCGCGCCGGTGCATGGAATGTTTGGGCCAATACGGTCCGGGATTCGTCTCGACGGAACGGGACGGCTATCTCGACAACCCCGGTTACATTGCGGGGCTTCCACCTGATCATCCCCTGCGGCGGAATGAGAACGTCTTCGCGTTCAGTGTTCTCGCGACAGGTTTGGAGGTTCTTCAGTTTCTCACAATGATGGTTGCCCCCTTCGGCCTAACGAATGCTGGATCCCAACTCTATCACTTCGTCCCAAGCAAACTCGACGTCGATCCACCCGAGTGTGAACCCACGTGCCCATACCGGCGATTGGAAGCCATTGGTGATCGAACGTCGGTGACATTCACTGGCCGCCATGAAGCAGCAGAGGAGGCGCGCGCCCGCCGCCGCGGCATTCAATGGCTTTTGCGCCGTGCACGATACCGGTTTGGCTTCTAGCTAGCAGGTGTCAGTCGCGAATCACGCCTTCATGCTCATTTATCCATCATGTCAGGCAAATGCCCGCAAATGCTGTAGCCGGCTACGCTTGGATCCGGCCTTCACTGAGCCTCTCGCCCATGACCCATAGCCGCTCGGCGGACTCGGGGTCGCAGGCCCAGGGGGCCCGCGGTGGTCGGGGTTGGGAGTCGCCGGGGGTCGGCTCGGCGATGTCCCGGTCTTCGGCACCAGGCGCCGCCGGGCCGGTGGTGGTCGCGGGCCGGACGGTGGGGCCGGCGCCCTGCTCGACCGTCTTCATCCGGCAGTAGATCGCGGGTCGGGTTGCTGTCGAGCGGCGATTTCCGCTGGGTCATCCGTTCCATCCTGTTCATTTCAGCAGCGAGATCCGCTTGCTCATCACGACGCTACGGTGGTTGAAGCGGTAGTTTTGAGGCTCTCAGTACGCCCGCACCACGCGGACGCCGGGAAAGGCGGTGAAATGCTTGACGTTTTGCGTGAAGACCTCGACCGCGAGCCGCAGGGCGGTGGCGGCGATCTGACAGTCGGGCCAATCAACGCCGTGTGAGAGATGAAACTGGCGGTAGAGATCCAGCGCCGCCAGGCCATCCGCTTCCGTGGGAACGACGAGGTCAAACGTACCCACGAACGAATCAATCAAATTGAGCTCCTTCTTGTCACGCGCGCCGGCGAGCAGCTCGGCGGCGACCAGCAAATGCGTGCGGGCGCGGCCGCCGGAGGATTGCGAGGCCAGGAATGCAACCGCGTCGGTGCGGCCACGCAGGCAGTCGATCAGGACGGAGCTGTCGATGATGCCGGCCATCACTTCACCGGTTCATCAGAACGACGCATCAGACGTTCGCGGAGGATCTTCGAGGCTTCGACGGAGTCGTCGGGGAGATCGTCGCGATCTTTCCAGATGCCAAGCGCCGGATGACGAGCAATCGGCACATTCGAGTTCGCGGCGGGGATGACATCAACGACAGTACCGTCAGCGGGCTTGTCACCCTCAAGAACGACCACGCCGCGGTCCATTTTCCCTCGGTATGTCATGCAGGAAGTATAGTCATGATGTGTTCCGCTTGCTCATCACGACGCTGCAACGTTACGGTTGGATCCGGCCTTTCAATGAGCCTCTCGCTGAGGATCCACAGCCGCTCGGCGGACTCGAGCTTCGCAGGTCCAGGGGCCACGGCGGTCGGGCTTTGGGAGTCGCCGGGGGATCAGCTCGGGGGTGCGCCACAGAAAGAGCAAACCGCGGCGGCCGCGGAGGATCGCGGAGGATTGCGGATCAGGGACATCAACCTGATAAGGCTCCTGATCAACTTCAACGTGCTTCACCGCAAAGACGGCCTCGAGCGGATGGTCAACAAGCTGGAACCCTCCGCGTCCCTCCGCGCCCTGCTCCGCGGTGAAGCCGACGACTAATCCGAAGGAAGCTGGCCCGCCCGTATCACGGCTCGAAGGAGCAAACCGCGGAGGCCGCGGAGGATGTCGCTCGCCTCGTAGGAGCTCAGACGAAAGACGCGCGGCTCTCTTCCCGGATTTTGCTATGTCGCGTGATCAGCCGGGCGGTATGCTCCGGCGATCATGAAGATCGCGCTTTCAACCATCGTTCTGCTGATCCTGCTGGCTGGTGTTCAGACTCTGGCGCAATCGACGCAGCCGGTGGAGGACTTCAAGCCGTCGGCGTTGAACCAGGCCGGGAGGCAGTATCCGCAGGTCAATTCGGAGGGGCGGGCGCGGTTTCGAATTGTGGCGCCGCAGGCGCAGAGCGTGCGCTCGAGTTTCAGCGGAGAGACGACGGTGGTGAAGGGCGAGGACGGCGCCTGGATCATCACCACGCGGCCGCTGGATGAGGGGTTCCATTACTACAGTATCAACATCGACGGCGCGGATGTTCCCGATCCGGGCACGCTGTTCTTCTTCGGGGCGGGACGCTGG
>Ga0210396_10003999_pt1 | contig 14521 bp, 10 predicted proteins | sample IncBWH17OmetaG_FD_155466 | JGI IMG/M metagenome (GOLD analysis project Ga0210396, IMG submission 155466) | Forest soil microbial communities from Barre Woods Harvard Forest LTER site, Petersham, Massachusetts, United States - Inc-BW-H-17-O ...
GGCGTCGGCGGAGCTCGCGCGTCACGACCTGTTGATCGCCGCGGAGTTCAGCGAGTGGCGCACGCGCCTCGACACGAGCTACTTCATGCTGTTGCCGCCGGGCAGCAAGCAGATCACGGTGAGCGAACACGCCTACGTGTCGGCGACGTACCACGCGCGCCCGTGGCTGTGGCCCGGCGCCTACTACTCCGTGCTGTTCCCCGACGAGGCCAACGCGACGTTCACGGGGGCGTCGAAGGACATGCAGCACGACGTCGCGGGCACGCTGCGCTTCGACATCAACGCGCACTGGCTCGTCAAGCTCGAGGGTCACTACATGCACGGCACGGCGGGCGTCGACGGGTCGCTGAACGGCAACCCGCCCTCGCTCGACGCGCTCACGCGAAACTGGGCCGTCTTCCTCGCGAAGACGACGGCGTACTTCTGAGGGGCCGAGTGTCGAAGCGCCGCCTCATCTTGCTCGTCGTCGTCGTGGCCGCCGCGGGCGTGCTCACGGCGAGCGACTCGCGCGCCACGGGCGTGGCGGCCTGGCGCGTGATCGTCAACCCGGCCAACTCCACGACGAGCATCGATCGACGGTTCCTCGCCGACCTCTTCCTCAAGAAGATCACGCGGTGGCCGTCCGGCGACGCCGCGCGCCCCGTCGATCAGCGCGGCGAGGCGCCCGTGCGGCTCCGCTTCTCCGAGGACGTCTTCGCGCGGTCGGTCGCCTCCATCAAGAGCTACTGGGCGCAGCTCGTGTTCTCGGGACGCGACGTGCCGCCGCCCGAGCTCGACGGCGACGAAGACGTCGTGCGCTTCGTGCTCAAGAACGTCGGCGCCGTCGGCTACGTGTCACCTGGCGCCGCCCTCGACCGGGCGAAGACCCTCAGCGTGAAGTAGACGCTCATGAAGCTCACCCTCCGCGCGAAGCTGGCAGCGATCGTCGCCACGGCCGCGCTCGCGTTCGTCGTGCTCATCGTCGTGGGCGCCTACTCGCTCACGGGCACCGAGGCGGAGCTGTCGAAGATCGAAGGGCGGTACCTGCCGCGCGTCGACCTGCAACCGCGGCTCGAGGCCCAGCTCGAGCGGCTGCAGCGCGCCTATCAAGACGCCGTCGCGGCGCACGATCTCGACGCCATCGCGGCCGCGAATCAAATCAGGGACGCGTTCCTCGAGCAGCTCGAGGGCGCGTCGGCCGCGCTCGATCCGGCGCAGGCCGGCGCGCTGAGCGCCGCGCTCGACGCGTACACGCGCGCCGCGGCCGCGCTGTCGCGGCGCCTCATCGCGGGCGAGACGGGCGAGCCGCTCGTGGCGGCGATGGCCGACATGCAGGAGCGGCGCGGCCGCGTCGCCGAGCTCATCCGCGCGACGACGGCGTTGGACCGCGGCGAGCTCGCGGGCGCCTTTCATGTCACGGCGCGCGCCCTCGAGTCGAACGCGCGCGTGCGCATCGAGGTCTGCGTCGTCTGCTTCACGCTCGTCCTCCTGATGTCGCTTTGGCTCGGGCGCGGCGTCGTCCGCTCGCTCGCGGCGCTCACGAGCGGCCTCGGGCGGTTCGGGGAGGGCGACTTCACGCGGCCCGTGGTCGTCGAGGGTGACGACGAGCTCGCCGAGGTCGGGCGGCGCGCCAACGAGATGGCCGACAACCTGCGCCGCCTCTCGGCCGAGCGCGATCGCGCGACCTGGCTCAAGGCGGGGCAAGCCGGTCTCGCGTCCGCGTTGCACGGCGAGCTCGAGCCCGCCGAGGTCGCGACGCGCGCCGTGCGCTTCCTCGCGCGCACGCTCGAGGCGCCCGCGGCGGCGTTGTACGCGAGCGACGACGAGGGCACGCTTCGACTCGCCGCTCATCACGCGCTCACGGCCGACGCGGGCGAAGCCCCCGCGAGCTTCCGCCCCGGCGAGGGGCTCGTGGGTCAGGCGGCGCTGCAGGAGGGCGTCACGATCGTGGCCGATCCGCCCACCGGCTACCTGCGCGTCCGGTCGGGGCTCGGCGAGGCGCCGCCCCGCGCCCTCGTCCTGTTGACGCTCGCGCCCGCGGGCCGCGTCACGGGCGTGCTCGAGCTGGCCGTCTTCAAGCCCTGGTCGGAGGCCTCGGGCGAGCTGCTGACGTCGGTGCGCGACACCCTCGCGATCGCCCTCGTCGTCGCGCGCGCCCGCGCGGCGGCGCGCGAGCTGCTCGCGGCGACGCAGCGTCAGGCCGAGCGCCTCGCGCAGCAGGAGGAGGAGCTGCGCGCGAACAACGAGGAGCTGCAGGCGCAGGAAGAGGAGCTGCGCCAGGCCAACACGTACCTGTCCCAGCAGACGGACGAGCTCGAGGCGCAGCGTCAGATGCTGGCCGAGCGGAACGGCGAGCTCGACGAGGCGCGCGTTGGTCTCGAGCACCGCGCCGCCGAGCTGACGACGGTGAGCGCGTACAAGTCGCAGTTCCTCGCCAACATGTCCCACGAGCTGCGGACGCCCCTCAACAGCATGCTGCTGCTCTCGAACCTCCTGTCCGAGAACGAGGGCGGCACGCTCACGCCGCGGCAGGTCGAGTTCGCGACCACGATCTACGGGGCCGGCAAGGATCTGCTCGCGCTCATCAACCAGGTGCTCGACCTCGCGAAGGTCGAGTCCGGGCGCCAGGAGATCGTCGTCGAGCGGGTGCCGCTCGCCGATCTCGTGGCGCGCGCGGAGCGCGTGTTCGGCCCGCTCGCGCGCGAAAAGGGCCTGGCGTTCTCCGTGTCCGTGGCGCCGGGGCTGCCCGCCGAGATCGACTCCGACCGGCGCCGCCTCGAGCAGATCCTCACGAACCTCCTCGGCAACGCCATCAAGTTCACGAAGCAGGGTGAGGTCGCCCTCCGCATCGAACCCGCCGGCGCCGACGTCACCCTGCGCCGCCGCGACGCCGCGCCCGCCGACTTCATCGCCTTGGCGGTCTCGGACACCGGGCTCGGCATCGCGTCGGAGGATCATGAGCGCGTCTTCGCGCCCTTCGAGCAGGTCGACGCCGCGGCGGATCGGCGCTACGGCGGCACGGGGCTCGGGCTCGGCATCGCGCGGGAGCTCGCGACGCTGCTCGGGGGAGAGCTCCAGCTGCGCAGCGCGCTCGGCGCGGGCAGCACGTTCGTGTGCTACGTGCCCCGCGTCGCGCCGCGCGTCGCGGCGGCCACGCCCACCTCGCCGGTCGCGGTGCCGCCGCGCGCGCCAGCCGCGGCGGCTGGAGCGTCGCTGTTGCTCATCGAGGACGACCCCGTGTTCTCGCGGACCTTCGGCGAGGTCATCGAAGCGCACGGCCTCGCATGCCTGCGCGCGGCGACGGGACAGGCCGGCTTGCGCCTCGCGCGCGAGCAGCGCCCGAAGGGCATCATCCTCGACGTCCGGTTGCCCGACATGGACGGCTGGCGCGTCATGGAGAAGCTCCGCGCCGATCCGATGACGGCGGCGATCCCGGTCCACTTCGTGTCGGCGCTCGACGCCTCGGCCCGGGGCCTCGCGATGGGCGCCGTGGGATACCTCACGAAGCCCGTCACGCGCCGCGATCTCATCGGCGTCGTCGAGTCGCTCGTCCCGCGCGCGTCGGCGCACGCGACGCGCGTCCTCGTCGTCGAGGACGACGCCGTGACGGCGGACTCGGTCCTGCGGATGCTCGAGGCCGAGGGGCTCGAGGCCCGTCGCGTGTCCAGCGGCGAGGAGGCGCTCGCGACGCTGGGGCGCGAGCGCTTCGGGTGCATGATCCTCGACCTGTCGTTGCCGGAGATCAACGGCCTCGATCTCCTGCGCGCGCTGCGTGACGAGGTCGGCGCCGACGCGCCCAAGGTCGTCGTCTACACGGCGCGCGCGCTCAGCCAGGCCGAGACCGTCGCGCTCGAGGCCTACGCCGAGGCCATCGTGCTCAAGGATGGCGCGTCGGTCGAGCGGTTGCTCGACGAGGTCAGGCTGTTCGTCCGCCGGTTTCAGCAGAGCGGGGCCGCCCGAGCGGCCGACACGACCGCGCCGCGGCCGCCCGAAGCGCGGCCCGACCGCCTCGACACCCGCTTCGCGGGACGTAAGATCCTCGTCGTCGATGACGACATGCGCACCGTCTACGCGCTCTCGGCGACGCTGCGCGCGAAGGGGGTGGACGTCGTGGTCGCCGACACGGGCAAGCAGGCCCTCGAGACCCTCGACGGACGGCCCGACGTGGACGTCGTCCTCATGGACATCATGATGCCCGAGATGGACGGCTACGAGGCCATGCGGCGCATCCGCGGAGACGGGCGCTTCGGCGCGCTGCCCATCATCGCGCTCACGGCGAAGGCCATGAAGGGCGACGAGGCGAGGTGCGTCGAGGCCGGCGCGAGCCACTACCTGCCGAAGCCCATCGATCCCGAGCGCCTCCTCGCGCTCATCGCGACCTGCCTCGAACCGGCGGAGGTCCGTCCCCGTGCCTGACGCGCAGGCGCGCGCCGCGGACGCCGACGTCGTCGCGGCGCTCGAGGTGCGCCTCTTCCTCGAGGCGATCTACGAGCGCTACGGGTACGACCTGCGTGACTACGCCCTGCCTTCGATGAGCCGCCGCGTGCAGGCCGCGCTGTCGCGCTCCGGGCTGCACGATCTCGGGGCGCTTCAGCACCGCGTGCTCACCGACGCCGACGCCTTCGCGCGCGTGCTCGCCGATCTCACGGTGCAGGTGAGCGCGCTCTTTCGCGACCCCGCGTTCTACCTCTCCTTTCGCGAGCGCGTCGTGCCCGTGCTGCGCACGTACCCGCACGTCAACGTTTGGCACGCGGGCTGCGCGTCCGGCGAGGAGGCCTACTCGACGGGCATCGTGCTCCGCGAAGCGGGGCTCGCGGCGCGCAGCCAGAGCTACGCGACGGATCTGAGCTCGGCGGCCGTCGAGCGCGCCAAGCAGGGCGTGTACGCCGCCAAGGATCTGGACGCGATCGTCGACAGCTACCGCCGCGCCGGCGGCGCCGCGTCGTTCGAGAGCTACGCCACCGTAGCCTACGGTCAGATCGCCCTCACGGAGGCGCTGCGCAGCCGCATCCTGTTCTTTCAGCACGACCTCGTGTCGGACTACGTGTTCGGCGAGATGCAGGTCGTGTTCTGCCGCAACGTCCTCATCTACTTCGGTCGCGCGCTGCGCGAGCGGGTCATGCAGAAGCTCGCGCGGAGCCTGTGCCCCGGCGGATTCTTGTGCCTCGGCTCGAGCGAGCGCCTGCCCGCCAACCTGCGCGGGCCGTTCGTCGAGATCGACGCCGACGCGCGCATCTATCAGCTCCGGGGCGAGCCGTGACGCCCGCGGCCGCCGAGGGGCGTCCCGCGATCCTCATCGTCGACGACGTCGAAGCGAACCTCGTCGCGCTCGAGGCGCAGCTCGCCAACCTCGACTGCGACATCGTGCGCGCGCGCTCGGGCAACGAGGCCCTGCGCCAGCTCCTGCGGCGTGAGTTCGCCGTCATGCTGCTCGACGTGCAGATGCCCGAGATGGACGGGTACGAGGTGGCGCGCCTCGCGCGCGACAACCGCTCGACGCGCGACATGCCCATCGTCTTCGTGACGGCCGGTCACGAGACGGAGGAGAGCCTCTCGCAGGGGTACGGCAGCGGCGCCATCGACTACCTGTTCAAGCCCCTCAACGCGCGCGTGCTGCGCAGCAAGGTGCAGGTCTTCCTCGAGCTCCACGTGGGCCGTCGGCGCCTCGTGGGCGAGATCGCGGCGCACGAGCGCACGCTCGCCGAGCTCGAGGCGTTCAACTACTCCGTGTCGCACGATCTCCGCGCGCCGCTCCGGCCGCTCGACGGCTTCTGCGCCGTGCTGCTCGAGGACTACGGCGCCGCGCTCGACGACAAGGGACGCGAGTACCTCGGCCGCGTCCGCGCGGCGGCGCAGCGGATGGGCGAGCTCATCGAGGACCTGCTCGAGCTGTCGAAGGTCGGGCGCGCGCCCGTGCGTCGCGAGGCCGTCGATCTGGTCCCCCTCGTCCAGGGCATCGTGCGCGAGCTGCGCGAGGGTGAGCCCGCGCGCGACGTCGAGGTCGTCACGCCGCCCGCGCTCGCCGCGCAGTGCGACGCGCGCCTCGTTCAGATCGTGCTCGAGAACCTGCTCCGCAACGCCTGGAAGTTCACGCGCCAGCGGCCGCGCGCCCGCATCGAGGTCGGCGTCACGGTCGGCGACGAGGTCGTCTACTTCGTGCGCGACGACGGCGTGGGCTTCGATCCCGCCTACGCGGCGCGCATGTTCCAACCGTTTCAACGCTTCCACGCGACCTCGGAGTTCGAGGGCACGGGCATCGGCCTCGCGATCGTCAACCGCATCGTGGGCAGCCACGGCGGCCGCATCTGGGCCGAGGCCTCTGTCGGCGGCGGCGCCCGCTTCGCGTTCACGCTCGCCGCCTCCCGCGCCGCGTCGACGCGCCGACCCTAGGGCGCGCATCGCCGTCGCCTCCGATGCAGCGTGCGGCGGCGCCGGACCCTTAGGATCTGCGCATGCGCAGACGCTGTCTCGGTCTCGTGCGGTTCGCCCTCGGTGGCTTGCTCGTCGTCGCGTGCTCGGGCGGCGGCTCGGGCGGCGCCCCGAACGTCGGTGGCCAGAGCGGCGGCGCGTCGAGCGCCGGTCAATCGGGCGGAGGCGGGCAGGGCGCCGCGGCGGGCGCGGGCGGCTCGACCTCCGGCCCCGCGGGCGCGCGCGGCGGCGCGGGGGGAACCGCTGACGGCGGCGCGGGCCTCGCGGCGACGGCGGGCGCCACGGGAGCCGCGGGCGCGTCGTCGACGGGCGGCGCCTCCGTCGCGGGCGCGGCGGGAAGCACGCCCGGCCTCACGGATCCTGGCAGCGATGGCGACGGTGACTTCACGGTGCCGGCCGGCTTCAAGCCCGACGCCGCGAACAACGTCACGGGCGCGCCCGCCGGTCACATCATCACGTACGTGATGAATTCTACGGACAGCAAGATCTACCCCGGTCGCAACGGGCCGTTCATGCGCAACGTCTGGGTCTACGTGCCCGCGCAGTACGTCCCGGGCACGGCCGCGCCGTTCATCGTCGTGCAGGACGGCGCGCAGCTCGTGTGGCTCGGCACACCGGCGCCGCACACGCCGAACGCGGGGACCGCGGCGCTGCTGCCGGGCACGGCGAACCTGCCGCGCATCCTCGACAACTACATCGCGGCCGGCATGCTCCCGAAGATGATCGCGCTCTTCGTCGACAACGGCGGCGGCGACGCCGAGGGCAGCGAGCGCGGGCTCGAGTACGACTCGACGTCGGGCGTCTTCGCCGAGTTCGTCGACGAGGAGGTCCTCCCGCGCGCCGTCACCGAGGTGAAGACGCAGCTCTCGATCGACCTGGCCTTCACGAAGGACCCGCAGGGGCGCGCGACGTTGGGCGGCAGCTCGGGCGGCGCGGCGTCGTTCTCGATGGCGTGGTTCCACCCCGATCTCTTCGCGCGCGTCATCAGCTACTCGGGCACGTTCGTGCGCCAGGCCTCGCCCGAGGCCCCGGCGTACCCGCACGGCTGCTGGGCGTACCACGACTTCGATCCCTACGACATGACGGCGCCCAACGGCGCGATCGTCAAAGAGCCCACGACGAAGCCCATCCGCGTGTGGCACGAGGTCGGCCAGAACGACCTGGGCGCGGGCAGCGGTCCCACGTCGTACCGCGACTTTCGCCTCGCGAACCAGCGCATGGCGGCCAGCTTCGCGCTCAAGGGGTACCACTACCACTTCGACTACGTCATGGGCGCGGGCCACGTCGACGGCGGGGCCGTCGCGCAGACGCTGCCGGGCGCGCTGCTCTGGGTCTGGCGCGGCTACCCCGTGAACTAGATCCGGGGCGGGCAGGGGGCTTGCCCGCGGGGTCGTTCGCGGCTATCTTGAATGCCGATAGTGAGAATCAATATCAACATCAACATCAACGTCGGCGTCGGCGCGGCCGTGCGCCGCCTCGGCTTCGCGGCGATCGTCGCCGGCGCCCTCGCGGGCTGCGCGGGGCGGCTGCCCGAGCCGAGCGCCGCCGACGCCGCGCGCGCCGCGCAGCAGTGGCCCGGCACGACCGTGAGTGACCTGCACCGCGGGCGCGAGCGCTACGTGCAGAGCTGCGCGTCCTGCCACGGCCTCATCGATCCGCACCAGTTCGAGGCGGGGCGTTGGCCTGGCTTCGTGAAGGAGATGTCGGGTCGCATGCAGCTCACGCAGGGCGACGTGGCCGATCTCACGCGCTATCTCGTCGTCGCCTCGGAGTCCGCGCCCACGCACTAGTCGCGCCTCGGCGCGACGGAGCGGCGCCACAGAGTCACGCAACACGCAGGAGAGGATATTGAGAATAACATTCAATCGCATTAAGGGCGGGGTGGTTGTTGGCGCGCTCGCGTCGTTGACGCTCGGTGGGTGTGGAGGTGGCGGCGACGACGGGCCCCCGGGGCCGTCGTTCATCGCGTACGCAAAGGACTTCCAGGGCTTCGAGAAGTGGCCGTCGGAGACGTTCGACGATCCAAACGCGGCCGGCGCGACGCACGTCGCGGGCCTCCGCACGATCTACCTCAATCACGCGCCGCCCGCGGGAGCGACCGAGTTTCCGCTGGGGACGATCATCGTCAAACAGACGTCCGACGGAAAGATCTTCGCGCAGGTGAAGCGCGGCGGCGGCTACAACCTCAAGGGCGCGAAGAACTGGGAGTGGTTCGAGATCGCCGAGAATGCGACGGGGGTGGTCTACATCCAGTGGGGAGCGACGTTCCCTCCGGCCGGCGAGGCCTACGGCGGCGATCCCAGCGGCTGCAACTCGTGCCACATGCTGGGCGAGGCCCTCACGAACGACTACGTGATCGCGCCGGGCCTCTCGCTCAAGGGACTGACGATGGACGCCGGCATCAAGCCCGACGCGAGCGGCGATGCCGGCGCGGACGCGACAGGCGACGCGGGCACGAAGGGAGACGCGAGCATCGACGTCGCCGTTGAAGCGAACGGCAGCCTGGACGCAGGCACTGACACGGGGACGGGAGCGAACGATGCGCAGCACGAGTGAGATCCTGGGTCGAGCTCCGCGTGGAGCGGTCGTCGTCGCGTTCTTGTCCTTCAGTTTTGCTCTTGGGGTCCCGCGCGCGGCGCGGGCCAACCCGCGACCGTTGCCGTTCACCTACCAATCCGAGACCTTGCCGAAGGGCGCCGTCGAGATGGAGCAGTTCGTCGATCTCGTCCCCGTGCGCGTCACGGGCCCAAACACGGGTCCCAATGGGCAGTGGCTGCTCGCGAGCCAATACCAGACGGAGTTCGAGGTCGGGCTCACCGATCGCCTCGAGCTGAGTCTTTACGTTACCTACGTGCCTCAGCCGTCGATCAGCGTCGCGAACTCGGTTCCGGCGCTCACCGAGGGCAACGGCGTCAAGCAGCGCCTGCGCTACCGCCTCGCCGATCCAGACGCGTGGCCCGTCGACGTGGCTCTTTATGGTGAGGTCAGCGAGAACGAGCGCGAGATCGAGCTCGAGGGAAAGATCATCTTGCAGCGTCGCGTGGGCCGCGTTCGGTTCATCACGAACCTGTGGATGGAGCGCGAGTTCTATCTCACGGGCGATCGTGAGTGGGTGCTGAACCCCACTGCCGGCGTGACCGCCGAGCTCACGCCGCGCTACCACCTCGGCCTCGAGGGCTGGATGCGCGCCGAAGACAGGAGCGCCGGAACGACGCCGCTCGGCTGGGTCGTCAAGCCGCACGTCTACGTCGGCCCCGCCTTCATGATGAACTTCGGCCGCATGTGGTGGAGCAACGGCGTCTATCTCCAGGTCACGAACCTGGATCGCACGCAGCAGGTGGACGACCCGTACGGTCACCTCTGGTTCCGCACGATCGTCGGCCTGTCATTCTGACCGAACGCGCATAGCGCCGGCTCTCGAACGCGCCTTGCGAGAGCGAGCCGGCCTCCGCGTCAGAACGTCACGTGCACGGCCTCGGTCTCACTGGGCCCGCAGTCGGTCATGGGGGGCGCGTGCACGTAGAGGGTCATGTCGAGCGTGCCATGGACGGCGGGTGGCGTGCTCTTCGAGACCTCGGTGAGGCTCAAGGTGAAGCTGCCGACGGGGACCGCCTCGGTGCCGGCGCCGTAGCCGCAGCCGTTCATCCCGACGCCGATCGCGCTCCAGTCGGTGGTCGTGTCGGACGAGACCACGCCGACCGCGGGCGCGTCGCCGAGGCCGATGTTGATGTCGAGGTTGACGACGTGCGCGGAGCTGGCCGTGAGCGCGAGCGCGTAGCCGCTCGACGTGGCGGTGCCCGCGTCGGCGGCGCCCCCGTCGGCGGTGCCGCCGTCGGCGCTGGTCAGCGTGAGCGTGCCGCAGCCGGTGGCGACGGAGCCGGTCTCGGAGAGGCCGCCCGAGAAGGTCACGGCGCAGCTGGCGGCCGACGATGAGCAGCCGAACGCGCCGCCCGCGAGGGCGAGCCCCAGCGTGATCGGCGCGAGCAGCGTGCGGAGCGACGGCGAAGAGAAGAGGGGGGCGCGCGGCATGAGGGGTCCTTTCGGGGCGCTCAGAGCGAGCGGAGGTATTCGACGAGCGCCGCCAGATCGGCGGAGCCGGCCGCGGGCGCCATGGGCATCTTGAGGACGGCGTCGGACAGCGTCGCGGCGCTGCCGTCGTGCAGGTAAGGCGGCGTCGACGCGACGCCGTTGAGCGACGGCGTGTCGAACTGACAGGCGGCGCGCGGGTCACCGTCGACGTCTTCGTGCGCGACGTCGGGGAAGGCGCCGGTCGTGACGCACGTGCCGACGTCATGCAGCAGCACGATCCCCGTGAGATCGAGCGTCGGGTTGCCTGCGCCCGAGTCGGTGAAGCGCGCGCCCGAGTGGCAGCTGTCGCACTGCGCGGTCTTGAACACCTGCGCGCCGCGCGCGACGAGCGTCGCGTCGGTCGTGGGCGGCACGGGCAGCGGCAGGCCCAGGTTGACGTAGGCCGCGATCGCGTCGAGCAGCGGCGCCTGCGCCGTCGGGTCGAAGCGGCCGCCCTGCTCGATGTTCACCGTGTGCCAGTAGTCCTGCACCGCCGTGCGATCCGCCGTGCGGAACAGGAAGCCCGTGCCCAGCATGCCGCCCGCGTTCGTGGGCGTGTCGCGCGGTCCCTGCGCGAACTTCCACGTCACGGCGTCGCTGCGGCCCTCCATGTGGCACGTCGCGCACGAGATCCAGTGGTTCGTCGTGATGGGGTAGCGCGAGCTGTCGGCCGAGTTGAAGAGGTCCTGGCCGAGGCGCAGCATCGCGGGCATCGGATCGTGCGCGACGCGCGGGATGGCGGCGCCGTCGACGGTGACGGACAGCGTGCCGCTCGTGCGATCGAGCTTGAGCACGGCGACGTCGCTCGACACGCGCTCGTCGACATAGGCCGTGAGGCCGTCGGGCGAGATGACGATGCCGTCGGGCATCTTGCCCGGGAGCGGGCGCACGAGGCCGACCTCGATCTGGGAGCGCGCGTCGACGACGAGGACGTCGCCGCTGTTGGCGTCCGCGACGAGCGCGTCGTCGCCGTCGGGCGTGAACGCGACGGCGTGCGGACCCGAGACGACGTCGCTGAACGAGCCGCCGGAGCCGGGCACGTCCTGCGCGTTGGTCGAGAGCGTCTTCGCATACGTGCCGTCGTCGTGCAGGAGGGACAGCGCGGGGAAGGCCGTCGACTCGAAGTCGAGCTGCGGCTGCGGCGTGTCGACGCCGAGCAGGGCGTGCGCGACCCAGATCTCGTCGGTGCCGGGGCGCGCCGCGAGGTCGTAAAGGCCGCGCACCTCGCCGTGGGCGAGGCGGCGATCGGGGCTGGCGGTGGAGGAAGATCGGGCCGCCGTCTCGGGGATCTGCCAGGCGGGCGCGGCCGTCATCGCCGCGGGATCGATCGCCGTCACGCCCTGCCCCATGAACGCCGTCACGAGCAGGTGCGCGCCGTCGGCGGACCAGGCGAGGGCCCACGGCTCGGCGGGCACGGCGACGTGCGCGATGACCTTGGCCGACGCGGCGTCGATCTTCACGACGGCCGCGTCCTGCGAGCAGGCCGCGAAGATCGCGGCGCCGTCGGGCGACACGACGAGGCCCACGGGCTCGCTGCCGACGGGGATGGGCGCGCCCACCGTGCCCGACGCGACGTCGACCGTGTACACGGCGCCCGCGCGCTCACCCGTGACGTAGAGGGTCTTGCCGTCGGGCGCGAGCGCCGCCGCGCGCGGCATGACGGCGGGCGCGAAGGCCCCCGTGACGGGATCGGCGACGGGCGCCGCGGGCGCGAGCAGGATCTCGCGCGTGAGCGAGCGCGTCGCCGTGTCGATCTCCGAGACCGAGTCGGCCTCGGGGTTGGTGACGAAGAGGATCGCGCCGTCCGCCGACAGCGCGAGCGACGACGAGTGCGCCGCGATCGTGGGCGTCGCGGGCGGCGTGCCCGACGAGCCGCCGCAGCCCGCGATGACGAGCGCGAGCGCGCCCGCCGTCATGCTTCCCGCTATGCGCTTCAACGTCATCGGCGACCTCACTGGCGCGTGATCGTGAACGTGATCGAGTCCGCGAGCGCCGAGGGAAGGTGCGCGTCGTCGATCTCGGGGACGCAGTCGTGCTCGCGGTCCGCGGTCGCCGTCCTGGCCGTGCCCGGCATGAGCTGCTCCTGGAGGCTGCCTGTCTCCCCCGTGAGCGTGCGCTCGGCCATCTGGAGGCCGCCGCGCGGCAGCCCCGCCTGCACGTTGACGCACTCGCCGGGCCAGTCGACGTACTGGTTCTGGTTGCGGTCGTCCCAGCCGTTGAGCACGAGCTTGTTGAGCCGCGCGACGCGCGCCTCGAGCACGGGCTCGAGCGCCTCGCCGCCCGGGCGCGACGCGACGAGCTCGTACATGTCGCGCAGCGCGCTCTGCAGCAGCGCGAAGCGCAGCGGCGTGTACGCGACGGTCGTCGCGGGCGCCGGCGTCGCCGCGTAGATGCGCGCGCCCGCGTCGTAGAACGTCGCCTCCAGGCGAGCGTAGACCGCGCGCGCGCGGGTCCGGTACATCTCGTTGCCCGTCGCGAGGTAGGCCGCGAAGAGCCCGCGGATGGCCGCCGTGTGCGCGTCGAGCAGATCGTCCGTCGACGTGGGCGCGCCCTTGCCGAGGTCCCAGCCGGCGTAGGCGCGGCCCGTCGCGTCCGTGAGGTGATCGTAGAGCAGCGCGGCCTGCGTCGCGAGCAGCGCCTGCACGCGCCCGCCGAACGTCACGCCCGCGGGGCCGTTGAGCGGCAGCGCGTCGAGCGGCGTCGTCGCCGCCATCGTGTCGGGCGTGTTGTTCGAGTACAGCTCGAGCTGCGAGCTGAGCGCGCGCAGCGCCGTGCGCAGGCTCAGCACGGCGTAGGCGACCGACGTCGTCGACACGGTCGTGCCGCGCGTCGGCGTCGCGCCCGCCATCGTGACGTCGTCGACGAGGACGCCGCTCGTCGGATCGGCGTGCAGGCGGTCGATGTTGACGAGCGCGACGCGCAGCATGGCGAGCGCGCGGTCGTGCAGCGTCGCCTCGCCGTCGGCCAGCTGGTCGTCGGCGGGGAACGGATCGCCGTCGAAGTACGCGATGGCCGGCTGCGCGCCGCCCACGTCCTTGTTGCCCGTGTCGGTGAGGGCGTAGAACTCCGAGTAGCCGAGCACGAGGCCCAGCTCGTCGAACAGATCGCTGTCGGCCGACGCGAGCGCGAAGGCGGGCATGGGGAAGCCGCTGCCGTCGTCGGTCTCGGTGACGGCGACGGCGCCGGGGAACCAGCGCAGCGGCTGCGCCTCGTCGTAGGCGAGCGCGGCGGCGAGCGTCGCGAACCCCGACAGCGTCTTGCCGTCGGTCGTCGACAAATGCATGAGCCAGTCCTCGGCGCGGTTGTCGACCTCCTCGATGAAGACCTGCGCCTGGAAGCCCTCGATGTCGCTCGAGCCCAGGTACGTTCCGGCGGCCGTAGGCGCGTCGCTGTCGTCGGCGCCGATGATCTGGTTTGCGGCCGTGCCGACGTTCGGGAGGTCCGCCGCGGCGACCGTGCTGACGCCCGCCTCCGTGGCGTCGTGCATGACCTGCAGATAGTTCAGCACCCACAGACCGTACTTCCACGACGAGAAGCCGTCGGCGCCCGGTGAGATCGTCGGATCGATCTGCGTCGAGCGGGCCGCGAGGTGCAGCGACGTCGCGTCGCACTCGTAGTCCGCGCAGCCGAGCGCGCCCGAGGCGCCCGGATCGTCGTCCGACGTGATGGCGCACGCGAGGTCGACGGCGCTCGTGGGGTTCACCGTCGGATCGAAGCTGCGGAAGGCGTGCGTCGTCGGCCACAGGCCGGGCCAGCCGAGCGGGTTGTTGGCGGCGTCGCCCGCGCCCGTGGGGTTCGAGTTGCCGCCGCGCGCGTTGGCGGTGGGGTAGGTGCCCGCCGGGAACACGAAGCGCCCGAGCGCGTTGCTGCCCGCGGCGAAGTGCTGGACCTTGGCGGCCAGCAGCGCGAGCGCCGCGGGACCGGTGAGGCCGGTCGGGTTGACGAGCGGCGCGTGCACGAGCGACGTGCCGGCGCCGAGCTCGAAACCGACACCGTTCATGGGCTGCTTCGAGTACTCGTACGACTCGACGCCCGTCGAGAAGCC
>Ga0210396_10004000_pt1 | contig 14518 bp, 7 predicted proteins | sample IncBWH17OmetaG_FD_155466 | JGI IMG/M metagenome (GOLD analysis project Ga0210396, IMG submission 155466) | Forest soil microbial communities from Barre Woods Harvard Forest LTER site, Petersham, Massachusetts, United States - Inc-BW-H-17-O ...
TGATGCCTGTCAACGGGCACCTGCTCGACTTCAGCCGGGACGGCGACCATCTCTATCGGCTCTACATCACCGGCGACACCATGCTCATCGACAGCCTCGAGGACATTCCGCGGCGCTATCCCAACATCGACCTCGGACTGATCCACACCGGCGGCACCACATTCCTGGTCACTGTCGTCACGATGACCGGAGAACAAGGAGTCAAGGCCGTCGAGATCACCAAGCCGCACACCGCAATTCCGATCCACTACAACGACTTCTCGGTGTTCCTGTCGGGCCTCGACGACTTCAAGAAGGCCGCCGCGGCGTCGAACACGACGACGAAGTTCGTCTACCTCGCCCACGGCGAGACCTACACATTCAAACCCGGCGCGTGACCACGACCGAACTCCCACGAGTCCATCCCTTCACTAAACGCGAGGCGGGCGGCTTGGGAAAGGTCTTGTCCTGGTACTGGCAGTCCTACGAAAACGCGACGACTGCCTAAGGGCCGGAGTCCGGCGAACAATCATCGCAATACCACGACGAACGGAGAACCATGAACTCGATCGCGTCCGGCACCGTGCTGATCACCGGGCCGACCGGCGGCCTGGGAAAGGCTGCGACGCTGGCGATCGCCAACCGCCCAGCGCCGCAGCGCCCCGACCTGCTGCTGGTCGGGAGAGCCGGCAAGGCGCTCAGCGAGGTGACCGCCGCTGCCCGCGCGGCAGGAGCGAGCGTGCAGGAGATCGGCTGCGATCTGGCCCGACTCGCGGACGTGCGGAACGCGGGGCAGCAGGTCAAGCAGCTGCTCGACGCCGGCGCGGTCCGTCCGCTGCGGGGATTGGTGGCCAACGCCGGCGTCTCGGTCGTCGACACCCACGACGCCTCCGCGGACGGATACGAACTCACCTTCGCGGTGAACCACCTTGCGCACGCGCAGCTCATCGGCGATCTGCTGGACTCACTTGTCGCGCCCGCCCGTGTGGTGCTGCTGGGTTCAAACACCTACCACCAGAACATCTTCCGTCGCATACTGCGAGTCGCGCCGGCGGATTGGCGCGACCCGATCGAACTTGCTCAGCCCACCCCGCCTGACCTGCCGGCGACGGCCGAGCTCTCCGGGATCGCCTATTCCAACTCCAAACTCGCGATCCTCTATTACGGGCACGAATTGCAACGTCGCGCACCGAAGGGGATCAACGTCACGGTGTTCGAGCCGGGATTCATGCCGGGCACCGGACTGAGCAGGGGCCACGGCCCGGGCCTACAACGAATCGGGCGCCTCATCGAGCGGATTCCCGGCGTCTCGTCGCCGACGCACTCCGGCCCAATGCTCGCGTCGATCGTCCTCGACGACGGGTGGGCGCACCTGCGAGACGGCGCCTTCGTCGTCAAAGACGAAGAGCGCGAAGTGAAGCCGTTCGCAACGGATCCGGCTCGTGAGTCACGGCTGTGGGACGCCACGGCCGAACTACTCAAGTCCGCCACTTAAGACTGCAGCTGCCGGACGATCGCCTTCTTGTCGACCTTGCCGACCGCGGTTGTCGGCAACGAGGTCATCCCGGTCAGCACATCCGGCCGAGCATGCTTGGCGACTCCACGTTGATCGAGATAGTCGTTCAACTCCATCAGAGTCATCGGGTTGCCCGCGAAAACAACTGCCGCGCAGATCTTTTCGCCTAGATAAGGATCCGGCAGCGCTACCGCCGCGGCAGACGAGATCGCCGGGTGCGCGCGCAGGTGTTCTTCGAGGTCACCCGCGGCAACGGTCTCGCCGCCGCGGTGGATGACGTCTTTCACCCGGCCGGTGACCTCCAGGTAGCCGTCTGCGTGTTGGCGGACCAGGTCGCCGCTGCGGTAGAAGCCGTCCGGGTCAAAGCAGCGCGCGTTGTCGCTCTCGGCGCGAAAGTACCCGTTGAACGTGTAGGGACCCCGCACCAGCAATTCCCCCTCGGCGCCCGGCGTCACCGGCCCGCCGGCGTCGTCAACGATGCGCAGTTCGTCGTCGGCAGACAGCGGCCGGCCCTGAGTTCGGTCGACCACTTCCGGCGGATCGCCGGGTCGGGTGTAGCACAACAGCCCTTCGGCCATGCCGAACACCTGCTGCAGGCCCGGCGTCAGTGTCTCGCGAATCCGCCGGGCGTCAACGGCCTCCAGCTTTTCACCACCGACTTGCAACAGCCGCAACGATGTTGGCGTCACCGGCTCCCAGTCGGTGGCCTGCGCCCACAGGTTAGCCAGCACCGGGACCAGTGCGGTGACGGTGACGCCGTGGCGCGCGATGGCGTCGAACGCCGACTCCGGGCTGGGGTCGGCGGTGAACACCGTGGCAGCGCCGACCGTCATGGCGCCGAGCAGACCGGGGCAGGCCAACGGGAAGTTGTGGGCGGCCGGCAACGCCACCAGGTAGACGTCGTCACCGGTCAGCCCGCAGACCTCGGCGCTCGCGGTGGCGTTGTAGACATAGTCGTCATGGGTACGGGGGATGAGCTTGGGTGTGCCGGTGGTACCGCCGGAGACCAGCAGCAGTGCCGGTGACGCGGGATCGGCGTTGCTCGCTGCGGGCCGCTGGCCCCGGTGTGCGCACAGCTGCGACCATGAAACGAAAGCTCCGGGGTCGCCGTCGACAATGACATGGCGCAGCGCTGGATGATCCTGCTGTAAGCGCTGCGCCATCGGGCGATAGTCGAATCCGCCTGCGGTATCGGGGATTAACAGTGCCTTGGCCTCGCTGACGGCGGCGAAGTGCGCCAACTCGGCGGCGCGGTGGCCGGGCAGGCACATCACCGGGATCGCGCCGGCGCGCAGCAACCCGAACAGGGCCACCGCGAACTCGCAGCCGTTCGGCAGTTGCAACAGCACCCGATCCCCGCGGGCGATCCCCAGCACGGCCAGCCCGGCCGCCGCATGATCGGCGCGTTCGTCGAGCTCGGCGTAGCTCAGGCGCTGTGGTTGGTGAGGCGCTTGGCCGGCGTCGAGCAATGCGGCGCGGTCCGGCCATCGTCGCGCTGCTTCGGACAGAATCGAGTTGACGGTCCGGCCGGTCCAGTAGCCGGCCGCACGGTAGTTCGCGGCGCGGTCTGGCGGAAACGGCACAAAGCCTGCCAGATCAGCTGATGGCATCCCATTCCCTCCGCGACGGGGCGAGTGGGACGGAGACGTCCGTCCCAGCCGACCGCGTCGGTTGTTTACAGGCTAAAGAGCCCGCTGAGAAGGTCGGGCAGCGCCGTCGCAGTAGCTGAACGCATCGAAGATGTTGCCTTGCTGCAGAGCGGTCGCGATCTCTTGCAGCGTGCTCCCGGTCTCGGTAACGCCAGTGGTCGGATCGGTCACCGATCCCCCGAACAGCCCGAACACATAAGATGTCCCCAAGATTGGTTTCGACGTTGCTCAGCGCGGTGCTGAGCTGGTCGCCGTAGCCACCGAACTCGGCGCCGATCGCCATCGAGAGATCGGAATTCGCGGTCGTGGCGTCACTTTCCAGGGTCGTCAAGTTGTCTTCCGGCGCGGCAAGGACCTGCGACCAGTCCGCTTCGCCGGCGGTCAGCTGCACTAGCCGATGCTGGACGTTCGGCAGGCTGGGGGTCCCCGGGTTCACGGCGATCAGGCTGGCGCCTATCAAGGCGACACCGGCGACGAAGATCTGGTTCATGCGGCTGGCCGACGGCGACGGACCGGCCCCGCGGTCGAGGCCAGTCGGATCGGGACGAAGGGCTAGTTGCACGGCATCTCCTCTACTGACCGTCAAGGGGACGTCTGTTTGACAGAATCAGGCGGGACGGCCGCTACCTGAGATTTACCTGAGACACAATAGGGTTGCCTAACCTTACTTATTTTCGGCGCAGTTGCTTGACCAGGGATTTTTCTCCGCGAGGTACTGGTGTAGCGATGACCCGCCGGGGCGGTAGCGTCGGAGGGACCCCAGATATTTAAGTGGCCACGAATTTAGGCTAGCCTCCACTAACTAGTAGGAGGGTTGGTGTGGTGACTGATGGGGTTGGGGCTTCCGTCGCTGGCAGCCCAGGTGCCATCCGCGCGGCGGTCGCCGAACTGCTCGGCGTCGGCGCCGATACGGTCGACCCCGGCTGCAACCTCGTCAGCCAGGGTCTCGATTCGATTCGGATGATGGCGCTTGCGGGTCGATGGCGTCGCGAGGGTGTCGACGTCGACTTCGCCGCGCTGGCCGCCGCACCGACGATTGAGGCGTGGTCGCTGCTGGTGTCCGAAGGTCAGGTTGACGCTGCGAAACCGGTCAATGCGGCGACCGCGGCAGCCGGCACACCGGAGGACGCGTTTCCACTCGCTCCGATGCAGCATGCAATGTGGGTAGGGCGCCACGACAATCAACCGCTCGGCGGTGTGGCGGGGCATCTCTATGTCGAATTCGACGGCGAGGGAATCGATCCCGAGCCCCTGCGCCAGGCAGCCACTAAATTGGCAACGCGTCATCCGATGTTGCGGGTGCGGTTCTTGTCCGACGGGACCCAGCGGATCGATCCGGCTGAGGAAAGCGCGAGCTTCCCGGTCACCGTGCACGACCTGCGCGGCTACGCCGACGATGTCGTCAAGCAGCGGCTCACCGGGCTTCGGGAAGCCAAGTCACATCAGCAGCTCGACGGACAGGTGTTGGAGCTGACGCTCTGCCTGCTGCCCGGCGGAAGCTCGCGCCTGCATGTCGACCTGGACATGCAAGCCGGCGACGCGATGAGCTATCGCACCCTGATGGCCGACTTGGTGGCGCTCTACCAGGGTCGGCAGCTGCCCGAATTGGGCTACACCTACCGGGAATACCGCCAGGAGATAGTGCGGCGTGAATCCGGGCCGCAGCCCGCCCGCGACGCCGACCGGGACTGGTGGGCACAGCGCATTCCCGAACTCCCGGACCCGCCGAGGCTGCCGTCGTCGAGTCGAAAACACCTCTCCCGCAACAGCACTCGACGCTGGCAGTGGTTAGATCCCCGGACCCGGGATGCGTTGTTCGCGAACGCCCGGTCCCGCGGTGTCACTCCCGCGATGCTATTCGCAGCGGCGTTTGCGCACACTCTGGCATGCTGGTCGAGCACCTCGCGGTTTTTGCTGAACGTGCCGCTATTCGGCCGCGAGGCCCTGCACCCCGACGTGCACAGCCTGGTCGGCGACTTCACCTCGTCGCTGCAGGTCGACATCGACCTGACCGGCACCACCACCGCGGCGGCGCGGGCCCAAGTGGTGCAAGACGCGATGCGGACCGCGGCAGCGCACTCGAGTTATCCCGGCCTGTCAGTGCTGCGCGACCTCGCCCGCTACCGCGGCACCCAGGTACTGGCGCCGGTGGTGTTCACCAGTGCGCTGGGTTTGGGGGAGTTGTTCAGCGCTGACGTCACCGACACGTTTGGTACACCTAGCTGGATCATCTCGCAGGGCCCGCAGGTCTCGCTTGACGCACAAGTCACCGAATTCGACGGTGGCGTCCTGGTGAACTGGGACGTGCGGGAGGACGTCTTCCCGGCCGGTGTCATCGATGCCATGTTCGCTCACCACATCGACGAATTGTGGCGGCTGGCCTGTGCTGACGACTGGGACGCGCCGGACTCGGCGGCACTGCCGGCAGACCAGCGCGCGGTGCGTGATGCCGTCAACAGCCGCAGCACTGCCCCCAGCGGAGAGGCCTTGCACGACGGCTTCTTCCGCCGCGCTGAACAGCAGCCTGACGCGCCGGCGGTGTTCGCGAGTTCCGGCGACCTCTCCTACGCGCAGCTGCGCGACCAAGCCTTGACGTTGGCTGCAGCGTTGCGTGCGAAGGGGGTTCGCGCCGGCGACACGGTCGCGGTGATGGGCCCCAAAACCGCCGAGCAGATCCCGGCCCTGCTGGGGATCCTGGCCGCGGGTGGTGTCTATCTGCCGATCGCTGTCGACCAGCCCCGCGACCGCGCGGAACGCATCCTGCACACCGGTCAGGTGAGTCTGGCCCTGGTCTGTGGCGGGCAGCGGCTCTCGCTACCGGTGCCCGGGCTGACAATTGCTGACGTGCTCCGCAACGCGCCCGTCGACGTTGAGATCCCGGCCGCGACAATCGATCCCGACGACCTCGCCTACGTGTTGTTCACGTCGGGCTCAACCGGCGAGCCCAAGGGTGTCGAGGTCGCGCATGACGCCGCGATGAACACCGTCGAATTCATCGGCCGGCACTTTGAGATCGGCGCCGCGGATCGCTGCTTGGCCTTGTCGACGCTGGAAGGCGACATCTCGGTGATGGATGTCTTCGTCACCTTGCGGACCGGTGGGGCGATCGTGGTGGTCGACGAGGCGCAGCGCCGCAATCCCGACACCTGGGCCCGGCTCATCGACGCCCACAAAGTTACTGTGCTGCATTTCATGCCGGGTTGGCTGGAGATGTTGGCCGAGGTCGGTGCGGGACGGCTGTCGTCGGTACGGGCAGTTCCCACCGGCGGTGATTGGGTGCGGCCCGAGGTGGCTCGGCGCCTGCGGGCCGATGCACCCAAGCTGCGTTTCGCCGGTCTGGGCGGTGCGACCGAAACCGCCGTGCACAACACCATTTTCGAGATGGATCAGTCAGGCGAGCTGCCGGCGGATTGGACCGCGTTGCCATATGGCACACCGCTTCCCAATAACGCCTGCCGGGTGGTCAACGACATGGGCGGTGATTGCCCCGACTGGGTGGTCGGCGAGCTGTGGGTCTCGGGACGCGGCATTGCGCGCGGCTACCGGGGACGTCCGGATCTCACCGCCGAGCGTTTCGTCGTGCACGATGGCCGGACCTGGTATCGCACCGGCGATCTGGCCCGGTACTGGCCGGACGGCACGCTGGAGTTCGCCGGACGCGCCGACCACCGTGTGAAAATCAGCGGGTACCGCGTCGAGCTCGGCGAGGTTGAAGCCGCGCTGCGGCAAGTACCCGGTGTGGCGATAGCTGTCGCGGCCGTGGTGTCGACGCCAGGCGGCGCCGACATTTTGGCCGCGGCGATCCGCGCTGACGACCCTCAGCTGACCGCCGAAGGCGTGCGGGAAGCCATGACCGAACTCGTTCCCGCGCACATGATCCCGCGTCACGTGTCACTGCGGGAGCACATCCCATTCACCCTCGGCGGCAAGATCGACCGACCGGCCGTCGGGGACCAGCTGGCTGCCTCCGTCACCGGTCTGGCCAGGCCCGGCCACCGGGCGCCATCGACACCGCTGCAATGCGCTCTTGCCGCGATCGTGGGCGACGTGCTCGGCATGGAGGCGGTCGGGGCTGACGATGACTTCTTCGGCCTCGGCGGCGATTCGGTGCTGGCGACACAGGCCGTCGGTCGTATCCGGGCGTGGCTGGACGCGCCCGAGGTGATGGTCGCCGACATCTTCGCCGCCCGAACCATTACTGAACTTGCTGGCTTGCTCAGCCGTCGGGAACGCGGCCCTGGACGGCTCGATCAGGTTGCCGAACTATATCTGGAGGTTATCCACATGGAGGCTGACCACGTGATATCGGCGATCGCTGAAACCGAAACGGTGCAATGACTTTCAATAATCTGATAACAGTGTCGCCGACATTCGCACCCTGGATCAAACTGGTGCCGGGGCGCGACGGCACACAGTGCACCGGCGCCACCGTGGTGTTTCCGCACGCCGGGGCAGCCGCCGCGAGCTACCGCACGCTAGCGACCGCGCTGGCCGCGGGCGGCGACACCTACATCCTGCAGTATCCGCAGCGCGCAGAACGGCTCCGCGAACCCGCCCCGGAAACGGTCCACGACCTAGCCCTCGGCTTGTTCGAGGCCGGGGCCTGGAGTCGGGTAGCGCCACTGCGGCTTTTCGGGCATAGCATGGGCGCGGTCGTTGCCTTCGAGTTCGCCAGGATCGCCGAATCCCGCGACACCGCGGTGCAACGGCTCTGGGTGTCGGCCGGTCCGGCGCCGTGCGCCGTTGCCGGCATGCCGGAGTTGCCCACCAGCGACGACGGGCTGCTCGCCGATATCGCCGACCTGGGCGGCACAGATCCCGACCTGCTTGCCGACCACGAGTTCGCCGAGCTGATCACCACCGCGGTGCGGGCGGACTACCGAGCGATCAATCGGTACGAGTGTGCTCGCGGTATCCGCATTCGCGCCGACATTTGCGTCCTCGGCGCGCGCGACGACCACCGCGTCGACGCCGCTGCTTTGCGGCTCTGGGAAGAGCACACCGCCGGCGCGTTCGACTTGTCGCTGTACGACGGCGGACACTTCTACCTCAATGAGCACCTCGACGCCGTCGCCGCGCGGGTGAATGCCGATGTCTGACGACCGATTCACCGCCGCCGCCGAGCCGGTGGTGATCGTCGGCATGGCCGTGGAGGCGCCCGGGGGCATCGACACCGCCGAGGGTTACTGGGAACTGCTGTCCCACGGCCGCGAGGCGTTGGGTCCGTTTCCCACCGACCGTGGTTGGCGGGTTCGCGAGTTGCTGGCAGGGTCACGGCGCAGCGGTTTCAAGGAAATCCATGACTGTGGTGGATTTCTGACCGGTGCGACGACGTTCGACCCGGAGTTCTTCGGCATTTCGCCGCGTGAGGCAGTCGCGATGGACCCTCAGCAACGCGTCGCGCTTCGGGTGTCGTGGCGCGCACTGGAAAACAGCGGCATCAATCCCGACGACCTGGCCGGGCACGACGTAGGCTGCTTTGTCGGCGCCTCCGCCACCGGGTACGGGCCTGCGATGGCCGAGTTTTCCCGGCACAGTGGTCATCTGCTCGCAGGCACCGCGCTGAGCGTGATATCGGGGCGGATCGCCTACACACTAGGGTTGACCGGCCCGGCACTCACTGTGGACTCCTCGTGCGCGTCCGCGCTGGCGGCCTTTCACGTCGCCGTGCGCTCGCTGCAGAACGGCGACTGCGACTTGGCGTTGGCCGGCGGAGTCAACGTGCTGGGCTCGCCCGGGTTCTTCGTCGAATTCTCCAAACAACATGCGCTCTCCGACGACGGGCACTGCCGCCCTTATAGCGCACAGGCCAGCGGAACGGTCTGGGCCGAGGGAGCCGCGATGTTTGTGCTGCAACGCAAATCGTCGGCGCTGCGCGCTGGCCGGCACGTTGTGGCGGAGGTCCGCGCCAGCGCGGTCAACCAGGACGGCCGTAGCGCCGGGCTCAGCGCACCCAGCGGCGACGCGCAAATCCGGCTGTTCCGGCGCGCCATGACCCAGGCCGCGATCCGGCCTGAAGAGGTCGGGATGGTCGAGGGGCATGGCACGGGCACCAGGTTGGGCGACCGCACCGAACTGCAGTCGCTGGCACGAACTTATGGCGACACAGAACCCGGTGGCGGGGCTCTGTTGGGCTCGGTGAAATCCAACATCGGTCATGCGTTGGCGGCCGGCGGCGCACTCGGACTGGTCAAGGTTCTGGTTGCCGCCGAGCACGGTGCCGTACCGCCCACCTTGCACACAGCGGAGGCAAGTCATGAGATTGACTGGGAAAACCAGGGTTTGCGGCTCGCGCGGTCCCTGACACCATGGCCTGCGGTCGGCGGGCAACGGGTCGCGGCGACGTCGGCCTTCGGCATCGCCGGCACCAATGCGCACGTGATCGTCTCCCTGCCCGAGGCGGCGTGATGCCCGCGCAGCCGCTGCCCGATGGCCGTGTGCCGGTGCTGCTCTCGGCGCATGACGAAACCCTGATCGGTCAGGACGCCCGGGCGATCCTGGATTTTCTCGACCAGGCCGGCGAGGACGGCGATCCGGCGGCGGGTGTCGCGTCCACTCTTCTGCGTCTACGACGGGTACGCCGACACCGTGCGGTCGCGCGGGCCGCGGACCGCGCCGAACTAGTGGCCGGTCTGTCAGCGCTGGCCTGCGGCGAAGAGCACCCGCTGGTCACTCGGTCCTCGAAAAGCGCTGGCCTGCATGTCGCGTTCGTGTTCCCCGGCCAAGGCAACCAGTGGCCATCGATGGGTGCAGACGCTTACCAGCGACTTCCGGCGTACCGGGCAGAGGCCGACCGATGCGCCCAGGCGTTCGTCGATGCCGGGCTGCCCTCACCGCTGCCCTACCTCACGGGAGAGTCAGCGCAGAACTGGTCGCGCACCCAGATTCAGGGGGCGCAGTTCATCCATGCGTCGAGTTTGGCCGAGCAGTGGCGATTTCACGGAGTGTGTCCCGATATGTCCATTGGGCACAGCCTTGGTGAGGTTGCGGCGGCGTATGTGGCCGGCGCGATCACGCTGTCCGATGCGGTCGCCCTGGTCGGCGCGCGCGCCGCGGTCGTCGGGCGTTTGACGGGTCGATATGCCATGGCTGTGCTCGGTGTCGGCGTCGACGAGGCGGAGTCCGCGATCGGCCAAACACCCGGCTGGCTGGAAGTTTCGGCGGTCAACGGGCCGTCGTCCACGGTGGTGTCCGGTGATCACGACGCAGTGGTCGCCGCGACTCGACTGGCTCAGCAGCGGGGTACGTTCGCCCACCAGCTGTCCGTCGACTACCCGGGCCACACCAGCGCGCTACGACCGTTACGCACCGACCTGGCCGAGCTGCTACCCAAGTCTAGATTCCAGGACGGGCCGGTGAAATTCGTCGGCTCGACTTTCGGCGCCCAGGTCGGCAGCGACGTCGACTTCTGCCAATACTGGTATGAAAGTCTCTGTAGTACGGTGCGTTTCGACCAGGCCGTGGTCGCCGCTCAGAAGGACGGGGCCGACACGTTCGTCGAATTGTCCGCGCACCCTTCGTTGTTGTATCCACTTGCCGAACTGGTCGACGAAGAGTCGGCGGTAATCGTCGGGTCGGGGCATCGCGACGAGTCCATCACCGGGGTGCTGTCGGCCAGCGTCGCCACCGTCGCGGCCGCCGATCCCGGCTACCGCTGGGCCGATGCGATTCCTGGGGGCATCCGACCGGTGCTTCGAGGGTTCCCGAACGCACCGATGCGCGCGGTGCACCTGTGGGCCGCACCGCAACCCGTCGCCGACAATGCGCCCGACCCGGCCACTGCCCTGACCGTCGCCGCCGAGGGTTGGCAACCAGCGCGCTTACCGGCCATGGCGAGCCAGACGCGCTACACCATCGCACTCGCCGGCGATACCGCCGGGACGCTGGCGCGGCGGTTGGCCGATGCTGTTGTGGCACATCACAGCTGCGACATTGTGCTCCCGAATGAGGCTGAGATCGTCGCGGTGATCACCCCGGCGCTCGATCAGCGTGACGTGACGGCGGCCATCGAACAGATTGCCGGTCGGCCCGGCGTGGGACTGCCGGACTATGCCGCGATCATCGGCCCACGATGCCGAGCCGTCTGGCTGCTCACCGTCGGTGGCGAACGGGTTCAACCCGACGACGCCGAGGTTAAGCCTGCGCAGGCAGCGCTGGCCGCGATGCACCGCAGCGTTGGCTTCGAGTTCCCGGACCAGGCTTTCGGCAACCTGGACTTGCCGTCGCGCGATGTCGATGCCCCGGTTGCGGCGGCTGTCGTCGACGTGCTGCTCGGTGACGCCACCGTGGCGGCATTGCGCGCCGACGGGATCGACAGCTCGCCTCGCCGCTACATCCGGACATTCCGCGAGCGCCGCGACGTGTCCAGGCGACCGCTCGATGCAGCCGCGTTGGAGAATGTGGTGATCACCGGCGGTAGCGGTGCCATCGGCCTGCGGTATGCGCGGCGGTGCGTCGAAAGCGGGGCGCGCAGGGTGATCCTGTTGAGCCGCAACGGCTTGGACCCGGTGGTGCTGGGGCGGCTGGCGGAAAGCTGTAGCGCCGAGGTGCACGCTCCAACGTGCGATATCACTGATCGTGCCGAGTTGTCGGCCGTCGCCGCCGAGTATGCCGGTTCCGGCGCGTCGTTGCTGATCCATGCCGCGGGTATCGCGACGACTCGTCAGCACGCCGAGCTGACCGGTGCGGACATGGCGGCAGTCTGTGCGGCAAAGGTCGCGGGGCTGGCGATGATGGCCGATGTCTGGCCGTTGCGGGCGGAATGCCGAATCCTGGCCTGCTCGTCGGTCTTCGGGGTGTGGGGCGGTCACGGCCACGCCGCTTACGCGGCATCCAACCGGCTGCTCGACGTCTTGGCCGCGCAGTTGCGTGTCGAGGGGCTGGACTGCTGGGCGATTCGATGGGGATTGTGGCAGGACGCCGGCGTCGTCGAGGCCGGCGAGATCAGCCGCACCCAGCGCTCCGGTCTGATCGCGATGGAAGCCAACGCGGCGCTGGACGCCAGCCTGGGCCGGCACGGCGAAGATCCGCTGATCTTCGCTGCCGACTTCGACCGACTTCGGGTGTTTTTCCAGAGCCAGGGAACACCAATGCCATTCACCGCTGCGCTCAACGGCGACATCGCAGCCGGTGGTGACCACCTGAGCGCAAAGCCGCTCGCCGACGTTGTGCGCAGCGAGCTGGCCGCGACATTGCACATGGGTGACTCGCTGTCGGTTGACTCGAGCGCGTCGCTTGTGGATCTCGGCTTGGATTCGCTGTTGGCGCTCGATCTGCGCAGGCGACTGCGCCGGGCTGTGGGGCACTCGGCTCCGGTGGCGCAGATGCTTGGCGGCATCACCGTCAGTGAACTGATCGACGCGTTGGGCCTCGGCGCCGCCAGCGGGTCAGCGGTGCCGCGAACTCCAGAAAGGTTGGACTTCACGCGTGACTGACATCACGGGCTCCGACACGCTTGACGAACAGCGGCTGGAGTTGTTGCGGCGCAGGATCGCTGAGCGCGGCCTGGCCCGCCCCGCCACAACGACGGACTCGGCCTCGGATGTGGCAGGCCCGCAACGTCCGGCGATGTCGGATGGCCAGCGCCGAATGTGGTTCGTGCAGTCAGTCGACCCCGACAGCGCGCTGCTCAACATCTGTGTCTCGTATCGCCTGACCGGCAGTATCGAGATTGCCCGGTTGCGGCAGGCGGTGGGAGCCGTCGCGTTGCGGCACCCGGTGTTGCGTACCACCTACCGGACCGACAACGACGGCGATCCGCATCCGGTGACCCGTGACGATCTGCGACCTGGTTGGGCGGAGCACGATCTGTCGGGGCTCGCCGAGCAGCCCCGCCGGCTGAGGCTAGAAGTGCTGGCGCAGCGCCAGTTTCGGCAGCCGTTCGATTTGACGAAGGATTCGCCGCTGCGGGTCACCGCGGTGCGGCTGGGTGCCGACCAGGTGATGTTACTGCTCACCGCACACCATATTGCCTGGGATGACGGGTCCTGGGCACCGTTCTTCACCGATCTGACTCGCGCTTACACCGATCCCGCCAACACCGCGACCGCGCCGGCATCGGTGGCCCAGGCCTGCGACGCCGGAAATCTTAATGAAGACCTGGCCTATTGGCGCTCGCTGATTACCGATCTGCCGGAACCGCTTGAGCTTCCGGGCCGTAACGGTTCGGTGGTGCCGAGTACGTGGCGCGCGCAGCGCGCGATCACCCGGTTGCCGGCGGGTACCGTCGACCGCGCCGCCGCCCTCGCCAGGGAGACCGGGGCGACCCCGTACATGGTGTTGATGGCCGCGTTCGCCGCTCTGGTTCACCGCTACACCCACTCGACCGATTTCCTGGTCGCGGCCCCAGTACTGAATCGCGGCGCCGGTACCGAGAACGCGATCGGGTACTACGGCAATACCGTGGTGATGCGTATGCGGCCGCAGCCACGGCAGACATTCCGGCAACTCCTGAGCGAAACCCGCGACAGCGCAGTGGGCGCCCTGGCCCACTCGCGCGTCGACCTGGAATGGCTGGTGCGCGCCTCCAACCCCGACCGCAGACACGGCGCCGAGCGGATGACCCGGGTCAGCTTCGGACTGCGCGAGCACGACGTCGGCGGCTTCTGCCCGCCCGAAGTGCGATGCGAGCGCGCCGACTTGCGCGGTCACTTCAGCCAGTTGCCGCTGAGCCTGATGATCGAACTGGCTGACGCGGACGGCGGGGCACTGGTCGAAGCCGAGTACCTGGTCGAGGTGCTGGATCGCGGGCTGGTCGAGCAGCTGCTGCGGCACTATGCGGTGCTGCTGGACAACGCGCTGGCCCACCCCGATCTCACGCTGTCGGCATGCGGGCTGATGAGCGAGGCTGACGCCGAGTGGCTGCGGCGGGTGTCGTCTGGCGAAGACTTCGACAGTCCGGCTGCCACCTTGCCCGCGTTGGTCGCTCAGCGTGCGGCGCTGTCACCGGATGCTGTTGCCGTGGTGTACGACGGCCGCCAGTACAGCTATCGCGAGATCGACGAACAAGCAAATCGATTGGCGCACTGGCTGATCAAGCAAGGCATCGGCACCGAGGATCGCGTCGCGGTGCTGCTCGACAAGTCACCCGAGCTGGTCATCACGGCATTGGGCATTCTCAAGGCCGGAGCCGTCTACCTGCCGGTCGACCCGACCTATCCCGACGACCGGCTGGCATTCATCCTCGACGACGCAGCGGCCACATTGGTGCTGCGCGAACCGGTCGCCGGTTTGGCGGACTACCCGGCCTGCCTGCCCGAGTTGGTACGACCGCTGTGCCCCGACAACACCGCCTACCTGATCTACACCTCGGGTTCGACCGGTCTGCCCAAAGGCGTTCCGGTTCCGCACGCACCGATCGCCGAGTACTTCGTCT
>Ga0210396_10004006_pt1 | contig 14514 bp, 12 predicted proteins | sample IncBWH17OmetaG_FD_155466 | JGI IMG/M metagenome (GOLD analysis project Ga0210396, IMG submission 155466) | Forest soil microbial communities from Barre Woods Harvard Forest LTER site, Petersham, Massachusetts, United States - Inc-BW-H-17-O ...
GTACATATCAGCGAACTTTGCAGCCTTCTCTGGATGCCCGCTGACCAGCCCTGTGATCTTGGTCGTCGATGAGTTGGCAACCGCCCGCATAAAGATACTGGATATCTGCCCCAGACCAACCGGCGCATAGCCAATCTTGCGTTGCGGCTGCGAAGAGGCGGCTGGTGAAAGCTGCGTTGCAGCGAGCGACAAGGCGGAAATACGGGCGAATTCACGGCGGTTCACGTTAGCTCCCGTGCGTCTATGGATTGCCTCCAGTGTGCTGTCTTCATCGCCCCCTGTCTATCCAGGCATTCCGAGCAGCAGATAGCATGGAAGGGCAATCAACGGGAGTGCGTGGGCATGATAAGTAGGATCGAAAACGCGAACACCGGCCGACCGTCTGCAGCTGGCGAACCGAATTACACGAGTCTTCTGCTTCGTTTCGCGCCATTCCGTAAATGGAGCATCTTCGCACTGCTATCCGTGTGCGTCGCGGCCATCGCCCAACCCGCCCCAACTCTCGGCACGCCCGCCGACAGCGAGGCCATGGCCGCCCGAGTCCGCGCCGAATACCTCCACGCCTGGCAGGGCTATCGCACCTATGCCTGGGGCCACGATGCACTGATGCCGCTCTCCAAAAAGCCCCACGACTGGTATGGCGTCTCCCTGCACATGAGCCAGATCGATGGCCTCGACACCATGGTGCTGATGGGTCTCGATAAGGAGGCAGCCGAAACGCAGCAGGACATCGACAAGCACCTCTCCTTCGATCAGGACATCTACGTCAAAAACTTCGAGATCACCATCCGCTGCCTCGGCGGCCTGCTCAGCGAGTACGAGGCCACCAACGATCCGCAGCTTCTCAAACTCGCCACCGACCTGGGCCGCCGCCTGCTGCCCGCCTTCCACTCGCCCACCGGCATGCCCTACGAGTTCGTCAACCTGCGCACCGGCAAGGTCCGCGGCGCTGTCACCAATCCGGCCGAAGTTGCGCTGCTGCCGGAGTTCGGCACGCTCTCGAAGCTCACCGGCGACCCCGTCTACTACGACACCGCCAAGCGCGCGATGACCGAGCTGTGGAAGCGCCGGTCTTCTTTGGACCTGGTCGGCCTCGGCATCAATGTCGAAACCGGCGACTGGACTGACTCTACCTCCACCATCAGCGGCGGCATCGATTCCTTCGACGAATACCTGCTCAAGAGCTGGCTGCTCTTCGGCGATCGCGACTGCCTGGAGATGTGGCAAAAGAGCATCGTCGCCATCAACAATTACCTGGCGGAGCAGACGCGCCTCGGCCTCTGGTACGGACAAGCCGACATGCGCACCGGCGCGCGCAAATCCCACGACTACGGCGCGCTCGACGCTTTCTTTCCCGCGGTACTGGCCCTGGGCGGCGACCTGCCCCGCGCCGAAGCTCTGCAGCGCTCCAGCTTCCAGATGTGGACGCTGTACGGCATCGAACCGGACACGCTCGACTACATCCGGCTCTCCACACCCGATGCTGGCTATCCGCTGCGCCCGGAGATCATCGAGTCCACCTACTACCTGCACCACCTCACCGGCGACCCCCTCTACCTGCACATGGGCCAGGACTACTTCGACTCGCTTGTCCGCTGGTGCCGCACGCCCGAGGCCTACGCCGCGCTCACCGACGTCCGCACCAAACAGCAGAAGGACGAGATGGAGAGCTTCTTCTTCGCCGAGACGCTCAAGTACCTCTATCTGCTCTATGCCCCGCAAGACACGGTCGAGTGGAGCAGATTCGTCTTCAATACCGAAGCGCATCCGCTGAAGCGCTTCACCACAGATTCTGCGGCGCATCCTCAATAAGACAGGGTGTCGCGACGGGGCAGTAACTCAGATCCGAGCGAGTTTTCCGCGTTTGAGCAGAAAACGCTCGCCGCGCCAGGTCACGGTGTCGCCGGCGAAGCTCCAGGCCCAAAGGACGAGCGCGATCAGGTCGCGGGGCAGGAGCAGGAGGAGATCGCGGAGGACCTGGGTATCGCCGAGGATGCCGACGCCGACGACCAGCGCGAGAGCGATGCGCACGAGAAGCGCAAGAACGAAGAGCGCGACGGACTCCAGGCTGAGGCCGGTCGCGATGAGATTGCAGAAGGCCCAGGGAAGTCCGAAGGTAAAGAGCAGGCCGGTGTAGCCCCATCGGCGAGAGTCCCTGGTGGAGCGGGACCAGCGGAGTTGATGCTGAAAAAATCCGGCCACGTCATACGGAGGCACCCAGGTTTCGACGACCTCTGCGGAGAGTTCGACATCGAAGCCCGCGGCGGCGATGCGCGCTCCGAGTTCGTAGTCATCGGCCAGGTAGTCGACCAGCGGGGCAAGGCCGTCGATACGGTCGAGTGCTTCGCGTGAAACCGCGAGCGTCGAGCCGAGGCCGAAGTGGATGCCGCCTTCGATGAAACGAGCGGTGAGCACCCCGGGAAAGAAGTCGGTGGAGATACCGAGGGCCTCCATGCGCGAGCCAAGAGTAGGCTCCCGGCGCGGTTTGCCGTGGGCGCGTCCCCGATAGGGCGCGGTGACCATGCCGACGGGATGCTTGTGCTCGGGCGTGAGCGCGAAGCCGGACATAACCTTTGCGAGGTAGTGGGGAGAGACGACGATATCGCTGTCGTTGATGACGACGTAGGGATGGCGCGCGTGCGGAAGCATCTGGACAAGGTTAGATACCTTGCCGTTGGCGCCCAGAACCTCGGGGCATTCGATGATGCGGATGGCATGATCGGGAAACTCCTCCTGAAGCTGGCGGACGGCGACGAGGGCGGGGTCGCTAAGTGAGCTGACGCCGAAGAGGATCTCGTATTCACCGGCATAGTCCTGGCGGCAATGGCTGGCGAAGGCGGAGTACATCTCGTGATCGAGGCCGCGGACCGGCTTCAGGATGCTGACAGGGGGTGTGTAGGCGGGGCGCGGGTGGCGGAGGTTGTGAACAAAGGCGCGGGCGCTCCACAGGGCGAGGAGGTAGTAGCCGATGCCGGCCCAGGCAAGCACGGTGGTGACGCCGGCGACGATGGTGGCTGTGAGGGTGACGTTCAAGGATTTGAGTTTAGTGCCTGCCGCACGGCGAACACACCTGAGGCGCAGTAGTCAGGTTCAATATCTATAGTCGCTTCGTCGCCCACGTCGGGCTAGTCAGCGCGGCTATTCGTAGCGGAGGGCCTCGATGGGATCTAGTGTGGCGGCCTTCCAGGCGGGGTAGATGCCGAAAACGAGGCCGATAACGCAGGAGACGGTGAACGCGGTCATGGCCCAGATGGCGGACATCTGTGCAGGCAACACGGTGCCAAGGGTGAGCTTGAGCACCAGGGTGAGCAGGGCGCCGATGAGGATACCGATCACCCCGCCGAAGGCGCAGAGGGTCATGGCTTCCAGAGTGAATTGCAGCATGATGGTGCGCCGGGTTGCGCCGAGAGCCTTGCGGATCCCGATCTCCCGCGTTCGCTCCGTGACCGAGACCAGCATGATGTTCATGACGCCGACGCCCCCCACCATGAGGCCGACACTCGAGACCCCGACGAGAAAGACGAAGAGGCCGCCCGTAAGCGAGTTCCAGAGCTCGAGCAGGCCGTCCGAGGTGAAGATAGCGAAGTTGTCGGGCTGGTCCGTGTGGACCTTGCGGCGGCGGCGGAGCATCTCGCGAATTTCGTCTTCGACGGCGACTTTGTTCTTCGCGTCGTCGTACTTCACGCTGATCCAGTAATCGAGGATCTCCGGATGGATCTTGCGGAAGGTGAAGAGCGGGAAGTGGGCGGCGTTGTCTGCAGGATTTTTGCCCCCGCCAAAGACCTGCTTCTGCTTGGCGAGGACACCGACGACAGTGAAGATGTCGCCTTCAATATCCACTTCCTTCCCGATAGCGGATTCCTGACCGAAAAGCTCCTGCGCGGCGTCATGACCGAGGACGACGACGTTGGCACGGCGTTTCTCCTCTTCGTCGGTGAAGAACCGGCCTTCTTCAAGGTCGATGTCATAGACCAGCGGCTGCTGCTCGGAGTCGCCCTCGAGCATCGTGTTGGAGAGTTTGTGGCCGTTGTACTTGATGGAGAAGCTGCCGAGCCGGCCGGTAGGGGCGCGGTACTGCTGCGAGGGATCGACGGCGAGGACATGCGGCAGATCGCGGAGGGCGACCGCGTCTTCGTAGGTAAGCTGGCGGCGGGCGAGCATCTCCTGTGTCGGGCGGTTCCCGAAGACTTGAAAGCGGAAGACCCAGAAGACGTTGGTGCCGAGCGACTTGATGAGGTCGTTGACGTTGTAGGTGAGGCCATTGATGACCGAGGAGATGAGGATGACGGTGGTGACGCCGATCATGATGCCGAGGATGGTGAGGCCGGAGCGCAGCTTGTTTGTGCGCAGCGTATCCACCGCCATCCTCACCGCCTCTTTTCCGTCACTCCACCGCATGGATTACTCCTGAGCTGCTGCTGGTTACAATTCGGCCCGCAAGGCAACGATAGGATCCAGCCTGGACGCTTTTCTCGCAGGGTAGACGCCGAAGAAGATGCCCACCGAGGTGGCCACGCCGAGGCCAAGAATCACTGACCACATCTGGATATCCGAGGGAAAACCGATAATGAGCGTGATCGTCTTCGCCACAAGAATTCCGCATATCACGCCGATGATTCCACCGAAGAAGGACATGGTCGCCGCTTCGATCAGGAATTGCGACATGACGTCGCCGCGGCGGGCGCCAAGCGCCTTCCGCACACCGATCTCGCGCGTGCGTTCGGTGACCGAGACCAGCATGATGTTCATGATGACGATGCCGCCGACGACCAGCGAGATAGCGGCGAGCGAGATGAAGACGGCAAAGAAGCTGGAGCTGATGCTCTGCCAGATACCGACGAAGGTCTGATTGGTGTCGACGGAGAAGCTGTCCTCTGCACCGGGGGCGTCGTGGCGGATGGAGCGCAGGATGACGCGCACCTGGTCCGAAGCGAGTTCGAGGGGATCGCCGACCCCATGGGCGCGGGCATAGAGGGTGAGGCTGCGGTTGGCGCCGTGGGTATCGAGGAAGGTGGTGAGGGGGATGGCGACCCAGTTGTCCTGGCTCTGGCCGAGCGTCTTGCCTTTACGCTCGCCGACGCCGATGACCGTATAGTGCTCGCCGTCTACGCGGATTTCCTTGCCCAGCGGGTCTTCACCGCCCATTTGGTTATCGACAATGTCGGGACCGATCAGAGCGATATGTATGCGGCGCGCCTCTTCGCCGGGAGTGAAGGCGCGGCCTCGTTCGATGTTGATGTCGTAGATGGAGGGCATATCCGCGGTCCACCCGCGAATGTCGATGTCCGGGGCGGAGTGGGTGCCGTAGACGACGGAGCCGGTGGCGTTGGCCATAGCGCCGGTGGCGGAGCAGGCGTCGCAGCGCTCCGCGATCGCCTCATATGCCTCGTATTTCAGATCTTTGCGCTTCTGGTACTTCATGTATTCCGCGTCACTGAAGATGACGGAGGGCTGCTTGGACGCCGTGAAGACGTCCGCGCCATAGCCGTAGACCTTGGTCGCGACAAACTTGTTGGCGCCGGCCGCCAGCGTGATGACCATGATGACCGAGGCCACACCGATGACCATACCGATGAGGGTGAGGATGGAGCGCAGCTTGTTCGCCCAGAGCGATTGCAGCGCGATACGGATGGCTTCTCGGAATGCCATATAAGGATGTTCCAGGGAGTGGAACGAGTTTAACAGCCTGAAGGTTCCCTCAGCGGTCCGGCGTGGGCAACGTTCACGAAGACTTTTCCGTTCCAACAGAGAGATGGGACGAGTAGTGCGTCTGGAGTGACCGCCCTCCCGTGAGTTTTCCCGAAAGCGTCCGGCGATTGGCCCGGACATCTTCCCTGTCGAGCTGCGGAAGAGAGTGCGCAGCGCGGAACCATTCGCCTTTACCTGAAAGGAGCAGTACCGCCATGGCCACGAATCACGGAGTTGTCTATCTTGGGCCGAACAAGGTGGAAGTGCAGAGCATCGACTACCCGAAGATGCAGAATCCGCAGGGGAAACCCATTGAGCATGGCGTGATTTTGCGGATTGTTTCGACCAACATCTGCGGCTCGGACCAGCACATGGTGCGCGGTCGCACCACGGCGCCTAAGGGCATTGTGCTGGGGCACGAGATTACCGGCGAAATCATCGAGAAGGGCAAGGATGTCGAGTTTCTCAACGTCGGCGACTTGGTCTCTGTGCCCTTCAACGTGGCGTGCGGACGCTGCCGCGCCTGCCGCGAACGCAATACCGGCGTGTGCCTGAACGTGAACAAGCAGCAGCCGGGCGGAGCCTACGGCTATGTGGATATGGGCGGCTGGATCGGCGGACAGGCGAATTATGTGCTCGTTCCCTATGCCGACTTCAACCTTCTGAAGTTTCCCAACAAGGAACAGGCTATGGAGAAGATTACCGACCTGACCATGCTGTCGGACATTCTGCCGACGGGCTTCCATGGCGCGGTAACGGCGGGCGTGGGTGTAGGGTCTACCGTCTATATCGCGGGTGCTGGTCCGGTAGGGCTGGCGGCGGCGGCGAGCGCGCAGATTTTGGGCGCGGCGGTGATCATCATCGGCGACCGCCTGGCGGAGAGGCTGGCGCACGCGAAGAAGGTGGGCTTTGAGACGGTCGATATCTCGAAGCACGACAAGCTGGGTGAGCAGATCGCGGAAATCCTGGGCGAGCCGGTGGTGGATGCCGCGATAGACGCCGTGGGCTTTGAAGCCAGCGGGCATGGCTCAAAGGGCGAAGCTGCGCCGGCAGCGGTGCTGAATGAGCTGATGGAGATCACCTTCGTCGCCGGCGGGCTGGGGATTCCGGGCCTGTATGTGGTCGAAGATCCGGGCGGCGTGAATGAGGACGCCAAGAAAGGCATGCTAAAGCTGCGCATCGGCAAAGGCTGGTCGAAGTCGCTGCACTTCCATACCGGACAGGCACCGGTGTTGCAGTACAACCGGCAGTTGATGCAGGCGATCCTGCACGATCGGATACCGGTTGCGAAGATTGTGAATGCAACGGTGATTCCGCTGGACGACGCGCCGCAGGGCTACAAGGACTTCGACAAGGGAGTGGCGAAAAAGTTTGTACTGAACCCGAACGGGCTGATTAAGAAGGCTGCTTGAACTCTCCGCTTAGAAACCCGGCGTAAGGCCGGTGTGAGACAAACGAAAAGGCTCCAGCACTGGCTGGGGCCTTTTCGTTTTCCAAATAAACATGCTGCATCCCTACGCGGTGGCTGTTTTGCCCTTGAACATCCGGTAGATGCCGAGCAGGATGAGCGCACCGATCAAGGACGCAATGAAACCTGCGCTCTGACCCTCTTTGTACCAGCCGATGACTTTCCCAAGCCATCCCGCGAACAATGCACCCGCAATGCCAAGCAGCATGGTCACGATAATGCCGCCTGGATCCTTGCCCGGCATGATGAACTTGGCCAGAGCGCCGACGATGAGCCCGATGATCGCCTCCCACAGCAGATGAAACATCTTCCCTCCCAATGGGTATGCCGTGCCGCGTGCGCGGCCAGGGCAGATTTCCGGTACGCAGCATGGTAAGCCCGTTTTATTGAGGGGTAAGAGAAATTCGCAGGCGGGCCTGTAAGCCGAATTCTGTCGAGGACGGCCATTCCTCTAGACGCGGCATTGCTGCCGACGTTCATCAGCGACCTACCCGGAGGTTTCCGCTTCATCGGCGAACCGATGAAGGGCCCACGTGGGCGCGCCGGGCCGGCACGCGACTGCAGGCATTTGGGCCAGCCTGCGGTCTCCCTCCCTATTTGGTCTTGCTCCGTGTGGGGTTTACCCTGCCTCCGCGCTTTACAGCCGGAGCGGTGCGCTCTTACCGCACCTTTTCACCCTTACCCTCGCGCTTGCACGCGGTGGCGGTATCTTCTCTGTGGCACTAGCCGTCCCGGCGCCTTGACGCGCCGGTCCCGGACGTTATCCGGCACACTGCCCTGCGGAGTTCGGACTTTCCTCTCCCGGACAACAAGTGCCCGGCAGCGGCCGTCCAGCCCGCCTGCATGGTTGATTCTACGCGAGTTGTGCTTGAAGGGGTTGAAAGCCGTTCAATGGGCTTCGACTGGTGCTTCCTCGGTGCGCGTCTGGTCCGTGATCCAGTTCACTTCCCAGGTCTTGCCGCCGTCATCCGAGAATGCCTGCTCGAAATGGGCCGAGTTGGGAGTGATCTCTGACCAGCTGAACCGCACAAAAATCATCCTGCCGTTGAATGGTTCCTGATCGTAAAACTCTCCGCGGCCGTTGTTGAACTCGCCGACCGTCGCCGGCAGGCTAAGCGCGCCGCTCTTGCCGCTGGCCCAGTAAAGGCTCCACTGCCGCGATTCCGGATTGTAAAGACGCAGCGTCAGGCCCTCCACGCGCCCCGATGGGCCATTGGTCTCAAATTCCTCCAGCTGCGCGCGGCCTTCCCAAACCTTGCGCGTCACGGAAGTGCCGTCGAATTCACTCCAGGTGTTCGAGCCGGTCAGCGGATGCAGCAGACGCTTCAGATGAATCTTCCAGGTACCCAGCTCGAAATCGAAATCATGCTGCCCATCCCGCTGAGCAGTTGCTTGCCGCGAGGGTGCGGGCGCGGCAGTTTGCGAGAACCCGTATGAAGGCATAAAGCAGCTCGCGGAGCACAAGAGTAAATAACTTCCCCACCGCACAAGTGATGTCATTCTTCCTCCGATTTGCAATCCAGAGTGACATCGCTTCTGGTATTTCCATAGAGCCAATTCTGACGATTTGCGTGATACCACTTTCAGGACGGAAACATTGAGTCACGGTCCATCGCAGTTTGAGACCAGGTTTCCTCCGTCAGTCGCCGGTGGGGATAATCCCCGCGTTCTCTACCATCAGGATTACGGTCCTCTTCGGTGCGCGGGTGCGATGCACGATGCCTTTGGGCACGACGAAGCCCTGCCCGGGCGCGAGTTCGACGATGCGGTCTTCAAGATCGATGAGCAGCTTACCTTCGACGACATAGAAAAACTCATCATCGTCATCGTGCTTATGCCAGTGGTATTCCCCTTCGACAACGCCCACGCGCACGACCGACTCGTTGACCTTGCACAGCGTCTGGTTGAACCATTTGAATTCGCAGGCGTCCGCCAGACCCTTTACGTCGATCAACTCGAGCGGCTGGTGCAGGATGTTGAGGCGTGTTTCGTAGGAATACGGCGCAACAGAATCAGCCATGGCGGCCTCCGAAGGTTGCTGAGTCGATGATAGGACGAGACCCATGCATGGTGGTCTGTTGGCTGTTCAGCGATGTGACGGAACTACTCCGCCGACGGCTTGGCTCCCGGCAACCGTTTCCGCAAGAGCGCGATCTGGCCGGTGTGGTGGGCCTCGTGCTCGCAGACGTGGAACCACTTGCAGTAGTTGTTGGTCGGGCCCCAGGGCCAGTCTTTGTCGACGGCCATGATCCATGCGTCATCGCGCTTCTTGAATTCGGCAAGTGACTTGGCCCGCACCTCCTGAAGAATGTTCAGATAGTAGTCGCGGTCGTGACCCTTGATCGTCTTGCGGCCGGCGTCGCCCAGATTCATCGCGGGGTCCCACTTGTCCTTGATCGACTTGGACCAGCTGTCCCACTTCATTCCGTCGAAGGTATTCATCTGGTAGTACGTCTCGGTTGCTGCGAGATGCAGCATGAGGGCGCCAATGGTGTTGGCCTTGGGGTCAAAGAGATAATCCAGATCAGCCTGGGTGAGACCCTTTGTGGCAGTGATGACGCCGTTCGCTTCACGCATCCAGGTAAGCATCGAGACGAAGGTACCTACCTGCGGCGTGTATCCCGGCTTTGGCCCGATGATGTCGAGCCCGGCTGGATCGCTGGCAGCCGCGGCCGACTCCGGATGCAGCATCTCTCCCCCGAGGCCGCAGAGGCCCGCGCTTAAGAGGGCGGAGTGCTTCAGGAAGCTTCTTCTATCTTGGGAGACACGGTTGCTGGATGTCAGTTCGCTCATAACGTTCGGATGACCTCGGATGGAATTTCGAAAAGAAAGCCGATGGCCCGGGGCGAATCGAGGCGAATTGTACCAAGTTCAGCCGCACGCCTTCCCGATTGAAACAATGAACGAAATGGCAGGAGCAACCGTCGTATGGGATCATGGTTCGCGTCCGTCGCGGCACAATGATTGACCAATCAGGAGTGGGTGATGCAGACCTTCCTTCAGGACTTTCGCTACTCCCTGCGGCAGCTCATCAAGAATCCGGGCTTTGCTCTGACAGCGGTCCTCTCGCTGGCGCTCGGTATCGGCGCGACGGTCTCCGTCTTTAGCGTGATCTATGGCGTGCTGATGCACCCGTTTCCCTACACAGATGTCGAGCGGATCGGGAATCTGAGCATTCGCGATTCAAGAGGCATCCTCTCCGACGCCTATTTCACCGGGCCGCAGTTGCGCGAGCTGCGAAAGGTGCACGCTTTCGAGAGCTTTGCCACATGGCGGCCGGACGATCTGAGAGTGACCGGCGAGGAGATTCCCGAGGCTGTTTCCGCGTTTTACGGAATTGGAGAGACGTTCCCCACGCTGGGGGTGCCGGCATTGCTCGGCCGCAACCTGGGGCCTTCTGATTCGCCAGATGGGCAAGAGCCGCAGCCGGTGGTGATGTTGCATTATCGCTTCTGGCAGCGGCATTTCCATGGCGATCCGGCCATCGTTGGAAAGACGTTGGAATTGGGTCGCAAGAAGTACACGATTATCGGCGTTACTCGGTCGAATTTCACCTGGGACTGGGGCGCGGATGTCTACTTGCCGCAGGAAATTGCCGACACGAAGGGCGGCGGTGTAGTGGTGAAGCTGCGCTCCGGCGTAAGCTGGGCGACTGCCGACGCGGAAATGACACCGCTGTTGCGACGCTTTGCGCAGGAACACCCGGATAATTTTCCCCGAACCTTCAAGGTGGACATCCGCCCCCTGACCTATGAAACCACACAAAACATTGGCAGCACGCTCTATCTGCTTTTTGCGGCTGTTTCCATGCTGCTGGCGATAGGCTGCGGGAATGTTTCGATCCTGTTGCTGGCGCGGGGCACGGCACGACAACACGAATTCGCGGTACGAGCCGCGGTGGGTGCAAGCAGCATACGCATTGTGCGGCAGTTGCTGACAGAATCGCTGCTGCTGGCGATCACGGGAACGGGACTCGGAATCCTGTTTGCCTATCGGCTGCTGGCGCTGATCGTGGCCTGGATGCCGGAACGCCTCTTTCCGCCCGATGTTGCGATTCGTATCAATGCGCCGGTGCTGCTCTTCAGCGCAGGGTTGGCATTAGCAATCACTGTGCTCTTCGGGATGATGCCTGCTCTGAGGATGGCGAAGCCGGAGATCGGCCAGGTGATGCAGTCCAATTCCATCAAAGCCGCGGGCAGCGTGCGCGGCAAGCGGCTGCATGGCTCGCTGGTCGCGGCGCAGATCGCATTGACGCTGTTGCTCTTGACCGCGGCGGGAGCGGCGATCCAGGGCTTTGTGCGGCTGACTCGCGTGCCGCTCGGCTATGACCCGCACAATGTTGTTTCGATGGGGATCCAACTGCAGGAGAACAGCTATACGACGTGGCAGGCGCGGGTGAACTATTTCGAGCAGCTTCGCGACAGCGTCGCTACGCTGCCGGATGTTGCTTCTGCGGCAATCGACACCAATGCAACGCCTCCCTATAGCGGTTGGCAGCAATCCTTTGAGCTGCTGGGAACACCAGCCGCATCGCCGGAGGCGCAAACGGCGAGAGTCGGCTTTGTCGGTCCAGGTTTTTTCCGCACACTCCATATGCCGCTGGTTGAGGGCCGCATCTGGGATGCTGCGGAAGTTTCGCGGGGCGCTCTTCTCGTGCTTGTGAATCAGAGCTTTGTCAGACGCTACTTCCCGAATGGCGATGCCATCGGACATTCGCTGAAGCTGTCGAAGCTCTCGAACAATCCACCGAAGACAATGATTGCGCCTGGAGCAGATGGCTGGCTGCAGGTGATCGGCGTAGTGGGTGACGCCGTGAATGATGGGATCGAGAATCCTGTTAAACCAGCGATCTTCGCTCCATACAGTCTGCAGATGTGGGCGGGAACGGGCATCTTGATACGCAGCAGCATGCCCGCCGAGGCTCTTGTACACGTTGTTCGTGTCCGACTCGCAGCTTTGAATCGTGACCAACTGATTGCGGGCAGCGCAGACCTGGAAAGATGGCTTAAGCGAGAGCCTGTATGGGCGCGAGGAAAACTGATCTCCGCACTCTTCGCCGGATTTTCGATCCTCGCGTTAGTGCTCTCTGCCGTCGGTCTCTACAGCGTGGTCTCCTACTCCGTGATGCAGCGGACGAATGAGTTCGGCATTCGTATCGCCCTGGGCGCGCGGCGCTTGCATGTCTTCCGGATCGTAATGACTTCCGCCGCGGTGAGTGTAGGTATTGGCGTTGTTGCCGGAGTTGCGCTGAGCATGGGACTGAATCGCTTCATCGCGGACTGGGTAGGAAATAGCGCGACGCACCCGCTGATGGTAACGGGCGTTTCGCTTCTGCTGCTGGCGGTTGCCGCGGCGGCGTGCGTTCTTCCGGCACGCCGCGCATTGTCTGTCGATCCGATGACGGCGCTTCGACGCGAGTGATACTGCTTCGTCAGCCGCTAGCGCGCGGCGGCGAGCTGGGGCTCGCGCAGCCAGTCGTACAGCGGAAAGCTGTCGGCTAATTCGCGGACCTGCCCGCGTATGCGTGCGAGGGCGGCTTCATCGCTGCGCTTGTCCAGGGCTTCGGTGATCCAGCGAGCAATAGTGCGCATCTCCGGATTGCCCATGCCGCGGGTGGTGAGCGCAGGCGTGCCGATGCGAATGCCGCTGGGCTTCATCGGCGGATTGGCATCAAAGGGGATAGCGTTCTTGTTCACCGTGATACCGGCCGCGTGGAGCGCGGTTTCGGCTTCGCTGCCGAACATGCCCTTGGCGAAGACATCGATGAGCATGAGGTGGGTGTCGGTGCCTCCGGAGATGACGCGGAATCCATGTCCTGCGAGTTCCTCCGCGAGCACCTTTGCGTTGCTCACGATCTGCGCCGCGTAGTCGCGGAAGCTGGGCTCAAGCGCTTCACCGAACGCGACGGCCTTAGCCGCCATGATGTGAACCAATGGGCCGCCCTGCTGACCAGGGAAGACGGATCTGTCGACCCCGGCAGCGTACTGCTGCTGGCAGAGAATCATGCCGGCGCGGGGGCCGCGCAGCGTTTTGTGCGTGGTGGTGGTGACGAATTGCGCGTGCGGCACCGGCGATGGATGCGCGCCGCCCGCGACCAGGCCGGCAAAGTGCGCCATATCGACGAGCAGCAATGCGCCGACCTCATCGGCGATAGCGCGCATGCGCGGGAAATCAAAGGTGCGCGGATAGGCGCTGCCGCCGCCGATGATGAGCTTCGGCTTCTCGCGGCTCGCGATCTCAGCGAGCTCATCGTAGTCGATGACCTCGGTGTCTTTGCGCACGCCGTAGGAGGCGACGCGATAGAGCTTGCCGGAGAAGTTCAGCTTGTGGCCATGGGTCAGGTGGCCGCCGTGCGCGAGGTCGAGGCCGAGGATGGTGTCGCCCGGCTGCAGGACGGACATGTAAGCCGCGGCGTTGGCCTGCGAGCCGGAGTGCGGCTGCACGTTGGCGTGCTCAGCGCCAAAGATCTGTTTGGCGCGTTCGCGCGCCAGGTTTTCGACAACGTCCGCGAATTCGCAACCGCCGTAGTAGCGCTTGCCAGGATACCCTTCCGCATATTTGTTGGTGAAGATCGAGCCCGCAGCCTCTAGCACGGCACGGCTGACGAAGTTCTCGGACGCGATCATCTCGAGGCCCTCATGCTGCCGGGCAACTTCGTTCGCGATGGCCTGGGCAACAGCGGGATCGGCCTGTGCGAGCGTGCGGTTTTGGGATGCGGTCTGGGCGGAGACGGTCTGGCTGGGCATGATCCGATTTTACCGCGCTGCCAGTTCGTGCTCCCGCGCTGCCACAGGCCGGCTTCCAGAGCTGGCCAGGCCCTTGAAAGCGCGGTAGACGAAGGAGCCGAGGAACCAGCCGTCTATGAATTTGTAGGGCGTCTCGCCGGTGGTGTAGTGGCCGCAGGGAAGCACGCGCGATTCGAAGTCCACGCCATACCGACGAAAGTTGTCGAGCACTCCGCATGAATAGCCGGCGAGGAATGTCAGGTCGTAGGTAGCATGCACAACCAGCGCTTTGCGCGGCGTGGTGGCGGCGAATCGATCCATGAATGAGACCGGGCTGATCGTGGCCCAGATCTGCCTGAGCTGATCCTGCGTCATGACCGGCTCAAGCGCAGCGCGGATGTGACGCGTGCTCTGGCCGGTCCACACAACGTCGCCGAATGCCATCGACGCGTGATTGAAGGCGCAGACCTGGAGGCGCGGGTCCATGGCAGCGGCGATGAAGGCATAGCAGGAACCGAGGCTGGTGCCGAGCACGCCAAACTGCTCGTAACCCTGCTCCTCAAGCCAGTCGAGGCAGCAACGGATATCCACAACCGCCTGGCGGCACGCCGCGATGGTGCGGCCCAAGTTGGA
>Ga0210396_10004007_pt1 | contig 14511 bp, 13 predicted proteins | sample IncBWH17OmetaG_FD_155466 | JGI IMG/M metagenome (GOLD analysis project Ga0210396, IMG submission 155466) | Forest soil microbial communities from Barre Woods Harvard Forest LTER site, Petersham, Massachusetts, United States - Inc-BW-H-17-O ...
GGCAACGCAGGAGATCGTCGTGCCGAGATCGATACCGATGACCTTGCTCATGTACACCTCGTTCTAAAGCAGGACCGGGCGGCCCGGGGAAGCACCGTCCCGATCCCCCGGGAAGTGATCACAGCCATCCCCTCACTGTGGCTGGGGTCTATATATGTGTAGGGTCGAGCCGCTACAACACGCCGGCTGTGGCCTCCGAGGCCAAAAAATCCACCGGGTTCAAGCGAGTTCCGACCCCTTCGGGCCGCCCTTGGCGACGCCGACCATCGCCGGCCGCAATAGGCGGTCATGAATCACGTAGCCGGGCTGCAATACCTCGACGACGGTGCCGCTCGGCTGGTCAGGCCGCTCGGTCTCAAAGATCGCCTGGTGGAAATTGTGGTCGAAACCCTCGCCCTTCGGATCGATGCGCTTGATCCCGTGGCGCTCGAAGACGCCCAACAGCTCGCGCTCCGTGGCCGCGACCCCGGCAAGGAGACTGCGCGTACGTTTGTCCTTCGCTTCTGATTCTGGCAGGGTCTCCAGCGCCCTGCGCAGGTTGTCCGCCGCCGAGAGCAAGTCTTTGGCAAAGCCGGCGATCGCATATTTCGATGCATCCTCGCGCTCGCGCTGCGCGCGGCGGCGGACATTCTCGGTCTCGGCGAGCGCGCGCAGCAACCGGTCCTTATACTCCGCCAGTTCATCCTCGAGCTCAGTGGCCCGGCTTTCTGGCGACAATTCCTCGGCTTCCGACTCGATTGGCGCCCCGGCGAGGCCATCGATGTTGTTATTGGCGGCCTCGTCCGCAGCGGGAAACTTCTCCTGTTCCTTGGTCGTCGTATCGTCCATGGTCTGTCCTATCCGATGAGTCGCCCGATCATTTTGGCGGTGTAATCCACCATCGGGATGATGCGGGCATAGTTGATCCGAGTCGGCCCGATGACGCCGATCGCTCCGACGATCTGCTCGCGGCTGTTCTGGTATGGGGCGATCACCATCGAGCAGCCGGCCACCCCGAAAAGGCGATTTTCAGCGCCGATGAATATCTGGACGCCTTCGCCCTGTTTGCTGGCGTCGAGCAGACGGAGCATGGTGTGTCTGGTTTCGAGCATCTCGAAAAGGGTGCGCAGCCTTTCGAGGTCGGCGAGTGCGGTGACGTCTTCGAGCAGATTGGCCTGACCGCGCACGATCAGCGCGCTGCCTTCGTCGCCGCCGGCCCAGTTGGCAAGGCCCGCCGCGACGAGCTTCGAGGTCAACTCGTCGAGCTGGATCTTGTTGGACGCGATTTCCTGCTCGATTTCTGCCTTTGCCTCTTCGACCGTCCGGCCGATCAGTCTGGCGTTGAGGTAGTTGCCGGCGGAGATCAGCGCGGCCGGAGGCAGGCCGGCTGGAACCTCGATAACCCGGTTCTCGACGAGCCCGTCCTCGGTTACCAGCACTACGAGGGCGCGCCCAGGACCGAGATTGACGAATTCGATGTGTTTTAAGGGACGGTCCTGGTTGGGCACCACGACGATGCCTGCGCAATGCGACAAGCCAGAGAGCGCGGTCGTCGCTTCTTCGAGCGCTTGCGGCAGGCTCTTCCCGCGGGCCACGCACAGGCTCTCGATGCTGCGCCGCTCGTCTTCGGCCAGCCCCCCGATCTCGAGCAGGCCGTGGACAAAGAGGCGCAGCCCGAGCTCGGTCGGCAGCCGACCCGCCGAGGTGTGAGGCGCGTAAAGCAACCCGGCCTCCTCCAGATCGGCCATGACGTTGCGGATCGTCGCCGGCGACAAGTTTTGCCCCAGGCGCCGTGACAGGGTGCGCGAGCCGATCGGCTCGCCAGTTGCGACATAGCCGTCGACAATCAAGCGGAAGATCTCGCGGCTGCGTTCGTTGAGCTCGTTTATCGGGGAAGGTACGAGGGGGCGGAGCATGCGAACCACATGTGATGATCCGTGTCACGGGCGGTCTCGCCCGCAGCTGCGGTCGATCTACGAGCAATGGTCTATGGATGTGGTCACCCGGTGTTCCTCAGCCAAGCGCGGTCGACCGGAGTACAGACACGTCGAGCACGCGGCGGTCGAACCCGGCGACCGCGAATTTAGGAATGGCTTTTGCGGGCGTCAACTCGCTGGAAGTGAGGAGCGTTGAAGTGCGAGTAGGGTTGAGGTTCACAACGTCTTCTTGAATGCTGCCTGGTATGATTGGCCGCTCGGGGTCGTCATCCGTCCGATCAGATCGGCGATTCCGGGGCGGAAAGCGAACTGCGTGCTGTCGGAGTTCTGAAATCTGAGCTCGCCGTCGCGGATGATTCCGGTGCCGTGCAACGTTCCGCCGGCGACCCGTGTGCTCGATCCGAGGGGCCCATACGCGTAGATGATCGAAGCGGTGCCGTCCGGATCGATATTCTCGACGATCAGCGCCGCGCAGGTGCTGGCATCCCAGGCCGCATCGCTCCAGGCCCCGAGAAAGCCCCGGTACGGCTCGGGGACCGTCGCGGGTTCGGCGATCCGATAGGCTACACTCTGATCACAAAAAAACCGGCCTGGTTGCGGTTCGCCGGTGGTCGGTGGCGCTTGAGCCCAGGCCACGGCGGTCGACAACGCGAGCGCAAGATGCATCATGGCGGGCTCGGCCGGCCCATAGGGTGGCTTGGACATCCTACGGCGAAGCGCTTGCCGGCTGCCTTTCCAAACGATGCCGGAGAAGCGGCGGTAACAGGCCGTCGCTCGTCCGTGTTATTACAGAGAAGCAACAGGAAAGTCCCGCCATCGCCACCGAATCGCTCGTCTGCGCTTCCCTCGGGCGGTCGAGCAATAGACATCATCGCATTGTGGCGGATTTCCGGCACGACCGGATCGGTCGGAAGCTGGCGGCACGGCAATGCCCCAGCCCGCATATCGTCAGGTATCGAGGCGCTAAACTGCCAATTCTCCGATTCTGAGCCATAATGCACAATGTCGAGCGCGGGCAAACAATAATTTTGCACGATCAGACGCGAACGGCGCGTAATCGTCTCCCAAGATGCCGGTATCAGATCACTCATCATCACTGCAAGCGGCAATCTATATCGGCGCTTTCGAGTCTTCATAACTTACGCGTTCTGGTAATCGTCGCGGTCAGACGCTTTGCGAATCGTGTCAGTTTCATTTTACGAATACACACCTTAAGCCGCCGCTTTCTTCAGGCGGATCGCCCGGGTACGCATTGCCTGCCACGCAAGCAGGCTGGCCGCGTGGGCGAGCGGGCCATTGTGGGTCAGCCCGACCACCTTGAAGATCATACTGATGCCGTGCGCGACGTGGTGCTGCCGGCATACCGCATAGGCTCGCCGAGCATAAGCGCGCCGGCAGTAATCATGATCGTAGCATCGCTCCGCTTCGTTGGCGGCGTAGTAGGCGTAGGCGAGCTCGTCATCCTCCGATTCGACAATCCGACCGGCCGCGACGCGCAGCCGTCTCCAGAAGCCCATGCTCTCGTGCTCGAGACAGAGCGACAGTTGCTTGTAGAACAGCTTGTAGTGCCGAATCTCATCGGCCGCGATGCGGCGGCAGATCTCCTTCAGAACCGGCTCCCGCACCGCCTCGCGCAGTGCGGTGTAATATGAGCTTGTCCCGACCTCGACGATGCAGCGGGCAATCATCTCTCCGGAGCGAGATCCCCGGCGTGAAGTATCGAAGTCGAAGTCGACCTGGTAGCCGGCCTGAAAGCGGCTAAAGGCAGCCTCGAAATCGAACTTGGGATCGGCGAGCTCGGCCCAGCGTGCCAGCGCATTGCCGTGCTGGACTTCCTCCGCACCCCAGCGGCGCGCGCTTTCCTGAAAATCGCGGTCGTCGTCGAAAATCCGGCATAAATGGTGGGCATAGGCCTCACCATTGAATTCGACGAGGCTTGCCGCCTTGACGAGCTTTACGATCTCCGGATCGAGCCTAGCGCGGTCAAATCGATCCCAGGCTATCTCGTCGAGGGTCCAGCTCAACGCGCGCCTCCGCTCTCTCCCCTCAACTTCTTTCGCAGCAGCTCGTTGACCAGCGCTGGGTTGGCTTTACCTTCGGTGGCGCGCATGATTTGGCCGACGAAGAAGCCGTAGAGCTTGTCCCGGCCGGCGCGAAATTCGGCGACTTTGTCGGCCTGCGCTGCCAGCACAGTGTCGAGTGCCGCCTCGATAGCGGCCGAATCGGACACTTGGCGCATCCCCTTCGCCTCGACGATCGCTCCAGGGTCGGCGCCCGATGCGACCATTTCGGCAAACACGTCCTTGGCGAGCCGGCCGGAGATCGTGCCATCGGCAATGAGATCGAGCAACGCCCCCAATTGTTCCGCCGAGACCGGCGAGGCTTCGATGCCAACGCCGAGCCGGTGCAACGCGCCGAACAGATCCCCCATGATCCAGTTTGCCGCCGCTTTGGGCTCCCGCCCGGCGGCAACCCTCTCGAAGAACCCGGCGGTCTCCTTCTCAGCTACCAGCACGCCGGCGTCGTCGGGCGATAAGCCATAGGCCGACACAAAACGTGCCTTCTTCGTATCGGGCAGTTCGGGAAGCTCGGCCCGCAGGCGGGCGACCCATTCGGGATCGAGCACCAGCGGCGACAGGTCGGGATCGGGAAAATACCGGTAATCGTGCGCCTCCTCCTTGGAGCGCATCGGCCGCGTGATGCCGCGCCCGGCATCGAAGAGGCGGGTCTGCTGTGCGATCGTGCCGCCCTCCTCGATAATTTCGATCTGGCGGCGCGCCTCGTGCTCGATCGCCTGCATGACATGACGGACCGAGTTGAGGTTCTTGATCTCGCAGCGTGTGCCGTAGGGCTCGCCAGGACGCCGCACTGAAACGTTGCAGTCGCAGCGCAGCGATCCCTCCTCCATATTGCCGTCGCAGGTCCCGAGATAACGCAGGATCGAGCGCAATTTGCGCAGATATATGCCGGCTTCCTCGGCGCTGCGCAGATCGGGCTCCGAGACGATCTCCATCAGCGCGATGCCGGCCCGGTTGAGGTCGACGTACGAGAGTGTGGGGTGCTGGTCGTGCAGGCTTTTGCCCGCATCCTGCTCGAGATGCAGCCGGGTAATGCCGATCTCGCGGGTCGTCCCGTCCGGCATGCCGAGCACGACCTTGCCGCGGCCGACGACCGGCTGCTGGTATTGCGAAATTTGATACCCGGGCGGCAGGTCGGGGTAGAAATAGTTCTTCCGGTCGAAGACGCTTTCGAACCTTATTTCGGCGTCGAGCCCGAGCCCGGTCTTGACCGCCTGCTCGACGCAGAAGCGGTTGATGACCGGCAGAATTCCTGGAAAAGCCGCGTCGACGGGCGAGACCTGCGTGTTCGGCTCGGCGCCGAAATTGGTGGCCGCCCCGGAAAACAGCTTCGCTTTCGAGACCACCTGGGCGTGGACCTCGAGCCCGATCACGGTTTCCCACGGTCCCGTGCGGCCCTCGATCACCGTCCGCCTCCTGCGACAAAGCTCGGCAAGTACCGAAATTGCGCGGCGCTCTCCAGCACCTCACCGACCCGCAATACCGTCTCCTCGTCAAAAGCACGACCGATGATCTGCAAGCCTAGCGGCAGCCCGTCACCCGAAAGCCCAACCGGGACCGCGATCGCCGGCACACCGGCCAGGTTGGCAGGCACTGTGAAGACGTCGTTCAGATACATCGCAATCGGATCTTCGGTCTTTTCCCCGATAGCGAAAGCGGCCGATGGTGCTGTCGGAGCGAGAAGACAGTCGACCCTCTCGAAAGCCGCCACGAAGTCGCGCGCGATCAGGGTGCGCACCTGTTGCGCCTTCAAGTAATAGGCATCGTAGTAGCCGGCTGACAGGACATAGGTGCCGATCAGCACACGGCGGCGAACTTCGGCGCCAAACCCGGCCGCGCGCGTCAATTCGTACATTTCATCGATGGTGTCGCCTTCAACCCGCAGGCCAAAGCGGACGCCGTCATAGCGCGCGAGGTTCGAGGAGGCCTCGGCCGGCGCGATAATGTAGTAGGTCGGCAGCGCATATTTGGTCATCGGCAGGCTGATCTCGACCAGCTCCCCTCCTGCTGCGCGCAGCCACTCGACACCCCGATGCCACAATTCCTCAATCTCCGCCGGCATGGCGTCGACCCGGTATTCCTTGGGGATGCCGATGCGCAGGCCGCGAATGTCTCCCGTCAGCGCCGCTTCGAAATCCGGCACCGGTACCGGCGCAGAGGTCGAATCTTTTGGATCGTGCCCGGACATCGCGCGCAGCATGATCGCGGCGTCGCGCACCGTCCGGGTCAGCGGTCCCGGATGATCGAGTGAGGAGGCGTAGGCAACGACGCCCCAGCGCGAGCAGCGGCCATAGGTCGGCTTGAGCCCGACGATCCCGCAAAAGCTCGCCGGCTGGCGGATCGAGCCGCCGGTATCCGTGCCGGTTGCTGCCAGCGCCGCGCGGGCGGCCACAGCGGCCGCCGACCCGCCCGACGATCCGCCCGGAACCAGCGGCCTATTGTCCCCTGGCCGACGCCACGGGTTTTCGACCGGGCCATACCAGCTCGTCGTGTTCGACGAGCCCATCGCGAATTCGTCGAGATTTGCCTTCCCCAACATGACCGCCCCCGACTGCCACAGCTTGTCGGTAACCGTCGATTCATAGGGCGGATGGAACCCGTCAAGGATGTGGGAAGCCGCGGTGGTCAGCACGCCTTTTGTGCAATAGAGGTCCTTGACCGCGATCGGGATGCCGTCGAGCGGTAAGGCCTCGCCCTCGGCAAGTCGATGATCCGCCGCATCGGCCATGGCCAGCGCGCGTTCGGGGGTCGGCGTGATGTAGGCGTTGAGCGGTTCGATCTCGCTGACCGCGTCGTTGTACGCGGCCGTCAGCTCGCGGGCGGAGAATGATTTGCGGGCGAGCCCATCCCGCGCTTCTGCCAAGGTCAGGGTGAGCAGCGAAGGGTCGCTCACTCGATTACCTTCGGGACGACGAAGAACCCGCGAGCCGTGCGCGGGGCGTTGGCGAGAATTTCCTCGCAGCGGCCGCCGTCGGTCACCTCGTCCTCACGCATCGGCAGCGCCGCCGCCGCGACGCTCGCCATCGGGGCTATCCCCAAGGTATCGACCTCGTTCAGCTGCTCCATCCAGGTCAGAATGTGCGAGAGCTCGTCCGCCAAAGGGTCGAGCTCGGCTTCGGAAAGCCTGATTCGCGCCAGGGCAGCGATATGCGCGACCGTGGCTTTGTCCAATGCCATGTTTCACGATCTCCGCAGCGGGCGGTCAAAACCAGCTATCATCGGTTGTGATTCTAAGCAATCCCTTGGAACTGCGAGACTCGATGCCGGCCGGGGCCCGGCTAATGGGCCTCGACGTCGGAACCAAAACGATCGGTCTCGCCCTGTCGGACACCCGCCGGGTCATCGCCACTCCGCTCGAGACGATCCGGCGGCGCCGCTTTCGCGAGGATATGGTGCGCCTCTCGGCGCTGATCGATGCCCATGGCGTTGCTGGCCTCGTCATCGGCTTGCCGCTGACCCTCTCCGGCACCGATGGGCCGCGGACCCAGTCAGTACGCCAGTTCGGGAGAAACCTTCTCGCTCTGCGCGATTTGCCGGTCGTGCTGTGGGACGAACGCCTCTCCACCGCTGCGGTTACCCGAGAAATGATTGCCGCGGATCTTACCCGCAAGCGCCGCAGTGAGATCGTCGACCGCGTCGCTGCCGCGTATATCCTGCAAGGCTGCCTCGATTTTCTGGCCCGCGCGGCCTAGCGCCGAGGCCGAGTACCCCGGCTTCTTTATTGCAGTTGCTGCGCTCGGCCGGCTGGCCCATCTATTAATCATCATGGATAACTCAAGCCGCCGGTCTGATGGACGGCGGCACAGTGGGCCACAAGCGGACACGAGGTTTGGGTCATGGAATTCGAGAAATACACCGATCGGGCGAAGGGTTTTCTGCAAGCGGCGCAGACGATGGCGCTGCGCCGCGGGCATCAGCGGCTGACGCCGGAGCACCTATTGAAAGTGCTGCTGGAGGACAGCGAGGGACTGTGCGCCAACCTGATCCGCGCCGCCGGGGGTGACCCGAAGGCGGCGCTGGCCGCGGTCGATGCAGAGCTCGACCGGCTGCCGCGGGTCGAGGGGTCGGGGGCGGGGCAGGTCTATATGTCGCCCGAGCTGGCGCGGGTCTTCGAGCAGGCCGAGCAACTGGCGCAGCGCGCCAGCGACAGCTTTGTGACCGTCGAGCGGCTGTTGTTGGCGCTGGCGGCGGCCGCCGGCACCGGCGCGGCGAAGGCGCTGGCGGCGGCGCGGGTCGATCCGCAGAGCCTCAACCGGGCGATCGAAGAGGTGCGCAAGGGCCGGAAGGCCGACAGCGCGTCGGCGGAGGAAGGGTATGACGCGCTCAAGAAATACACCCGCGACCTGACCGAGGCGGCGCGCGAGGGCAAGCTCGACCCGGTCATCGGCCGCGACGAGGAGATCCGCCGCACGATCCAGGTCCTCTCGCGCCGCACCAAGAACAATCCCGTGCTGATCGGCGAGCCAGGGGTCGGCAAGACCGCGATCGTCGAGGGGCTGGCGCAGCGCATCGTCAACGGCGACGTGCCGGAAAGCCTCAAGAACAAGAAGCTCCTGGCGCTCGATCTCGGCTCGCTCTTGGCCGGCAGCAAATACCGCGGCGAGTTCGAAGAGCGTTTGAAAGCGGTACTGCAGGAAGTCACCTCGGGGGCCGAGGGCATCATCCTGTTCATCGACGAACTGCACACGCTCGTCGGCGCCGGCAAGGCGGAAGGCGCGATGGACGCCTCCAACATGCTCAAGCCCGCCCTGGCGCGCGGCGAACTCCATTGCGTCGGCGCGACGACGCTCGATGAGTATCGCAAGAACATCGAGAAGGATGCCGCGCTCGAGCGCCGCTTTCAGCCGATCTATGTCGGCGAGCCGTCGGTCGAGGACACGATCTCGATCCTGCGCGGGATCAAGGAGAAATACGAATTGCACCACGGGGTGCGCATCACCGACGGCGCGATCGTCGCCGCCGCGACCCTGGCCAACCGCTACATCACCGACCGCTTTCTGCCCGACAAGGCGATCGATCTGATGGACGAGGCGGCTGCCCGCCTGCGCATGACAATCGACTCGAAACCCGAGGAATTGGACGAGCTCGACCGCCGCATCGTGCAATTGAAGATCGAGCGCGAGGCGTTGAAGAAGGAGACCGACCCAGCCTCGCGCGAGCGATTGCAGCGGCTCGAGCAGGAGCTCTCGCAGCTCGAACAGCAATCAGCCGAATTGACCGCACAGTGGCAGGCCGAGAAGCAGAAGCTCGCCAGCGCCCAAAAGCTAAAGGAGCAACTCGATCAAGCCCGCACCGAGCTCGATCAGGTACAGCGGCGCGGCGACTGGGCCCGGGCGGGCGAGCTCGCCTACGGCATCATCCCCGACCTCGAAAAGCGGCTCACCGACGCGGAAGCCAAAGAGGGACGCGGGGTCATGGGCGAGGAGGCGGTCACCGCCGAGCACATCGCCGCGATCGTGTCGCGTTGGACCGGGGTGCCGGTCGAGAAGATGCTCGAAGGCGAGCGCGGCAAGCTGTTGCACATGGAGGATGCCCTCAAATCCCGCGTCGTCGGCCAGGACGAGGCGATCGCGGCGGTCTCGCAGGCGGTGCGGCGGGCGCGCGCCGGGTTGCAGGACCCGAACCGGCCGATCGGCTCGTTCCTGTTCCTCGGGCCGACCGGCGTCGGCAAGACCGAACTCACGAAGGCATTGGCCGCATTCCTCTTCGACGACGAGCGCGCGATGGTGCGTATCGACATGTCGGAATTTATGGAGAAGCACTCGGTCGCCCGCCTCATCGGCGCGCCGCCCGGCTATGTCGGCTATGAGGAAGGCGGCAGCCTAACCGAGGCGGTGCGGCGGCGCCCCTATCAGGTGATCCTCTTCGACGAGGTCGAGAAAGCCCACCCCGATGTGTTCAATGTCCTGCTGCAAGTGCTCGACGACGGCCGGCTGACGGACGGCCAGGGGCGCACCGTCGACTTCCGCAACACCTTGATCGTGCTCACCTCGAACCTCGGCAGCGAGTACCTCGCGAGCCTGCCCGAGGGCCAGGCGGTCGACGCGGCGCGCGGTCAGGTCATGGAAGCGGTGCGCGCCGCTTTCCGGCCGGAGTTTCTCAACCGGCTCGACGAGATCCTGTTGTTCCGGCGCCTGTCGCGCGACGACATGGTCGGCATCGTCGACATCCAATTGTCGCAGCTGGAAAAGCTGCTCGAAGACCGCAAGGTCTCCCTCGACATCGACCCCGAGGCCAAGAAATGGCTCGCCAATGCCGGCTACGACCCGGTCTACGGCGCCCGGCCCTTGAAGCGGGTCATCCAGCGCGAGTTGCAGAACCCGCTCGCCGAGAAGATCCTCGCCGGCGAGATCCGCGACGGCGACACCGTCCACGTCACCGCCAGCCCGCTTGGGCTGCTCTTACAGCCGGAAAAGCACGGCGCGGATCGGGAAGCCGAACGCCACGCCGCAGAGTAAGGATGGCCCCTGACCCACCCAACCCTGCGCGCTGGTTCCGCCCTCTCCCCGGTTTCGCAGGGCGAGGGACTTCGCCGGTGCGCCCCCTCGCCCCGCTTGCCCCCACCCTTCCCTCCCCCGCTTGCGGGGAGGGTTAGGGAGGGGGAGAGGGCGGGGGTGAGCGGCCACCATCAATCAGCCTTGGAGGGAACGCATGCCGCTACAGACCCGCCCGCTGGCGGACAGCTTTGCTCGCGAATTGCTGGGATCGCACCTGTGGGAGGCGCCGGACGATTTGATGGTTGACCAGCTGCGCGAGCTATGGGCATGCCACTCGGTGCTGGTCGTCCGCCGGCAGGCTCTCTCCGAACGTGAGCTCGCCGATTTCAGCGCGCTCTTCGGCCCGCTCGAACGCGTTGTCCGCACCGAGTGGGCCTCCCCAGTCGTCCCGGAGGTCGGCCTCATTTCCAACCTCAAGGATGGGCAGGCAAAGCCAATCGGCGGGCTTGGCGACGGTGAGCTGCAATGGCATTCCGACCAATCCTACATGACAAACCCGGCGACTGGGGCCGCGCTCTATGCGATCGAGCTGCCGCCGGAGGGCGGCACGACCTCATGGGTTGATCTGTCGGCCGCCTACGCTGCATTACCTGACCGGCTCAAGCGGTCGGTCGAGGGCAAGCAAGCGGTCTTCAGTTACGTAAAACGGCTCGCCGGGTATCAGGGGGTCGACCGGGTGATCTCGGCGGAAACGACGCGCAAAACGCCGCCTGTGCTGCATCCGCTGGTTCACACACACCCGGTGACGGGCCGAAAAGCACTCTATCTCGATTCCACAACGACAGTTGGGATCGACGGGATGGCCGACGAAACGGGTTCGGCTCTTCTCGACGAAATCTACAATTTCGCGACGCGGCCGGAGTTTGTTTATCGTCATGACTGGCAAGTCGGCGATGTGGTGATGTGGGACAACGGCTCGACGATGCATCGGCGGGAGCCGTTCGATCCCATGGCGCGCCGCCTGATGAAACGGACGACGATCTTTCTTTCCCGCGAGCGCCACATCGTCCCCGACGGCTGTCTCGCAACCGAGGAGGCGATAACGTGAGCGCGATCGAGGAGAGGGATGCCGAGTTGGGGCTGATCGAGAAAGCGAAGCGCGTTCTCCCCGGCGGTACCTTCGGCAACTTTCCCGGCGAGGTCGTGATCCGTGAGGGCCGCGGCGGGCGGGTATGGGATGAGGCAGGTAAGGAATATGTCGATTTCCTGCTGGGTTCCGGTCCGATGCTGGTCGGCCATGCCCACCCCGAGGTCACCGCCGCCGCCCAGGCGCGGGTCGCGCAGGGCACGACTTTTTTCGCCAACAACCGGTATGGGATCGAGCTCGCCGAAGCCATCGTCGACGCCGTGCCCTGCGCCGAGCAGGTCCGCTTCGTCAGCACCGGGTCCGAGGCGGATCTCTACGCGATGCGCGCCGCCCGCGCTTTCCGCAGGCGCGACAAGATCCTCAAATTCGAGGGCGGCTACCATGGCATGAGCGACTATTCGCTGATGAGCCTCGCCCCGAAGCGGCCCAGCAATTTCCCGCAGCCGATCCCGGATTCGGCCGGTATACCGCGCAGCCTGCGCGACGAGATCCTGATTGCGCCGTTCAACGACCTAGAAGTCGTCGCCGGCCTTGTGCGCGAGCACAAGGACGAACTGGCCGGCGTGATCGTCGAGCCGTTTCAGCGCATCATCCCACCAGCACCTGGCTTCCTCGAAGGGCTCCGCAAGATCACCGCGGAAAACGGCGTTGTCTTGATCTTCGACGAGGTGGTGACCGGGTTCCGTCTCGCTTATGGCGGCGCTCAGGAATATTACGGCGTCGTCCCCGACCTCTGCACGCTCGGAAAGGTGATCGGCGGAGGCTTTCCGCTCGCGGCGATCGCGGGGCGCGCCGACATTATGGCCCATTTCGACCGGAGCGCTGTCGGCGACGACGGGTTTCTGATGCAGGTCGGCACGTTGTCCGGCAATCCCGTCGCGGCGTCGGCCGGCCTCACGACCCTCGAAATCCTGAAGCGGCCGGGAGCTTACGAGCGCATCTTCGCCACCGGCAGAGAACTGATGGGCGCTCTCGCCGAGCTGCTGAAGGCGAACGGAGTGGCCGCGCAGGTGACCGGCGAGCCGCCGCTATTCGATGCCGTGTTCAGCGCCGAACCGGTGCGCGACTATCGCGGCGCTTTGCGGGGCGACGGCGAGATGCTGCGCCGGTTCAATGCGCTGTTGCGCGAGCGCGGCATTCTGAAGGGCGAGCAGAAGTACTATGTGTCGCTCGCCCACACGCCGGCGGATATCCGGCATACCTGCGACGCATGGGCATCGGCGCTCGAAGTCATCGCCACCGGCTGATTTACCGTGAAGAGCCGGCGCGCTTCGGTCTCGAGGAAGCCAACCTGCTCGGCAATAACGTTCGCCATCCCTTCGGCCGTGATCGGTTCGCCTTCCCGTCCGCCGGGCATCATCGGATAGATCCGGCCGGCCCGCCTTTCGACGACAGCGAATCGCGATCCGAGGCGAAGATAATTAACGAGCCTCTGAGCGGCGGGTTTTGTGCGCCGCTCAGCCGCGGGCCAGAGCGTAGACCTGCGTGCCGCCCGGCGGACGTGGATGGGTAGTCCAGGCCTCGCCGCCGTCGCGGCTGCTGTAGACCTCGCCGCCGTTGGTGGCGCAGGACATGTGCGCCGGCCGACGCTCGTCGAAGGCCAGGGCAAACATCGTGTGCGGCGGCTGCAGCCCCATATCGACGCGGGTCCAGCTGTCGCCGCCGTCGGAGCTCCTCAGCAGCACGCCGACATCACTCTGGAAGCCGCCTCCCGCCGCGACCCAGAGCTTACGCGGGTTGCCAGGCACCTCGCGGATGTCGCGGCAATAGATCTGCCCCTTTGGGTTCATCGGCTCGAGCGGCACGATCCGCCAGTGGTCGCCGCCGTCGGCGCTGTGGAACATACCGGCCCGGCCGATGGCGTAGACCGAGTTCGGCCGCCAGCGGCTGGCCAGCACGCCGTGCATATCGACGGTGTCGTCGTTGACGTATTGGCCGTGGCTCAGATTCTCCCAATGCTCGCCCCCGTCGGTCGAGCGCAGGGTGCCGCCGACCTCGATGGCGGCGTAGAGCAGCTCGGGCTCGGCGGCGCTGGCATCCATCTTCAGCACTCGCTTTGCCGGGTTCGCGCCCGGAGCGGTGGTAATCTCCGGGAAGCGGACGCTGACCGGCAGTCGGGCCCAATGCTCACCGGCATCGTCGCTGCGGTAGATCTCGCAGTTCTCGTAGCCGATGAACATCACCTCGGGATCGCGCGGGTGAAACAGCACCGACCACACCGGCAGCCCATGATCGGGCAGGTTCACCTTTTCCCAGTGGTCGCCATGGTCGGCGCTGCGGTAGGGGCCGGACTGCGTGCCGGCATAGACGATCTCGGGCTTCAGCGGATGCACCGCCAGCGCCCGCACCGCCGGCGCCTCGGGCAAGCCGCGCTGCAGCAGCTCCCATTCGTCGCTGCCGTCGGCCAGGCGGCAGAGGCCGGTATGCACTGCCCTCCCCGGTCCGGTTTCGCCTGCCAACCCCAGGTATAGATAAGAACGTAAATCGTTCCGTCCGTCAGATGCCATGGGGTAGCCCTCCTTTGCCAGAATGGAGGATAGACCTGCTCGCGTCGCCGCTACAAGGGCGGAGCGGGATTTTGTCGATTACGGCCTTCGTACAGGTTGGCGCGAATAGTCCGGGAAAAATGGAACAGATTATCTCTATTTGTCGACAGTCCCGCGACGGCGCAGGGCCGTCCGAAGTACGCGTCTTGCCCGGCCTTTTGCCGGGCACTGCCTCTTCCCCGTGCCGCTTGTCCCAAATCTGACACACCTACCCGCGAGGAACGCGGCTGAGGGCTAGATTGTTCTGAATAGCAGCTCGAAGATTTACCAACTTGCGGGACAGGGCATGACCATGATTAGAAAATTGATCCTTGGCACGGCATCGGTATTGGCATTGGGGATCGGCGGCGCCGCTCTGGATATTGCGGCAGACGCGGATGACGCTCC
>Ga0210396_10004010_pt1 | contig 14508 bp, 7 predicted proteins | sample IncBWH17OmetaG_FD_155466 | JGI IMG/M metagenome (GOLD analysis project Ga0210396, IMG submission 155466) | Forest soil microbial communities from Barre Woods Harvard Forest LTER site, Petersham, Massachusetts, United States - Inc-BW-H-17-O ...
TTTCATCCGGGGAAAAATCCGATTTCATCCCATTGTTCTTCGCGGAAATCAAACTCCGTGACATGAGCGCGGCGCCGAGCTGCAATTGCACGATCTGCCACATTCGCGGATTCCGGTTTTTGTCGATTGCCCGGGAGGCAGCGCGAAATGCCTCAACCGACTGCTTCTCCAGCTCAGCGGCAGCGTCCCGGTCGTTAGCGCGGCCGGCAAGAAATAAAAGTGCGCTTGCTCTGCATGCCAAGGCGCGAACGTGCAATTCGTTTCCCGGCTGGTCGGTTTCGGCGGCAAGAGCATTGGTGTGCTCGATGACCATCTGGAGTTGTTGGATGCTGTCTTGTTTTACTCCACTGCTGCCTTCCTGGATGCGTGTTTCTTCTGCACCCAATGCAGCGGTCAGCCAGATTTGCCGGATGACTTCGTCTTTCGGGAAATGCTCGTGCTGCGCCGCCGCCTTTCGGCTGCTGGCGTCCGCCGTCTCGGTGGCAACGTGATACTGTTCGGCGAATTCAAAAGCCTGGGCCGCCTGGGTCTTCTTTTGCACAAAGTCGCGTAAATCGGTGCGCAACTTGGTCAAATACTTCTCTTCGTCGTTGTCGAGCGCTTCTTCCGACACGTTCGCTGCTGCCTGAAACAGGGCCCCAGCCTGTTCAAAATGCCTTAGCCCGAGTTCGGCTTCCGCCTGCTGCTGCAGCGATGCTGCCTGTTTGTGCGCAACGATATCTTCCGCCCAGGCGCGCACCTTTTGATCGACCTCCTCGAAAGCGAATCCGTTCGATGCCGCCCAGTCGCGAAGGGCAGCATCAAAACCGGGTTTCTGATTTTCAGCCTTGCTGAGGGCAACGCGGAGTTGCTGATTGCGAACCGAAAGGCGCGATAGCATTGCCTCGATCTGCGGCGGGTCGAGCAAGGCAGGAGAGCCCTTGGGAAGCAAGGCAACCTCGATGGTGGCAGGAATGGCTCTCAGAAGGCCCTCGCCCGGCTGGTAGATCACCAGTCCTTTCGCGTCCTCCACCTCGATATGCAATTCGCCGCGCTCAACGGCGTCTTCTGACACCAAGAGTTGAGTCTGGCCGTCGCGATTCGTACGGTCGCGCGCGTCGGTGATGGTCTGGGACCCATCGAAAAAACCTAGCGTGACGCGAACACCGGCCACGGGCTGGGGAGGAGTGAAGTGCTTATTGACAACCGTGACGAGCATAGCGCGCGGCGCGGCAAATGCCAGCGACGGCATCAGGCAAACAAAGACCCTAGCCCGTAATGCGCTGCAGCAACCGGAAAGTAAACTCTTGAGGGTGCGCAAGAAATCAGCCTAGGTAACAACGATTTGTTTCCCTTGTATAGCACAACGCTGCACTCTCCATACATCAACTTTATTGATTTGGCTGCTCCCCGTTATTCCGTTACGGGTTATTGTCTCGCTGGTGAATTTCCGCGTCACCTAACTGCCACCAGATTGCCCCGATTTGTTGAACTTGAGCCAGCGGACCACCCCTCCGGGCCTGAGTATCTGCAAGTTAGCGTTCGTGTTATCCCAGAGTTGCAGCCTGTTATCTCCCGAGACCCCGATCGAGCTTCCTTTTGGACTGAAAACAACCCGGTCCCCGACATTGCAGAGGGAACGGCGCTGATGCAGGCGTGGAGTTGGCCAGAACGGAGACTCATCACTCGATTCCCCGTAGGATCTGCATTGGTCTCCGCGATCTCCTTCAGCCCCGACGGAGCTTACTTAGTACTCCATCAGATCGACGACCTTGAGCGTTATTTGTGGCGAACAGAGGATCTGATAACGCAGGGTTGCCGAACACTGATTGAGATTGCGGCAGCCCGAGTAGACCTACAGCCATGGTGTGTGGCGCACAGCCAGGAACCGAGCAAAGGCCCGGACGCCGCTCGTAGTGAGCCAGTCGACTCGGCGAGAAGCCGAAGCGCTCGTTGATTGTGAGGTTTCGGCGATTACCCGCCTGACGCTGCACGCCGACGAATGATCCAGCCCATCATTCCTGTCGACAGCAATCACTGAGCATCAGCAATGAGCATCGCGGTCCAGAAAAGGGCTTGGAAGAAATCAATCGCGATTTCCTCGAAGCCGACTTCTAGACAACTTAGCGCTACCGTCCGAGCCGACGAATGTGTTCTTAGTAGGCGTCACCAGCACCTGCCGTGAACCTGGAGTATCCGTTGCTGATCCGTGCTGGAACCGTGCAGGCGTGGCGCCGCCAAAGCGCAGTAGCTTCGGTATATGATTATGGACGGAATTGCGTCGTGAAATTGCGGAAGGAGAAAGATTGCCTTGTGGTGGGCGGCTTCACAGGGAACGGTGTTTGCGTGACAATGCGCGACTAGGTGGAATATGAGAGACGTTTTTCTTTCGTATCACTATGACGAGCCGAATACCAGAATCGCGCGTCAAATTGAGGACCTACTTGAAAGTCATACTTTGCGCGCAACGACTGGAGATGTGCTAGGTGGGGGCGCCCTCACCGAGGAAATCAAACGCCAGATCAATGAAGCCGATGCACTGATCGCTCTTTTAACGCGCAATCAGCAGTTGGCGAACGGCAGCTGGACCACCCATGAATACGTAAAAACCGAGTTGCAGCACGCGAGAGGCGCCGAAAAGCCAGCCATAGCCTTGGTTGAGCAAGGAGTTGACGTTACAGGCCTATATAAGGAGAACGAATACATCCCTTATGCGCCCGCCGACGTATTGCCTGCCTTTCTGAAGCTGTCACGCACCATCTGGAGATGGAAGAATCGTGCTGGGCGAACCGTCAAGCTGCAGCTTCTCCCTGAAGCGGTGGTGACGGAGATATGGAAGAATCGTGGCGGTGTCATCGAGTGGCAATACCGCTTGTCAAGTGGGATACGGGATACTGGCTGGCAGAAGGCCTATCCGAGGAAAGAACCCTACGGACTGTTCTTGTTTGTGCAGGTTCCTGATGACACGATGTCCATTGAAGTCAGGGTGGCCGCAGCCGGCAAGTCGTGGGTATCGGATGCCACGCAATTTCTCCTGCCGGTTCCGCTTGCTCTGGAATAAGGAGAGATTCCCATGGGTCTCCGAATACGGTTGAAAAGCGAAGCCACTCCCATTAGTGGAGACTGGTGGTTCTGGAAGGTATGGCTAGACGGACCTGAAGAAACACTAGACCAAGTCGACTCCGTCAAGTACCTGCTGCACCCAACCTTTCCCAATCCGGTTCGGATCGTCGACAATCGTCAATCGAAATTCGAGTTGTCGGCAAGGGGATGGGGCGAATTCGCGATTACAGCCTATGTCTCAACGAAAACTGGCGAGACGATCTCTCTTGAGCACTGGATCGAGTTCAGACAGCCTGGCGAGGCGGTGGAGTCGGGACGAAAGCCATCCGTATTTCTGTCGTTTAGTGCGACGGATCGGCAGATGGTGCGATTTTTGAAGAACAGTTTGGAAAACCAGGGCGTTGAAGTACTTTCATCGGAGGACCTCGCACCCGGAGACTCGTGGCGATCTGGGCTGACCGAGGGAATTAGTCGCGCACAAGTGGTTGCGTTTCTAGTCTCCGGTGAGTTGCGCGGGTTCGCTGAACAGGAATTAGCAGTTGCGAAACAGGGCGACAAGTCAGTGGTTCCAATCCTCGTGGGCGAGGCGTCCAACATACCGCAGCCTTTCGAGCGGGTTCAGGCAATGCATATGCGCTCGGAAAGGGACGTGGGACCTGTTGCGGATCTGTTGGCTGCGCGCGCGAAGAATTTGTTCTATGAGGACGAGAAACGTGGACCGTGAGTTGGAACAAGAATCCAGCTGCGGCGCACGAAAATTCACCCAAGTGTACTCGGGTGAGAGGGGCCGGCCCCAGAAACGCTAGTGCTGTATCGGATGCGCCCCATAGTCAGCGGGCAGGTAGGCTCGGGAAGTTGTGCGGGGTGCGTCCGATACAGCTGTTTGAAGGAAGCCGCCCGTGGGGAGGCACTTATGCAAATTGAATGGTGTTGGAGTGATGAGAAAAGCTTCGGGAACAAGTAGAGGAGCAAGAAAAAAGCGAGCGCAGGATTGTTTTCTTTGTAGTAGGCATGGGAGAGGAGTGACAGTTGGAGCCGAGGTTGGAAAGGGAGAGGTGGTTTGGGGTGAGAAGGGCGCACCACAACTGAGGTATTCCATCGTGCCTCCATGCCACCTCAGTTTACAATATACCTACAGGCATATCTAGAGCACTACAGTCATCTATAGTAATCTAAAGCCTATAGAATTGATATATATATGCTTATAGGGGCATAATGGTGTCATGAAGGACACGATGGTTCGGACGGCACTGTTCGTGAGATTGAATTCCTTTTCTCATGGTGGAGCATATAAGTAGGAGTATAGGCATACAATAGCACTTATGGACCATTACAGTGGTCACATGTGTCGACATTGACAGTGTATGGTCATAAATGGGACGCTAGGGCATGAAGCGCACCGCGGTCTTCCTCACCGATGAGCAGTTAGCCGATCTGCAAGCGGTTTACAGAGCAACCGGAGCAAAGCCGTCGGAATCGATCCGGCGCGCGGTTGATCTCTATTTGAGTCAGAAGGCGGCGGAAGTCAAGGCAGGCAAGCAAGGGAAGAAGAACAGTTAACCCCCTGAGCCGACCTCGAAACTCGGAGACGAAGACAAGACAGTTGGGGGCTGTGGATTATCACGTTGGTCGGTCACCAGATAGTCAGGGCCGAACAGGTTTATCGACCATCAGGCGGCAGCCTACAGAGACTAGGTTGTGGATGTCACCAGAACACTGCGCGTTATGGAGAATGGCGCGAATCGTCGATTCTTGTCACAACCTAGCCTCGGCACCCGGCTACGAGTCTTTCAACGAAATACTGGAGGCAAGGCTAGGCGGAACCCTTGATCTGACGGGCTTTTCGTAGGATACTTGCTGTCTTTTGTCCGGAAAGTCTGGTGCTAGATGCCTCTTCGTTGGTTCCTGCTCAAAGACCGATCATCGACTGCGCTCCTCCTTATTCTGTTCTTGTTTGTAGATCTGGGATTATCTCAGCGAGCAACCAACTCAATCCCAACGTCAGCAAACTCTGACAGAAAGTACGCTCCCGGGCGTGTGCTAGTTAAGTTTCGGCAAGGAACAACCGCGCAGGCACGGGCTGACCTGCATGCCTCACTTGGAGCAAAGACTGCTAAGCAATTCAGTGCAGTGGCAAACTTGGAAGCCGTCTTTCTACCGGCCAATCTGGATGTCCCGTCAGCACTTCGCGCCTATCGGCAACGTCCTGATGTGGAATACGCGGAACCCGACTACATCGTTCATCTGCTGAACACGCCTGACGATCCTCTGTTCTCTCAGATGTGGAATCTGCTAAACACGGGACAAAACGGTGGCACCGTCGGCGATGATATTGGAGCGACATTGGCGTGGAATCTGACGACGGGCGACCACAGCGTCGTCGTCGCAACCATCGATACCGGCATCGATTTCACCCACCCTGATCTCGTTCCAAACTTGTTTCACGACACATCGGTTTGCAACGGTGTTAACGACGCCACCAACGGATGCTATGGCATATCGACAGTTTCCTACACGAAGAGTCCACTTGATGATGACGGTCACGGAACGCACGTCTCAGGTACGATCGGCGCGGCGGGGAACAATAACCTGGGCGTAGTCGGGATCAACTGGAACGTGCAGCTGTTGTCATGCAAGTTCCTGGACTCGAGCGGCAGCGGCCAAACTTCAGATGCAATTTCCTGCCTCGACTATATTCTGCAGATGAAGAACCAAGGCTACAACATTGTAGCCACGAACAACAGTTGGGGTGGCGTCGCGTATTCGCAGGCGTTGACGGACGCAATTGAGGCGCAGGAGCAAGCCGGGATTCTATTCATCGCCGCGTCCGGCAATGAATTCAGCGACAACGATGTTGCGCCCACCTATCCCGCGAACACGCCCCTGCCAAACGTTATTTCGGTTGCGGCGACTACTCGCACTGACGCCTTGGCTGGCTTCTCGAACGTCGGCCATCACAGCGTACATTTAGGGGCTCCCGGACAGGAGATTCTGAGCACTTGGCCGGGCAACAATTATCAGGTGCTGTCGGGCACGTCGATGGCGACTCCGCACGTGACGGGAGCCATTGCGTTGCTGGCCGCTCAGAATCCGTCGAGGGATTGGCGCGGCCTGAAGAACTTACTTCTTGCCGGCGGCGACGTTCGGCCGTCGCTTGCACAGACCGTCACTGGAAGGCGTCTCAATCTCAACGGCTCTATGACGTGCGCAACAAAGACGGTCAAGAGCCGACTCCAGCCGGTGAATGATGCCATCGCCGCAACGGTCGGTGCTCCAGTCACTCTTGAGGCGCTTAATATCAACTGTTCGCAACCTGCCGGTAACGTGCAGGTCACGGTTTCTCCGGGTGCTCAGACGCTCACGCTGGTCGACGACGGTTCTGGAGCGGATCAGGCTGCCGGAGACGGCATCTACACAGCGCAATGGACTCCGGCCGCGTTGGGCAGCTACACCCTCACCTTCCCCGGTGGAGATGTCGTGCAGGCGGAAGTCCTGAGCAACTATGAGGCCATGCCGACGGCTTACAACTATGTCAGCATCACCGGAACCAACCTGAATCTGGGAGACGACGGGGTCGCGCAGATTACGTCGCCATTTTCCATTCCGTTCGGCGGAGGCAGCTTCACCAAGTTGCAAGTGGGGAGCAACGGCACCATCAGCTTCACCGATGGATTGTCGCCATTCATCAATAACGTTATTCCGGGATTCGCCGCGGTTCCGGTCACGCTGGTGGCGCCGTTCTGGCAGGATTTGTATCCGGTTAAGGGTTCTGCCCAGAACGTTTTTTGGGCTGTCGTGGGAACGGCGCCCAATCGTCAACTCGCGGTCGAGTGGCGGAACGTGAGAAGCTTCCTGTGCCACGACGACGCCTCAGCCACCGTCACCTTCGAGGTTGTATTCTCCGAATCCAGCAGCAACATCCTCTTTGAATACGCCAACACCTCATTCGGCGGCTACTGTTATTTTCAGGCTGCGGGTTCTTACGCAACGGTAGGCGTACAGATTTCGCCGACCGTCGGTACAATGTGGAGTATCAACAATCCAGTAATCGTCAGTGGCACCGCATTGCTGTGGACGATCGGTAGCAGTACGCCACCCACAAATCCTGTCCCAACTATTACATCCCTCTCGCCTGCCAGTGTTCCCATCAACGGCCCGGCATTCACGCTCACAGTCAACGGTACTGGCTTCGTTCCGACTTCGGCAGTGAACTTTGATCTCTTTAACCGGCCAACGACTTACATCAGCAGCACGCAACTTACAGCGGAGATTCCCGCCGAAGCGATCGCGCAGAATGGATCGTTCTCTATTCCTGTTTGGGTTCAGAACCCTCCGCCTGGAGGTGGGATGTCTAGCTCGGTCGACCTCCCCCTTTCCACTCCGGTCCCCACGATCACTTCCCTTTCGCCGGCCTCCGTTACCGCAGGTTCGTTCAGCTTTTCCTTGACGATCAACGGCACCGGGTTTGGTGACTGCAATATTTACTGGAACGGAACGTTGTTAGGAGGCGGCGGCTCTTTTAGCGCGACTCAATTAATCGCGTCAATCCCGTACACAATGATCACGACTCCGGGCACTGTTCAGATCACGGTGCAAAATACTGGTCCCGGAGGAGGCACTTCGAATGTAGCGACGTTCACGATCCTTCCGCAATCGCGGATGTACCTGCAACCCCCGCTGCTTCTCGATGGACGCGTCAATTCTGGCGCTATGATCCCGGCAAGGCCCACTCGCTTCCTGGGATGGAAGTACGCGGCACAGGCCGGTCCCGATTACGTCAAAGCTTTTTCGCGCCCGCGGTCGCAAGCGCCACCCAGTCCAAAGGCGCCGCTGCCCTCTGGCACCACCAACGGGTTCGCATCTGCTCAGAGCACTCCGGCACTCGCCGGATTGCAACTGCGCCCACTTTTGCCCGCTGACTACATCCCGACTGCGGTTGCGGCTGGAGATTTCAACGGTGATGGCATCCCAGACTGGGTCGTGTCGAACGGCGGCAGCAATAATCTCTGGGTGTATATCGGGCGTGGGGACGGTTCTTTCACTCAAGCCACCGTCATTCCGTTAACTGGGCAATCTCCCACGGCAGTCGCAACCGCTGATCTGCGAGGAATAGGGAAACTCGACATCATTGTGGCTGAGGCCGACAGCGAGAGCATCGGAGTACTGCTAGGTAACGGCGACGGAACGTTTGCAGCCGAGAGAACTCTCTTCGTACCGGGAGCGCCAATTTCAATAGCTGTTACAGATCTCAATGGCGACGGCCATGCTGACATTGTTGCCGGGCTTATCCCGAATTTCAGCATCCCCAACACCGGCTCGGTTGCCAGTCTGCTGGGAGACGGAACCGGAGCTTTTGGCGCCCCTCTGTTTGAGCCTTATCTCACATTTGGTGTGCAGTTTCCGCAATCTATCGCGGTTGCCGATTTCGAGAAGAACGGTCGCCCCGATGTGGTCGTTGTCGACCCCGGCGTTGGTGCGGTTATGTATGTGAACGACGGAAACGGGTTTCTCAAGGAAGCTCAGCCAATCGATATAACGGCGAGTTTGGCTGGGGTCAACCCGGAGGTTTTGGTTGCGGGCGATGTGAATGAGGACGGATGTCCTGACTTTGTTGACTTCAATAACTTAGGCATTGCGATAGTTTTTCTTGGAAACTGCGACAGCACCTTCCAGCCCCCATCATTCTACGAAGGCGTAGGCGACTTGGCCTGGGCCGCCGCGTTGGTCGACGTGAATGGAGATGGTCATTTGGATCTCGTTTACTCCGGGGTCTGGGCGATTACAGGTTATGGACAAGTAGCCGGCAATCTGCTGTCCGTGCACTTCGGCGATGGAAAAGGACATTTTGGTCCCGCGCACGTATTTCGGGGTGGAGAAACTTCCTTTGGATTGGCGGTAGCCGATCTTAATCGCGACGGACGTCCCGACTTCATTACGGCTAATCAGGACAGCGATAGCGCATCGATTTTCCTCAACGACGGTAAGGGCGGCTTTGGCGTTCCGACGGGCGAGTATATCGGTTACATCAGCGGCAGCACACCCAACGGGCCGGTAAATGCTCCTTACACGAGCTTCATCCCAGCAGACATCAATGGCGATGGGAGTCCGGATCTCCTGCAGATATTGGTCGGTCAAGGGTACCCCAACCCGGGCGAGGCGGCGGTGATGCTCAACGATGGCACCGGTCACTTTGGTCCAGCGATTTACTCGCCGGTCGCCGAAGGGACGTTCAACGTAACCGATTTTCTGCTGGGTGATTTTCGTAACACTGGCCGTCCCGACCTCATGACCATCGCCTCCTTCTTTGGAGAGGGAGGGCCCGGTACGCAGCTGGCCCTTTCACCCAACGCTGGTGGCGGGATCTTCGGATCTCCGAAGGTTATAAGCATCCCTCAAAGCGGAGCACTCGCCGCAGGCGACTTTAACCACGACGGCAATCTTGATCTGGCTGTCGGAACCGGTGCTTCACAGACCGGCGTGGCTACCATCACGATCTACCTCGGCCACGGAGACGGAACTTTCACCGCTCAGCCACCGATCAACTTCAATACCAACAGCCCTGGGCATTGGATTCAAGGACTTTGGGTCGGAGACTACAACGTGGATGGGAATGTCGACATTCTCGCCTGGTTCTATTTGAACGTGGTGCCTTTTAAGAACAACGATGTGTACGAACTCCTGGGCAAAGGAGATGGTACATTCATGCCTGCAAAACTCGTGATTCAGAACCTGACCGGCCCGGCAATGGCCGACTTGAATCACGACGGTTTGCCCGACATGATCGACAATCGCAATCCTCAAGCCAACTATCCAAACCCCGCTTCGCCGCAATTCACGATCTACCTGGGCCAAGCCGACGGCAGTTTCAAACTGACGAGCACATACGCTCCCTATGGGGCACAGAAAAGCTTTGACACCACACTTGGCACCGCAGATGGCGGCCGCAATCCTGCATGGCTGGGGGATTTTAACGGCGACGGCAACATTGATATCGCAGCGATCCAGCTAGAAACAGGGGCTTCGGCTTCTGTGGCGTACGTTCAATTCCTGCTTGGGAACGGCGATGGCAGTTTTACTCCTACGTACGAAACCTACTACCTTAACGCTTCCCTGCCAGCCAACTCGTTCGATCTGACTGGTGACGGCCGCGCTGACATGGTGGAGAGCGATATCTTCACCTCGTCGTTTCAGGTGATCCCGGGTGGAATCGGCACACCCCTGCAACTGCAGATGGCAGGAGATCCGGTCATTGGAAGCAAAGGTTCGGTCCAGGTTTCGTTGGCCACCGTTTCTGCCACAGCAACTCAGGTGGCATTGTCGACGAGTGATCCCGCGATCACGATACCAGCGACCGTGAGCATACCCGCGGGCTCGCTCACGCAAAGAGTCAGTTTTACGATTGGCAATTCATTCAATTCCAGTCACGTTTTCTGGGTCAAGGGGGCGCTGAACGGTAGTTCGTCCGTCGCCTACGGGACTCAGGTCATGGCACAAGGGCAATATGGCGTCGCCGTGTTCTTGTATTGGACCACACAAGCCACGTTTCCCGGACTGCCCACCGCAGACTATCAACTAGGCGTAAGTTCCCTGGCTGGCTACGCCACGACGGTGACTCTGAGTTGCCAGGGATTGCCAGTTGGCGCGTCATGCCAGTTCGGTTCCAGCGCGTTGTCGATTCCTGCTGGTGGGTCCAACTCTACGTCGATGATCATCAATACTACATCGAATACCCCCGCGGGTGTTTATCCCGTCGTCGTGCAAGCTTCCGACGGAGTGATCACCTCGAAGTTCAAGGTGGTTCTCGATGTTGGCGATTACAGCGTCAGCATCACGCCGGCATCGCAAACTGTGCTGCTCGGCAACACGGCGAACTTCCCCATTCAAGTGACATCCATCAATAATTACGGCGCGAATTTCACCAGCACCTGCACCGGAATCCCTTCGCCCGGAGTGTGCACGATCTATGGCATGCCATCATGGAGCGCGCAGATCCAGACGAGCGGGCTCGCGATTGGCAGCTACAATTTCACGGTCGCGCTGTCGAACGGTGTCGCGACCCGCTCGGCGTCAGCCACGCTCAACGTTGGAGATTTTAGTGCGACCCTCTCCGACAGTACGCTTTCCGTGGCTCTCGGTCAAAACGGACAAGTTAACGTTAACGTCACGAGTCAGAACGGGTTCGCTGACACTGTGAGTTTGTATTGCAGTGGAGCCCCATCCGGCACGAATTGCACGATCAACCCGAACTCCGTGACGCCAACTTCTACAGGTACCCCAGCAACAATCACAGTGGCGGTGAGCAGTAAGCCGGCCGCAAGCCGTCTCATAGACCGGACCGTGAAACAATACTCGGCATTGACGACTTTGCTCGTGGGTTTTGTCGGAATCCTTCTCACTGTTCCATCAAGAAGACGACGCGTGCTGCCAGGTGTAGCCGTTCTCGTTCTTCTCGGTTTGTCGATTTCTTGCGGCGGCAGCTCATCCGGCGGCGGTGGTGGAGGAGGAGGCGGCGGGGGTGGCGGGGGTGGTGGCAGTACGTCCTTTAATCTGACCATTCAGGCCAGCGCAGACGGCGTGACCAAAAACATTGGAACGATAAAAGTGACGGTTCCCTAAGAGCGAACGGTTTTGTTGGCAGGCCAACACTCCTCTTCTTGAACAAAGTGGTAACTTGAGTCCGACTAGAGTCCAAAGAAAGTTGTTTGATGTCGCGATAGATCCCTCGGTACCGGTGGCGGGTGAAGCGGAGAGTGCAGCTTTCTACTCCGGAATGGACAACAAAGGATTTGGAGGAGAGGTAGGTATCACCTGGGTGGTATCACTAGGTGTGAGCTGTCATAACCACTCTCGTTCTGTCATGCCTCAGGCTTTTGTGCCCAGTCGTAAAGCTTCGCCAGATCGTTACCGGGCGTTTCCTGATACTCCAGCAGGTTGAACATAACCTTTACCGGGTTTTGGCCGGCATGGCTTTGTTCTTGCACCTGCCCCACGTACACAAAAGGAACTGGGCGTCCGAACTCCTTTGGACGCAGCCGGCAAAAAAGTAGGATCGGCGTTCCCCGCGACAAGATCCTCACCATGACCGGAGAGTTCTGGGTGTTGCGGTTCTGGGAATCCCATTTGAACTGCTTCCCTAAGAATTTGTCTTCATACCGATGTTCGGGCGGAAGATCGGATTTGTCCAGCGTAGGAAATAGAACCACGCAATTGTCGAATTCCACGATTCCGGTCCACTCCCTCGTATGTTCTAGAGGAAGTACTCGTCCGAGTTCCGCGATTTGTGCCCTTGTATAACTGCTCCCCACTCTGAACGCCGTAATGTCCAACTTCTCGCGTTTACGACTTGGCATTTGAACTCTCCGGCTTGAGCGGCAGATAGTCCTTCCGATTGAACACTGACCACGCCAATTTGTAAACGAGGGATTGTTACGAGTCGCCATTGAGCAGAGGCTGACTCCTGACCCGGGTGTCCCGCTGATAGACCTCTCCTCTCTTCCTTACCAATCTATGACCTCGGCTGCAGTTGTAACTTGGGAATCTGAGAGCCCTGGAAGGTTTCCCCCTGCAGATTCCGTTCAGGTTAGGTATGGGTCTGCCGAGTCGCTATATTGTGCCGGTATTTCTGCGATAGGATTGTCCGACTTGAAGATACCTTACGCCCGCGTGAAGACGACACGACCATATCGTTGCCTTTTGATCACGCTCCTAGCGCTGCTCATGGGCGGTGGGCTTGTGTTGTTTTATGCGCGGTGCTCTCCGGCCAATCTGCTCGCGACGGCTTACAAAGAACAACGGACATTTGACCTTCGTGTCGCGAGGACTACCTACTCTCCAGTTCGCATGCATCGAGGACAAGCGCTCTCTCGAGTCGAACCGCCGCAGAGCCTACTCGAGGCAGAGGCTGCAATTTCGCGTGGGCTTCGTGCGAATCCACAAGACGGCTCTCTCCTTGCAGCGAGAGGGCTAGCAGATATTCAGGAGTGGTCCTACGAGGCTGCCATTACGGATATGCAGGAGGCATTGGACTCGGCTCCCAAATCTACGACGATCCTGAACGGCTTGGCCATTGGTTATTTTGAAAGAGCCGAGTCCGAAGGCAGATACGAAGACTACGGCACTGCCTTCGAACTACAGAGTCGCGCGCTGCAGATTTCCCCTGACGATACCGTCCTTCTTTTCAATCGTGCTATCACGGCCGCTCGTATGTATCTCCTAAAGCAGAGCATTGAGGATTGGCGTCATTATCTGACGCTTGATCCCACCGGCGAATGGGCTGACGAGGCGAAGCAGCGATTCGATGAAGTACGATCAACACTCGTATCCCATGACACAAGAACAAACGAGCACTTATTGACGCCAGCGGAAGTTGCTCAAGCTGTCGACCCCTCAGATCAGAAGACTTGGGACCGAGTCGACGCCAGGATCGAAGATTATCTTTCGAGGGCCATTACCGAGTGGCTGCCCGCGGCATTCCCCAATCCCACAGTTCCAGCGTCCTCTGAGTCCGGGCGAGCGCTATGGGATCTAGCTATCATCCTCGAAACAAAGCACAACGACAGATGGTTGAGGGATTTGCTATCGACAAGCCATTCGGCGCCTTTTGCACTTGCAGTAGCCTCACTAAGCCGCGCAGTAAGTGCTAACAATGTGCACCAAGACTATTCGCTCGGGCGACAAGAATCCATTCGAGCAGCTCAGCTGTTTTCTCAGGCACACAGTCTTCCCGGCGTTTTGCGGGCAGAGTTCGAAGAAGTCTATTCGCTGCACTTTGCGGATGCCACGTCGAAGTGCTTGGCAAAGATCAACGAGTTTGCTCCCAAGGCGTCTGCACGTCAGTATCGATGGCTCCAGATCCAGATGCTTCTTGAAAAATCAGTGTGCCTAGGAATGACTGGCGACTTGGGTGATGCGACCGACCTTACGGGCACCGCTTACCGGCAGGCTGTGGCAGTTGATTATGCGACGCTTGCTTTGCGTGGGCAAGGATTCTGGGCTGCCAACCTCGGTGAGAAAGGACAGAAGAGACAAGCTTGGAACCTATGCAAGGAGGGATTGAGACGCTACTGGGCTGGTTCAATGTCCGCCGTACCAGGGTACAACCTGTATCTGTTTGTGGCTCAGTTGGCCGAGGAAAGGGAGCCTTGGTTTCTCGAAACAGCCATTGATGAGCAAGCGATTTCCATATTGCCAGAAGCGGCTTACCCCGAATGGGCCGCCTTCGAACATCTAAGCTTGGCGAAATCAGCGGCCAAGGCAGGATTGCGAGATGTAGCCAACAAAAGCCTCTTGGCGAGTAATCAACTGCTTGCCTCGCTTCCCCACACGGAAATAACAGAAAACCTAGGCCGAAGCCACCATCGATGGAACCCGCAAAGAAACCATGGAGCTGTTCGTTTCCATTCCGCTCTTGATTGTCGACGACCTCGGTATGCGGAAGTTACCCCTGACCGCCGCCGAGGCCTTGCT
>Ga0210396_10004012_pt1 | contig 14503 bp, 16 predicted proteins | sample IncBWH17OmetaG_FD_155466 | JGI IMG/M metagenome (GOLD analysis project Ga0210396, IMG submission 155466) | Forest soil microbial communities from Barre Woods Harvard Forest LTER site, Petersham, Massachusetts, United States - Inc-BW-H-17-O ...
TCCGATGTTCGACTTTTGCACTATCTGCCAAAAGGCGACATTACTGCCTTTTGATCGATTGCAACGTGGTCTAATCTGAATTGAGGCGTTGTAAAACAGTGACATGTTCATGTGGGCAGTCGAAGCGCTGAAGGAATGGCATGACTTCTACGTCCTGGTAGGAACGGCAGGCGCGACCTTGCTCGCGTTGCTGTTCGTTGCCGCCTCGCTCGGTGCCGGTTTCTTGACCGAAGAGCGGCAGTCGGCGACGAACACGTTCATGAGCCCGGTCGTCGTCCATTTCACGAGCGTGTTCTTCGTGTCTGCTATCGCTTTATTCCCCTGGCATCAGCCCACATTCTTCGCCGCGCTGATTGCCGTCACCGCTTTGATCGGTGCAATCCTTTCGACCTACATCACGGTCCTGGTCGTGCGTAGCGACATGACGAACTATGTAGAGGACTACTTGGCCTACGGCTTGTTGCCCGACCTCGGTTATCTCGCGCTGCTCGCGGCCGCCGTGTCGATCTATCTAGAAAAGGACTTTGGGCTGGATGCGCTGGCAGGGGCTCTTTTGCTACTAGCGATCGTCAACATCCGCAACGCCTGGGACCTTACGCTCACTATGGCCCGCCGGCACCGCCGAGCGGACTAAGCCGAGCAGAGGCTCGCGGGCTTCCGAGATGGGTCAATCCGAACCGAATCCGATCAATGCGCCGTCTCTCGCCGCAATTGAAAAGGCGAATATCGTCGCCAGGCCGTACTCGAATAACCGCTATGTCCGCATTCCCTCCGATAGCGACTAAACTGCGGACATCGCGGCACGTCGGTTTCGTGCCAAACCCGGAAGTCGCCGTCTCGCTCGATTTCCGGGTAGAGTAGGCACAACAGAAGAAGTCGTTGCAATCACCTCCCGCGCACGGCCCGGCTATCAAATAGAAACGAAAGGAGGCGTCTAAAAATGACATAATTGTTATTAGTTACAGACACCGAAACTCATTTTATTGCATGAGAGTGGAAATACGTTATTTGTCTTCTGGCTTCCCTTAGTCAGATCACTTTGCGAAGATGACCCGCGAACGTTAGATGGCTTTGGCCTAGGTCGCTTCGAATGAGGTGCCTCGCGTGGCCTCTCCTCCTCCGAGCCCCCCGATATGGATTTGTCCTGCTTTCCAATTGTGCCGCCAGTGCTGCCGGCTTGGGCTAGCGCTGAGGATACATTTGCGAATGCCAATAGCGATATAGCCAGGAAAGCAATTCCAATCGACGCGCGCCGCCTCATGCTACCCCCCAGACTTCGTGGCGCCATCGTACAGGTCAAATAGGTGTACTGGAAGGCTTGGTAGATGTCCGCTCAGGGTCAAAACCAGAAGTGACGGCCCCGAAGCGCGACTTCCGGTCTACTCCCAACAACAGACATGTGACGACGGCGGCGGCACGTCCGAAAGGTGCCAAGACAGACTCATGCGCCGCAACAAACACAGCCTCATTGTTCAATCAACTCGTCGGCGCGGCCGAGCAGCGAAAGCGGGATACTCACACCGAGCGCTTTGGCGGTTTTCAGATTGACGATCAGTTCGACCGAGGTGGACTGCTGCACCGGCAGATCGGCCGGCTTGTCTCCTTTGAGAATCCTGCCGGCATAGACTCCAGCCAGACGATAGGAGTCCTTGATGCTGCCACCATAGCTGACCAAACCTCCTGCCGCCGTGAATTCACGTGTCTGATAGATCATGGGTACCGCATAGCGGAGTGCAAGAATCGCTAGGCGCCCGATTTGGCCGCTGAAGAATGGATCGGTGCCCATAATGAGGACGCCGGCCTTCAGCTCGGCGAAACCAGCAAACGCGGCCTCGATTTCGGTCTCGGTGCTTGCACGCAAAATATGAAGCTGAAGCCCGCGAGAGAGCGCCGCCGCCTGCATATCTTTCACGATGGTGTCGGTACTTGGGTAGGCCGAGTTGACGAGCAGCGCAACGCGGGTTGCGACAGGCATTATTTCATGAGCCAGCTCCAGCCGCTTCGGCCCGAGTTCGACATCCAACTGAGTAACGCCGGTGACGTTGCCACCGGGCCGATTCAAGCTCGAGACAAGACCAAGTTTCACAGGATCGCTGCTGGTGGTGAAGACGATTGGAATCGTGCTCGTTGCGGCCTTTGCCACAACGTTCGCGGGGGTATTCGCAACGATCACCGAAACCTGTCGGCGCACAAGATCAGTCGCCATCTCGGGCAGCCGTTCATAACGTCCCTCGGCCCAACGAAATTCAACCGTGACGTTCCGGCCATCGACGTAGCCGGCTTCTTTCAATCCCTCGCGGAAGTCGGCAACTCTGGGGGCATAACCCTCGGGCGACGACGAATTGAGAAATCCGATCACCGGCATCGTCGGTTGCTGCGCCCGCGCCACCAGCGGCCATGCTGCCGCCACGCCGCCTATCAGCTTGATGAATTTCCGCCGCCTCATTGCCTCTCCAAAGCCCATGGCAATCGTACCAGCTCAAGCTAGCACACTCGAAGGGGACTGCGGATGTCGCCTATGGGTCAATTGAGTCGTTTTGGCCGTCCGCCGATCATTTCCGGTCCACCCCGCAGAACGGACATTTCCGGAGTCTGTCTGCTCAAATGTGCCATAGGGCGACATAGGATTGTTTATTCGATGATCTTATCGGCGCGGGCAAGCAGCCCGGCAGGTAATTCGAGGTCGAGCGCCTTGGCGGTCTTCAAATTGATAACAAGTTCGTATTTTGACGCTCGTTCAACGGGCAGATCGGCTGGGCTTGCGCCCTTGAGGATTTTGTCGATGTAGACTGCCGAGCGCCGATAGAGATCAAGGATGTCTGCCGAATAGCTCATCAGGCCACCCGCCTCCGCGTTCTCGTTGAATCCAAACATTGCTGGTAGCCTGTTCTTGAGCGCAAGTTGCGCCAGAAGCATTCCGCGATCCGAGTAGCTCATAGGTGAAGCCAACACGAGAAGACTGTCAGCGTTTGCGCCCAATATCGAAGCGAACGCGCTTTCAAAATCCTCGACCCTTTGCGTTGGTGCTGGATATAAGCGGACACCGAGGCTTGACGCAGCGTCTTGAAGCGATTGCATTGCGGGTCCGTGGGAGGGCGTTGTCGGGTTCCAGAGAATGCCTATTCGTGTGGATTGTGGAATGGCTTCATGCAGAATTTCCAACTCCTTTGCCGCAAGTTCGGTATTAAGCATGGAAAGGCCAGTGAGGTTACCACCGGGATGTGCCAAGCTTTGCACATGGCCGACGCCAACCGGATCAGCATGGCTCGCAAAGACGATTGGGATGGTCTTGGTCACCTGACGCGCGGGTTCAACGAACGTAGAGGCCGGCGCAAAGATCAGATTGACCTTCATGCGCACTAACTGCGCCGCGAGTTCAGGAAGCTGATCAACTGTATCGGCCCATTGATACTCAACGAGCAAGTTCTTGCCCTCGACGTATCCGAGTTGATGTAGCCCCTTCCACAGCGCCTCGATCCGGGTCGTGAAGCTAGAAGCTGGGTTCAACCCAAGAAACCCAATTTTCGCGATTTTGGACGGCTGTTGCGCCTGAAGCCCCAGCGGCCAAGTGACCGCCACGCCGCCAAGCGCGACTATCAATTTCCGCCGTCCGATGATGCCCAGCATGAACGCCTCCAGCGCGAGCGCCGCCTTGGTCGAAGGAACGATACCACGCCACGAGCATGCGGTCTTCGCGGTCGGAAACCGAACAGATGTCGTCGCTTTCCGCTTGGCCGCAATGTCCAGTGGGTCAAACTCGGAAGTCGGCGCTCATAACCGCCATGTCCGCTTTCCCTCCGATAGCGACCAAACTGCGGACATCGCGGCATGTCGGTTTCGTACCTGAACCGGAAGTCAAGTTCAGCGGCAACTCATCCGTTTGGGATGCACACCAAGGTCATTCCTCTACGGCCAGTAGACCACGCTTCAATCGCCGCAACCAGGCCGCACTACTTGCAAGGTGGCTTGGTACTCGCAATGCGTTGGCAAGTAATTTCGCAACCTTTATAGACGGACTTAGCGTTACATTCCGAGACGCAGTTGACACTGTAACAGTATGGGTAGGAATTTTTCGGATCTTGTGCCGCCAAAGCGCCGGTACCAGTCGTCCCAAGCAGCATTAGGAAAGCAATAAATGCTGAAATCCGAAGCATAGGAAATCCTCCATTATCGGTGAACCACCACGGCAAGAAGGCTTGAACAATGCTCGACAGGTCTATCGCCACTTCGATAGATTGACGAGGGTTTTGTCCTGCCTGAGGCCGGCGATGTCAGAAACGGTTCTGCGACGAATTTGGCAGGCCATGGAACGATGGCGCTGGCGGGCCGTGGCTTTGGCGTTGGCGATACTTTTGGCAATCGCCGGGTTTAGCTGGTTCGGCGTCACCGCCCCCGATCGGACAGCAGAACAGTCATTCATGTCCCGCGCCGAAGCTCGCCACCTGGGCGCGGTCACCGTTCGCGCAGCGGTTTTGACCGACGACGAAAGCCAACGCTATTTCGGCGCATCTCTGGCGGACCACGGCATTCAGGCAATCTGGCTGAGCGTGAACAACACTAGCGATTCCCTGCTGGAGTTTTTGCCGATTGTCACTGACCCGAACTACTTCTCGGAAGCGGAGGTCGAACAGCTACTTCGCGCATGGTGGCGAGGCAGCGCCAACGCATCCATCAAGGCCGCAGTGGCGCAGGCCCCGGTGCCGGACGTCATACCGCAAAAGCAAACCGCCGCAGGCTTCGTCTTTACGCACCGTGAAGGCGGCTTGAAATTATTTAGCGTGGGGTTCGAAACCGGCAGTGAGGAACTGCTGTTCAGATTCGCGCTCCCGGTACGCGGCGGCTCCTATGCGATCGAAAAGGTTGATTTCAGCAACATCTATCCGCCCGGATCGGTCGAGGATGTCGATCTGGCGACGCTCCGCGAAAGGCTGGCGAAGCTACCATGCTGCACCACCAATAAGAGCGGCTCGGAAAACGGTGATCCGCTCAATATCATCGTCGTCGGGCAGGGACTCGACGCACTTTTTTCATTCATCGGGCGCGGGTGGAGGCTCGACGAGCCGTTCGATCTTCACAGCGTTTATCGGACGATTCAAGCTTTCCTGTTCCGCAGCGAATATCTCAACGCACCGGTCAGCCCGCTGCATGTATTCGGACGCCAGCAGGACGTCGCATTGCAGAAGGCGCGCAACACCGTGAGCCTTCGCAATCATCTAAGACTGTGGCTCGCTCCGTTCACGGTCGGTGGGCTGCAGGTCTGGGTGGGCCAAATCAGCCGCGACATCGGCATCAAGTTGACCACGCAAGTCTGGTATCTGACCACGCATCGAATTAGCCCGGCCGTCGACCAGGACCGCTTCTATCTGCTGCAGGACCTGATCATGTCCGGAGCCGTTTCGCGCTTTGGTTTTGTGCAGGGCGTTGGTGTATCATCCATGCCCGATCCGCGCGTCAATCTCGGCGCAGACCCGTATCTGACCGATGGCCTTCGGCTCGTTCTGTTCCTCGGCACGCCGCGGCGGGCCTTCGATCAAATCGAGCTTCTCGACTGGGAGCATCCTCGCCCGTAGAGCGACCTCGCCCGGCTCGGCTTCAGCGGGCACTGGAAAGCAGGTTGCGCACCGAAGATACGATCCTTGGGGTCATTCGCGACCGAAATGGGCTGTCTGCGCGACGTCCGCTCCCGCCCTGTTAGCGACCAGATAGCGGACATCGCCTGAGATCCATTTCGTGCCAATTCCGGACTCATGCAGCGCAGCGAAATCTGAGCACTATTCGATCACCTCGTCGGCGATCGCAAGCAGGTTAGGCCGCACATTGAGGCCGAGCAGCTTTGCCGTTCTGAGATTGATGACGAAATCAAACTTGGTCGGTGCCTGCACCGGCAGATCGCCGGGCTTGGCGCCTTTGAGAATCCGATCGACGTACGGGGCGGCACGCCGAAAAATATCGGTCTCGTCCGGTGCGTAGCACATCAGCCCGCCGTCAGCGACCGCCTCGCGAAAGGGAACGACGGCTGGGAGACCGTGCGCCAGCGCCTGCGTGATGATCTCGTGGCGATGCACAGCGTTGAAAGCGCTCGGCGGGGCGATCAGGCCGCCGCCCGGCACCGCCGCCAACTGCGCGATCGCGGCGTCGATCTCGGCGTCGCTGTGCGCGCGCATGGCCGTCACGTCGAGCGCCAGCGCCTCGCGCTGCTCCTTGAACGAGCGCAGATAAACCTCGTAATAGGGATAGTCGTCGGGATTGAACAGAAAGCCGATCCGCGTCACAGCGGGCGCGATCTGCTTGAACAGGCCGAGCGCCTTGCCGATCGTCGAATAATCGATGAAGCTGAAGCCGGTGATATTGCCGCCGGGGTGCTCAACATTCGGCACGTACCCCTGTGCGACAGGGTCGTTGACAACAGCGAACACGATCGGGATCGACAGCGTGGCCGCTTTCAGCGCAGCGGTCGATGAGCTACCGTAAGAGAAGATGACGTCCGGAGCCAGCTCTACAAGCTCCACCGCACCTGCCCGCACCCGGTCGCGATCGCCGGCTCCGTGGCGGATCTCGAAACGCACGTTGCGGCCTTCGACCCAGCCCAAGTCGGCAAGGCCGTTGCGGAATGTGGTGAGATGCGCCTCGCTTACGGTGTCATCCTGCCGTGACCCCATAAGCACGCCGACCAGCCGCCTTTGTTCCGCTGGTTGCGCGCGTACAATCAGCGGCCAGGCTCCTGCCATTCCGCCAATGATGAACTCGCGCCGTCGCATCGGTCCCTCGGCCTTTCCAACGCAGAGCGCCATCCTAATGGGTGAAGCCGGCGCAGGGGAAGACGTCGCGAGGCAGCGGATCAAAATGTCCGCCAAGGGTCAATAGCGTCGTTTCCGCGATGTCGGCCGTGAGTCCGCTTTACCCCCACGAACCGACATCGCCAGTTAGACTGACCACGTCGGAAAAGTGCCAAACCCAGACATCAAATTACAAAGCGCATAGCGACGCCCAAAGAAAAAAGCCGCCCGGCGGCGGCTCTCAAATTCGATCCTGGTGATCGCGGATGCCCAGTAGCGAAACGGCTACTTCAACGAGCTGTTGATCGAGCTAAACATGGTGTTCAAGTTGCTGCCGAGTCCGTTAACTACAGCAATGATCGCAAGCGCAATTCCCGTAGCGATCAGTCCGTACTCAATAGCGGTAGCGCCGGACTCGTCGGATAGGAATTTCAAAAAGCCCTGCTTCAAGCAAGCCTCCTGGGGTTGTGCGAAATAAGTCCAACCAACCCCGTAAATCTACGGGACGGCATCTAAGGTTGAGTAAATATGATTTGCTAAGTTTTAGAGGCAAATTCGTTTCTGATTGTTTCTCAATTAGCGGGCCGATTTTGAGTCAGCGAATGCCGCCTTAACGAATTACATTTCGCTTCGAGGTTCTGTACCGGTCAATCGCTACCCAATTGAGGTGGCGGCACGACGTTCGCTTTCCCCCCAAAAGCGACCGAACTACGGACATCGGGGAGGTCCGTGGCAGAAGCTGACATGGATAGTCAGTACAAGCTGGCGACGGCCCCGTTCCAATCGAACTTGTAAGACGTCTGGAAGAATCCGCCGATCTGCTCGACCTGCGCCCGGTAGAATTGCGGTGCCAAGTCTGCTGCCGGACAGCCGAATGTGCAATTTCGCTGTCCATCCGGAGTCGTCCACATGCTCCAATATCGCCCGCCCAAGCCGACACTCCAATGCGGAGTAACGAAGTAGGAGATCACGGCCTCGATTTGCACGCCGCGACCGCTTCCTGATGCCGGCATGATTTCCGCGAGAGCGCCGGTGTTTCCGACAAAATGCTGATCGAGACTTGTGTGGTTGACCCATGGCAAATAGGCAACCTCCCCACTGATCTTGATCCGGTCCGTCAGCATAGTCTCTGCAGAGACGCCGATCCGCGCAGCCGTCCATTTGTCGTTCTCGGTGATAACAGGCGATCCTGATGTTGGCACCGGATTGGGTGCGCAGTTGACGGACGCGATCGCGAGGCAGCCGAACGCATTCATCGTTTGATTGAAGGCGAAGTAGCCGGCGAACGCTCCGACCTTGTATCCGGGACCGCGCAGGAAGTCGTATCCGCCGTCGATGGCGCCATAGCTGATACGGCCGGTGGCGGCGGGCGACAGCGTGTTCGAGTAGGCGGCCACGACCGGCCCGAAGACGACAACATTATCCTCGTCATTCAAGCGGCCGCTGTTCGTCCCTCCGCCACCGACATATCCTTTGACGAATGCATTCCACGGGGTTTCGATGCGGCCGAAGAACTCGCCGGAGTAGCTTCGCATGCCGCTGTAAGTCAGCCGCGAAATGTCAGACAGGGGCGGCAGGTCCACGCTCTTGAACAGACCGTAGTCCTTCTGGAATTCACCCCAGCTGCCGAAATAGCGACCGCCGGCCTCGACCTCCCAGCCCGTGGCCGGCATGACGTCACGATAGATTGTCGGACTTGCGGTCCACCCCGAGGCTCGCGGGTCGGCGCCCCATTTGTAGTTCAGACCGAGTTTCATTTCGTGTAGATTCTGTGAGATGCCGGAACTGCCCGGCGGCACAACTCCCACAGTGAATGGTGGCAAAGGCATGATGCTGGCGTTGCCGAGATTGGCGACGTTGCCGTGTCCGAGATCGACAAAGTCATACTCCGCTTTCAGCGACCAGGCGGGCGTAAGCGCGTGCTCGAAACCAAAGCCGACGGTGCCTCCCCATAACGTCACGCCTTGATTGTTCGCGGCCTCAAGGGCGGCTCTTCGCGCCGGGTTGTTGCCGTTGGCATTCAGCGCCATGTCGATCTCGTCATGAACCCAGCCCAGACCGCCCTTGGCGTAAATCAGCGAGCGGCCGCCCGGGCCGAAGGTGTAGCCGACGCGGCCGGTGAACGTTCCCGTGCTGTGGGGCCGGACGCGGCAGGTCGAGTTCACGATTGTGGCTGATGCCGCGAAACATGTGACGTCGCCGTCGGAGTCCATCAAGCTGGCGTCGGCTTCGATACCGAACACCCAGCGTGAACCAGGCTTTTGCCAGTTATATCCGATCTGGCCGCCGCCGAGAAAACCAGGACTGCGCACGGTGTCGCCGTAGATTGACGGGCCGAACGGGTCGGCAAAACTGGTCTCGCTCAACGCGCCGCCGACGTGCCCGCCGAAATAAAGCCCGGTCCAGTTCCACAAAGTGGGCGGAGGCGGCGCCTTGACCGGCATGCCCTTTGGGCTAAGGACCCGGATGCCGCTGTCGGTCGTCGAGGCGAAGTTCTCAAACGGAATCCTCAGATAAGCGCGCCCGCCGACGGTCTGCATATCGCTGCTTGCCTCATAGAAGGCCTTCATCCCGAAGATCACGTTGCTACGACCGAGCAGTTCCAATCCAAGTTCGGTGCCCCAGAATGTATTGCCGGGCGACAGAATAAGCCTGTCAGCGGGCGTCAGGCCTTGCGCGGGTATATCGATGGTATCGCTGAACCCGATACGGTGATCAAATGTTGCGCCCACGAACGGCATCCAGGCAAAGCCGCGATCGGGAACAACAGCCAACAGTCTCGCTCGCGCACCGAGGTCGTTGTAGGAGAGCTGTTGAGCACCGTAGGTGAACCCACTGCTGTCGGTGAATCCATCCTGGGTTTCCCGGCGATAGCTGTAGTGCCCACTGAGATCGAGAAACACCGCATACCCGCCAGGAGTCTTGGGCGGTGCCTTCACGATGGTCGCCGGCTTTAGCCCGGTTGAATTGAAAAGCGGAAAAAGTTCGCCTGCCGTCAGCCTCAGATCATAGCCGCGACCATTGGTGCTGCCCTGCGCACCCGGCACCCCGAGATTGTTGGTAATCTCGGCATGGTCAGAATCAAATGAAGCCCGGCCGCTGACATAAAAATTGTTAACCGCATAGTTGGCGGAGCCGGTTGTCGTGAAGACATCCCGGTGCGCGAATCCCGCGTTCGCGTTCGTGCCTCCCGGCGTGAGCGCTGACGCTGAAAAGGTCATGTTATCGGAATACCCGCCGGCGCCGAATCCGAACCACAACCGCTGGTTTGCATTCAGGTCGAGAGCGCGTGAAGCATCCACGTAAGCGCCAAAGCCGCCACCGCTCGTAATCGAGCGAAAACCAGGTGTCAGGGCGTTTGCATTCGAAATCAAACCGGCGGTGTCAGACAACCGAAAGCCGCCGCTCGAACTGCTGGAGCCACCGACTCCGGCAACCCCATTCGATCCATATAACCTCAGGCCGACTGGCCCTCCAAGATTGTGAGAGGTGTCATCCGGGGAGGTGTCATCAACCGGGATGCTTGCTGGATCATCTGGGGGAGGGGGAGGAGGTGGCGGAGGGAAATCGTGAGGAAAAGATGATGGCGCATTGTCGAGGATGTCTTGTTGTTTCGATGGCGGCGGGTCACCCTCGGTGTAGTCGATGCCGCCAGTAAGCATGGGAACAGTTCCGTCCGTCGCTGTCGGACCGGATGGGCCGGGATTTCCGGGGATCACGTTTCCCCTATGCTGGGCACGGGCGCTCGTTGCGAAGACAACGATCGACGCCACCGTCGCCACAGCCATGGTGCTGGTAAAAATTCTTGATGAAATGCGCATAATGCCCCGCCACCCCGCGGACACCGCTAGCTTGCAAAGTGGGCTCGGCTATGGGTCAATTGTCAATCAACGTAAGGCCGCCCGCCCACGAAATTGGGCGTGTGCGGCACTAGGGCAACACATGAACCGGAGAGCGTGACTTGAGGTACGCCACGCGTCACGCCCCCCTAGTCCTGTTGAGGATGATCCCGCTTTTGCTCGGCTGTGGATGCGTCGCGCCGACGGTCAAGGCAGAATCCGATCTCGGTGCTGAAACCTACATTGATCACCACGGCGGCACGCTCGCGCCTGCAGGGACGCTGGAGATCGATGGCCGACGCATTTCCTGTGGCCAATACCCCACGGTGCTCGATCCCGACCTGCATGATTTCGCCGCCGCGCCTCGCAGCTTCCTAATTCTCAATCCTGACCGCTTTGCCGGTCTGGCAACGCCCGTAAAGCTCTGGATTTTCGCTCACGAATGTGCACATCAGACCGCGGGCGCAGATGAAGTGAGGGCGGATTGTGCTGCGGTTCAGCGTGGTCGTCGCGAAAGATGGCTCAACGCGGACGGCCTGGCGCAAGTCTGTGAGTTCATGCGCCCCGCGCGGGCGGATCGAACCCATTTCAGCGGTGAGCAACGGTGCGCGGAGATGCAGCAATGCTTCCGAAATGATAGCAAGCCGTCGCGCCGCTGACGAATTCGGGAAAAGGCCGAACGTCTGCTCCGGGTCAAAACCGGTCCTCGCTGCCCCGAAACGCCACTTCCGATCTACCCCGAACAACGGACATCATCAGACCGCCCCGGCTGGTCCGTTTCGTGCAGTCAAACAAAGAGCGAGGCCCGGACGAGGGTTGTGCGGGTCTCTGACAAACACCGGAACAGCGCCCCTCGCGCGCCGCGGCAAATGCTCCAAGAACCGTAGAGCTTTAATTGCCCGCGGTGTCGCCGACGCGCCTTCTAGGGCTGATCCCGGTTGTTCACCGCAATCCGTAGCGGCTTGCCGAGGCTTCCGCGTGATGGGATTCTAGCGTTTGCGGTCGAACCTTTCTGCCGTCGGCTGGACCCATGGTTATCGGGCGCGGCATGCCCGTCCCCCCTAAGCTTCAAGCCGCCGCCGGATTCTGCTGGCGGCCCTTCGCGCGTCATCCTGCGCGATTGGGGTCACACTAAACGAACCGGGAGTAACTTTTCATGCGAGCGATATCATCCGCCATTGTTGTTCTGGCCGCGCTATTCGCAACCGAAGCATCGGCACAATCGATCAATCTGACCGGCGCGTATAGATGCGTCGAAGCATGTCGGGCGGGTCCCGTCGGCAGTCCCGCTTTCATCACCCAGAACGGACCCAACTTCAATCTTCTCAATGAAGCTGGTCAGCCCGCCCGCGCATGGCCTGACTGGTTTGCGCCGGCGACGCGGATCTGGGTCGACGCCTGGAACGAGGGCACCGTCTATTCGCCTGATGGCATGATCGTCCAGTTCGACAACGGAACGATCTGGGCGCGCGATTTGGGTCCACCGCCGCCGCCACCCGTACGTCGGCACTATTAAATAGCGGCGCAAGCGTCGCGCCGACGCGCCGTAGCGGCGTCCATGCGCGTTTCGGGTTGTAGGCTGTCGAATACCCGGCCGCCGCCGGAACGGGTACACGGCTCGACGGTGCGACTTGTGTTGCCCACGCGGCTAAGGCCCCAAGGCTTAGCTGCTTCACTCCCAGCCCGGCCCGCGCTTCAATGGCGCATGCCCGCCCTTACCCGCCGCCGATCGCCAGACCATAGCCAGGAATGCTGGCTGATCTACTATGGCGACGTTCAGGTAGGCGCGATCGCGGAGCGCACTGGCGATCCGCACAATACCGAGCCTTGGGAATGGCGCTGCGGTTTCTATCCCGGCAGCCGGCCCGGGGAATGCACCAGCGGCACCGCAGAGACCTTTGATGAAGCCCGAGCCGATTTCGAAGCAGTTTGGAAGGTCTTTCTGTCAAACCGCACTGAGGCCGATTTTCAGGAATGGCGGGATCAGCGCGACTGGACTGCGCGGAAATATGCGATCTGGAAGGCTGGCGAGCGGATGCCGTCGCAGCGGCCGAGCAGCATCATGCGCTGCGCCTGCGGCGAAACCTTTGACAGCCATCGGCCCGACGAAGTCCTGATCCATGTCCCCCATATCACCGCCACACAGCGAGCCCATGAAATTCGTCACACCGAGCCAATTCGCTGATCCCGACACCGCCGCCCGCAAGCTGGTCGAGATCGCTAACGCGACCGAGGCGGTGCAAGACGGCCGCATCTACATCGAGCTGATCAACGGAGCGTTTCTCGAAGCTGGCGGAACGCCGAACCAATACCGCGCTGCTCTCGCCCACGCGATTGCCTGGGCTGGCTGTCGCGGCATGAGAGCGGAACCTACGTCAAATTCACGTCTACCGGTGCCGAGATGTTCGTCTGATGGCTGACCACGATCTCACGGACGATGTTTTTCTATTTTTGCGTTTGAGACATTTGAACCCGTCACCCCTCCAGATAGATCGGACCCCGAACTGTAGTTCCGGGGTGTCCAGCTTCCCTCAACTCTGCCGTTTGGGCTTCCTCCGGTGGTGTTTGGTTTTGTTATGCGCGTCGGGGGAATGGGCGCGATGGTTCCGGGACGGCCGACCGACAGCGGCTGTCTTGGTGTTAGCGTTTCGGCGATCCCCTCCTCCAATGTCGCAGCGGCGAGACATGCGAAAATTACGAGCGGTCCCAGGAACTTTTTTGTCATGTCCCTCCACGCACGTTCCCGATTGCTCAGTAAGTCTATCATGTCACGGCTCTGGTTGCTTGCGCGATCAATCCGGCGGGACTCGGACGGATACGATACCTGACAGGGGATGGCGGCGGCGATTCGATGATCCGATCCCGCTTCCGCGCGGCCGGCGTGGCGCGGATGTTCGGCCTGATTGGCAATCGGCTGAAGCATATGCCTGACAAGGATTAGACTTCGTAAGCAAGGCCTGCGAATTCGGGCTTGAGGGTCTAGTCGGCAAACATCGCGATCGACCATACCGCAGCGGCCGTCAGAATTACTGGATCTAGGTAAAGAACCGAAAGCATCCAAAGCGATGGAGCTGGCAATGGAGGGGCGTTAGGATGACAGTCAGCTCGCGCAATGCTACTTGCAGTTCGCCATTTTCTGTTGGCACCACCTATCGCATTGTTTCGATCTGCCACCCTCTTGACACGACTGAACGCATTTTTCCATGTTGCACTGCCGCATCGCGGAGCCGTACTTCGCCATCCAGATTTGGGGCTGTGCTGCTGAAACGCCGGTGCTAGTCGTTACTGTCAGCGCTAGTATCGCAATGAATGCTGAAATGCGGAGCATAGGAAATCCCTCCAGCGGCTATAGCAACTAAAATCTCTTTTTGAGTTGGGCTCAAGTCCGCTCATCCAATGAATAGCGCGTGGCGAGCGCATGCCGCACGATTGGCAGCCCGGCTGCCCAGCCTAGGGTCGGTTCAATTGCCTGGCACGCTCCAATACTTTCCGATCGTGGGCTTCGACAGCGAGCGTCGAAACGACGCCGAACACGATCAATATCCAAGCGATCAAGCCAGTATACCAAAAGAGAGCGTCGATCATGAGCTACTCCTCAGTTCATCCGGTTGGAGGAAGCTTACGTGACAAATGTTCGCCGTAAAAGTCCTAGCGGTTGGAAACGCGCCTTCGAGGATCCGATCCCATTGCCCTCAGGTCGGCAACTTGTCACACTCAAACAAGCAGCCGACTACTCATGAAATTGTCGAAGACCGAGCAGAGCCACAAGGAGTGGCAGGACGCCATCGAGGCTCTGGTCCTGGCGGCTGAAGGTCGCGGGCCGCTGTTGCATGCGCACATTGGAATGCTGCGGGCGTTGAATCGTCAGCTCGAGCGCGTGTTCAATAC
>Ga0210396_10004014_pt1 | contig 14498 bp, 11 predicted proteins | sample IncBWH17OmetaG_FD_155466 | JGI IMG/M metagenome (GOLD analysis project Ga0210396, IMG submission 155466) | Forest soil microbial communities from Barre Woods Harvard Forest LTER site, Petersham, Massachusetts, United States - Inc-BW-H-17-O ...
ATTCCGTGGCGTAAAGATGCATCAGGGTATAGGTCAGGGAAGGATTCGCCTTGAGACTCAGCTCGAGAAAATCGTTCTCGATAAAACAGGCGACCGTATCCTCGAGCGCCGTCGCCGAAACAGGATACCAGGCCTCCCCGCCCAAACCCCGGTGCCCGGCGATCTCTCCTCCGCGGGCAAACCGGATGATCATCTCCCGGCCGTCGATCCAGGGCGCATGGATCTTGACCACCCCGGAATAGAGGAAATAGATCCCCCTGACGGCCTCCCCCTCCGTAAACAAGGGCTTCCCCTTCTTAAATACAAGGGTCTTTTTGCGCTCCGCCGTCACCGCCTTCCATTCCGGCATGCAATGGCGACACAAAAAGCAACGGCCTAGATCGCATTCCATAATATTGCTCAAGTAATATTATTTACCATATAATAAACAAAAATAACCTAAAAAATATTGTATATGCAATATATTTGCATCCAAGATGAACAAAAACGGCAATTCCCCCGTAGGCAAACGGGTATTTTACCTGAGTATCCAGGTCGTCTGCAATGCGATCCTCATCGGTATCGTCGCCAAAGGGCTGGTCTATTTGATCGATCTGATCACTAATCTGAGTTTCTATGGCCGTTTCTCCTTCGAAGCAGCCTCCCCTGCAGGCAACCTGCTTGGCCTGGTAGTCATAGCCGTCCCCATCGTCGGCGCCGTCATCGTGGGCCTGATGGCGCGTTTTGGTTCCAAAGCCATTGGAGGCCATGGGATTCCCGAAGCTATGGAAAAGATCATTCTGGACGACAGCCGCATCCCGCCGGCCATTACTTTTTTAAAGCCTTTGTCGGCCGCTATCTCTATCGGCACCGGCGGCCCCTTTGGCGCGGAAGGCCCCATCATTGCTACCGGCGGCGCCTTTGGCTCCTGGACCGGTCAATGGATCCATATCTCCGCCGCGGAACGTAAGATCGTTCTGGCCGCCGGCGCTTGCGCCGGTATGGCCGCCATCTTCGGCAGCCCCCTTGCCGCCGTATTGCTGGCGGTAGAGCTGCTGCTGTTCGAATTCTCCCCCCGCTCCGTGATCCCCGTCGCCCTCGCCTGTGTCACCGGCGCTGGGATGCATATCCTGCTTTTCGGCCACCAGCCGGTGTTTGCCATGCCGGACATCCCAACTCCAACCAATACGGCTTTAGCCACCTACGTCCTGCTCGGCGCGATCGTCGGCGTGGTGGCGGCCTTCGTGTCGAAATCTGTCTATTGGATCGAAGACGGCTTCGAAAAACTACCCATCCATTGGATGTGGTGGCCGGCGCTCGGCGCCATCGCCATCGGCGTCGTAGGGTATTTCGCACCCCACACCATGGGTGTAGGCTACGATAATATCCAGCACCTGCTCACCGGCGCCACCCCGCTAAAAATAGTCGCCGCGCTTTGCTTCCTGAAATACATCTCCTGGTCCATCAGCCTCGGCAGCGGCACCTCGGGCGGTACCCTGGCCCCCCTGTTCACCATCGGCGGCGCCCTGGGCGCCCTGCTGGGAACCCTGACCCTGCACTATATCCCGGGATCGGAGATCAACCTCCCCACGGCAGCACTCATCGGCATGGCCGCCATGTTTGCCGGCGCGTCCCGCGCCTGGCTGACCTCGATCGTCTTTGCACTCGAGACCACCGGCCAGATCCATGGCCTGCTGCCTTTACTCGGCGCCTGCGTAGCCGCTTATTTCGTGTCCTTCTTCCTGATGAAGGGAAGCATCATGACCGAAAAGATCCTACGCCGCGGCGTGAAAACCCCTGACGCCTACGAACCCGATATCCTGCGCACCGTGAGCATCCGGCAGCTCATGATCCCGGTGGTTCCCCAGCCTTCCGTCGCGGCGGCGGCAACTCCCACCCGCTGGCTTTATGCTTCCGATGACGCCGGCCTCGCCGCCGAACTCATGGGGAAATACAATACCGATGCCCTGGCGGTAAAAGACGATAAGGACGACGGTAAGTTCATCGGCCTCGTCACCGCCAAAAGCCTGCTGAACTTTTACAGCACGCAACGCGCGAAGGAACAAAAATACCAATCCCCCGCCGCCACGAGACGCCTCCTGGCGCACGGAAGGAAATTTTTAAGAACGCATAAATCGTAAGACAATGAAAAACGAACAACATTCCAATAATAAAAAATTCCTGGACCCGGTCATCTAAACCCTGAGGCCACTGGGTATTTTTTATTTCACAAAAATGGGCTACATTCGACTCGTGTCTAAATTAAGCCAAAGTGGTTCTATCCCGAGGGCGTTATCTTAATGACGACCAAGCTAGAACCGATTATGTTAAAATGATTTATTCATGCAGACCGCTCCCCTTTCCAGGAGGAGCGGTCCATATTTTAAGGAAGGCGTGTCGCTAAAAGCGCGTGCCCCCAAAAACAAAAAAGCCACCCCCATCGACGAGAGCGGCTTTTTTGCTGTTCCAAAATTAACTTTGCTACTAGGCCTTACCTTAGTTCATTGTAGATGCTCGCTGAGTTCGAACACATCCTTATGTATGGCGGCGAGTTCCTTCAACTCGAAAACATTCTTGGTATTGCTCTTTTCCAGGATCCGCCGCTTGAAAGTCGAGATCGTATTTTGCTTCATGTTGAGAATATTGCCGATCTCCGCACTTCCCATCCCCATCAGCAGATAATGCAGCACCTCGGTCTCCCGGGGAGTCAGCTTGTCGAATGCCGTCTTCTCCAACGGCTTGGCCGCTTCATTTGCCCGCACCGGGCTATTGTACAAAAAGTCCTGCAGCTGCTTGAAGGTCTCGCGTTCAGGCGCGGCCTTGGAAATAAATTGCGTGATCCCGTACCGCGCAAGACCCGCGCGATACATCCCAAACGGCTGCATGCTGAAAACGAGTATATGGAGCTCGGGATAAAGACAACGGATGTTCGGCAGGATCTCCAGGGTCACGCCGTCGGACAACACCAGGTCCACGATCGCATGCGTATATTGCTTTTTCTTAAGGGTACGCATCAGCTCGTTACAGCTCGAAGCCTCGTCGATCGACGTAAGACCGAACTGCGTCTGGCAGATGGCCACCAGGCCCTTGCGCACCATCAAATGATCGTCGCAGATCAATACTTCCTTCATAACCTAATTTAAAGAGATTGGCGCCGACTGTCAATCGAATTAATTCGAGATGCAGTATAACAGCCGTCAAAAACAAAAAGTTACCTTTAGAGGCTCAATCGATCCAATGAAATTATTTTTTCAAAACTTCCGCCGGGCCCGCAGCGCCGCTTCCCGCAGTACCGACAACGCCGCTACCCGCGGGACCGGTAGCGCCGCTCTGTCTTCCGGCGCTAGTCCCGCTTCCGCCAGTCCCGCTTCCGGTGCGCGCCTGGCTTCCGGCAGCTCGGATAAACCCGAAACATTGTCCTCCGGCAAGGCCGAATTTATCCGGCAGATCACCCACGATATCAAAGGTGATTTCTTCGGCGTCTCCAGCGTCTGCCTGATCCTGAAGCTGGCGATCGAAAAGAAAGACGATCCCATCAGCATCCTCGACCGCCTCACCGAGGCTTGTGACGAATATAAATACAAACTGAATAATTTTCTTGAATATACCAAATTCGATGCGGGGCTCTACGAGACACTCCGGGAACCCGTGCCTCTCCGCAGCCTCCTCGCAGCGGCCGTCAGCGAAACCAGGCCCCGCGCCCTTCCCAAATCCATCCGGATCGATCTCTCCGTTGCCGAAGACCTCCCTGCTGCCATCATCAGCGACGAACACCGGCTCAAACATATCACCGAAAATCTCCTCGTCAATGCGATCAATTTCTCGGCGCCCGGCAGTCACATTGCAGTGAGAGCGGAAAGCAAGGGGAACTGCTGGCTGCTTTCCGTGAGCGACCGCGGGATAGGGATGTCGCAGGAACAGCTGGATAGCCTTTTTAAACTGACACCCGCGGAAAGACATTGCCTGAAAAATCCCACCGGCCTCGGTCTGCTCGTCACGCGCTATCTCGTGGAAGACATCCTGCAGGGAAAACTCAACTTTATCAGTGAGCCGCGGACGGGCACCCGCGCGGAAGCGGAACTACCGCTCGTCGAAGCAATATAAAAAAAGATGAGGCTACCTTTGAAATCTTTTCAACCATAACTAATCACCGATGAATGATTAATTGATTATAGTTTAATACGCGTGAGCAAGTAGCCTCATCCATCGGGATAGCTCGGTACCGGCACGAAGCGTAGTTGACCTCCTTATGTTCTGCCTCTTTTTGGAGACATGGCTGTATACACCACCTCCAGGGAGGTAAACCCTGGCAACACCTGGGAGGACGCTTCACAGGTTTATAGGACCTGGTCCTTTAGGGGTTATCAAATAAGCTCAGATATTTTCGGAAATTAGTCCCTACAGGGTACGCATACCGCTCCAGCACATCGCCCGGAGCACGGTAGATGATCAGCAAGGGTTTCGCCAGTTGTTGTTTAAAGGCATAGTAATAGACGGCAAAAGCAAGCACATTGCAAAAATCTTCGCGTCCACTTTCCGGCGTCCATTGATCCATATCTTTTAAATTCACGATCACCGTACCCCGATCACTATGCGAGATCGATAAATAATTGGACCAGGCAAAATAGGGGATCGCCCGCGTCAACCGCTCCAGCCGTAAAAAAGGACTTTCTTCCACGTCCCTGAAATTCGGATCGAGCCGCATCTCATACGAATCGGCCCCATGCCCACCCGAGATCGGAAAAGCGACCTCATAATTTCGCAAACCCTGCAGTTCTTTGGCATTGAAAAAGGAAAGGAATAACCGGTGCTCCATGTCCAGGTGATAGCTGATCTCCTGCGAATCCCGGACAATGTTACGGGGATAGAGGAATTCAAAACCCAGGTAACCTTGCTGACCCGGCGACTTGGGACTGTTCCATTTTACGTTCTTGTCGATCTTGCCCTGAACGATGGTCGCAAAGATCTGGCTTTTGGTCACAACAGACAGTTCCTGGCCTGTCGCCGTTAAATCGATGGCAATAAGGAAAAGAATAAGATACCTGGTCATTTGAAAGCAATTGCAAGATACTAAACGGATACCCTTAAGGAAGCATCGCTGGTACTGTATAAAAAACTAAGATAGGCTCCGGTGGGTCGCGCATCAATAGAATTACTTCGAGTATTTTTTGTAAATTATATATGTGTCGCATTTACTGCAGGAATTTGTCAGTTTCGTCCTTTAAGACAACGGTTTTGTCCTTCTTAGAACCCTTTTCGCATAATCAACTTTGGCAGCGGATTCAATTATTTTATCTTTCAAAAGATTAATCTTCAGTCTTCTGAATATACCTGATCCTATGCTTTTATCAACCAGGAAAAATAAGATTTTAGCCATCGGAACCTCCCGGCTGTCGGACGAGGAGGAGAGCGATCGCGTCCGGCTCGTCAATTTGCTCTGTGTCGTCGGCGCATCCGTTATTTTCTCCATCGGGTTGGTGTTGTGCCATTACCTGCACTGGAGACCCTTCGTCGTCGTCCCGCTATCTGTCGAATTTCTGTTGAATGCCTCCGTCCTGTGGTTGAACCATAAAAATAGATATGCCGCCGCCGCGTGGCTCCTATACCTGCTCCAATGCATAATGATCGCCTATCTCGGCATCGTGCTGGGCCGCCTGTTACAGCTGGAGCTGGTGATCATCCTGCTCATCGCGATCGTTTACCTGATCTTCAGGAAAAAAATGCATCGCATCCTCGCCGTGAGCGCCGCCCTGGTCGATCTCATCATCCTGGAGGTCGTTTACTATAACAGCAGCAACGCCCCATCCGCGATCCCCGTCACCAGGGACGTCGCCTTCCTGATCCATGCCCTGGTGCTCCTGGCGGTCATCGGCATCATCCTGCTGGTCAGCACGCCCTACGTGAAAAGCCATGACACCAACGCGGAGTTGAAACGCGCCAATCATTTCATCAAGATCTTCGTCGCCCAGGTAACGCATGAGCTCCGGACGCCCCTGGATAGCATCCACCATGTAAGCCAGCTGCTCCGCAACGAGATCCGCAAGGACCAGGCCCTGAAAAAGATCCAGTCCCTGGTGGACATCGGCTGGACGGTGAGCTCCACCGCCCGGAATATCGTCAACAACGTGCTGAACATGGCGGAGATCGAAGCAGGGAAGACTCCTACCGTCGTAACCGAAGCCTTTAAAGTGATCCCCTTTTTTGAAAAGATCTCGGAGGTACACCAGATCATCGCCCAACGCGAAAAAATGTCCCTGCAACTGGTCGTCGACAAGGATATGCCGGAAGTGATCTACAGCGACCCGCTTAGCATCAACCAGATCATCACCAACCTCATGGCAAACGCCTTCAAATATGGGGACAAAGGAGGACGGGTCAAACTCGAGATAAAAAAGCAGGGACATGCCTGGCAGATCATCGTCCTGAACACCGGCCCCGGTATCCCCCTGGAAAAACTGGATTCCATCTTCGACCCCTTCGTCACCGGCAGAACCGGCCAGATACAGGGTTCCGGACTGGGGTTGTTCATCGTAAAGACGAAGCTGATGTCCCTCAACGGAAGCATTCATGTGGAAAGTAACCCCGGCCGGGAAACCGTCTTCACCGTAACCCTGCCCTTACGCGAAGGCCAGCTGCGGGACCTGCCGGATGCCGGCGGCACCGATGCCGACATGATCAGTCTGCAAAAACTTTCCGTATGGGTCGCCGAGGACGACAAACTCACCGCCTTCCTGTACTCCCGGTTCCTTAAAGACATGGGTTGCTCGTTCACCATCGTGGCTAACGGTCTGCAATTGCTGGATCTCGCCGAAAAAAAATGCCCGGGCGATTGCCCGGACATTATCATCCTGGATTGTCATATGCCGGAACTGGGTGGCGAAGAGACCATCGTCCGATTGAAGGCCCTGCCGGCCCTGAATCATATCCCCATCATCGTTACTACCGGTGATATCTATTCGGATAAGGTAGGCAGGATGCTGGCCGCCGGCGCGAGGACCTATCTTAAAAAACCCATCGACCACCTGGCCCTCCAAAAGACGATGATGCTCTATCTCAACAAGCTCCCCCAGAATTGACCATCGTCCCCGGCTCACCGGCGACCAGGGCCCCAACCGATCATGCCGTCACGGCAACAGCCCCCAGCGCCGTCTCATGCCATATCGAGTTCGGGCGTTTGTAACGCTTCGCATGCAACTGCCAGAGCCAGCTGGCCTGGATAAACCGGACAAGCCCCTTCAGATGCGTGGAAAGCAACTCGGCCAACTCCGGCTGCATCGACCCGAGCCGGGAGATCTCCACCGCCATGCTGTCCAGCAATGCCACCAGCTCCATGACCACGTTGCGCACGATCTCCGAAGACTCCTCGATAGCCGCCGCAAGCGGCAGATACGGTTTGTTCATCGCGACGATCGCCACCAGGTTGGAGTCGGAACTGTTGTCGATCACCTCCTTCTCGAAAGAGAACAGATCATTCGACAACGCGCCAAAAGCCGCCGAGAGCCAGTGCAACCGCTCCATTTTCAGCGAAAGCGCATGCTTTTTCAACAGCTCCCAGTCCAGGAACCGCCCGTCGCTGAACTCGACCCATAAGACGATATGGTTCATCCCCGCGAGATGACATCGCCGGGTGATGTATTCGTCAACCTCCGGCAAATAACCTACTGCGTCCGTGTCGCAGTCGCGATGTGTAATTTTCAAGTGATAGGAATAAAGCCGCTTGAATTTCAGAAACCATTCCCTGGGCGCGGCATCGCGGAACTCCCGCAGAGCGATCGCATTGGCTATCTCGATCGGCCCGGCATCGCTTCCCGGATCGGCAGTTTCGTCGAGATCGGCCATGTTCTTGATCAGTTTTCTCGCCCGTTTCTGCTCTTCCGGGGACAGGAACTTGAACAGATCCCTGCCCATGATGTCGTTGAGATAAAAGCCCACGGTGAGGTTTTTTAGAATAGTGAGCATTCGCTCGAACCGGCCACGGGGATACAGCAGGAAAGCGCAATTGATGTAATACTTCGTATACGCTTGCCATACGCCATGTTCCCGCCCAAAAGCCTCCGATAAATTCAGCAATTCCTCGCTTTGCGGATAAACGCTAAAGGTCTTGCAAAACTCATCGAACTGGAAATCCTGCGGGGAAAACAATTCCTCGAGCGAGAAAGTGCGGGACTGAACTAATTCTGCGTACTCGAGCCTGATCCGGTCCAGGACAGACAATGCCTCCGCCTGAACGATTTGTTCTTGCTTCATAATACAGTGGTTTAACAGTTAAAAAAATAATGCTTCAAGGCCCGCGCCAACCACGGGGGACAGCCGGGCCCCGAAAAGAAGATAAACCGGAAATACTGCGCGCGAATTCCAAGTGATTTCCTTTATGAAGAAAATACAGGCAAAGTATTAGATCAGTGAAGTATCACTGCGGGAAAATAACAAAAAAACCACCTTCCGGGAGTGGTTATTATAGTACTATAGGGCGTTGTAAATCAAACGTTATTCGTATATTTGATCAGCCATCATACCTTCCTATATGTCACCTAAGATAATGCTTGCTGATGATCACTCTATGATCACAAAAGGGGTCAAGTTGTTATGCGAGCTGCATATGGGCCTGACGGATGTACGTGAAGTGACCAGCTGTAAGGATCTGCTTCACGAACTGGAGACCAGGGGCTATACCCATCTCGTGCTTGACATAAACCTGTCCGATGGCAGCAGTATCGATATCTTACCCACGATAAAAAAGAACCATCCCGAGCTCCACATTGCCGTTCTCACCGTACACGGAGACAATATTTACTACAACGCCTTAAGACAATACGGCATCCAGCATTTTATCAATAAAAGCGCCAAAGCCGAGGACACCGTCGCGATCCTGAACAAATTCTTCCGCAACGACCTCCCCGCCCGTAACAAACCGGAACCCGACGAGGCCGTAAATCCCTTTGCCACTATTGCTCCCCGCGAACTACAGATCCTCCACTATTGGCTGCAAGGCACCAATACCAAGGAAATGGCGCGTCTCCTGGGCGTCACCATGAGCACGATCTCCACCGTAAAAGCAAAGATCTTCGAGAAGACGAACACGACCAATTTTGTCGAGCTCAACGAGCTGGCCAAACTCTACAAGATCATAAAATAATCCCGCGCCGCGGGAACGCCTCATGCGCGGCCCTCACCGTTCGAGATGCCGCTCTCACCGTTCCAGCCGCATTCTCTTGAAGTTCTCCCCGCGCAAAAGCACCGTCGTGGTCGTATCCCCCCGGATCATCGCCGTATCGATCCGGGAGAACCGGTCCGTTGCCTCGGCCTTCCCATCCATCCACAGTTCCAACGCCTTCACGTGCGCCTGCCGGTTGACGATCAGGTGGCCGTTGATCACCTTCGCACGGATGGTATCCCAGGGCTCGACACTGATCACCGAATCCCGGTCGACATCGTAATTGCCGACCCAGCATTGGGTGCTGTCCAGCTCCATCGCGACATTGATCCCCTTTCGCGCTTCTTCATTATCCAGCACGGCAAACCCATTAATGAGCCGTATTCCCCTTAACGCCGGAAAAAAGACCTGCACCGGGGTATATTCGCCATAGCTGGCGAAAGCGTCATGCGCACTCCTGGCCCAGTAATGCCCCAGCGATACCCGCAACGTGTCCCCGTCCCGCTCAAAATGGAATCGAGCCGCCTGGCTCCGGTCCACATCGATCTTGAACCGGTCGGCAGGATAGAAATGGGTCCGCATGGGCCCATCCAGCACCAGCCAATGAACGCCTTCTTCTTCGTGGGCCACGAAATCCTGCCGCTCGATAGCGGCAAAATCGAGGATCTCGCCCCTTCGATATTGGGCATAATGCAGCACATCGATCAATAGAAAGATGCCGAACACCACCAGGGTGCTGCAAAGCAAGAGCCTATCGCTTGTCTTCATACGCATGGCTTAACGGGAAAAGTTTTGTTTTTTGAATTTTTCGAACGGCTTCTCCAGGTCCCCGGGACTCATCCCGAGCAGGTACATGCTCCGGAAGACCTGCGGCAGGTCCTTGTCCATAAAGGCTTCCAGCCGGTATTGCGTGGCCTGCCTCACCGCACCCGCCGACACAAAAAAGCCGATGCCCCGCTGGTTATAGATGATCTCATTCTTCTGCAGGAAATCATAGGTCCGCATCACCGTATTGGGGTTGACCTCCAGTTCCACGGCCAGCTCCCGCACCGAGGGGATGCGTTCCTCCGGCGGCCATTCCTTCAATAAGATCTTCTCACAGACAAAATCCGCGATCTGGAGATAGATGGCTTGTGTTTCACTAAACTGCATCCTAGACCTGTTTTTCCTTGATTCTCAAATAGGTGGCCACCCAAAATACCGTCGGGATACCCAAAAGCAACAAGATAGCCCACGGCGCGGTGATCCACGGCGGCAAGCGTACGGAGCGGGCGTGCAGCGTATCGCCATCGGCGATCCAGTCGTTCGCAAGGTTATACCGGTGCCATCCACGGGGCACCATCCATTCCACAACCTGTTTTTCAAAGACCAGGAAAACCAGGAGAAAAAGTAGAACGGCGATCACCGTCTTCACGAACGCATACCGGTTGAAATACACCGAACCCAGCGCAAACACCGCCTGTACCATGAAATAAAAGATCAAAAATAGATGGAAAGAATGATCCGGGTTGTCCCCCGGAAGCCCTTTCCTGAGATCCCAAATGGGATTGGGGCCTATTGGGTACCCGTTTGACCAGACCCGGTGCTGCGCCGCGATCAGCTCATTGCCGATCTTCACCATCGGTATATCCACCACATAAAAGACCAGCGTATAACCCGCAAAACACAGGATGGCCGAGAACAAGATCCCGCAAAGCAATTTCTCCAGCGCCGACGCCGGCAACCCCAGCCACGCAATCCCCTGCGCCTTGCTCCCGAAGGCGGCAAAAATGGTGCTGCTGTATAAACATCCTATCAGCGCCATCCCCCAATAATAGGTGAACGCCTGTATGCCGTCATCCAAAGGCGAATACCGGTCCATCACCAGCAGAAAGGTATCCCAGGCCGCGAGCAGCCCCCCGATCGCCGGCAACGCCAGCAGGTAAAGCCGCTTATTGCCTGACCAATGCAAAGCCACCAAATGGCGGAAACGTGGAAAAGAAAAATGTGCATTAGTATGCGAACCCTGTTTCATCGGTGAGATTTTTGAGAAAAAAGCTGATTCACCCGCTCGCCCCGCAACATCACGGCCTTGTACAACATCTCCAGGTCGGGACGGCTGTCTTCCCCGGTAATATTAGGCAGGATCAACGCACTGCCGCGAAACGAATCTTCACTATAAAGCGCACCGGCCGTTTCCTCCGCGTCATAGGAAAGCCGGAAAAGCAACCGCTCCGAGATCGCATCGATCGTCTGGTCGAAAAGGATCTTGCCTTCGTCGATGATCGTCACCCGGTCGATCAGGTTTTCCAGGTCCTTGATCTGGTGTGTGCTGATCACGATACACCGGTCCTCATCCACCGCCCCCGCCATCACCTTCCTGAACTGCCCCTTGCTGACGATATCCAAACCATTGGTGGGCTCATCCAGCAACAGGACATTCGCTTTCGTCGCCAGCGCAAAACAGATCAACGTCTTCTTCTGCTGCCCATAGCTTAGTTGATCGAGTCTTCCGTCCGTGGGCAATTCGAATCCCGCCGCCGCCCGCCGGAACAGTTCCCGGTCGAACGCGGGATAAAAGGCCGAATACAGCCCGACCCACCGCTCCAGGTCCATCGGCGGCAGATAGAAATCTTCGGGCAGCAGGAATACCCGTTGCAGGAACGCCGGCAGCCGCTGCCCGGGTGTAAAACCCATGACGTCGATCCTGCCCCGGTGGGGAAAAAGGAAACCGCCGATACTTCTGAGCAGCGTACTCTTCCCCATGCCGTTCCGCCCCAGCAACCCATAGATATGCCCCGGCCGCAGGGCCAGGTTGAGCCCGGAAAAAACGGGCTTCCGGCGGCGATAGGCAAAATGCAGATTTTCGATGCTTACCATATGTGATACACGTTAGAACCTAAAAATTTTTCGTATTGTCCCAATTGTGCCGGTCGATCAATTTCAAATACGGATCGATCCCGCCCCATTGCGGTTTTTCGTGTACGATCGCGGTGATCGTATGCGGGCCCGCCGTAAAGTTGAACCGCTGTAAAAATAGCGGATTTGTCTTTCCTCTTCCGGTTGTTTTGTCTACCCCCGGCGCACCGAAGATACCGACGTCGATGGCATCCGCCATAGAAACCGCGGGTGTTTCCTTTCCGCCCGCCTCGAGCCACCACTTCGCCACCGAGACATATAGCGTCACCGCATACTCGTCCTTCCGGCCGGTGGGCTTTACCGTGACCGAGTCGAGCTTGTTATCGTACAAGGTCCGTTTCAACCAGCTGTCCGTTAGAAAATATTGCAAACTATCCGGCGTATGTGCTTTCAACGCGGCATACAGATCCGGCGCCCCCGCATACGGTCCCGTCGTCCGCCAGGCAAACGAATCTTTAAAAGCTCGCAACGCCGCATTGATGCTGTCCTCGCCTATCAGGTCCCGCAACCCGTATAACGCCAGGGATACCTTCTGGCCCCACACAAACCAATAGTTGGACCGGATCAGCGGCTCGTCGGGGTCTTCCTGACGCGTCCGGAGGAACACGTATGGCCAGGCCTGGTCGTTGAATATCCACCGCATATTGTCCTTTCCATATTTGTGCTCCATCATTACCAGCGCATCATACGAGGCCAACCCTTCCGGGATATCCAGCGAACCGATGGTTTCATTGGGCGCCACCTGGAACCGCCACCATTGCTGCGCTGTCAGCCGCGCAGCGGTGTAATAACAATAATCGAACTGGTTCGGATCGGTAAAATGCGCATTCCAGCCATAACGCTCGTTGAGCTCGTCCAGCGTCGGCGAAGACCCCTGCTCGGGCAAATAAAAATTGCCTTCCGCCAGGCTGATGCTGTTGAACGGATACGGCCCATACACCCGCGAATAATAGGCTAACGCATCTTTATAGCCCGCTATGAACCTGCCGACATTGGCGCCATGCCCGGGATGATAATAGATGCGGATATATACTTTATGATCCAGCTGCACGCTGTCCGTCGCACACGCATAACGCGCGGAAAAGAGAAACAAAGGGGGATAGCCGCCGGGCTTTCCCAAGACATAATGAAAATAATGCCGGCCCTTCTCCCGCCAGTCCCCCACGAGGTCGCCGGGCCCCACGGCCACCTGGTCTTCCGATGTGCTCACCGTCAGATCCAACCAATATAAATGGGCGCCCTTACCGGCCTTCAGCGTCCGTATCCCCACGGGGTCATCCTGTGGGATCGCATCGTCTTTATCGACACGGGGTGGCATATGATATTGCCGCCGCTCATAAGGGCTCGATACCTCATCATCGTCATCATACCCCACCTCCGGCAGACCGCCGGTGGACATAAACCCGTTGCGCAGCGAATTCACGGCATAAATCCCATTGGGAATACCCTGGTTCGACCGGACGCTCCGGATCGCCACCACCGCCGAATCGCCCGGCGCCAGCGCCCGCGGTAAATGATAGAGCCGGTAAGGCGCCGTATCCAGCCGGGGCCGGAACAGATTCAGTGCACCCCGGTGACCGACTAGCGGACACTCGAACGACAACGGCATGCCATCTATCGCCAGGCTATAGTCCGTGAGATTATCGCCATCCAGTAATAATTCGGTAATGGGCCTGCCGGTTTGATTGGCGATCGTCACCGTTCCCCGCACTTCCTGCTTTTGCTGGTCAGGATAGAGATCGATCGCCAACGTCGCCCGCGTCAACACCGGGATCGGCAACGAATCATAATGCTTGAGCGTACGCTCATAGGCGATGTTCCATTCGATCGTTTCCCGGTGCGTGCTGTAAGCGTTCAAATAGCTCACGTTGTAATAAAGCCAGCCGCCGACAACCAGGAAACCCGCCAATAAAACCGCTGTGAAGAGCCGCGTCACCTTGTTGAACCGTTCCGGGATCAGTTGCAACCGCTCTTTCCAGGCGGTGATCACCCCGCGATGAAAGAACAAGGCCGCCAGGATGATCAGCAATCCCCCGAAAAGCAGCCAGTAAAAATGGAACCAGCGGACACTCCGGGCCATATGCCCCATACCGTCCATATCGTTAAACGCGGGAAGCGGCACGCCGGGATAGACTAACAGGTTATAATCGAAGGTGTGCGTGTCCAGAAGAAAGAAACCCACCAGCCAAAGCACTGCCGCGACCCCATGCGCCGCAAATTTATTGTTGATCACCACGTGGACGGCATAACAAAAAAACACCATCTCGATCAGCCGCGGCAACACCGTCTCCCCGATGCCCGAAAAATACATCGGCCAGTTAAAGCCATAATAGCCCTTGCACACCTGCACGATGACGCCCACCAGCAGCGGTAACAACGCCAGCCAGACCGCAAGTATCAGCAACGCTACCAGCCTGGACCCATTGAGCACCCAGTTCGGCGGCGGCAGGCTGTCGTTGATCAATGC
>Ga0210396_10004015_pt1 | contig 14496 bp, 7 predicted proteins | sample IncBWH17OmetaG_FD_155466 | JGI IMG/M metagenome (GOLD analysis project Ga0210396, IMG submission 155466) | Forest soil microbial communities from Barre Woods Harvard Forest LTER site, Petersham, Massachusetts, United States - Inc-BW-H-17-O ...
TCACCTGCGCGATGTACTATCTCGACAACGGAAAAGACCTGAACAAGGCACTGGAATGGTTCGATAAGGCCCTCGCCCAGGACCCCGGTTCTTTCCCCGTCTATTATCAAAAAGCCCGTTGTCTGGCTAAGCTGGGTAAGAAACAGGAGGCTGTCGCTACCGCCAAAAAAGGCATCGAGATGGCTCAAAAAGCAAATAACGCCGACTACGTCGCGCTCAACGAAAAGCTCATCGCTTCATTACAATAACTTACTGCTTCTGCGGCCGCATCAGCGGCTGCAGAAGTTCACTTAAAACCACCACGCCCACTGCGCCGACGAGATTGAACCAAAGAAAGCTCAACGAGACGATACCCTTTTTGTTCAGCACATTTAACACGATGATCCCCGTTTGCGTGATCAGCGCACTGATAAAAACGGCGGAACCGCCTACCCGGCGCCGGTAAAACGCCACCAGAAAGACCCCCAATATCACGCCGTAAAAAAGCGACCCCAGCACATTCACCGCCTCGATGAGGCTATTGCCCAGTCGGTAGGCCAGTTGCGCCCCCGCGATACAGAAGATGCCCCAGAACAAGGTATAAAGCTGACTCAGCCGGTATTCCCGCCGCTCGTCAAGGGGTGCGGAGGAGAATCGTTTGTGAAAGTCGACAATGGTACAGGATGCCAGCGAGTTCAGCGTAGCCGCAATCGATCCCCATGCCGCCAGAAAGATAACGGCGATGAGCAGCCCCACCAGCCCCACCGGAAGATGATCGGTGACAAACCGGAGAAAGATATAATTGGTATCGTTGGAGTCGCCGCCGACCGCCTTATCGTCCAGCCAGCGTTTGACCGTCGCCTTGTACCCGGCCTTTTCGTGGGCAATGGCCGCCACGCGCGATTCGATCAGCGTCGGATCCACGATGGCATAAGGCCAGCCCGCGCTATCGGGGGACCGGATCGCCACGAGACGCTGCGCCTCCACCGCGTCATACCGCTCCGTGAGCGTTGACAGCGAGTCCTTGTATTTTGAATGCTCGAGCAGCTTGAGCTGGGATTGATTGAAGAACAATGGCTCCCGGTTGAACCCATAGAACACGAAGACCATGACTCCCAATAAAAGGATCAGGAACTGCATGGGAACCTTGACCAGTCCGTTAAGCAACAACCCAAGCCGGCTTTCGCTCACGGAACGGGCCGTGAGATAACGTCCCACCTGTGACTGATCGGCTCCGAAATAACTCAGCTGCAGGAAAAAACCGCCGATGATCCCGCTGAGCAGGTTGTAACGGTCGTTCCAGTCGAACCGGCCCTTCTTAAAACCCGTGGTAATGATATTCAGCTTGCCCGCCTTGCCGCCGCTATGCAGGATCTCGGACCAGCCCACGCCCCTGGGCAGCCGGTGGATCACGATATACCCCGCGATGGTCATGCCGGCAAAGATGATGATCATCTGTAATTGCTGGGTATAGGCAACGGCCTTCGAGCCGCCGGTGACCGTGTAGACGATGACCAGTCCGCCCATGATGATCGTGGTCCAGAGAAGATCCCACCCCAGCAGCGAGCTGAGGATGATGGACGGCGCCGAGATGCTGATGCCGGTGGAAAGCCCCCGCTGCAAAAGGAAAAGAAAAGACGTCAGCGTACGCGTCTTGAGATCGAAACGCTGTTCCAGGTACTCATAGGCCGTATAGACTTTCAACCGGTGAAACACCGGCACGAAGCTGATGCAAAGCACGACCATCGCCAGCGGCAGACCAAAATAGTACTGCACGAAACGCATCCCGTCCGTATACCCCTGTCCCGGCGCGGAAAGAAAGGTCACGGCGCTCGCCTGCGTCCCCATGACCCCCAGCAAGACCATATACCAGGGAACCGTCCTGTTCGAAAGAAAATACCCGTCGAGATCCTTGCTGGCGCGACCCTTATACAGGCCATAGGCAATGATCAGCGTTAAGGTCAGCGCCAGTACTATCCAGTCCGTCCAGCTCATGAAAAATGTTTGGTCAGGAAATAGAAGACGGCGATACAAAACACGAGGAATCCGATCACCAGCGCATACCAGTAACTCCACTTCCCAAAAAGCGGAACCCGCTCGTTATCCTCTTCCGGCTGATCCATAGTGTTCTTATTTACTATTCCTGTTAGCCATCAGCGAGGCTACCAACAACCCGATGACCAGTCCTATCAACAACCCGATCGTAACCCGTTTGATAAATTCCCCCACCACAAAGGCTACGATAAGCGCCGTAATGATGGCTACATCTCTTCTCCTCTTCATCCGTTAAAACCCCTTTTTTTGATTTAGCGCAATGATATTCGCCATCAGGCGATAAGCTCCCGGCACTCCAGCCGGCAATTCCCTGAAAAAAACGAGCCCCGTATACACGAAGATCCCCTTCCCGTAACGCGCGATCACGAGACTGCCCTTCTGCTCCTTCTCCCCGGGATCGTTCATCGACAACACCGATTCATAAGCGGGATCGGTCTGCCCGGCAAAATAGATGCCCCGCTCCTGGATCCAGCCCTCGAAATCCTGGTCGGTGATCTTGTTGGGATAGTTGAGCACGGGATGCGCCGGCTGCAGGAAACTGACCCGCGCATGCTCATCCGTGACCCGGATATTGGAAACGGCGAACGCATAGGGTCCGATATTCCCCGACATCTCGCCCAGCTGATCCCGGTTATACTGAACGATCAGGTTGCCGCCGTCCTTGATATAGTCCATGAGCACCTCGTGTCTGGTCTTCAGCCAGGGATGCACATCATAGGCCCTGACGCCGGCAATCACCGCGTCAAAGGTCTTGAGATAGGAGGTGGTAATGTCTTTTTCCTTTAGCAAAACGACCTCGAATCCCATTTGCTGCAGCGCGGCCGGGACCTTGTCCCCCGCCCCTTCGATATAACCGATGCGATGACCAGCCGTCCGGACATCGGCTACGACGAATTTCTCCCGCGCAGGCTGGAAATAATCGATGCGTGGAATATGCTCATAGGCGATCGTCGTAAGCTGCAACACCGTATCCCTAAAGCCGCCGGAGGCGGTTTGTCCGCCAGGACCGACATTAGCGCGCCGGGGACGGTCCACAAGCAGATCGGCCGTCACCGTTTCCGTACCATGCCCCGCCGGCTTCGCCGTCCAGGACAATCCCACGGGTTTGGCGACCGCCAGACCCGGCGCCGGCGTCAGCTCCATCGGCGGCAGTCCCGCGCCCGTTTCGTGATTTTGTACCTCTGCATGAAACCCCTTTTCTTCGCCGTCGGTAAACAATACCAGGGCCGGATCGAACTGCCCCGTCACCCGCGGTATCACCGTCACCGGCTCATAGAGCTCCCCCTTTACGGGATCGGTATATTTGTATTGTACCGGTCGTGTATAAACGAAGGCTTGTCCGCCGATCACCAGCCGGAACTGCGCTTCATAGGCCACCCCTACTTGCGGATTGCCGATCAGCCGCTGGTCGCCGACATTGAACGACCCCGGCGACATCTCCTCGCGCAGCCAATACGGCTGTGTCACCGGCTTGTCCGGGGCGACACGGATCGTACGTGAAAGCGAATAGTTCCTGTCTCCCTGCAGCTCTTCCTGCCAGGCCGTATCGCCGCCATCCACGCTCACGCCTTTCACCGAGACCGGCGCATTCAGCCGGTTATTCAGCACCAACGTCACCGGCAGCAGATCTCCTTGCACCGCATACGGCGTACGGGTCACGGCCTCCATCCACAACCCACTGCAATCCGCTATCAATTGTTGTACTTCTTTTAATTTCTGCGTCTTCCAATAGCCGTCGGGCAGCGCCTCGATCGCCTTGTATACGGCTACCAGCGCCGGCACGGACCGCTCCGGATGCGTCAGCGAGAAATCGTGGATCACCTGACCCACCATCCCTTCGATCGGGGCGCCGCCATCCACTCTGCGCCAGGAGGTCTCCACGCCGTCCATGGGATCGGCATGCGCGGGATCTCCATCGACCAGGCTGAAATATTCCAACGACGTTCCCCGCGCCGGGGTCAGCGCCGCTCCCTGACTCTTATGATTGGTACGGCTTTCCGCCGCGATCTCTCCATAGCTTTTCCCCAATATCGGGTTGAATACGCCCACGTCGATCTTGAGCTGATCCTCGCTGGTCGTGTTATTACCGCCAAAATTGAAGGTGTTCCATAAGATACGTTTGGCTTTCCAGGGTTTTACGCCATATTGGAACTGTTCGGGGAATTTCGTGGGATCGGCCGCCTCCAGAAACGCTTCGTGCGCCAGCACCGCCGACGCGGAATGATGCCCATGCCCCGCCCGGCTGTCCGGTGGAAAGCGGGTGAAGATCACATCGGGCTGGAATTTACGGATCACCCATACCGCGTCGCTTAAGATCTTCTGCTCTCCCCAGGTCTTCAGGGCCTCATCGGTGGATTTGGTAAACCCAAAATCGAACGCCCGGGAAAAGAACTGTTCCGCTCCGTCCACCCGCCGCGCCGCCAGCATCTCCTGCGTCCGGATCAGTCCCAGCTCGACACCCTGTTCGTCGCCGATCAGGTTCTGCCCGCCGTCACCGCGCGTCATCGACAGATAGCCGGTGCGGTAAAGCCTGTCTTTAGCCATATAAGCGATCAGCCGCGAATTCTCGTCGTCCGGATGCGCAGCAACATATAAGACCGTACCCAGGACATTCAGCTTGTTCAGCCGGAGATAGATGTCCGCCGAAGTTATCCGCTCGGGCCCCTGCGCCGCCACGACCAACCCACTTAACGCAGCTACCACGAGCAATAAGAAAAATCGATTCATCGAAAAATAGTTTTGGCCCTGCGCCTACGGGCTCACCCGCAAAATAGCCCTCGGCGCAAGGCGGTTTATGATGGGCCTTCGGCCAAAGGGCCATTGGCCCTTTATTGACCCACTAAAAAAACACCATTGCAGAACAGCAGCTTCCCATTTTCCCAAAAACTGCGGAACAGCGGGTCGTCCGCCATATAAACGATCGTTCCTCTTCCCTGGTCCTGCACCCCAAAGATCACGCCGTCCCTGATCTTTTCCCTGGCCTTGTTGCCCGTGAATCCGCTGACATAGCCGTCCTTCCGCACCACGCCCACATTCCAGCCGCCTTCCTTGATGAACTCATATACATTATCGTCTTGCTTCAGCGTATAATAATGATCAGGATACCCAAAGGCCAGCGGATGCGAGTTATCCAGCTCCACGCGGTAGATCGACCCCGGCACACTGCTCGCCACTTCCTCCCGCTGCCGGTTATCATAGCGGTGCAGATCCCCATAATCGGCCGGCCTTCTCTCCTTGTCATCGTCCTTCTTTTCATCGCCTTCGCCTTTCTGCCGTATCCCCCATTCTAATTTCGACAGCTGCGCGACCGCACCGTGCAAGGCGATCAGCCTTCCCCCTTGCCGTACCCAGGCGATGAGCAGGTCGGCGTTGCTCTTGTCCTCCAGGCTGCGGTAATAGCCGTCCGGCAGGATCAGGACATCGAAATTTTTCCAGGCTACCCGGCCGATACCAGCCGCATTGATCAGGGTCACGGAATATCCGAGCTCCTGTTCGAACAAATGCCAGACTTCGCCCGCCTCCTGGGAATTCACCTGCTCGCCCGAGAGCACCGCCACGCGCGGTTTGTGGATCACGTGTACCATGTCGCTTCCCAGATCGGCGCCCTTTTCGACAAAACCCGAAGCAATGGGCACCAGGGTCACCCCGCTATGGAAAGCCGCGTCGGCCACCAACGGCCATAGCCCCACGCCCAGACCGCTATTCCCGGTGGACAGCAACAGCAGGGTCCCTCTGTCGAAAGCGATGCCGCCGCTCTGGAACGGCCGTTCGGCATAACGGACCTTCACCCCCTTCTGCAAAAGCGCGGTGAGAAAACGCACGCTCCCCATCCCTGTCCAACGGACGGCCAGCGCATACGTGGAGTCGGGGATCACGGGCTTTGCCGCGTCGGAATGAAGACCGGCCGGGCTTTTAGCCTCGGTGACATACCCATTCAACCCATATGCCTGCACTCCATAGACAAAAGGTACGGACCAGGCCGTGATATCATAGGTCACCGAATCGCTGATATGCGACTTCCGCTCGAAGAGCACCCGCAGCAGATTCGATTTCGGCTGATTGGCATTGATGACGATGTCCCCGGGGGCGCCCCGGAAACTCACCGTTCTGCCGGTCTCATAGTCCACACCGGTGAACGGCGTCCCATTATTGACCAGCTCCCAGCCGATGCCGTTATGATCGAGGAAGCTGCGCAGACGCTCCAGCCGGTCGCCGAAAGAATCGTTCCGGAGAAAATAGGCTTTGTATTCCCCGCTGGGATGCGTAACCGCCTCGACAAAATAATTATGGAACTCGCGTACCAGCCGATCCGCATGCACGGCCGCCATTTCGACGGTGGAGACGCCGGTGGTGAAATGGTGCTCGATGCGCTGCGCCAGCGTCAACGTATCGCCGTCCGAGGTCTGCACCGCCAGCCCCGCGCCGATGCCGCCTTGTTCGAAAGTCATGCCGATGGCGCCGTTATAGATCGGATAGGTGTCGCCGTAACTCGGATAGAAGAGATCGAACTCCTGCTTGGTGAAATACAACCAGCCATGCTCATCGAAATATTTCGCATTGTTCTTCCCGATCTCGATCTGGAACTCCCGCTGCCAGGGCGTAATGACATCGTGATAGGGCTCCGCCGCCGGCGCAAAATAATAGGGGTTGTTATACCCCTGCTCATGGTAATCCACATGGATCTGCGGAAGCCAGCTGTTGTATTGTACCATCCGCGCCTGCGTCTCCTTTTGTGTCTGCCAGGCCCAGTCGCGGTTCAGGTCGAAATTGTAATGATTCGTCCGTCCGTGCGGCCAGGGCTCCTGGTGCTCCCGCGCCTGCGGATCGGGGTTGGGCTGAGTTCCCACCACGTCGTTGAACCAGGAGACATACCGGTCGCGTCCGTCCGGATTGATACACGGGTCGAGGACGACCACCACATTGCCAAGCCAGCCCGTCGCCTTCGACGAAGGATCGAGCAGCCAGTATAACATTTTCATGGCCGCTTCGGAACTGGCCGGTTCGTTGCCATGGACATTGTAGCTAAGCCACACGATCACCGGCGCATGTTCGTCAGCCGCCTTCCCATCCCGCAACACCCCGGCCAGCCGCAGGTTGTTTAACCGGATCTCCTGCAGCCGTTTCAGATTCTCCGGCGAGGCGATAAACGCCAAAAGCAGCGGTCGCCCCTCCGTGGTGGTCCCATACTGCTCCAGCTTCACGCGATCCGGCGCGGCGGCGGCCACCGCTTTGAAATAGCCGGCAATGGTATGATGCGGAGTAAAGTGCGCGCCTAATGGATATCCCAAAAAGGTTTCCGGCGAAGGGACGGTCTGCGCCAGGCAACTGCAGACGGACAGCAGAAGGCCGAAAAAAAGACTTGCTTTATGGCTCATGGGTGGGCGAATGTAAGTAAACCACTAAAATAAAAAAAATGGTAACTTACATAAAATCATTCTGCTCTATGCGTCAACCGCTCATCCGTCTTTTGCTCCTTTGCACACTTCTCGCTTTCGTCCATAACTCGTTGTTGGCGCAGGATCCCACGCCTTTTGTCTATACGATCCAAAAAACGGCCTCCGTGAACCATGGAGCAGTTGTCTCTGCCCACCCACTCGCTTCCTACGCCGGTCTGACCATGTTGCGCCAGGGCGGTAATGCCTTCGACGCGGCTATCGCCACCCAGCTCGCGCTGGCCGTCGTATATCCCGCGGCCGGTAATATCGGCGGCGGCGGTTTTATGGTCGCACACCTGGCAGATGGAAAGAATATCGCGCTCGATTTCCGCGAGAAAGCACCCGCCGCCGCTACCCGCGACATGTACCTGGATTCGGCGGGTAACGCCCGGACCGATCTCAGCCAGAACGGACATCTCGCCTCCGGCGTACCCGGCACCATCGCCGGCATCTTCGAAGAGCTGCGCTATGCTAAACTGCCGTTCGCCAAGCTCATCCAACCCGCCATCGATCTCGCGGAGAACGGCTTTGCGCTCACTCTGGCGGAAGCCCGCAGCCTCAACAGCACACAGTCGGCCTTCCGCAAATACAACACGCTTTTGCCGGTCTTCATCAAAGAAAGTGGCTGGAAAGCCGGCGATACCCTGATACAAAAAGACCTCGCCCAAACCCTGATCCGCATCCGCGATAAAGGCGCCAAAGGTTTCTACGAAGGCGAAACGGCCCGCCTTATCCTCGAAGAGATGCAACGCGGCAAAGGCATCATCACGGAAAAAGATCTCCGCGACTATTCGGCCAAAACCCGGGAAGCCACCGTCTTCCCCTACCGGGGCTATTCCGTCGTCACCATGCCGCTGCCCAGCAGCGGCGGCGTCGTACTCCAACAGATGCTCAAGATGGTCGAAACCCAGCCCCTCGGTCAATACGGATTCGAATCGTTGAAAGCCGTCCACCTGATGACGGAAGCAGAGCGTCTGGCGTATGCGGACAGGGCCCAGTATCTCGGCGACCGCGACTACTATTCCGTACCGGTAAAAACATTGACCAGCGAAGCCTATATCCGGCAACGCATGGCGGCCTTCCAACCCGATAAAGCCGGCAACAGCAAGGACATCAGCGCCGGCGTCCTGAATCCAAAATCCGAAGAGACGACCCATCTGGACGTCGCGGACAACGAAGGCAACGCCGTCTCCATCACCACTACTCTCAATGGCGGCTATGGCAGCCGCGTCGTGGTCGGCGGCGCCGGCTTCTTCCTCAACAACGAAATGGACGATTTCAGCGTCAAACCCGGCGTCCCCAATATGTATGGCGCCGTCGGCACCGAGGCCAACGCCATCGCTCCCGGCAAACGCATGCTCAGCTCCATGACGCCGACGATCGTCCTCGCCCATAATAAGGTCTACCTGGTGGTGGGCACACCTGGAGGGACGACCATTACCACCTCCGTTTTTCAAACCCTCGTGGACATCATCGACTTCGGCCTTTCTACCGAAGACGCCGTCGATAAACCCAAATTCCATCATCAATGGCTGCCCGACGAACTCTTCGTGGAACCGGCCTTCCCCGCCTATACCCGCGAACAGCTGACCGCCATGGGCTATAAGATCACCCAACGTGGCAGCATCGGCCGTACCGAAGTGATCAAAGTCATCCCCGCACCGGATGGGAGCCATACCATCGAAGCCGTCGGCGACGACCGCGGCGACGACACCGCATTAGGATACTAAAAAAAAGACTATGAATACCATCGGAGCCACCTATCTCGACTCGGCGATCAAACGCTTTCTGACCTATAAGACCCTGGGGGATATGACCTTCGCCCAGCTGGAAGAAAAAGATTTTTTCTTCACCCCCTCCGAAGAATCCAATTCCATCGCCGTCATCATCCAGCACCTGTACGGTAATATGCTCAGCCGCTGGACCGACTTCCTGACGACGGACGGGGAGAAAGAAGGCCGAAACCGCGACGAAGAATTCAGCCCGCCAACCTTCACCGCCAAAGAACTGATCGCCCTATGGGAGAAAGGCTGGCGCTGTCTCATCGATACGCTGGCCTCACTCAAAGAAGAAGACCTGCTCAAAACGATCACTATCCGCCACGAACCCCTGATCGTCATCGACGCCATCAACCGCCAGCTGGCCCACTATCCTCATCACGTCGGCCAGATCGTTTATCTGGGTAAGATGATCCGGGATCAGCACTGGCGCAGCCTCTCGATCTCAAAAGGCGCTTCACAAACCTTTAACAAGGACATGGAAGAACGCTTCAAACACTAAACTTTCGATGGGTTACGGTGTCATAATAGCGATTCGTTAACTAGCACAAAGCGAATCACCGGCACATAATTTGCACCGGGAGCAGTATTAGTTTAATTTTGCCATCAGAAATGATAACCCCCTGAGAAAGATCTGGAAAATACTTCGTAACACATTACTGGTTTTACTACTATTACTGGTTTCCGTATGGTCCCTCATCCATATACCCGCCGTCCAGACCTGGCTGGTATCCCGGGTAACCCATCGGCTTTCCCACGATCTGCACACCACCATCCGCATCAAACACGTCGACTTCGAACTTTTTAACAAAATGTTGCTGGAGCAGACACTCGTCGAAGATGGCCGGGGCGACACCCTGCTATACGCCAAAACGGTGCGGGTCAATATTACCGACTGGTTCTTCTTCAAGGACAAGGCACAATTGCAATACATCGGGCTCGAAGACGCCACGGTCAAACTCCAACGCACCGACTCGGTATGGAACTACCAGTTCCTGGTGGACTATTTCTCCAATCCGGACAAGACTTCCAAAGAACCGGACACGACCAAAAGCCTGCAGCTCGATCTCAAAGAAGTCGAGCTGGCCAATATCCATTTCCTCAAACGCGATGGCTGGCGCGGAGAAGACATGGACCTTCACCTCAAAGGCCTGCATCTCGATGCCGATACCATTAGCTTCAACGACAAGATCGCACGCGTCAGGAGCCTCAGCTTCACGCAACCCGATTTCATCCTCTCCAACTACGACGGCCGCAGACCCACACCGCCGGAAGATACCACGACCATCGTAAACGATCCCAACCACCTCCGGCTCAACCCTGCCGGCTGGGATATCACCGCCCGCTCCGTGACCATCCGGAACGGCTCCTTCCGGCACGTGGAGAAAACCGATACCGCCATCAACCCATACTTCGACGGCAACCACATCTTTTTCTCCGCTGTCAACACCAGCTTTACCGACCTCCGGCTCCGCAGGGACACCCTGACGGCACAACTGGCGCTCAACACCAAAGAACGCAGCGGTCTGGAGATAAAAAAACTCGAGTCCCGTATCCGCTGGTATCCTGAAGCCATGGAGTTCGGCCGCCTCGACCTGCAGACGAACAAAAGCCATCTGCACAACTTTTTCGCCATGCGGTTCAAAACGCTGGACGATATGTCCTACTTTGTGTCCCGCATCCGCATGGAAGGCCGGTTCAACGATTCCGAGATCGATACCGACGATATCGCGTATTTCGCGCCGTCTCTCCGGAACTGGGCCAAACATATTCGCCTCACCGGAGATATCCAGGGCACGGTCGCCGATCTTCGGGGTCGCAAGGTTATCGTGGAAGCCGGCAAGAATACCCTCCTCAACGGGGACTTCCACCTCAAAGGCCTGCCCGATATAGAGAAAACGAACATCGAATTCAAATCCAACGATTTCAAGACCACCTACGAGGATATGGCCGCCCTGGTCCCCTCGCTGCGGAAGGTAGACCAGCCTCGTCTCGACCGCGTCACCTGGCTGCGTTTCCGGGGCGACTTCACCGGCACGATCCGCGACTTCGTCACGCGAGGGACCATCGAAACCAATCTGGGCGATCTGCAAACGAACCTCAATATGCGTCTGCCGGCCGTCGGCCCCTCCATCTATAACGGTACCATCGGCACGGACAGTTTCTATCTCGGCGCCTTCCTCGACAACGACAACCTCGGCCGCATCGCCTTCCAGGGTAAGATCAACGGCACCGGCCTCAAGACCGGCTCGCTCAGCGCCACCCTGGACGGCATGATCGATAACCTGGAATTCAACCACTATGTCTACCGGCATATCCAGGTAAACGGCGCCGTAGCCAAGAAAAAATTCAACGGGGAACTTATCGCCAGCGATCCCAACCTGGACGCCCATCTCAACGGGTTGATCGATTTCAGCACGCAACAACCGAAATTCGATTTCGAAGCGGAAGTAGCCAAGGCCGATCTGACCAAATTACATTTCGTTCATCAACAGGTGGAGTTCGACGGGAAGCTGAAATGCCATTTCACCGGCGATAACATCGACAACTTCCTCGGCAAGGCCAGCATCTACGACGCCTCCCTGTTCAAGAACGGGCAACGCGTCTCCTTCGACTCCCTGACCCTCGAATCCAGTGTCGTCGACAGCAACAAGACCATCACCGTCGTCAGCAACGAATTCGACGGCGCCATCGTCGGCCAGTTCTCCATCCACGACCTCCCCGCCTCCTTCCAGACCTTTCTGAACAAATACTACCCCAGCTATATCGCACCGGCTAAGTCCGTTCCCGCGAACCAGAATTTCACCTTCGTCATCGACACCAAAAATGTGGACGAATACATCGATCTGTTCAACAAAGATCTACGGGGCTTTAACAACTCCGGCGTCAATGGCCGCATCGATACCCGGAAAAACCTCCTGGACCTCAACGCCGACGTGCCGCAATTCGGCTATAAAACGATCGCCTTCAACCATGTCCTCGTGAGAGGCCGGGGCAACCTCGACAGCCTCAGCATGGTGGACAGCATCGGCGAGGTCTTCATCAACGACAGCCTGCATTTCCCCGGCACCCGCATCCGCCTCAGCTCCGCCAACGATCTTACCAGCCTTCAGGTCACGACCAGCGCCAACCAAACCCTCAACTCCGCCAATCTCTCCGCCCGGGTACAGACCATGCGCACCGGCGTCAAGGTGACCTTCGATCCCTCCACCTTCGAGATCAACAGCAAGCCCTGGCACATCGACAAGGACGGGCAACTGGCCTTCGAGAACAACTATCTTTCCGCCGACGGCCTCAACCTCCGAAGCGGCGATCAGAATATCGCCGTGACGACTCACCCCTCCGGAGAAGGCAACTGGAACGACATCCATATCGATCTCACCAAGATCAACATCGGCGATTTCACACCTTATGTGGTCAAGTCTCAAAGGCTCGAAGGCCTGCTTACCGGCAGCCTCGACATGACCGACCCCTTCGGCAAACATACGATTACCTTCAAAGGACAGGCCGACCAGTTCCGATTCGCCAACGACTCCATTGGCCATCTCGATCTCTCCGCCGATTATCAGAAAGCCACCGGCGCCATCCATGCCAATCTGCATTCCGATAACAAGAACTATCGTCTCGATGGAGCCGCCCTCATTAACCTCGATAGCACCGCCGAAGGCCCGCCCATCGATATTACCACCGACGTCGCCGATATGAAAGTCGGCCTGCTGGAAAAATATCTGGGCGGCGTCTTCACCAACATCACCGGCAACGTGAGCGGGAAACTCCATATCACGGGGCCGGCCTCGCACCTGTATTATCTTGGTACGGTGAACCTGCACGATGCATCGCTGAAAGTAGCCTATACGCAATGCACCTATAAGATCGCCAACGCTACCGTCGTTTTCAAAAAAGACACCATCGACTTCGGTACCATCCAGATCAAAGACCGCCTGGGCCACACCGCCGATCTTACCCGCGGCCGTCTCTTCCATCATGCCTTCGACGACCTGGGATACGATTTCGAGCTCAATACTAACCGGCTCCTCCTGCTCGATACCAAGGCGACCGACAACAACCAGTTCTATGGAACGGTGATCGGCAAAGCCAGGGTCACGCTCACGGGTCCCGATGCCAACATGCAGATGTACATCAAAGGAGAACCCACCGACAGCTCGAATATCTATCTGCCGCCTTCCATCAGCAGGGAAAGCGGAGAGGCCGATTTCATCAAATGGCGGATCTACGGGAAAGAGATGAAGGAAGTGGCGGCAGACAAACAAGGTAGCAACATGACGGTGACCCTCGACATGTATGCCAACAACTACGCAAATATCTATATGATCCTGGACCCGCTCACCGGCGACGTCATCAAGGCTAATGGACACGGCAACCTCGTAATGCGCGTCGGCACTACGGAAGACCTCAGCCTCAACGGCCGGTATGAGATCGATCGCGGTCTGTATAATTTCACCTTCCAGAGCTTTATCCACAAACCCTTTGTCCTCAGCGAAGGAGTGGGCAACTATATTCAATGGACAGGCGACCCCTATGACGCCACCATCGGCATCCAGGCCGTCTTCACCGCGGAGAATGTCCGCTTCAGCGATCTTGGCCTCACCAACTCCAGCCTCGACATCACCGACGCCAACGTCCTGCGGTATCGCGGCAATATCCTCGTCACGGCCGACCTCACGGGCAAATACAACAAACCGGATATCGCCTTCCAGATCGATCTCCCCCCAGGCAGCCCGTTAAAGAACGACCAGGATGCCCAGACCCTGCTGCAACGCATCCAGAACGACCCCAATGAGCTCAATAAACAGGTCTCCTGTCTGGTCGTACTGAACAGCTTCGTGCCGCTCTCGAACAGCACAAACAGCTTCGACGCATCCGCCGCCGTGGGCAATGTCGTCGTCAACAGCATCTCCGGCGTCATCTCCAACGCCTTTTCGAAACAGGTCTATCATCTCCTGCAACGCGTCTTCAACGACAAAAGCCTGCAGGTGAATTTCAATACGAACTTTTATAACGGGAACTACCTGTTCACCAACCTGGATCAAAGCGGCCTGGCCTATAACCGCACCAACCTCAATTTCTCTGTCGGCAAGAGCTTTATGAACGAGAAACTGACCATGACCGTCGGCAGCGCCCTCGACTTCGGACTGAACCAGCAACAGGTGCAGGCAGCCTCCTTTCAGTTCCTCCCCGACATCACCGCGGAATACAAGGTGACGCCCGATGGCCGCGTAGCCCTGACC
>Ga0210396_10004017_pt1 | contig 14489 bp, 14 predicted proteins | sample IncBWH17OmetaG_FD_155466 | JGI IMG/M metagenome (GOLD analysis project Ga0210396, IMG submission 155466) | Forest soil microbial communities from Barre Woods Harvard Forest LTER site, Petersham, Massachusetts, United States - Inc-BW-H-17-O ...
CACTGCGCTTCGCAGGGCGACCTCTCCCCGCAGGCGGGAGAGGTGAAGAATCGATCAGGTCGAGCCGCCGGCGTTCAGTCGGCTCGCGCCGACGATGCGGCCATCGGGCGCCTCGAGCACGACGGCAACATCTTGCCCTTCCGGAAAGCGCTCGTTGAGGCGCAGCGGCGCGCCCGACCATTGACCGACCGAGCGGATCGACCGGACCACATTGGCTTCGGTGAGGGTACGGCCGCCGTTCTCGCCGCGGGGAATAGCGGTCGTGTGCTCGTGATCAAAACCGATCAGCAAGATTCTTCCATTGCCCGAGCCCGCGCCAACCTCGATTGACACCTGCTCGCCGTTCTTCGTCACATTGACCGCGGCGGCGGTGGATCCGGCGCGCTTGGCGTTCTCGATCGCAGGTCCCACCGCGCCACGGTCGGAGCCGACCATGCTGGCCGCGCCATCCACGACGATCTCCGGCGTGTAGGACCCGTCGCCAAAGCGTCGGCCATACACACCCTGCCGATCGGTCGCTGCCCCGATCGAGAACGGGTCCTTCCAGCCAAGGCGATCCCAGTAGGTGACGTGGAAGGCGAGCGCCAGCACGTCGCGGCGGCTCCGCGACAGCTCGTTCAAATAGGCGTTCGCGGGCGGACAGGACGAGCAGCCCTGCGAGGTGAAGAGTTCGACGACAACGGGCCGCTCAGCCGCATTGGCCATTACCGGCGACAGGCCGGCTAGCAATCCGAGTGACAGGACAAGACGCGACAACATGACAATCCTCCTTTGGGTCGGCTTATTCCCATTTCGCAAGGAGGACGTGCATTGTTACGCGCGGCCAGCTTCACACTCGCGGGATTGCACATTTGCGGGATTGGCGGGTGGACGCCTGCACGGCCCTCAATCTGGCGTTGCCTCACCTAAAACCGTCCAAGCTCTGGAACAGGGCCTCGCGTCCAGTTAAGCTCCTCAAATAACAAGAGCAATGAGCAACGGGGGAACGAGATGGGCCGGGGGCGAATACTCATTTACGTGCTGATCTTTACGGCCTGCACCATCAATTATATCGACCGGGTGGTGCTGTCGGTATCGGCGCCGCAGATCGTCAAAGACTTTGGCATCTCGACCATCGAACTCGGCTATCTGTTCTCGGCCTTCCTGTGGAGCTACCTGGTCTTCGTGCTGCCCTGGGGCGTCTATGTCGACCGCGCCGGCACGCGCGTCTCGACTGCCAGCGGCATGGCGATCTGGTCGATCGCAACGCTCCTCACGGGCATGAGTTCGAGTTTCAGCGTCGCCTTCTTCAATCGCCTCTTGATGGGTTTTGGCGAAGCTTCGACCTATCCGGCCGGCGCCCGCACCATCCGCGAATGGATGCCGGCCGGCGAGCGCGGTCTTGCCACCACGGTATTCAACTGCGGCGGCTATGCCGGACCCGCGCTCGGCTCGATCCTGATGGGCTTCATCGTCTCGACCTATGGCTGGCGGTCGGGCTTCTTCGTGGCTGGAACGCTCGGCTTCATCTGGCTGATCGCCTGGCTGGTCTATTTCCGGCAGCCGGAGACCGCGACCTTCATCGGCGAGGACGAGCGGCGCAAGATCCTCGCCGAGCGCGGCGGCGACACCATCCCCGGCACGGCGGCACCGGTTTCCGCGCTGCTGAAATGCCGCTCGATCTGGGGCACCTTCGTCACGCAGGGCTGCGCGGTTTACACCGTGTACCTGTTCCTGACCTGGCTGCCGACCTATTTGCAGGCGACGCGCGGCCTCACCATCCTCAAGAGCGGCTTCTATACCGCCGTGCCTTATGCGGTTGCGGTGCCCGGCACCATCCTGATCGGCTGGCTGAGCGATCGTCTCTTGCGCGGCGCGCCGGTCGAAAGCGGCCGGCGGCGAACGCTCGTCGCCACCATGATGCTGTGCTCGTCGGGCATCTTGCTGACGCCCTGGATCACCGACACCGCGCTGATCCTCGGCGTGTTCTCGATCTCGCTCACCTGCATCGGCAGCGCGGTCGGGCTCAATATCGCATTGCTCAACGATCTCCTGCGCAACCCCGCCAATATCGGCCGCGCCAACGGCATTCTGGTCACCGGCGGCAATCTGGTCGGCGTAGCAGCCCCGATCGTCACGGGCTACGTCGTCTCCGGCACCGGCAATTACGACTACGCTTTCCTCGTTGCGGGTCTTTTGCTCCTGGTCGGCGCCAGCGTCTGCCTCATCTTTACGCGCGATCCGATCGCGCCGGAGACGGAGACAAACAACGCCGAACTGGCGTACAAGGCCGCACCATGAATGACCTGAATGCCCTTGCCGACAAAGACGCGATTCGCGAGTTGCTCGCGCGCTACTGCTTCCTGCTCGACGGCTTTCGCCTCAACGAGTTTGCAGCCTTGTTCGCCGCCGACGGCCAATGGATCTCGCGCAACGGCCAGGCGACGGGGCCGGAAGCCATCGAGCGCCTACTGCGCGGCCTCGTTCCCGAACCCGCGCCCGGCAGACGCCGCAAGCACTTCACGGCCAACATCATCATTGAACTCGCCGGCGACCATGCCACGGTGGCCTCGAATTTTCTCGTGGTACGTGACAGCGAAACCGGGCCCGCCATCGCGGTCGCCGGCACCTATGACGACACGGTGGTGAGAACCCCAGAGGGCTGGAAGTTCAAATCGCGCCGGCTGTCGCACGACATCGCCGGCGAGAGCGGATTGAACGCGAAGCCAGCTTGACGCACTGCTGAGAAGAGCCTGGCGCGGGCGAAGGGAATCGAACCCTCCTATGCAGCTTGGGAAACGGAATGGCCGCCCACGGCCCGCGTGTGACGATTGTGGGTTGACCTCGCTCCTCGCCAGTGAGTACGAGAAGCCGTGAGCGCTTTCGCGCCCTGCGCACAAATGCAAACCGGATCAACTGGTTGTTCCGATCGGTTCCGATGGCCGGGATGGATTATTGGACGAAGCCTTGAGCAAAAAATCCTATCGAATCGGGATCGACGTCGGAGGGACTTTCACCAAGGCCGCCTTGATCGACAATATCGACGGCAGCGTCGCCGGGCGCTCGTCCGTCCACACGACCCATGACCATCCGGATGGCGTCGCTGCCGGCGTCATCCTGGTGTTCGAGCGGGTCTTGAGCGATGCCGGCATCGACGCATCCGACGTCGTCTTGCTCGCCCACAGCACGACGCAGGCGACGAATGCCTTGCTGGAGGGCGACGTGGCCCGGGTCGGGGTCGTCGGCCTCTCGGCCGCCAAGGCGGCGAAACTCGCTGAGGCGCAGGTGCGCATCGATCCGATCGAACTCGCGCCGGGTCGCATCCTTCAGACCTGCAACAAATTCCTGCTCAGCGACGGGCTCGACCGGAAGGCGGTCGAGGATGCCGTGCGCGCGCTGCGCGCGGAGGGCGCTCAGGTGCTGGTGGCGTCGGCCGCGTTCGGCGTCGACAATACGTCGACCGAAGAACTCGTTCGAAAGGTCGGCGAGGAGTTCGGTCTTCCGACGACTTGCGGGCACGAGGTCACGCGGCTGTACGGATTGACGACCAGAACGCGCACCGCGGTGATCAATGCATCAATCCTGCCGCGGATGATCGCGACCGCCAACCTGACCGAAACGAGCATGAAGAACGCCGGCATCGACGCGCCGCTGATGATCATGCGCGGCGACGGCGGCGTGATGGGCATCGGCGAAATGCGGCATCGTCCGGCCATGACGATGCTGTCAGGACCTGCGGCGAGCGTGGCGGGCTCGTTGATGCATGTCGGCATGTCCGACGGAATCTATTTCGAAGTCGGTGGCACGTCGACAAACCTCGGCGTCGTCAAGGCCGGCCGTCCGGTCGTGACCTATGCCAACGTCGGTGGCCACGATACCTACGTCAATTCCCTCGACGTGCGCGTGTTGGGCGTAGCGGGCGGCAGCCTGATCAGGATCGCCGACGGTTCGGTTCGCGAGGTTGGGCCGAGAAGCGCCCATATCGCCGGGCTCCGATACGCCTGCTTCGCGTCTGCCGAGACCTTCGACAACGCACGCGTCGTATTCTTCGAGCCAAAACCCGGAGACGGCGACGACTTCGTCGCGATCGAGACCGAACGGCACGGCCGCTTTGCGTTGACGACCACCTGCGCCGCCAATGCCGCCGGGCTAACTTCCCCGGAGATGCATTGCTACGCGTCGGCGGAAGCCGCCCGGGCGGCCTTCGCTCCGCTCGCGGCAGCGGTCGGAAAGGATGTCGTCTCGCTGGCCAAAGAGGTGCTCGCCTCGGCCTCGGGCAAGGTAATGCCGACCATTCTATCCCTGATCAAGGACTATCAGCTCGACGAAGACCAGCAGGTGCTGATCGGAACGGGCGGCGGCATCGGTGCTTTGTTGCCGACCGTCGCGGATCGGCTAGGTCTGCGGTTCGAGATAGCGAAGGATGCGGAGATCATCTCCTCGATCGGAGCTGCGCTGGCGATGGTTCGCGAAGTCGTCGAACGGGTCAATCCCGATCCGTCGTCCGACGACATCGCTCATCTTCGCGCCGAAACCCTGGAGGCGATCGGCAAACTCGGGGCCGACCCGAAGACGGTCGACATTTCGGTGGAGATCGACCGCCAGACCGGCAGGATCCGGGCCATCGCCACCGGTGCCGCTGCGCTCCGCAGTTCCGAAGAAACGGAGACGGTCTCGGAGCGGCAGGCCCGCCGTATCGCGGCCAGATCATTGCGGCGGACGGAAGACGAGATCGAACTCGCCGCCGAGACCCCTGGCGCGTTCGTCTACACTCCGGCAGCCGGTTCGCGCCATTCGTTGAGGATCATTGACCGGCGCGGAAACGTGCGTTTGCAGCGCAGCCATGCGGTCGTGCATCGGACGACCGTCGAAAAATGGCAGGAATCCTTCCGATCGATGAACCTGTTCGGACCTGGAGACCCGACCGATGCATTTTTCGGGGCGGTTTTGCTGTATGATAGCCACTTGGTCGACGTGACCGACGAAACCTTCTATTCCAATGCGGTCAAGATCGTGGACAGCGAGCTTTCGGGCGTGGCGCCCGGAACGCCTCTGGTATTGATCGGCCTGGGACGACCGATGTCGGCCGAGAAGTTGCGACAGGAGAACGGTGATGGAGAAGTTTGAGAAGCTGAAGAGCGTGGCGGCCCCGATGGGGATTCCCAATGTCGATACCGATGCAATCATCCCCAAGCAATTCCTGAAGACGATCAAGCGGGCCGGGCTCGGCAAGGCACTGTTCTTCGAGCGACGCTACAACGAGAACGGCGAAGAGCGGTCGGACTTCGTCCTGAATCAGGGACCTTTCCGCAAAGCCAAAATTCTGGTGGCCGGCGAGAACTTCGGTTGCGGATCGAGCCGCGAGCACGCGCCCTGGGCGCTGCTCGATTTCGGCATCCGTTGCGTCATCGCACCGTCGTTCGCCGACATCTTCTACAACAACATGTTCAAGAACGGCATGTTGCCGGTTCGGCTGAGCGCAAAGCGGGTGCACGAACTGATCCAATTTCTGACCGAACTTCCGGGTGCCGAAATCACGGTCGATCTGCGCGAGCAGACCGTGACCGGACCGGACGAGCAGGTCGACCATTTCGACGTCGCGGAGTTCTCGCGCGAGAGTCTTCTCAACGGTTACGACGACATCGAGCTTTCGCTCTTGAAGAAGGACAAGATCGACGCCTACGAGAAAAGAAAGAGCGTCGAACGTCCCTGGCTATAGCGAACGCCAACGCTCGAAACGGAACCTGCCCGGGCGGGATGAGCCGACGCTCATCTCGCCATTTTCTTGATATGGCGATAGCCCCTCCCCGCCCCTGCATTATGGCGCGGCGAAAATGGCGCTGAATGTGTACAGGCCCCGCGAGCTTGCGCGCTCGCAATTCGCTTGATTTGGAGCGGGCGAAGGGAATCGAACCCTCGTATGCAGCTTGGGAAGCTGCCGTTCTACCATTGAACTACGCCCGCGTACCGATGTCAGGTAACTAGTTCCCGAACGCGCTTTTATATGCCGCCGCTAGCCTATGCGGCAAGCTTGATCAATAAGGCGGCGGCTTGCGCTGCCGTTGCAGCTTTGCCGCTTCCATCCACCACGTCAGATCGTCGGCGAGGCGCGGGAACGCGCCTTCGAGAGCCTTGCCAGCCTCGCCCGTGGGCGCGCCATCGGCGCTGAGGGTCTGTCCGATCGGACCAACGGCGATCGTGCTTGAAATCACCACCATCCCCATCTCGGAGAGTGTGCCGTGCCAGGCGGTCGAGGCCCGTGCACCGGACAAACGCCCCGCCGAATAGCTTGCGATCGCGGCCGGGCGCCAGAACCACTCCTCGAGAAAATGATCCGTCAGGTTTTTCAGGCCGGGCTGCATACCCCAATTATATTCGCCGGTGATGAATACGAAGCCATCGGCCTCGCGAATCTTGCTGGCCAGGCGCTCGAGGTGATCGGGAGCTTTTCCCGGCGGATACTCCTTGTACATTCTGTCGAGCATCGGAAGGTTGGCCGCCTTGGCGTCGATCAGCTCGACATCGTCGCCGCGGCGGCGAAACCGCTCAACCACGAATTCGGCCAGCCGGATGCCCATCCGGTCGGAGCGATAGGAGCCGTAGAAAATGAGGATTCGATTGCTCATGGTTGTCCGTCTTAGGCTCCCTTGCGGCCGAAGCCGATCCTATCAAGGTATGAGCGCGGCGTCGCGAACGCGATCGGGGGCGAAATGTCCTGTATAGTTGGGTTTGGCAAACAGATGGGAGGGTAAGATGGACGATCGAACCGTGCGCCTTGCGCTGGAACGCCATTGGGACGCCTCGGACGCCAACGATTTCAACGTCGAACACGATATCTACCGCGAGGATGCGGTGCTCGATTATCCGCAATCGGGCGAGCGGATCCGCGGCCGGCACAACATTCAGGAGAGCCGAACCGTCCAGCCGAACAAGAAGCGTTTTACGGTCCAGCGCATGATCGGTAACGGCGATCTCTGGGTCACCGAATTCATTCTTACCTATGACGGCATACCGTCTTACACCGTGAGCATCATGGAGTTCCGTGAAGGAAAGGTGGCTCACGAAACGCAATATTTCGCCGATCGGTTCGAGCCTTCACCCACGCGTTCGCATCTTGTCGAGCGGACGGGCTGAGGACACCCGCGCGTTGCTTTCGCCCACAAACAGCAAGGCCGCCGAGCGATATGGTTTGCTCGACGGCCTTGCCGGGTTGTCCCGGACGGGGGAGTCCGGTGCGGGACCTCTAGCAAAGCACCGGTCACGCACGAACTGAAAAGAAGTTGATATCCACGTGTATCGCAGTCACGCGCAAGCGAAACGTCGCGGGCACAGCTTCAGCGAGCCTTCTTCCACGCCGGCCGGTGAAAGCGCGCTCCGCGTCATCGGTCGAGCGGCGCTATCCTGCCGCATTTTAACCGAATCTGCATTTTTCGTGTGCAGCCGTTTGTGACGGTGGTATGATGGCGTCGGGGACTTGAGCATGCCGGGGCGGGCGTACACCTTTTTCGAGACGGCGATCGGCCGATGCGCCGTCATATGGGGCGAGGCGGGCATTGTCGGGGTGCAGCTTCCCGAGGCCCGCGAGATCGACACCCGCAGGCGGCTTTTCTACCTTTATCCCGAGGCCCGTGAAACGCGGCCGACGCCCAACGCCGAAGCGGCCATCGAAGGCATCGTCGTCCTGCTGCGCGGAGGCACGGCCGACTTCGCCGATATCATGCTCGATATGGGCGGCGTTCCCGTTTTTGATCAGCGCGTCTATCGGCTGGTCCAGCGGATTCCCCACGGCGAAACCCGCACCTATAACGAGGTCGCCGCCAAGCTTGGAACTCCAAGCGCGGTGCGCTCGGTCGCCCACGCCCTTGTTCACAACCCCTTTGTCGTCATCGTTCCCTGTCATCGCGTGCTGGAGACGGGCGGCTATGCCGACCGGATGTCGTCCCATGGCGGGTTGATTTCCAAACGAAGGCTGTTGTCGATCGAGGGGGCCGTCAGTTCCAGCAGCAAGACGCTGCTTGACGTGCTGCTTCCGATTGCTCCGCCACGCCTCCCCGGCTAATTTTACTAGTGGAGCGGATTTGACATTCGCTACCGTATTAACCGCGAGCTCGTGAAGCGAATGTCAAATCCAAAGCTCCACTAGAAACCTATATTCGCTAGTGGTCCTTTGATTCTAACATTTGCAAAAGTGCGTGCCGGACGGGGATGCAAATGTTAGAATCGGACCACTAGATGATCAGGACGCCGCTGCTGAAGCACCGCTCGATCTCGGTGTCGGATTTCCGTTGCACCGCGGAGCCCGGCGAGAAGCCGTTCACCGAGCAGTTCGGCTGCCACTCCGTTTCCTATGTGCGCAAGGGCAGCTTCGGCTGCCAAACCCGCGGCCGGACGTTCGAACTGGTGACCGGATCCGTGCTGGTCGGCTTTCCCGGCGACGAATATGTCTGCACCCACGACCACCACGTCTGTGGCGACGAGTGCCTGTCGTTCTTCCTGGAGCCGGAACTGGTCGAGACGATCGGCGACCGGCGTGAGGTGTGGCGGGTCGGCGCTGCGCCGCCATTGCCCGAATTGATGGTACTCGGCGAATTGGCGCAGGTCGCAGCCGACGGCCGCAGCGATATCGGCCTTGACGAAGTCGGGCATCTCTTCGCCAGCCGCTTTGTCGAGGCGGTATCGGGGCGGACGCGCAAGCCGGTCGAGGTCAAGGCTCGCGATCGCCGCCGGGCGGTGGAAGCCGCGCACTGGATCGAGTCGAATTCGCATCGCCAGATCGACCTCGATGCCACGGCAAATGAGGCCGGCATCAGCCCGTTCCACTTTCTGCGGCTGTTTGGCAAGGTGCTTGGCGTGACGCCGCACCAATATCTGGTGCGCTCGCGGCTGCGCCACGCGGCACGCCTGCTGGCGGACGAGGACATTGCCGTCACCGATATCGCCCTCGATGTCGGATTCGCTGACCTCTCCAATTTTGTGCGCACGTTCCACCGCGCCGCCGGCGTCTCCCCAAGCGCCTTCCGCGACGCGTCGCGGGGAAAGCGCAAGATTCTCCAAGCGAGCGACGCGCTGCACTAAATAGGATCGCCTTCATCCGTGGCGGGTTTACCCCGCGAGAAGAATGGAGACGACCATGTACGATCATATCGGAATCCGGGTAGCCAATCTCGACGCCAGCATCCGCTTCTATGTCGCGGCGCTAGCCCCGCTTGGCTATGTTCTGTGCACGAAAGATGCGAGCGGCGCGGGGTTTGGGCCCAAGGGCGAGCCGGCGCTGTGGCTGTATCCGCATAAAGGGGAAGCCGGCACCGGCGCGCACATCGCGTTCCGCGCCCCCGATCATGCCGCGATCGGAAAATTCCACAGCGAAGGCGTCAAAGCCGGCGGCCGCGACAATGGCGAGCCCGGTCCGCGCAAGGACTATAGCCCGACCTATTTCGCCGCGTTCCTGATCGACCCCGACGGCAACAACGTTGAAGCGGTCTGCACATAGGGATCATCGCGCTAACCCCTCGTCCTGAGAAGCTTGCTTCAGCAAGCGTCTCGAAGGATGAGGCCGCCGCCGACGCCTCATGGTTCGAGACGCGCGAAGAAGCGCTCCTCACCATGAGGTAGAGTTCTCACAACACCTCCTCGCAGGAAAATCATCCCCATGGCTTCGATCTACAAGGACATCCCGATCGACGCGCCCCCCGATACGGTCTGGGATGCGGTGCGTGATTTCGGCGCCGTGCACCGGCGGCTGAACCCGGGCTTTGTCACGGACTGCCGCCTCGACGACAATGCCCGCATCGTGACCTTCCACAACGGCAATGTCGTGCGGGAGGACTTCGTGGATTGCGATGACGCGCGGCGGCGCCTGGCCTACGCCATAACCGGGCGCGAGCGCGTCGGTCACTATAACGGGTCCGTGCAAGTGCTGAGCGATGGCGAGAGCCGAAGCCGGATTGTCTGGATTGTCGACGTGCTGCCGAACGAGATCGCGCCCTACATCTCCGAGCAGATGGACCTCGCGGCGGTCGCGATGCAGAAGACGCTCGCAACGGCGAGCCCGCACAACGCTTCCGTATGATTTTCACAGGAAGCGCTACGGTCATTACCGTTCAAGTCTTCACGATCAGGCGGTTTGCACCGCCGAGCGCCGCATTCCGTGCTAAATATCTTGCCGCTGCTCACGTGATGCCATCGGCGAGGACGGTATGCGCAAAGTTCTTTCGCTCCACAGGAATCGTTTGCTTGCGGCCTTTGCCGTCAGCCTCGCTTTGACGCTGGCCGGCTGCAACGACCAGGAAACCGCCGCAGTCGGGCAGACCTTTGGCCCCAAGCCCACGCTGGTCGAGCCGGAGAAATCGCTGATACCGACCGTCGATGTCGCCAAGGCCATTGGCTGGCCCGCCGGCGGCAAGCCGGTCGCGGCCGATGGAATGGCGGTCAACGCGTTTGCCGCCGGACTCGATCATCCTCGAACGGTCTATGTCCTGCCCAATGGCGATGTGCTGGTGGCCGAAACCAACGCGCCGGAACGGCCCGACGAGAATAGAGGCATCAAGGGCTGGATCACCAAATTGGTCATGGGCCGCGCCGGCGCGGGTACCGCAAGCGCCAACCGCATCACGCTGTTGCGGGATGCCGACGGCGACGGCGTTGCGGAAACCAGATCCACCTTCCTCGAGGGATTGAACTCGCCGTTCGGCATGGCGCTCGTCGGCAACGATTTCTTTGTCGCCAATTCCGATGCGATCATGAAATTTCCCTACCGCCCCGGCGACACCAAAATCACCGCCGCTGGCGTGAAGCTCGCGGACTTGCCGGGCGGTCCCCTCAACCATCATTGGACCAAGGACCTCGTCGCGTCTCCCGACGGAAACAGGCTTTATGCGACCATCGGCTCCAACAGCAATATCGGCGACAACGGCATGGAGGTCGAAACCAATCGCGCCGCGGTGCTCGAAGTCGACCGCGCGAGCGGAAAATGGCGCGTGTTCGCCTCGGGCCTTCGCAATCCGAACGGACCGGCATGGCAGCCGCAAAGCGGCGCGCTCTGGGTCGTCGTCAACGAACGCGACGAACTCGGCAACGATCTCGTGCCCGATTACATGACCTCGGTGAAGGACGGCGCATTCTACGGCTGGCCATACAGTTACTACGGCCAGCACGTCGATGCCCGCGTGCAGCCGCAGCGTCCTGATCTCGTTGCAAAAGCCATCGCGCCCGATTACGCGCTCGGTGCGCATACCGCCTCGCTGGGCTTGGCCTTCAATACCGGCAAGCTGTTTCCGCCCGATATGGCGAACGGCGCCTTCGTCGGTCAACACGGCTCGTGGAATCGCAAACCGCGCGCCGGCTACAAGGTCATCTTCGTACCCTTCGCCAACGGCATGCCCTCGGGCCAGCCGCGCGACATTCTGACCGGCTTTATCAACGGCGGTGGCGACGCGCAGGGCCGCCCGGTCGGCGTCGCCATGGACAAGCACGGCGCGCTACTGGTGGCGGACGATGTCGGCAACACGGTCTGGCGCGTAACGCCGGCCAAGCGGTGATCGGGAGCTAAACGCGGAAATGCTTCGAAAGCTTCAGGCCCTGCGCCTGATAATTCGAGCCGATGCGCTGGCCGTACATCGCGTTCGGCCGTCCCAGCATTTTTTCGTAGACCAGGCGGCCGACGATCTGGCCATGCTCGAGAATGAACGGCACTTCGCGCGAGCGCACTTCCAGCACCGCACGCGAGCCTTTGCCGCCGGCGCCGGCATAGCCGAAGCCGGGATCGAAGAAGCCCGCATAGTGCACGCGGAATTCACCGACCAGCGGATCGAACGGCACCATCTCGGCGGCGTAATCCGGCGGCACCTGAACGGCTTCCTTGGAGGCCAGGATGTAGAACTCGCCGGGATCGAGAATGAGGCTGCCATCGGGCCGCGCCGCAATGGCTTCCCAGAATTCGTTGACGGCATAACCACTGCGGCGGTCGATATCGACCACGCCGGTATGGCGCTTGGCGCGATAGCCGACAAAGCCGCTGGCCTTCTCGCCCGACAGATCAACACTGAGCGCAACACCGTTGACGAGGTCCGCGTTATCGACGTCGACGAGCTTTTCCAGCGTATGCAATGCGTCCAGTTCGTCAGCCTTGAGGATCGCCTCGCCGGTGCGGAAACGAACCTGCGAGAGCCGCGATCCCTCGCGCAACAGCACCGGAAAGGTTTTCGGGCTGATCTCGGCATAAAGTGGGCCGTGATAACCGGCGCCGATCATGTCGAAGCGCCGCGTGCCGTCCGCGATCACGCGGGTGAAAACGTCGAGCCGCCCGGTCGAACTCTTCGGGTTGGCGGCGGCCACGATTTCTGGCGGCAAGGCCAGCGATTCCAATAGCGGCACGATATAGACGCAGTTGGTTTCCAGCACCGCGCCGTCGGCAAGCGAGATCTCGTGCAGCTTCAATTCGTCGATACGCTCGGCCACCGTGGCGCCGGGGCCCGGCAGGAAGCTCGCCCGCACCCGGTAGGCGATGTCGCCAAGGCGCAAATCGAGGCTCGCGGGCTGGATCTGGCTTTCGACAAACGGATAGGCCGGCAGGATCAGGCCCGCATCCGCCATCGCCGCGATCATGCGGTCGGGCAGGATGCCATTGGCGCCGGGCGGAAGCGTAAAACTCACGGGAATACGATCCTTAATGCCGAAAATTAAGGGCTTTTACCGGTTATCCGATGGCCGCCTTGACGGAAAGGGTGCGAGGGAATATCAGCATGACTTATCCCGTGGTGATTTGAGCCGGCCGGCTTGCAGCCACGTTAAATAAGTCGCTAAACAGGCCGGGGACAGTGTGATCCCGGCCTTTTGGAATTTTCCAGGCCGGTTTTTTTGTGACCGTTTTCGAGGAGCGGTCAGGAGGTCACATGTCCGAGTCTACGTCCAAATCTGCATCTGCTACGCCCTCTCCCACCGCTCACTACCGCCCCGAGACCCGCCTGGTTCACTCCGGAACCATCCGCTCGGAATTCGGCGAAACGTCCGAAGCGCTGTTTCTCACCCAGGGTTACGTCTACGAGACCGCCGAGTTATGCGAGGCGCGCTTCAAGGGTGAAGACCCCGGCTACATCTATTCGCGCTATTCCAATCCGACGATTGCGATGTTCGAGCGGCGCATGATCGAGCTCGAAGGCGCCGAAGCCGGCCGCTCGACCGCAACCGGCATGGCGGCGGTGACGACAGCCATTCTCGCGCCGCTGAAAGCCGGCGATCACGTCGTGGCGGCGAAAGCCATGTTCGGCTCCTGCCGCTATGTGGTGGAAGATCTGCTGCCGCGCTATGGCATTGCCTCCACGCTGGTCGACGGCCTCGATCTCGACCAGTGGAATCGCGCGATGCGGCCGAACACGAAGACCTGCTTCCTCGAAAGCCCGACCAATCCGACGCTCGACGTGCTCGACATCTCCGCGATCGCCGAGATTGCGCACGCCGGCGGCGCGCGCCTGATCGTCGACAATGTGTTCGCCACGCCAATCTGGCAAAGCCCGCTGTCGCTCGGCGCCGACGTCGTGGTTTATTCCGCGACCAAACATATCGACGGCCAGGGCCGCTGTCTGGGCGGCATGATCCTCTCTTCCGAGGCTTTCGTTGCCGAGCATCTGCATAACTTCATGCGCCAGACCGGTCCGTCGCTGTCGCCGTTCAATGCCTGGGTGTTGCTCAAGGGACTGGAGACGCTCGCGGTGCGGGTTCGCGCCCAGACCGACACGGCGTCCAAGGTTGCGGACGCATTGGCACGGCATCCGAAAATCTCGCGGTTGATCTATCCCGGCCGCGACGATCATCCGCAAGCCGCTCTAGTGAAGAAGCAGATGCGCGCGGGATCGACGCTGGTCGGCTTCGAGGTCAAGGGCGGCAAGGCGGGCGCATTCCGCACGCTCAACGGATTGAAGCTTGCACGCATCTCCAACAATCTCGGCGATGCCAAGAGCCTGGTCACTCACCCCGCAACCACCACGCATCAACGGCTTTCGCCGGAAGCGCGCGCGGAGCTCGGGATCAGCGACGGCTTCATCCGCTTCTCGGCCGGGCTCGAACATGCCGACGATCTGATCGAGGATTTGCACGTAGCGCTGGAGAAGGCGTGAGGACCTCATCCTGAGGAGCGGCCGGCAGAGTATGCGTAATTAGCGCCGGTTGGATCATCGCCGCGTCTCGAAGGATGAGGTCGCGAGCTGGGCCTCATGGTTCGAGACGGCGCTTATCGCGCCTCCTCACCATGAGGACAAAGATCACATCGGCCGGTTGGTCTGCGGGCTCGGCACATTGATGCCGAGCTTGATCTGGCCGACCGAACGGATGATGTCGTCGCCGAGCAACTGGGCGAAGCAGGCATAGCCCCAGTCGTTCATGTGCAAACCGTCGGCGATCACGAAACTGTCGATCGGCAGCGCCTGATTCTCGTGCCACTGGCGCATCACCTCGAAGCGCGGAAATACGCCGATGTGGCGAAGCTGGGCAATCCTGCTGAGCAGCCTCACCATCTT
>Ga0210396_10004018_pt1 | contig 14489 bp, 10 predicted proteins | sample IncBWH17OmetaG_FD_155466 | JGI IMG/M metagenome (GOLD analysis project Ga0210396, IMG submission 155466) | Forest soil microbial communities from Barre Woods Harvard Forest LTER site, Petersham, Massachusetts, United States - Inc-BW-H-17-O ...
CGATCTTCCACGAATTCCGCAAATTGGTCACGGTCAAAAGTCTGGCAGACTAAGGCCAAAATGTGTAGGGCGCGAGGTCTTGAAAGTTCAGCCGAAGCGGTCTTCCCTTTGGTCATTGAGAGCGAGTCACACGACGAGCTGCTAATGGACGGTGTGAAACATTCTGTGCCAGCGTGTGCGCGCGGGAAGGTGCATAAGGGTATCGAAGATGCCCACCAGCCGCTGCCAGAAAGTGCTGTCGCCAGAGTAATCGGCGCTGGTGGCGTCGACAGACCAATAGATAAAAAAGGGATGACCCATGATGGCGTCGTGGTCGACAAATCCCCAGTAGCGGCTGTCCTGGCTATGATCGCGATTATCACCCATGGCGAAATATTTTCCGGGAGGAACGACCATTTCATCTCCTTGAACATATTTGCGCAACTGGGGACGCCACTCGTTGATGACGTTCAAGGGAATCATCTGGTCCCGCAACGGCGGAAACGAGTAGTTGAAGGGATCATAGGGCACGGCTGGATCATGCACGACGTAAGGCTCGTTCAATTGCTGGCCATTGATATACACCTGCTGGTCGACAAGCTTTACATGATCTCCAGGCAAACCGATGATGCGTTTCACGTAATGGGGATGATCGAGGTACGGATATTTGAAAACGATGATGTCGCCGCGCTGCAAAGAACGGTAAGGCAGGAACTTTTCATACCAGGCGCCGTGGCCGCCAAAGATAAATTTGTTGACCAACAGATGGTCGCCGATTAACAGGGTTTTTTCCATGGAAGCGGAGGGGATTTTGAAGGCTTGCACGATGAAGCTGGTGCCGAAGAGCGCTAGGATAATGGTGACCAGCAGGGATTCGAGGTATTCGGAAAAAGTGGTTTGCTCGCGGTAGATGGAGGAATGTCTTGTGCGCAGAGGGGATTTTTCTTCCGGTATATTTTCAGCAGGAAGCTTTCCAAGTGGCGAGTTTTCGGGAAGTGCGCCTTCGACCGGAACTTCTGTGCCGTCCGCCATCGGGTTCCAGCCTCCAGGGTGACTCGTTGAAAATTTATCGTGCGTGCAGTGCTGTCGAGCAATCACTGTGGCAGCAAGCGCGATTATTTCGCAAGCTCTAACAGCTTGAGCGCTTTGCGAGCGGCGCGTTGCTCGGCTTCTTTTTTTGTGCCGCCCTCAGCGCTGGCGACGCGCGAGCCATTCACCCACACTTCAATCTTAAAAATTTTCTGATGATCCGGGCCGGATTCGCCCACCACGCGGTATTCCGCGGGGACCTGGCCGCGCGATTGCAAAAGTTCCTGAAGCGCAGACTTGCGGTCGGACTCGGCCATGCGCTCGCCGGCTTCTTCCAACGCTTGCTCAAAAAGCGTATGCCGCAAAACTTCTCGCGCGGCGGACAAGCCGGCATCCAAATAAATGGCGGCGAGTACCGCTTCGAAGGCATCGGCTAGAAGCGTCTGCTTTTCGCGGCCACCGGTTTTTTCTTCTCCGCGGCCGAGCCGCAAGTGATCTCCGAGGCGCAAGCGTCGCGCGGCGGCTTCGAGCGAGTATGCATTCACGAGGCGCGCGCGGCTTTTAGAGAGTTGACCTTCGGTCCAATCCGGAAAAGCGTCCAGGAGGTATTCGCTGGTGAGCAGCTCCAGCACAGCATCGCCGAGAAATTCAAGGCGTTCGTTATTTACCGCGGCTTTTGCAGTGTACGGTTCGCCTTGGCTGGCGCGCATTTCGGGGACTGCCGAGCTGTGCGTCAGCGCGTCGTGCAACAGCGCGGGGCGCGCAAATTTGTGGCCCAAACGCTGTTCCAGAAGCGCGTCATCCGCGGGAGTCATCTCACCTACAAGTCAGAAATCCGATCGAGTGCTTATTTTGGCGCGCTAAGTTGCGTGGCGCTAAGTTTCTTGGCTTCCTCTGCGCCTTTTTTGCAGGTCTCCTGCATGGCGCCAGCGATCGCAGCGCATTTGTTATACGCAGCCACGGAATCATCGAAATGGGAGGTCTTCACGTTAGCCATTCCGAGCAGGTAATAGTTTACGGGATCGGGCGTGGGGTCAATCGTCACCGACTGATTCAGCTCGGGAATGGCCTCACTGAACTTGCCGCGGCGAATGTACACCAGACCGAGACCACCGTGAGCCATACCCAAGGTTTGGTTCTTGACCGTGGAAAACGCTTCGTCTGAGACGCTGGCGGGTTTCGGCAAGGTGGGAGTCAGTTCGATAGCCTTACGATCGTATTGCTCGGCTTTGGCCAATACCTTTTCTTGGTCCGGAGTTTTGGAATTCATGGCTCGCGGAAGCGTTTGGCCGACTACCGCCAAAACCTGAACGTCGTTAGGATTCAGGATGAGTTCCTTGTCCGCGACCTCTTCCATTTTTTGCACCTGGCCGCTTTGCACATAAGCCATTATCAGCGTGCCGTATACCGGCGAGCGATAGCGGCTGTTCGGATACTTCTGCAAGAAAGCTTCGCCTAGTTCAATGCGCTTGGCTTGATCGTTTGCCGGGTCTGAAAGGGCCTTGAAGGCGGCATCTTCTTCGGCACTGACCGGCGCGGCATTAGGATCATCTAGCGTGAGCGAATTATTTCCGGGAGGTTTGGTTTTGTCTGTCGAAGTAGCGGGCGGAGGATTCTGGTTATTGCCCGAAGCAGGCGCGGGGGGAGGATTCTGCGCTACAGTCCCAGCGGCTGCCGCCAGCATAACCACCAGCGCGCCCGTTGTGAGCCACGTGTTGCACTTTACCTTCATATGCGTTTTCTCCTGTAGAGTTCACCATCGGATATGCGGGCTCAAACCCGATTGGTGTTGCTGCCTTTAAAATCGATAAGCGCGCCGGAAATTCACGGGCGCTCGACGGGCTTTTCACGAGCCGTATCGGCCAAGCCTTTTTGCGCGGCCTGGCGAGCCTGTTCCGGGCCACCGTCCACCGTCAACGCGGCCTGATACTCGGCCTCGGCCTGGCGTGGTTGGCCTTCACCATCATAAATCCGCGCGAGGTAAATATGCGACCAGGCCAAGACCATGGGATCGGAAGTCGCGGCATGCTCTCCCGAGGTCAGGCGGCCGAAAACTTCTTTGGCGCGGGGACCATCGTGATCGAGAAGAGCAACCAGGCCAAGACCGTACCAGGCGCGAGGCTGATCCGGATACTTCGCTACGACTCTTTGAAATGAAGCCTCGGCGGCACGCGCGTTCTTTTCGGCGATGCGGCGCTCCCCTTCCGTGAGAGCGGCGATAGCGTCGGCGTCATTCGGGACCGTACCGGGCATGGCGGCAGCACGGCGGCGAGCGACCTCTTCGACGCTCAAGTCACCGGAATTTCGATGGCTACCAGCAGGCGCAAATTGCAACGTGCTGACTCGCTTGAGCTCGGTGGCGACGTCAATGGAGCGCACCAGGTCGGGAAAAAACAGTTCCATGGTTGGTTCGGCGCCTTCAAATTTTGGCAGCGCCGCGAAAAGCGGACGCACCAAAACGTAGCCGTCGGCGTCATTGCGCTCGAGCGCGGCATCACGTTCGCCGGGCGACATTCTTCTCAATTTCAGTTCCACGGCGCGCACCATGCATTCCGCGAAGTAAGAAGGATAGTCATCCTTCAGGTCGGGCGCCAGTCGCGGCGCGCTGGCAGCTTTTTCAAACAACGGCTTTTTTACCGCGATAACGTGAGAATAACGCAGAGGCAAGGGATCGAGCATGAAGTGCAGATACGCGTGGCGCACGACATCGGCGGGAATATCATCCGCGCCGCTGAGCACGATGGCGTAGTGATCGCCAAAATTTCGAACATTGGTGATGTGGCCGACCAGCGGCTCAACAACTATGGTAAAGGTGCGCTGCTCGGATGGCTGATTCATGGCGCGCAAATATCCGGTAGCGACAAAAACAATTTGCGAGACGGCTTCGTGCATGCGCTCGATTTCAGCGTTGTACGCAGGTTGCATCTGACGCCATAGCTGGTGAATATTTTGTTCCTGATAATATTTAGAAAGCAGTTCGCTGAAACCTTCCAGAGCCAATACTTCAGGCGGTAGATCGTCGCGCCGTATGGTGGGTTTGAAATCCGGCGCGGGGCCGGCCACAAGGCCAAACCACAAATAGCGGGAAAGCGCGGCACCGGGATCGGCAGAGTCGTGTTGCTTGTAGTATTCGCGAATGGCTTCGACCGCCGGGCCTTGCTGGTGTTGCATACGATCGCGAAGCTGAGCGCGAAGTGGACGCCAATTTTCCGCGCTGATGTCGGCTTCAAAACCGGAGGCCAGCAGCGCGCACATGGTCGTGAACATGGGCTCGCTGGCATCCACATTAATGCTGGTGGCTGGAGCGGTTTCCCGTTGTGGTCGCGCGGCTGGCGGAGGCGGTGGCGGCGCCGATTTGACCTTTTGTGCCAGGCTGGATGGGACGGCGGAAAGAAATAAAAATAAGCCGGCGGTGATGGCGAGGCCAAGTTTTACGGCGAAGCTACGCGCGCGCGAGTATGGCCGCGAGCCGTTGAGCCGATCACTAACAGTGTTGAGCTTGGCGTTTTTCTTGCTCGAGTGCATACATTTCCAATTTAACGTCGGGCCTCCCATCCGTCAAGGAATCCCATCGCAACGTACCGGGTCAGTTTCCGATTATCCGAGTACACGTCCAAGTGACCGCCGTCAAGCGGGAGCGAGACTATCTCTTTGACAAGGCGGACAAGCCCTGTCCAGAGCCACTTCTTCACACAAAGCTAGTAACAAGCTTTTCGGACAGAACAAATTCAATGTGAACGTGGGCCCGAACTTGTTCACACTCATTTCATCTCCGCATCATCTTCAGCTAACTCGACACGACTACACCTCTAGCCGAGAGGTTTGCAGTCACTGCCTCTCTTCTTTCAAATCGAATCCTAACAATGGGGGAAGAATGCGTAAGAATTTCAGAATCGGTTTGTTCGCGGGAGCGTTCGTGCTGGCCTTGATGCCGGCGCTGCGTCTCTCGGCCGGACCGGGCCCAGCCAAGCACGATGACAATAACCGGCAAGAGATTCGCCACGTTTTGCTAATTAGCATTGATGGAATGCACGCGGTCGACTATGAAAACTGCGTGGCCTCCAACACTTGCCCTACTTTGGCCGCCCTTGGCCATACCGGCTTGACCTACACACGTACCACTACTTCTAGGCCATCGGATTCGTTCCCCGGGCTAATGGCCCTGGTTACCGGCGGCAGCCCCAGGACCGTTGGTGCGTTCTACGACGTCGCTTACGATCGCGTTCTGGCTCCGCCCGCGGCGGATACTGGCAACGGTCTGGTTCATGGAAATTGTATCGTCGGAGTGATTAATGGCACTCAGACGGAATACGAAGAAGGCGTAGAAACCGATCAATCCAAGGTCAATGGCGGAGGCCCTTACTCTCCCTTCGACGGCGGCGTGTTATCGATCGACCCGAAGAAGCTCGAGCGCGATCCCTTCAATGGCTGCAACCCCGTTTACCCCTGGAACTTCGTCCGCACGAACACAATTTACGGCGTAATCCACGCCGCAGGCCGCTTCACCGCCTGGTCCGACAAGCACCCGGTTTATGCCGTTGTTTCCGGACCCACCGGAACCACCAGCCCCAGCAACGTCGACGATTACTACGCGCCTGAAGTCAATTCCAATGTGGTCAACATCCCTGGTTTCAAGACAGCCAACGGTACGGACTGTTCCAATATTTCCGCAAACACCAACGGCGACTGGACCACCGACTTCGATTCCATCAAATGCTACGACCAGTTGAAGGTCAATGCGGTGGTGAACTGGATCAAGGGCAAAAACCACCTCGGCACCGCCAACGCTCCGGTCCCGGCAATATTTGGCATGAACTTCCAGGCTATCAGCGTCGGCCAGAAGCTGATCGAAAACGGCGTCAAAGGCGGTTACACCGACGCCGCGGGTGATCCTACTCCCAGCATGGCGGGCGAGATTGCTTTCGTGGATGCGTCGATCGGGCAAATGGTGACCACGCTCAAGCACCAGCAACTCCTGGATTCCACCGCCATCATCATCACCGCCAAGCACGGCCAGTCGCCCATCGATACGCACCGTTTCTTCCCTATTCCGGGGCATTCGGGAACGAACGGCATGCCGCCCTCGGCGGTTCTCGCAGCGTTGCTCCCGGCGTCTGCGACCAGCGGGCTCGGGCTAGCTGAGGATGACATCTCGCAGCTTTGGCTAACGAATTCGAACGACACTGCTACCGCCGTTAGCATGTTGGAGGACAACGGTACGGCCGTGGGACTCGGCCAGATCTTGTATGGCGCCTCCCTCACAACTATTTTCAACCCGCCGGGTGTTCCGAATGTGCCCGGTCCTTGCTGCTGGTTGCGCGAAGGCGGCGACCCACGCACGCCCGACATCATAGTGTTGCCGAACGTGGGGGTCGTCTACACCGGAAGCACCAAAAAACAATCAGAGCACGGCGGCTTCGCTTGGGATGACACCAACGTGATGCTGCTGGTCTCGAACCCGGACATCCGGCCCCGCACCATCCACAGCTTCGTGGAAACCGCTCAGGTGGCTCCCACGATCCTGCAGTTCCTGGGCCTTGATCCAGATGCCCTCGACGCCGTCCGGGAGGAAGGCACCCCGGTGCTTCCAGGCTTGTTCGAGTCCGACCACGAGTAACCCTTACCGCCTCAGACGCGGCGATGATCGCCAATAAAGACGAGCGCGGCCTCACTGCCGCGCTCTTCTTTTGAGAGTCATGCTGTGTTGACGATTTCAATCGAAATGCAGCCCACGCACAGGAAGGCTAGTCGCTGGTGTGAGTGTGAGTATCTCCCGAGTGACGCTAGTCGGAAACTGACTCACCACCCAGTGCTCAGCTGAGGGCGACGGGCATTCCTTTGCTCCGAGTCGACAAGAATAGAAATTTGCACATCTGCAAACGGATCGTTTGGTCGCTCTTTGTTCGCATGTTCAAATCGCATGACCGGAAGCGGAGATGAAATTTACGCAAAGCGAAGTATAATCTGGCCGCGCATGGCTCTTCTGACTGGTTCACAACTAGGCCCTTACCAAATTGTTTCTCCACTGGGCGTGGGGGGCATGGGCGAGGTGTACCGGGCCCAGGATTCGCGGCTGCGTCGCGAAGTGGCGATCAAGGTGGTTCCGGAGTCCACCGCGCATGATCCGAACCGCATGGCGCGTTTCGCTCGCGAGGCGCAATTTCTCGCCGCATTGAATCATCCCAATATCGGCGGAATTTATGGCTTGGAAGAATCTTCTACCATGCTCGCGCTGGTTATGGAGCTGGTGGAAGGGCCGACGCTGGCGGACCGCATCGCCCAGGGCCCTATGCCTGTCGAAGACGCGCTGCCGATCATGAAGCAAATTACGGAAGCGCTTGAATATGCTCATGAGCGCGGCATCGTGCATCGCGATTTGAAACCGGCGAACATAAAAATCAAGCCGGACGGCACCGTAAAAGTTCTGGATTTCGGTTTAGCTAAAGCCCTCTCCGATGAGTCTCGGCCCACGGACATTTCGAATTCCCCGACACTGACTGCTGCGGCTACCAAAGCAGGATTGATCCTTGGCACGGCCGCATACATGTCGCCGGAACAAGCTCGCGGAAAAGCCGTGGATCGCCGCGCGGATATCTGGTCTTTCGGCGCAGTGGCCTTCGAGATGCTCACCGGCAAGATGGCTTTCAAAGGCGATACGGTTTCGGACACTCTGGCTGCGGTCATTCGCGGTGAACCGGAGTGGAGTTTGCTTCCGGCCAATGTGCCGAACGAAATCCAGCAACTGATCCGACGGTGCTTGAACAAAGATCCGCGGCAGAGATTGCAATCCATCGGCGAAGCGCGGATTGCCATCGAAAACGTGATCGAAGGGCGCACGTCCCCGATGCGGAATTCAGGCATCAGCGCGGCGCCCAGTTCTGTCATCGCTCCGGAGAAAGAAAATCGAGCGCTAAAAATAGTGGCGGGATGCGCGTTGGCGGCATTGCTTATCGCGGCGGGTTTTTTACTGGCGAATCTGTTGCATCCCGGAAGCGCGAGGGAGAATCTGCCAATACGCTTTGCGATTCTGCCTCCGCCAGGCACGTCTCTTAATTCCACTTTACGCGCGGTGGCCATTTCCCGCGACGGGACTCGCATCGCCTTCAGCGCCAGCAGCTCGGACGGCCCGCGCCTTTATCATCGGGACATGAACTCGGCATCTTCTCTTCCCATCAGCGGCTCGGATGGCGCCGTAAATCCGGCGTTCTCACCAGACGGAAGATGGCTGGCTTTTTTTGCCGGCGGCAAATTGAAAAAGATCTTGCTCGATGGTGGCACTCCGGTAGTCATTGCGGACGCAATAACTTCCCCGAAGGGACTGACTTGGGGGACCGATCACAACATTTACTATGCGCCGTCATTTAGTTCAGGAATTCTTCGCGTCAGTGATGGCGGAGGCACACCGCAAGCCGTAACAAAACTGCAAGCGGACAAAGGCGAACTGGCGGATTTTTCTCCGGACCTGCTTCCGGACGGTAAGACGTTGCTGTTCACCGCATTTTCGGGCGGCAACCTGGACGAAGGAACGCTGGTGGCGCAAAAAATCGGTTCCGACGAAAGGAAGGTCATCGTCGCAAAGGGTGCCGATGCACATTTTTTTGCTCCTAACCATTTGTTGTATATGAACACCGGTAATCTGTTGGCGGTGGAATTTGATCCCGCTAAGCTGGAGACCACAGGCTCGCCTACCGTGGTCGTTCAAGATGTGCAGCCCGCGACGGGATCAGCGCAGTACGACGTGTCGGGAAACGGCACGCTCATCTACGTAAATGGCGGGAAACAGGCGGTGGAGAACAGCCTGGTTCTGGCGGAGCACGATGCCAAAGTCCAGCCGCTGCCCGTCAAACCGAATCTCTACGAATCACCGCGGTTTTCTCCAGACGGGAAGCTGCTGGCGCTAACAGTGCGCCTGCCGGACCCGGATATTTGGGTGTACGACATAGAACGCGGAGCGCTGCGGCGAATCACGTTCGCACCTGGCGAAGATGAACTGCCGGTTTGGTCGCCCGATGGAAAGCGCATCGCGTTCGCTTCCAATGGCCGGCAGCAGGCTTTCATGGTGGCTGTGGATGGAAGTGGGCAGGAACAGCCGCTGATGAAGAATGAATCGCATTTCCATTTGCAATCGTGGTCGCCGGACGGAAAGCTTATTGCGTACGAACGTTTAGGAAGTTCGGGCCAGTACGAAATATGGATGCTGCCGCTGGGCGGCGACGGAAAGCCATATCCGTACCTGATTTCGCAATTTCATGTCAACCAACCGGCCTTCTCAGTGGACGGCAACTGGTTGGCGTACACCTCGAACGAGTCTGGGCGAGCTGAGGTTTACGTGCAGCGATTTCCGGGACCGGGCGAAAAAATTCAGGTTTCCACGGATGGCGGAAATCATCCAGTGTGGTCACGTGACGGGAAGCAACTGGTTTACGAAAACGCAGGGACCCTTTGGGCCACCGAAGTTTTTGTGTCGCCCTTCCGCGTCGGTAAATCGCGCGTCCTGTATCAAGGGGACATCTGGAATGACGCCGCAGGTCCAAACTACACCCTTGCGCCAGGTGGCCATCGCATTGTGGTGGTGGAGCGGATCAAAGATCCCGACGGTGGCAACGTGAAAGTAGTGGTGAATTGGAATCAGGAATTGCAGTCACTGGCTGGCTCCAAATAGCTGATTCGAAGGCCGCCTTCAACTGCGCATCGCCGCAAAATTAAAAAGACCAACCGCTCTCTCAGGACGGTTGGTCTTTTTCACGGAATGACCGCGTTAATGATTCCGTGGTGCTCTAGCTAAACCCAGAATCTGCAGCTAAATCGAAACGATCAAATCCAACGGTTAAGAACTATACGGGACGGCGATGCGGCCGGCTTCCCAGTTCTTCCATGGCGGCCGCTGCGCGACGTGCCATGCTCGCGGCGGGACTCCTGCGTTCGGCCATGCGAGCCACACTGACTTCCCAGACCTTTTGCAGCATATAAATGCTGGAGACCAAAACGAAGATCACGGCGAATCCGGCGGCGAACAGTGCGAAGGCAGCCAGTAGTTCCTGTACGAAATACAACTGGGCGGCAACCACAGCTGCCAGGAACCACCACATCCACTTGCGGTTCTTGTCGTCGGTTTTTGTCATTGGCTTGTCTCGATCCCCTTGGGTAGCTTCACTGATTAGATTGCGGTTCGTTCCCTTGCGGTGCAGCTACTGTCCCTGTGGGCTAAGCGTCTCGCACCTGAACCATTAGACACCTTGCGCAAGGCAAAATCGATGGTACAGAAGGTACATTTTTGCGGTCAAACGAGTCTACTAGTACCCAAGCTGCCAATGTTGGTGGGCTATCATGATGAAAACAATAGGCATGCTACCCATACTTAAATGCAAAATGGTTCGGCTCACCTTCGCTGTACTTCACCGGAGATACTGTACGTCGGGGCAGGCGGACAGGCCTTTCGTGAGAAGTTAGAGGTACTGGATTGTAGGACTCCGGCGACCTGAGGTTTTAAAGGACTTAGGGGCGTTTCAAGATACGAAACTGCAGTTCTAAAGGAGTTATACCGATCATGGGTAGGGGCTTGGAGGCCTCAGACCTCATCGTTCATAGGCAGGCGCATAGATGATAATTCTAAAGGGCTTATGGACTTATCGGCGAGACGCTTGCCCAAGATTTGTGCCACGACCCAGTGCTGAATCGACTGAAGCGTCCCAAGCTATTTCAGGGCGTACCCAACGTCGAACGGCAACTTGCCGTCGATGTGCAGCACCTTGACCGCGCTGTTGATGCTGTACACGTCTACGAGCCCCACTGCCCCGGGCGTTGTAGTGACCGTACGGAAGACGTCCTCATCGCTTGCGACTATCTTTATCAGCGGGCGCACTTCATTGATCTTGGCGATAGCCGTCTTGGCGTCGGCGGGAGCGGCCCCAAAGAGCTTTTGCACCGCGACATGCATTTCCGGGGAGGTTGGATCCTTTAATACCAAGGTGAAAGTCCGTCCGTCCGGCCACGATTTCTGGGCGCCTTTGCATAGCTTCGTAAATTCCACCATGGTCAGATCCGGCAGGTTGCTATCGGCTGCCACCACCACCGCCATATTCTTAATCGCCGGGTAGGACACCGACACGACCAGTAGGGCACCCGTGAGCACGACGGCGCACGCCGCGAAGCGATAGATATAAGATTGCGCTTTCATTTTTCCCACGCCAACCCTTCAGGGAACTCCCCTGAGTATCCGTATTCGCGTTTTTGCGGACAAGTAGCTGTTGCGCTGCTTGTGCTTACTTGACGACCCCCTGCCTGATAGGCCCCAAGCGTTACCCAGTATGCACACCTGTACTTTGGGTCAGTATCGGCCCCTCTGCCGCCACGCTAAGTTTGCTGCTGATCCGCAACTTTGTGACCCTTGGGAGAGTATCCATGAACCGGATGTATCGAAGCAGTGTTGCGCTGATTTTCCCTCTGCTTTTCGCAGCCCAGTTGATCCGGGCCCAGGAACATCCGCCACGGGTGGAAGAAGCAAAATCGCGTGCGGCCAGCTCCCCACGCATCGCGCCGGCGCCCTTGCTTTTGTTCGGTGCGATCCCGGTGTCAACGCGCTCCGTTGAAGCGCGCAAGTTCGCGGAGCTTTCACTCGATAAATACGAAAACGTGCTGCTGCATGATGCGGTCATTCAGGCGCAGCATGCCACGGAAAAGGATCCCAACTTCGCGCTTGGATATGCGTTGCTATCTCATGCTTCGCGCACGGCCATCCCCAACATCGCAGCCCTGGAGCGCGCCAAAGCTCTGTTGCCGAAGGCCCCACCTGATGAACAATTACTGGTGCGGTGGATGACCGGTATCCAGGATGGCAATCTCCTACCAGCCATTGCCTGCATGAACGACCTTTTGAAGCGTTATCCGAAGAACAAGCACGTTTTGTATCTTGTTTCGGAGTGGCTGTTCGCGCAGCAAGACTTCGACCGGTCTCAGCACATGATGGAATCCTTGTTGCAGATCGATCCTAACTTCCCGCCAGTGCTGAATAACCTTGGTTACTCGTACATCCAGTCCGGCCATCCTGATCCAGTCAAAGCGGTGAAGTACGAGAAGCGCTATATTGCCGCGGATCCCAGTTCGCCGAATCCCGAAGACTCCATGGGAGAAGTGCTGCGTTATACCGGCGATGACCAAGGATCTCTCGAACATTACAGCGCGGCACTGCAAATCGATCCGACGTTCTTTACTTCGCAGCTTGGTTTGGGAGATACGTTGACGTTGATGGGCAAGTACGATGATGCGCGGTTGGAGTACGACAAGGCTGTGTTGATGTCGGAGAACAATCGCGATTTGTTGCACGCTTCTTATCAAAAAGCATTGGTCTATTTCTGGGAGGGCCGCGCCGAGCAAGGACGAGCCGCACTCTCCAACCTTGCTGCGGACGCGGCGCAAAAAAATGAGCCCAACGGGCAATTCGAGATCGCATTTGGATCCGCGATGCTGGCCGCCGATTTCGCCAGCGAACTCCACCAGCTTCGGGCGCTCGAGGAAAAACTTCAAAATACTGTGGAAGGGATGAGCGGATCGGACCGTAGCGGGGCGTTAGCAAACGTGCTGTGCGAAGAGGCACGAGTTGCCTCTCAACACGGTCTTCCGGAAACAGCGGAGCAGGCAATCAGTAAATTAGAACGGCTTGCCGCGCAGTCAGCTAACCTTTTAGTGGAAAACCCTTATGAGACAGCACGCGGATACTTATTGCTATCGCTAGGTGATCTCGCCAACGCGGTGGACGAGTTAAGCGCTAACCGGCTCTCTCCGCTGGCGGTGCAACAGCTGGAAGTTGCCCAACAAAAATTGGGCAATCATGCCGCCGCAGGTGAGACCGCGAATCAATTGAAATATCAACGGGCGCCGACTGTGGAATGGTATCTGACGAGTCAAAACGGCGGCATTACCCGCTAGAATTTTTCTTCCAACTCATTGCCAAAACCGGGCCGACGGCTTTAAGTTTTAGCCGCGGCCCGGATGTCTTTAGTTTCCAAAATTTGTCTGGGAAAACCGTGCCTTAAGTCGCACTTTCACGCATGACGCTGAACATGCAGGTTAGGTTCTAGAACACGCCCTTGCCATATGTCAATCTCAAGCCGGTGGTAAACAGCAGATCGTTATTTTTTAGCCCGAGGAGCGGGGTACTCACATAGCGGTCACTGAGAGTCACCTGCCAACTCAGCCAATTTTTGATCTTGGTTGCCGCAGTGGCGTCCAGTTGCAGCCGGTACTCCCCAGTGTCAGACAGGTTTGGGAAAAAGCTGAATTGTTCCCCTATGGTTGTGCGGCTTCCCAGCTTGGTAGCGAGCGTTTGGCCGAGCACGACCTCGGCGGTCTTGCGGGTTGTGGACGGATTCGGGGGACTGAAGGGCTGCGAATAATATTCCTGGTTATAAGTGACACCGCCAAACACGTCGAAGGTACGGTCTTTTTCTTTAATCAGGTGATAACCCAAGCCGCCGCCCAGGACACTCCGCAAGTTCAAATCCTGAAAACGGTCGTGTTCGAAATCGGCCAAACCAAAAGCAAAGGAACGGCCCCGTAGATTTACATCCACGCGCGCTCCGCCGCGAATGGCGCTGGCGGTAGTGTTGCTGACGCCCGCAATGGTGCTTCGCGCATAAATTTCGGTGGAGTAGAGAGATATTTTGGTGCGTTTCGATGTGCGCGCGGCTTTTCCCGTGAGCGCAAAACTGGTGGAGTCCGAATTTCCTCTGGTGAAACTGAGGCCGGCGTCCACCAACCCCGCCCACAAGTCGATGATGCGTGGGTGCTCCATGCGCATATAGACGTCTTGCTCGGCATTATTTCGCACCGCCACGACTTCAGCCTTAGGTGCCTCAATGGGGCCACCGGAAGCGGCTATTTCAAACTTTTCATCTTTGGTGGTGACCACGCCGACGATGGTTTGGCCATTTTTAAGCGCGATGTGAAGCGGTTCGGCAGACACGATAGCCACTACCGCGCTCCACGGGAGCTTTACATCGCCGGCAAATTCGGACTTCAACTCCAATTTATCGTCGTCGGTTTTTACGATGGTACCGCTAAGGCGATCTCCATTTTTCAGAGTGACCTGATCGGCGAGTGCGGAGGCCGCGCAGAAAGACAAAACCAGCAGCAGGAACACATTTCGAGGCAAAGTAATTCTCCTTGTGTGGGACGAAGCTCGATGGGCCTGGCTGGGCTGACAAATCGTGCGCGTCGAAGAACGCTGTTCGATTTTACCTGACAAGAAGAAGTAATCCTACGAATTCCAACGGAAGTGAGGTGCGGATGGTACTTTTTTGGGGGTGGCTTCAGATATACTTTGGCGCTTCACGCCGGCTAATTCACATTCAAAGGATGGACTCTTGCTGACTTTATGCTTGCATAGAGCACTACGATTCGCATTGCTGACCGCGATGTTTGCCGTACTATGCTGCGGCACCGACGCGCAGGAAGAACATGCGGGGTCGTCGGGGGCGCGTTCT
>Ga0210396_10004026_pt1 | contig 14476 bp, 12 predicted proteins | sample IncBWH17OmetaG_FD_155466 | JGI IMG/M metagenome (GOLD analysis project Ga0210396, IMG submission 155466) | Forest soil microbial communities from Barre Woods Harvard Forest LTER site, Petersham, Massachusetts, United States - Inc-BW-H-17-O ...
ACGCGCTGGCCGCCCGGCTCCAGGACGAGGGTGCCAAATCTTTCGTCAAGTCGTGGAATGAGCTGATGGCCTGCATCGAGTCCAAGAGCACCGCGATCCGTAAGGCGAGCTGATGCAGATGACAATGCCGGCCCGCCAACATGAGCGTGCACCACAATCCTCGAGGGAAGAATCGATGAGCGTTGCGGCTTTGCACCTGCGCCCCGCCTGGGCGGCACTGGAGAAGCACTACCACAAGATCAAGGACGTCCATCTCAGGCAGCTCTTCGCCGACGATCGCGAGCGCGGCGAGCGGCTGGCGGTCGACGCGGCCGGGATCTATTTCGACTACTCGAAGAACCGGATCACTGACGAAACCCTGAGACTGTTGATCCAGCTTGCGCAGGAGTCCGGCTTGCGGGAGCGCATCGACGCAATGTTCCGGGGCGACAGGATCAATGTCTCGGAGAAGCGCGCGGTGCTTCATATCGCGCTACGCGCGCCACGCGGCACCGCGATCGTGCATGACGGCCGCAATGTGGTGCCCGATGTCCAGGCCGTCTTGGAAAAGATGGCGCATTTCGCCAACCGGCTGCGCAGCGGCGACTGGAGGGGCCATACGGGCAAGCGCATCCGCAACGTCATCAATATCGGCATCGGCGGCTCCGACCTCGGCCCGGTCATGGCCTATGTGGCACTGAAGCACTACAGCGACCGCTCGATTACGTTCCGCTTCGTGTCCAATATCGACGGCACCGATCTCGCCGAAGCGGTCAGCGATCTCGATCCCGCGGAGACCTTGTTCATCGTCTCCTCCAAGACATTCACCACGCTGGAGACGATGACCAACGCGCAGAGCGCGCGCGACTGGCTGTTGTCCGGACTGGACCAGGAGAAATCGGCCGTCGCCCGTCATTTCGTCGCCGTCTCCACCAATGCCGAAGAGGTCGCGAAGTTCGGCATCGACACGGCCAACATGTTCGGCTTCTGGGATTGGGTCGGCGGGCGCTATTCGATGGATTCGGCGATCGGCCTGTCGACGATGATCGCCATCGGCCCGGATCATTTCCGCGCCATGCTGGATGGCTTTCACGAAATGGACGAGCACTTCCGCACCGCGCCGTTCGAGCGCAATTTGCCGGTGCTGATGGGCCTGCTCGCCGTCTGGTACAACAATTTCTTCGGCGTCCAGACGGTGGCGGTCCTCCCCTACGAGCAATATCTGCAGCGCTTTCCCGCGTATCTCCAGCAACTGACGATGGAGAGCAACGGCAAGCACGTGACGCTCGACGGCGCCCGGGTCGATTACGACACCGGCCCGATCTACTGGGGCGAGCCGGGTACAAACGGCCAGCATTCCTTCTATCAGCTGATCCACCAGGGCACCCGCCTGATCCCGTGCGACTTCATCGCCTTTGCGCAGACGCTCAATCCGCTCGGCGCGCATCACGACATGCTGCTGGCCAATGTCTTTGCCCAGACCGAGGCCCTGGCCTTCGGCAAGACGGAGGAGCAGGTGAAGGCGGAAGGCACGCCGGATTGGCTTGTGCCACATCGGCTGTTCGAAGGTAATCGTCCGTCGAACACCCTTCTGCTGGGCACTTTGACGCCGGCCGCGCTGGGTAAGTTGGTCGCGCTTTACGAGCACAGCGTCTTCACCCAGGGCACCATCTGGCAGATCGATTCCTTCGACCAGTGGGGCGTAGAATTGGGCAAGGCGCTTGCCCAGCAGATCATTCCGCAGCTCGAGAGCGCGACTGAACCCAAGCTCCAGCACGACAGCTCGACCAACGCGCTGATCCGGCGCTACCGCAAGCAGAAAGGAGGCAAATGGATGCCGCAGGCTTAATCGCCGCGCGACAACACGACCTTGCTAAGGAGGACTTGCTCATGCAGCTCGGAATGATCAGCCTCGGCCGGATGGGAGCGAATATCGTGCGTCGTCTGCTGACCAGCGGCCACCAGTGCGTCGTCTGTGGGGGCTGGAGCGCGGTTACTGCATGATGATCGGCGGCGAGACAACCGTCGTGAAGCATCTCGACCCGATCTTCGACACCCTCGCGCCGGGCCGCGGCAACATCCCGCGCACGCCGGGACGCGAGAAGGCGAACGGAACCGCCGAGGACGGCTATCTGCACTGTGGACCGAAGGCGCCGGCCATTTCGTCAAGATGGTGCACAACGGCATCGAATACGGCGTGATGGCGGGCTACGCCGAAGGTCTTGCCATCCTCAAGGCTGCCAACATCGGCAAGGAGGGCGGCGCCGTCGACGCCGAAACGACGCCGCTGCGCGATCCCGAACATTATCAAGATGATCTGAACCTGCCGGACATCGCGGAAGTCTGGCGCCGCGGCAGCGTGATCGCCTCCTGGCTGCTCGACCTTTCGGCAGCGGCGCTGATCGAGGATCGGGGGCTGTCGGGCTTCGCGGGCCGGGTATCGGATTCCGGCGAAGGCCGGTGGACCATCAAAGCCGCGATCGACGAAGGCGTGCCGGCGCATGTTCTGTCGTCTGCCCTCTATGAGCGCTTCAGGTCGCGCGGCGAGGCGGATTTCGCCGACAAGCTGCTCTCCGCAATGCGCTACGAGTTCGGCGGTCATCTCGAGAAACCGGCCGGGTCGTAGCCGATCGAGGTGCAGAATCAGGAACGGGAGTCACTGACATGACCAAGCAAGAACTCGATCAACTGGCGATCAACACGATCCGCACGCTGTCCATCGACGCGGTCCAGCAGGCAAAATCGGGCCATCCCGGCACGCCGATGGCGCTGGCGCCGCTGGTCTATACGCTCTGGAACCGGATCATGCGTTTCGATCCGCAGGATCCGACCTGGCCAAATCGCGACCGCTTCGTTCTGTCGAACGGCCATGCCTCGATGCTGCTGTGGTCCGTACTACATCTGACGGGGACCCGAGCGGTGAACGCGGATTACGAACGCCTGGGCGAGCCGTCCGTCACTCTCGACGACATCCGTCACTTCCGCCAGCTGGACAGCAAAGCGCCGGGGCATCCCGAATATCACTGGGTGTCCGGGGTCGAGACGACGACCGGTCCGCTCGGTCAGGGGATCGCGACGAGCGTCGGCATGGCGATCGCGCGGAAGTGGCTGGCCAGCCGCTACAACCGGCCCGGCTTCGATATCTTCGACTATGACATCTATGCAGTCTGCGGCGACGGCTGCCTGATGGAAGGGGTTGGCTCCGAGGCGGCCTCGCTGGCCGGCCATCTCGGCCTCGACGATCTCTGCTGGATCTACGACAACAACCACATCACGATCGAGGGCGACACGCGCATCGCCTTCACCGAGGATGTCGCGACGCGCTTCCTCGGCTATCAATGGAACGTGCTGCGGGTCGGTGACGCCAATGATCTGCAGCGGATTGAGGATGCCCTCGCGGTCTTCCGGAAGACCAAGGGCCGGCCGACCCTCGTCATTCTCGATAGCCACATAGGCTATGGCTCCCCGCACAAGATCGATACCGCCGCAGCCCATGGCGAACCCTTGGGCGAGGACGAGGTCCGGCTTGCCAAGCGCGCCTATGGCTGGCCGGAAGATGCCAAGTTTCTCGTTCCCGACGGGGTGCGCGAGCAGTTCGACGCCGGGATCGGCGCGCGCGGCGCCGCTACGCGCGATCGATGGGAAGCGCTATTTGCCGCCTACCGCCGGGAATTCCCCGAGCTCGCGACCGAGATCGAGCAGATGCAGCGGCGCGAGCTGCCGGCGGGGTGGGACCGCGACCTGCCGAGCTTTTCGCCCGATCCCAAAGGCATCGCCGGGCGCGATGCCTCGGGCGAAGTGCTGAACAGGCTCGCGCAGAACATTCCGTGGTTGCTGGGCGGGTCGGCGGATCTTGGACCGTCGAACAAGACGACGCTGAAATTCGCCGGCGCCGGGGACTTCGAAACCGCAACTCCCGGAGGCCGAAATCTCCATTTCGGGGTCCGCGAGCATGCCATGGCGGCGGTCGTCAACGGTCTGTCGCTCTCGAAACTGCGTCCCTTCGGGGCAACCTTCTTCATCTTCAGCGACTATGCCCGGCCGGCCATCCGGCTCTCCGCCCTGATGGAGCTTCCGACCATTTTCGTCTTCACCCATGATGCGATGGGCGATGGCGAGGATGGGCCGACGCATCAGCCGGTCGAGCAGCTGATCTCGCTGCGCGCCGTTCCCGGCTTGGTCGTGCTGAGGCCCGGCGATGCCAACGAGGTCGTCGAGGCCTATCGCTACGTCTTGCAGCTGCGCCACCAGCCGGCGGTGATCGCACTGTCGCGCCAGCCCTTGCCGACCTTCGATCGCCGCAAATACGCTCCGGCTGCCGGTGTCGCGCGCGGCGCCTATGTCATGGCGGACGCTCCGGGGGGCCCGCCCGAGATCATCTTGATCGCCTCGGGCAGCGAGGTGTCTCTGGTCGTCGAAGCCCATGAAGTGCTGGCGTCCCAAGGGATTCGTTCGCGCGTCGTCTCGATGCCCTCCTGGGACATCTTCGAACACCAGCCGCAATCCTACCGGGAGAGCGTGTTGCCGGCCGAGATCAAGGCGCGCATCGCCGTCGAGCAGGGATCGGCGCTGGGATGGGATCGCTATGTCGGTGCTGCCGGCCGGGTCATCGGCATGGAGACCTTTGGCGCCTCCGCGCCGCTCAAGGAGCTGCAGCGCAAGTTCGGCTTTGAACCCGAGCGGGTCGTCGATCTCGCGCGGGAGATGCTGGGAGGTAAGAAATGACCCGAGAGACCGACGCGGCTGCGGTTGCAGGAGACGGCGCGATGGTGGCGCCGCCCTGCGCCATGGTTATCTTCGGCGCCGCCGGCGACCTTACCAAGCGCCTGGTCGTGCCGGCGCTCTATGACCTGGTCCGCGCCAAACGTCTGCCCGAGCAGTTTCGGCTCGTCGGCATCGATCTGGCGTCGCAGACGGCGGCGGAGTGGAGCCAGGGCCTGAGCGAGATGATGAACCAGTTCGTCGCCCAGAGCGGCGGTGAGTTTCACGCCGATCAGCTCGACCGGACTGCGTGGCGCTGGCTGACCGATCGCATGACCTATCTCCAAGGTGATCTGAACGATCCGGGGACCTATCGGGGGCTCAGCGATCATCTGGCCGGTCTGGACAAGAAAGCAGGCACCGCCGGCAATTATCTCTTCTACCTCGCGGTTGCCGATCGTTTCTTCAGCGTTACGATATCCGGCCTCGGAGCCGCGGGCCTGGTCGGCGAGAAGCAGGGACAATGGCGCCGGGTCGTGATCGAGAAACCGTTCGGCCACGACCTCAATTCCGCCAGGGCGCTCAACGCCGACATCCTGAAGACGCTCAGCGAGCGCCAGATCTATCGGATCGACCATTTCCTCGGCAAGGAGACGGTGCAGAACGTCATGGCGCTGCGCTTTGCCAATGGCATATTCGAGCCGATCTGGAACCGCGCGCATATCGATCACGTCCAGATCACGGCCGCGGAAACCGTCGGCGTCGAGCGGCGCGGCAAATTCTACGAGAGGACCGGCGCGCTCAGGGACATGGTACCCAACCATCTGTTCCAGCTGCTGGCGATGACGGCGATGGAGCCGCCGATTTCGTTTGACGCCGATGCCGTCCGGGCGAAAAAGGCCGAAGTCGTTCAGGCGATCCACCCAATGTCGGAGGCGGAGGCGTTGCGGAACGCCGTGCGCGGCCAGTACGCGACGGGCGCCGTGCTGGGCAAGCCAGCCAAGGCCTATCGGGAAGAGCCCGATGTGGCGCCGGACTCGACGACCGAGACCTTCATGGCCTGCAAGCTGAGTATCGACAACTGGCGCTGGGCCGGTGTGCCGTTCTACTTGCGCACTGGCAAATACATGAAGCGGCGGCTGACGGAAATCGCCATCCGGTTCCACCAGGCGCCCTACACGCTGTTTCGCGGCACGGACGTGGAGCGGCTGCATCCCAACTGGATGATCCTGCGCATCCAGCCCGACGAGGGCATCGCTTTGCATTTCGCCGCCAAACGGCCCGGCCCGACCGTCACGTTGGACAGTGTCAGCATGAACTTCGCCTACAAGGACCATTTCAAGCTGGCGCCCAGCACCGGATACGAAACGCTGATCTACGACTGCATAATCGGCGATGCGACGCTGTTCCAGCGCGCCGACAACATCGAGGCGGGCTGGCACGCGGTGCAGCCGATCCTCGATGCCTGGGCGAACAATCCGCCGCAGGATTTTCCGAACTACGCCGCGGGCGGCAATGGCCCGGCCGCGGCCGACGAGCTGCTGGCGCGCGATGGTCGCGCTTGGCGACCCCTTGATTGATCGCATACGCGGAGGCGCCGATGGGCGCGAAACGCAAGATTTCCTTGGTGCTGGCGGACGTGGACGGCACGACAAGGTCGCCAAGATCGTCGGCGTCAGCGACGATCTTGACCGGGTCCGGCGCTGCCAGACCGACGCGCAGGCCGCGTTCGGTCACCGTGCGACAGCGAACCGGTCGCAGCCCTATTACCTCGACGTCACCCACAAGGATGCGAACAAGGGAGCGGTCGTGGGGTATCTCTCGCACCACATGGGCGTGCCGGCCGAGGAGGTCGCCACCATAGGCGACCAGCCGAACGACGTGACGATGTTCAGGCGATCGGGGCTCAGCATCGCCATGGGCAATGCCTCGGATCAGGTCAAGTCGCAGGCCGATGTGACAACGGATTCATACAACGACGAAGGCTTTGCGAAGGCGATCGAACGCCTCGTTCTGCCGTCTGTCGGTTAGGGCAGTTTCGGGATCAGAGAGGTCGACCGGCCGCGGTTCCGTCATTCCCGCGTAAGCGGGAATCCAGGGGTTTCAGTCACCCGCCCCTGGGTCCCCGCTTTCGCGGGGACGACGATCTACGCCAAACCAAGAGCGAGATTACTCCTAGGAGGGTAGCATGAACCAGTTTGTCGGCCGCATCCAGGTGCTCGCGGATCCACCGGCGCTGGCACGCCGCGCGGCGGAATGGATGACCGCAACGGCGTCGGCGGCAAAAGGGCGCTTTCGGGTAGCGCTCTCCGGCGGATCGACACCCAAGGCGCTTTACAGCCTTCTCGCCTCGGAGGAGTTCCGCGACCGTTTTCCTTGGCGGCAGGTCTCTTGGTTTTGGGGCGACGAGCGCTTCGTGCCCTATGACCATCCCGAGAGCAACTATCGCATGACGCGCGAGGCGATGCTCGCCAAGGCGCCGGTACCGCCGGAGAACATTTATCCCGTCCCCACCGATGGGGAGCCCGAGGAAGCCGCCCGGCGCTACGAGCGGACCTTGCAGGAGGCCTATGGCGCGCCGACCCTCGATCCTTCGAGGCCGCTCTTCGACATCGTGCTGTTGGGTATGGGTCCAGACGGTCACACGGCGTCACTGCTCCCCGGGGACAAGGTGTTGGACGAGCGCAAACGTTGGGTGGCCGCTGTCTCGCACGGCCGGCCCGAGGTCCGCATCACGATGACCTATCCAGTCATCGAGAGCAGCCGGCACGTCGTCTTTCTCGTGGAAGGCGCAGCCAAGGCGGCGATGCTGAGTGCGATCCGCTCCGGCGCCAGCCAGGTTCCCGCCGCGCGCATGCGCCCGGTGGGCGAACTGATCTGGTTCGCCGACCGCGCAGCGGTCGAACCATGAGTACTGCAGTCCCCGCTGGCACGGACCGCGACGCGTTCAAGCGCGTAGCTGCCGACAAACCAATGGAAGACGCGAGCGGACGGCCGAAAATCGTCGATGGCAGGACACCGCCGACCGCTCCCTCCCGGCGGCCGCATATCGTCATCATCGGCGCCGGGTTCGGCGGTCTATCTGCCGCAATCGGGCTCGGTCGGGCCGCCGCCGCTGTCACCGTGATCGACCAACGCAACCATCACCTGTTCCAGCCGCTGCTTTATCAGGTCGCCACAGCGGCCCTATCGCCCGCCGACATCGCGGCGCCGATCCGCAGCATTCTCTCGCGGCAGGCGAATACCGAAGTGATCCTCGGCATCGTCACCGGCATCGATGTCGCAGGCCACGCCGTGCTGATCGGCGAGCGCCGCATTCCCTACGACCAACTGGTGATCGCTACCGGCGCGTGCGAATCCTATTTCGGTCACGATGAGTGGGCAGCCGTGACGTCAGGACTCAAGACCATCGAGGATGCGACGACGATGCGACGCCGCATCCTCATCGCATTCGAGCGCGCCGAGGCCTGCCTCGACGAGATTGAGCGGCGCCGGCAGCTCACTTTTGTGATCGTCGGCGGTGGGCCGACCGGGGTCGAACTGGCCGGCGCGCTCGCCGAGCTTGCGAAGGCGGCCCTCGCCTGCGACTTCCGCCATATCGACCCGACCACCGCGCGCATCGTTCTGGTCGAGGCCGGTCCGCGATTGTTGCCGGGTTTTTCGGCGAGCCTTTCAGACGCGGCGGCCCGGGCTCTGGTGCGCCTCGGAGTCGAAGTCCGGCTCGGCGCCAAGGTGACGGGCTGCGGCACGGACGGTGCCATGCTCGGCGACGAGCAGATCGCCAGCCGCACCGTGATCTGGGCTGCCGGGGTCGCCGCGTCGCCGTCCGCCGGCTGGCTCGGCATCGAGCCCGGGCGCGGCGGCCGGGTGCCGGTCGGGCCGGACTTGACCCTGCCCGGGCATCCCGAGATCTTTGTGATCGGCGATACAGCCCAGGTTATCGGCCCGCACGGGCCGCTGCCTGGCGTGGCGCCGGTCGCTAAGCAACAGGGCGTCTATGTGGCCCACGTCATCGCCGCGAGGCTGGCTAGAAAACCCCTGCCGGGACCGTTCCGCTATCGCGATTTCGGCAATCTCGCCACGATCGGCCGCCGCGAGGCGGTGGCCGATTTTGGCCGGTTGCGCCTGACCGGCCGCCTTGCGTGGCTGGTCTGGAGTGTGGCGCACATCTACTTCCTGATCGGCTTCCGCAACCGCGTGGTGGTGGCGACCGATTGGCTGTGGTCGTACCTGACCTACCAGCGCGGCGCCCGGCTGATCATTGGGCACGACATGTAATCGGCAGCGACGATCGTCAACGGCGATACGGCCCGCTTCGGGCGCTCTCTACACAAGGAAACCCGCCGATGAACCGCAATCCGTTCTCCGACAAAATCGCGTCACGCGCCGGCGCAGTTGCGGCAGTGATCGAGCCATGAGTACCACCGCCCCCTTCGATACAGCCAAGCAACTGAGCACCCTATGACGGTCAAAGTCCAGGTCGGCCCACCGCAGATCGCCATCCACCAGGGACAGACCGTGCTGATCACGGAAGAGGACGGGCAGATCGATTGGCCCAGCGACAAGGGCCTCTATTTCCTTGATACGCGCGTTGTCAGCAGCTGGAGGATTTATGCCAACGGCGAACCCTGGGAGCTGCTGAACGGCGGCGCCATCAGCTACTACGCATCCCGCATTTATCTCACCAACCGATCTTTCCTCACGGAAGACGGCACGGTCCCGCCGCGCACTTTGGGCCTCACCGTAAGCCGGTGTATTAGCGGCGGCTTGCACGAGGACCTCGACGTCGTCAACCACGGCATGAAGCCGGTTGTCTTCCAGCTCGAGATCCCGGTCCGCTGCGATTTTGCCGATGTTTTCGAGGTGAAGGCGAACCGCATCGTGCGGCGCGGCCGGATTACCACGGATTGGTCCCCCGCGCGCCAGCATTTGCGCGTCACCTACCGGAATGGCGACTTCACCCGCGCGGTGACGATCACCGCGACGCGCTCGTCATCCAAGGCGGTCTACGCCAATGGCCGGCTCAGCTTCGAGGTGGCGCTCAAACCGGGTGAGCCATGGCATAGCTGTCTTCTTTACGTACTGACGGACGGTGAGCGGAATCGTATTGCCCCGACCGATTGCGTCGGTCACAGTCACAGATCGCGCCACGCCGAGACCTTAGCGGACTGGCTGAAAAATGTCGTGAAGATCCAGACCGGCAACGAGGAATATTATCGTTTGTTTCGCCAGGCCCTCGAGGACATGGCGGCCCTCCGCCTGCCAATGGCGGGTACGGATCACATGGTTTTCCTGCCGGCCGCCGGGCTTCCCTGGTTTGTCGCGCCGTTCGGCCGCGACAGCCTGATCGTCTCGCTACAGAACACTCTTGTTTATCCGGAATTTGCCCGCGGAACATTGGAGGTTCTCGGCTCATTGCAGGCAAAGGAGCGGGACGATTACCGCGATGCCGAACCCGGCAAGATACTGCACGAAATTCGCTATGGCGAACTTGCCCATTTCAAACTGATCCCGCATACGCCCTATTACGGCACCGCAGATGCTACACCGCTCTATCTGATCGCCCTGCACGCTGCCTGGCGCGCGATCGGCGATCGGACGCTATTGGAGCGGCATCTCGAGACCGCTGAAGGGTGTCTCTCGTGGATTGACGATTATGGCGATCGCGACGGCGACGGGTTTCAGGAGTACCAGACCCGCTCGCCGGTCGGCTACGAGAACATGGGGTGGAAGGATTCGGGTGATTCTGTCGTCTACCCGGACGGCTCATTGGTGAAGGGCCCGAAGGCGCTGTGTGAGCTGCAAGGCTATGTCTACGCCGCCTGGGTGCGCATGGCCGAGATATTCGACGCGCTCGACAGGCCGCAGCGCGCGCAGGCATTGCGCGCCAAAGCACATGCCCTGTTCGAGCGCTTCAACGAAGCCTTCTGGGACGAAGAGCTCGGCTTTTATGCCTACGCGCTCGACGGCGAGAAGAAAAAAGTACTGACCGTCGCCTCCAACGCTGGACATTGCCTGTGGTCCGGGATCGTGCCTGCCGAGCGCGCCAAGACGATTGTCGAGCGCTTGATGGCGGCGGACATGTGGACCGGATGGGGGATCCGCACCCTTTCCGCCAACAATCCGGCGTTCAATCCGTACAATTATCAGACTGGTTCGGTCTGGCCGCACGACAATGCGATCATCGCATTGGGCTTCAAGTTCTATGGTTTCGCCGCAGAGGCGGCGCGGATCGCGCACGACATCAGCGTGGCAGCGGAATATTTCCGACTGAACCAGCTGCCGGAACTCTACACTGCGTTCGAACGCGAAGAGGCCAACTTCCCGGTGCAATACATCGGCGCGAACGTACCGCAGGCATGGGCGGCCGGGTCGGCCTTTGCGTTGACCCAGGCGCTATTGGGCTTTCTGCCCGATGCGCCGCGCGACAAGCTGTATATCGACCCTTCGCTTCCGAAATGGCTGCCAGATCTGGCCGTCCACGACCTGCGCATCGGCCGTCATAAGCTCGACATCCGCTTCTGGCGCGAGGGCGAGGAAACCGCCTTCGAGGTGACCAAAGGTGATCCTAAGCTGGTCGAGCGCTGTGACATCGCGTCCAAAGTCGCGCAGCTGAAAACCGCCTCTGACCCATTTTAGTTCTGATGGCCAATGAGGGATCTTCTCCGCGTCTCGGCGGCCTTATTATGGACGCGTCGCGAGTCGTTGGCAATTCGCTGAGAGCATTGGCGGGCAGGCGCGTTTAGTGCCACCATTGCGAAGGCTATCGTGATCAGAACCAATGTGGTCGAGCTCAAACAACGCCGAACCGGTCAACTGATGTACTCTGAGACGGGCTTAAGTTGAAAGGTCACAGAACTGCACGGGCTTCTGCGTTCTGGCGTGGTCGAGGACGATCCTCTGGCACGTCCCGCCCTGACTATCGGAGCTAACACTAACGCCGCTGCTTCTACTCGCTTGTTATGCGCCACCGATATTCGTCCTGACCGAGGGCCCTAAATCCGCTGATCGACATTTGACTTTCGACAAAGCTCGCAAAGGGTTGCAATGCTCAAATCGTCTATTCCTCATCGGATCCTCTGTCTTGCTCAACAACCCCGTGGCGCGATCTCGCGTGGCCTCGGGCTGCCGTCTTTTCCAAGAGATCGGCCTCTCGCTCCAAATCCTCGGCTGTCGTCAATCGCGCGTGCCAAATGGCCGGATTACCGGCCCGCTCGGCGAAATCCCGATACCAAGCGGCGAGCTCGCGCAGCTTACGCGTAAGTTCCATAGCGCTCTCCTAGTCTCCTAGTGGTGAGGCCGATCCTCAGAAGCAGACGGCGCGGAGATCGACCATGGACTCGGCGCTGATCGATCGAAATGCGTCGGCTGTTCGGGCCCGGCGGCATGCGTGCGGCTAGTGCCTGTCTGCGCCCCTTAAACCGTCCACTCCGTGCGGATCGCGGAGGCCGCTTCGAGCGATAACATGCATTCCTTGGAGGAATGATCATGGATCGCTTGACCGCGATGGAAGTGCTCGTCCGCGTCGTTGAAACCGGCTCGTTCTCCGGCGCCGCGAGACTGCTCCGCATCGGACAGCCCGCTGTCTCCAAGACCATCGCTCAGCTCGAAACGCGCCTCGGCGTCAGCCTGCTGCTCAGGTCGCCGCGTGGACTGACCCCGACCGAGGCCGGCCAGAAATTCTACGAACGCGCCAAGCGCGCGATCGAGGAGGCGGACGAGGCGGAGCTCGCGGCGCGCAAAGCGGGCAACGGTCTTTCGGGCCGGTTGCGCTTCAGTTCGGGCGTCACGTTCGGCAGACTCCACATCATTCCACGGCTGCCTCTATTCCTCGCAGCGCATCCCGAGCTCACGGTCGAAGCGATCCTCGACGACCGCGATGTCGACTTGATCGAGGAAGGGATCGACGTGGGATTTCGCATGGGCGTGCTCGCCGACTCCGCGATGGTGGCGCGCAGGATCGGACGATCGCGTCGAGTCGTGCTCGGCTCCCACGCTTATTTCGAAAAAGCGGGGGAGCCGCCTACGCCGGCTGAGCTGCTGGCTCATCAAGCTGTGACCTGTGAATCATGTCCAGTGAAGGGGCGCTCGACCTGGTCCTTCCGCAGCAGCACTGCCGAGGAAACCGTCACACTGAAAGGCAGTGTGCGGACCACGGCGGCGGAGGGACTGCGCGAGGCGGTCTTTGCCGGCCTCGGGTTGTGCGTCGCCTCCGAATTGATCTTCCAGCCCGATCTCGACAACGGCAGGGTCAAGCAGGTATTGCCAACCTGGACCCTGCCGCCGGTGGATTTATGGGCGGCATTCCCGACGGGCCGCCGCGCCAGCGCGAAAGCGCGCGCATTTGCCGTGTTTATCGAGGATCAGCTGCGCCAGCCCCACTTCTTGGAGCAGCCGGCCCGTCAGGCACGCGTGCCGCTCGGCTAATAACCGGGAGCAGCTCATGACGGTCCAGGTCCAAGTCGGCCCACCGCAGATCGCCATCCACCAAGGCGAGACGATGTTGATCATCGAAGAGGCCGGGCAGATCAATTGGAAAGGGTCGGCTCATTGGCCTCGACCGGGTGCCAGTACAAAGAGGGCGAACCAGCGCGCAATTGACCTTGAGAGACCTTTTCCCGGCGACGAGGGGTGCTCGGTAGTGGGCTTCCGCAGCTCGCTAGGGATATCGGCTCGATACGATTGAACATCGCAGCCACCGCCGCGGAGCACGGCGTCACCGATCAGCCCTCGAACTCCCGCCTCTCGATGGTGACTCGGTCTAGAATGGTTAAAATGCCGATTGGATTTCCTCCCTGAGTTAGATATTCTGATCTCCACCAGGCTCGTCGTTGAACAAAGTTCTAATGCAAACCGCGACGTAGCCGGCCATGGCGAGCAAGTTCGGCAAGCAAGTTCATTGACAAACCCGTGATACGCCAAATGGACCGGTGAGGCGTCATCGGCTCCGATGACTCGACCGTCGGCGAGGGAGGAAGCCAATGCGAACGCGACAATGGATGTGGGCTGGCTTGGCAGCGGCGTCTGCTTTTTGGCCGGCATTTGCCGATGCCGCCGAGGTCGGCAACTACAGTCCGGTCACCGCCGACCGGCTCGCCAACCCAGAGCCGGCCAACTGGATGCTCTACCGCCGCACCTATGACGGCCAGGGCTTCAGCCCGCTCGAGAAGATCAACACGAGCAACGTCAAGAACCTGGAGCCGGCATGGACGTTTTCGACGGGCGTCAACGAAGGCCACGAGGCACCGCCGATCCTCAACAACGGCGTCATGTTCGTGGCGACGCCGCAGAACCAGGTCATCGCCCTTGATGCCAAGACCGGAGACGAGATCTGGCGCTACAAGCGCGAGATGCCCGAGGATCTCTCACAGCTGCACCCGACGAGCCGTGGTGTCGGGCTCTGGCAGGACAAGCTCTACCTCGCCACTACCGATGATCACCTGGTGGCGCTCGACGCCAAGACCGGCAAGGTGGCCTGGGACCAGAAGGTCCAAGATTACAAGAAGGGCCAGTACATGACGCTCATGCCGCTCGTTGTGAACGGCAAAGTCCTCGTCGGCGGCTCTGGCGGCGAATACGGCGTGCGCGGCTACGTCGTCGCGTATGACGCCAATGACGGCAAAGAACTGTGGCGCACTTTCACGATCCCCGGGCCGGGCGAACCCGGCCACGAGACCTGGCAAGGCGATGACTGGAAGAGCGGCGGCGGATCGGCCTGGATGACCGGCAATTATGACCCCGCTTTGAACCTCGTCTACTGGGGAGTGGGTAACGCTGCACCGTGGCCCGGCGACCT
>Ga0210396_10004031_pt1 | contig 14463 bp, 11 predicted proteins | sample IncBWH17OmetaG_FD_155466 | JGI IMG/M metagenome (GOLD analysis project Ga0210396, IMG submission 155466) | Forest soil microbial communities from Barre Woods Harvard Forest LTER site, Petersham, Massachusetts, United States - Inc-BW-H-17-O ...
CGTCGTCAACCTCGCCAACAGGCTCAGCGATTTCGGCCGGCGCGAGGAGGCGCTGGCGGCGGCCGAAGAGGCGGTCCGCCATTACCGCGCCCTCGCCGCGGCGCGGCCCGACGCCTTCACCCCCAATCTGGCCGCCTCGCTCAACAACCTCGCCAACATGCTGAGCAATCTCGGCCGGCGCGAGGAGGCGCTGACGGTGGGGGAGGAAGCGGTCCGCCTCTATCGCGCCCTCGCCGCGGCGCGCCCCGACGCCTTCACCCCCGATCTGGCCGGCTCGCTCAACAACCTCGCCAACAGGCTGAGCGATCTCGGGCGGCGCGAAGAGGCGCTGACGGTGGCGGAGGAAGCGGTCCGCCTCTATCGCGCCCTCGCTGCGGCGCGCCCCGACGCCTTCACCCCCGATCTGGCCCGCTCGCTCAACAACCTCGCCAACATGTTGAGCGATCTCGGCCGGCGCGAGGAGGCGCTGAGCGCAGCCGACGAGGCGGTGCGCCATTACCGCGCGCTCGCCGCGGCGCGCCCCGACGCCTTCGGCGTCGAGCTCGCCCGTTCGCTCTGGGTATTGGGAGATCTGTATGGCGAGACAGGGAAATCCGAACTCGCGATCGGGACGTTGGCCGAGGGCGTGCGTCTCCTCACACCGATACTTGTAGCGGTTCCGGCAGCCGTGACTGGAATGATGCGCGGCCTTGTACAAAGCTACCTGGCGCAATGCGAGGCCACCGGCCGCAAGCCGGATCAAGAACTGCTGAGCCCCGTGCTTGCGGAATTCGAGCGTCTGAACGCAACGGAGGATAAGAAATGAGCGGGAGCGGCGACAATCGGTCGGTTACGGCACGCGACATTACCGGGAGCAGCATCGTCACAGGCAACCAGAACACGGTCACGACGACTATGAGACAGGTCGCGGCGCCGCCCGCCGACAAGGTCGACGTGAAGGCCGAGTTAGCGGCGCTTAAGGAATTGCTGGCTCAGCTAACGAACGTGCCCGACCGCGGCAGGCTCGACCGCGCAATGCAGGATGCGGTCGAGGAGACGGCAAAGCCGCAGCCCGACAAGGCAGAGGTCGGCAATGCGCTCGAGCGCGTGGCGAAATGCGCGAAGGCTGCCGGCGATTTCACCGAGAACGCCGAGAAGATCGTGCCGCGCCTTGTCGCGCTGGGTTCTTGGCTCGGTCCCGCCGGACGCGCGGTACTCAATGCGCTGGGGATCGCGATCTGACTTCGTGAGATGCCGCCCCGCGGCCCGGATCAATCGGCCGGGATCAAGCTACGGTGAGTTCGCCGAGATAAGCGTGGCGGATCAGTTCGGTTTGGCGCAATTCGGCGGCGGGGCCGCTCAGGACGACCTCGCCTGTTTGCAGGACATAGGCGCGGTCGGCGATCGAGAGCGCCATATTGGCGTTCTGCTCGACCATGAAGATCGTGACGCCCTGCCGGTTGATCGTCCGGATGATGTCGAAGACCTGCTCGACATAGGCGGGCGAGAGGCCCATCGACGGTTCGTCCATGCACAGGAGCCGCGGGCGGGCCATCAGCGCGCGGCCGATCGCGACCATCTGCTGTTCGCCCCCCGACAAGGTGCCGGCGAGCTGCTGCAGGCGTTCCTCGACGGGCGGGAACAGCGTGAAGACGCGCGCCAGATCCTCATCGAATTCGGGCCCACGGCGCCGCGTGTAGGCGCCCATTTCGAGGTTTTCGTAGACCGTCATGCGCGGGAAAAGGCGCCTCGCCTCGAGCACCGGCGCGATGCCGCGGCGCACCCGCTCCGCGGTCGAAACGCCCTTCAACGAGTGGCCCTCATAAAGGATCTCGCCGCGAGTCAGCGCGACGCTCCCCATGATCGCTTTCATCGTCGTCGACTTGCCCGAGGCGTTGCCGCCCAACAGGCAAACAATCTCGCCCGCGGCGATCCGATAATCGACCGATTTCAAGACATGAAGATCGCCATAATGCGTATCGACCGCCTTAAATTCAAGCATGGGTCGAAACTCGAGCAGATCAGGCAAAAGCGGCGCTCCTGCCGAGATAGGCGCGGATCACCTCTTCGTCTCGGCGCACCGCCTCCGGTGGCCCTTCGGCAATCTTCTCCCCGTGGTCGAGCACGATGACCTGGTCCGCCAGCATCGCGACAACGTCGAGCTTGTGCTCGATCAGCAGGATTGTGAGACCGTGGTGGTTGAGGCTTTTAATCTGATCGGCCAACTCCAATGTCTCGGCCGGGTTCATCCCGGCCGTCGGCTCGTCGAGCAGCAACAGTTTTGGCTGCGTGGCGAGCGCCCGCGCGATCTCGGTGCGCCGCCGATTGGCGTAGGAGAGGCTGGCGGCGAGGTGGTCGGCACGCGGCAACAGCCGGTTGCCGAACAACGCCAAGATTTCGAGCGCGTGCTTCCGTGCCACCGCCTCCTCGCGGCGGCTCGCCGGCAGCCGCAACAGCGCGCCCACCGGACCGGTGTCGAGCCGCGCGTGCATGCCGATCATGACGTTCTCGATCACGGTCAGGTTCGGGAATAGGCGGATGTTTTGGAAGGTGCGGGCTGCGCCGCGCTCCAATATCTCATGCGGCCGCAATCGGCCGATCGCTTCGCCGGCGAAGCGAATACTGCCGCGACCGGCGGGAACGACGCCGGTGACGACGTTGAATAACGTCGATTTGCCCGAGCCATTGGGCCCGATCACGGCAACGACCGCTTGCGCCGGGACGCTCAGTTCGACTGATCGCAATGCGACCAGCCCGCCGAAGCGCACGGTCAGATCCGAGACTTCGAGCAACGGCCCGCTCGTCGAGCGACAGGACGCCGCTATGGCGGGAAGCCGATCGAAGCCGCCCCTACCGACCTGGGCCGTCTGCTCGTCGAGGCTCAGCGGCGCAACGCGGCGCGTCGCCGGGATCAGCCCCTCACGGCGGTAGAGCATCATCAGCACGAGAATAAAACCGAAGATCAGCTCGATCGACGAAGCAAGCTCGACATGCTGCAGCCACTCGACGTTCACGAGGCGCCCCAGTGCATGCAGCCATTGCGACAGATCTTCGAGAAACCAGGATTGCAGGATCTGCAACACGAGCGCGCCGACCACGACCCCCCAGACACTGCCGATCCCGCCAAAGACGATCATGACCAAGACCATGACCGAGACCGGAAACATGAACATTTCGGGGGTCGCGGTCTGCAGTTTGGCGACATAAAATGTGCCGGTGGCGCCGGCAAAAGCGGCGCCGATCGCAAAGGCGAGGAGCTTGAAGCGAACCCGGTCGACACCCATCGCGGCGGCGGCGATCTCGTCCTCGCGGATCGCCATCCAGGCGCGGCCGATGCGCGAATCCTTCAGCCTCTGGCTTGTCAGGATCAAAAACGCGACGAGTGCGAGCCCGACATAATAGTAGGGGGTCGCGTTGACGCCGAAATCGTAGCCGAAGAGGTGCGGTGCAGCAACGCCGTTGAGGCCCATAGCGCCATTGGTGATCGACGGTGTGTTGCGCGCAACAATTGGCACGATCTCGCCAAAGCCGAGGGTCACGATCGCCAGATAATCGCCTTTGAGCCGCAGCGTAGGCGCGCCGAACAACACCCCGAAAAACGCAGCGATCGCTGCCGCAATCGGCAGCATCAGCCAGAACGAGACCTGGAAATGGACGACGTCACCACCCGCCGTATGAAAACGGCTGACGAGGTCGAGCCACTGGAAGGGCTCCCAAACATTGCTCCATTGCGGCTGCAGCTGCCATGAGCTCGCAACTCCGTAGGCATAGGCGCCGATCGCAAAGAACGCGGCGTAGCCAAGATCCAAGAGCCCGGCAAAGCCGACGACGATATTGAGGCCAAGCGCCAAGGCGGCAAAGGCGAGCGCGTTCGCCGCCGAATCAATGTCAGCATCGTTCCCGTTGACTAGCGGGAACAGCAATGCCGCCGCCGTGACCAGGAAGATGCCGAGGCGGGCGCGCCAGCGCGTGGAAACTCGAGCGAGGACGCCGCCGCTGGCGCCGATCGGCAGCAGTGTTCGAATGCCGATCGCGTTTCTCACGATTTTGTCGGAGTGACGCGACCGAACAGTCCCGTCGGCACAAAGACGAGAACGAGAACCAGGATCGAGAAGATGATTACATCGGTCCAGCGCACGGCGATCAATTGCCCGCCCAAAGTCTCGATCAAACCGATCAAGATGCCGCCGACCATCGCTCCTGGAATGCTCCCGATGCCGCCCAGCACGGCTGCGGTGAACGCCCGCAGGCCCGCCGTGTAGCCGATGATAAAGCTCGTGTAATTGTAATAGAGGCCAAAGATCAGCGCTGCCGCCCCGGCCAGCGCGGAACCCAGAAAGAACGCCGTGACAATGACCCGGTCGACATCGACCCCCATCATCCGAGCCGCCTCGGCATCTTGCGCCGTCGCGCGCATCGCCTTGCCGAGGCGGGTGCGGTTGACAAAGAAATGGAGCGCCAGCATCAGCGCCACGGCCACGCCCCAGATCAGCAGCTCCTTCAGTTCGAGGGTCACCTCGCCGATTTGCCAGCGCACCACCGGCAGCGGGTTGGGGTAGTTCTCCGACCCGGCACCGACAGTCAGCAGGATGATGTTGAACAGGATGTACGAGACGCCGATCGTCGTGATCATCGCTGCAGTCCCGCGGACCCCGCGCAGCGGCCGCAACGAGAGGCGCTCGATCGCAACGCCGAGGAGGCCGGCGCCGAGCATCGTGACGGCGAAGGCGAAGACCAATGCCCCGGCCAATGCCGGGCCCGCGAGGACCCGGCTCTGACCCGTGATGCCGAGAAACTCGAGGGCCCACATGCCGAAAAACGAGCTGACCATGAACACATTGAAGTGCGCGAAGTTGATCAGCTCGAGGATGCCGTAGACGAGGGTAAATCCCAGCGCCAGCAGGGCATACATCGCGCCGAGGCTCAGCCCGTTGACCACCTGCTGCAGGAGCACGCCATAGTCGGACATCACGGCGCGCCGGGCGGCTCAGAGTATCGCTTGGTTATTCGTCATTCCCGCGAATGCGGGAATCCAGGACTCCAGGGCGTCAACGGTTGCCCTGGACCCCCGCTTTCGCGGGGGCGACGAAGAACGAGTTAATATTACCGGCACAATATTGCCTTAAATTCACGAGCCCTGCGGCGCGACTCCGAGGTATTTGTACTGGTGAAGGACGTCCTCGGGCGGATACTTGTCGTCCTTGACGATGCGGAAGACGCTGATCTCGCGGTTCCGCAAGTCGCCGTTTTCGTCAAAGGTGATCTCGCCCTGCAGGGTCTTGACGTGGGCGGTCTGCATCGCGTCGCGCACTGCCTCGCGCGTCATCTCCTTGCCCGAAGCGGCGACGCGCTTGACGGCGTCGAGAATGATGAGCGCCGCATCATAGGCGGTGATCGAGTAATTCTCGGGCTGCTGTCCGTATTTCTTGACGAAGCGTTCGATGACGGGCGCCGCCTCCGGGTTTTCGAGGATATCCGGCGCCGCAATCGTCGCGTACCACCCTCCGGCCGCAGGGAAACCGGCGCCGCGCAATATCTCTGCACCATAGAGGCCGTCGCCGCCACCCTTGATCATCTTGGGAAGAATGTCGGAGGCCTGCTTGACGATTTTCACCCCGGCCTGAGCGACGCCGCCGTAATATAGGGCGTCGGGATTGAGCGATTTGATTTTTGTGAGAGTGGTCGCGTAATCGGCCTCTCTGGGGTTGAGCTGGTCGCGGCCGAGCACCTTGATGCCGCGCTTTTCTGCTTGCGCTTGAAAGGTGTCGGCGATCCCGACACCGTAGGCGCCGCTGTCGTCGAGCACATAGACCGATTTCACCTTGAGGACATCGGCATAATAATTGGCCATGTTCGGCCCTTGGAAGGCGTCGGTGGTCACCGTTCGGAAATAGATCGCCTTTCCTTTGGGCCGGTATTGTCCGGCGAATTTCGGGTCGGTGATGTCGGGGTTGGTCGAGCTCGGGGTGATCGTCGCCAGATCGCCTTGGCTCAAAATCGGCGACATCGCTTTGCCTGAGCCGCTCATCTGCGGCCCGATCGCCGCGACGACCGTCTTGTCGGACACCATCTTGCGAGCGTTGGTCGCCGCCTGTGCGGGGTCATACTGCCCCGCAGTGGCGGTGCCGTCATCCAACAGCAGGACCTCGATCTTGTAACCGGCGACGCCACCCTGCGCGTTCGCTTCGTCGATCGCCAGCAAGGCGCCGTCCTTGATCAATTCGGCGTCATGCGCGTCGGCCCCGGTAAAGGGCAGGTTTATGCCCACCTTGACAGTTTTATCGGCGGCATGGGCAAGATCCAAACCCGCAAAGGCGCCGATGAGGGCGGTGGTCGATACAGAGATGAGCAAAGAGCGACGCGACAACATGGGACTGACCTCCCGGGTGGGCTGCTTCACTCACGCAAATGTCATGCCGCTTCGGGTTCTAGGGCAAGCTTTATCAAACGCGTCAGCTCGATCCCTGGCGGTCCGCCTTGAGGAGACCTGAGACGAGACTGCGCAGCGACGGGACTTCACCGGGGCGGAAGTCGACGGGCCGGCACAGCGCCATCGCGATGATGCCGAGCCGCGCCATCTTCTGCGCGGCATAGGCGCTTTCGGCGGCGCTGGCGCTGAGGCGCTCCATGACTGCGCCGCCGAGCTGCTGAACGAGAATCCCGCCGACCAGATCGACGGCGCCGACCATGCCGGCGCCGCTCGCGAGCCGCCGCAGCAGGTGCACGGTGCCGGCCAGCCCCGGGCGCTGGCCGTAGATCTCGGCGATTTCGCGAATGAGGCGCAGGGCTCGGGCGGCAAACAGTAGGGTATCGAGCAGGGCGGTCGGGCTGACCGCATTGATCGCGAAAGCCTGCGTCGCGGCGCGGCGGATCGCGGCTTCGGCGAGCCGGTCGGCCGGGGCGAGCACAAAGCGGGAAAATAGTTCGAGCGCATCGCGGCCGCTGTGATGCGGTTCGCGAACGGCGCGATAGCGGGCGACCGCCTCGCTCAATAGCGGGTCAGCCGCCAGGATCGCCGCGGCAGCATCGATCTCCGCCTTCAACTCGTCCGCCAAGGCGAACGGGATCAGGCTTCTGAGGCGCTCGGCGGAGCGCAGACGCCACAGCCCGCGAAGTTCCGCGACGAGCCAGTAGGCTGCGCCGCCGACGCCCGCCGCCACCGCCGCCGTCGCGGCAATGCCGAGCCCGGTGCCATGCGCAAAGGCGCCGTCGATGAATTGGACGAGATCGATGCCGACGAGGCCGAAGACAAGGATGCCAAAGCCTGTCGCTGCTACCCGAACAGGCGAGCGCGACCGCCGGGTTCGTCGGGAGGGAAGGTTCGTCTCGGGCGCCAGTTGCAGGTTCAGCTCCAGCCGCCCGGTTTCCTCGGTTTCGAGAATGCGCGGCCGCAGCCGCTCGCGCGGCGGCCCGGTTTCGACGGTCATCTGAGCCCCTCTCCGCCCCTTGGGGGGAGAGGGAGGGGCCCGCGCCGAAGGCGTGGGAGGGTGAGGTGGGCAGCGGCGGAGCGTGCCCGTCGGCCCCCCTCACCCTGCCCTCTCCCCCCGGCCAGCAGGGGGAGAGGGAAGAAGCGGCGTGATGCGAACAGGAGCGTCATGCGAGGGCGTCCTCCAGCAGGAAGTCGAGCGCCTTGTCGAGATTGATATGGGGAATGCCGTCGCCCTCCGCCCCGGTGATCCGCGGCGGCTGGAAGACCGGAAATTCGGTGAACCGCTCGCCCCAAAACCCCGTGGGCGGCGCCGTCACCGGCACGATACCTGGGAAAAAGCGAATGCGCCGCTGGCCGCCTTCGGGTAATCCAACGACGACATCGACCTTGCGCGCGTCGATCACGTCAGTGCCGTCCTCGGTGCAGCGGATCGAAGTGAGCGCGGTCGCCGCGACGCGGGCACGGGCGGCCCTGGCGCGCAGGGTAGGAGCTTCGACCAAATTGGCCATCAGCGCTTCGAGATGGTCGCGCTGCAATGCCGGCACATGGTCGGCCTTGGTCGCGGCAAACAGGACCCGGTCGATGCGCGCGCCGAACAGCCGGCGCAACAGGCTTCGCCTGCCGAAGCGGAACGCGGCGAGGATCGTGTCGAGCGCCAGGCGGTGATCGGCAAAAGCCTCTTCGCCGGCGTTCAGCGCCCGCAGCACGTCGACGAGCACGATTTGCCGGTCAACGTTACGCGCGAGGTGTGTGAAGAAGGGCTGCACGATCGTGCGCTTGTAGGCCTCGAACCGCGCCTCCATCAGCGCGGCGAGACTGCGGGGCGGCGCCCGTGCTCCAATCGCCAGCGGCGTCGGGCAAAACTGCAGCACCGAAAGGTCGGCGATCTGCCCGGAGTTCAGAAACCGTCCTGGCTGCAGCAGGCTCAACTGCTCCCGTTCGCGGCACGCGGTGAGAAACTCACGGTATAGCTTGTGCGCCTGCAACGCCGTTTGCAGGTCGCCGACTTGGTCTGCCGGATGGCGGGCCAGATAATCGAGCCAATCGCGGGCGAGCGGGGCGCGCACCCCGCGGCGCGCCAAGGCAAGCGTCGCGCGCGACCAATCGCCATAGCTCTGCTGGAGCATGGGCAGGTCGAGCAGCCACTCGCCGGGATAATCGAGAATTTCGACGGTAAGCTCGGCGGTTCCACCGAGCAGCTTGGCCCTCCGAAGCAGACCCGCCGAGGAGAAACGGAGCAACAGCCGCACCCGTCGCAAATCGGTCGTGCTCGCGGGCCAGTGCGGCGGGTCGGCAGCGAGCGCCGCAACCGTTTCCTTGAGCGGAAACGGAGGCACGTCGTCAGCTTCGGGCGCGAGCAGCCGCGCTCCCTTAATCCGCCGCTCCGCCGCAGCCCGCAGGAAGGGCAAACGCCCCGGCCTGCTGACGGCACTCAAGAGATTGTGAACCAGGCTGGTAATGAACGCGGTCTTACCGGACCGGCTAAGCCCGGTCACGGCGAGACGGAGCGTGCTGTCATGGACCAGCGCCCTCAGGGTCGACAGCTTATCGAGTGCGCGCAGGTCCCGGCCGATGATGAAGATAGCGTCTCCGGTTTCTCAGCCTCGCCTAGCCGGGCGGCTTCATCGCGACGTCGAGCATGACATTGGGCAGGATCTCTCGGATCACGCTGCGCAGTGTCGACTCGTCGGCGGCAGTCGCCGCCGCCAGCAGCCGCCGCGAACCGCGGCGCAGGACGCGGGCGGTGGCGCGGCCGTCGCGACCGGCCCGAATCGTCGCAAACGCGTCGGCCGGCTCGATGCGCTTCAGGATGCGTTTCAGCGCCGCCAAGCCTTCGGCGGTCTCGACATCGTGCAACGGTGATTCGGGCGTGTCCGGTTCCGGCTCGTCCTCGACTGCGGCGTCGACCGCTTCGACGGGGCGATATCGCGCAAAGGACTGGTAAATGGCGCGTCCGGCCTCGGCGTCGATGCGCGACTGCAATTCCCAGCTTTCGCCGCGCGACGACAATTCGCCGATCAGCGCGAACATGTCGTCGCAATCCTCTTCATGCGAGCAGGTCAGGAATGCGAGACGACCATCGTGCTCGACGATGCGGTCGTCATCCTCGGCAAAACCGAGCTCCGACAAGGCGTTGTCGAGGGCGCGACGCGACGCGACGAGAAGCGTCGTGACGTGTAGGCGTCGACCGCTCTCCGCCGGATCCTTCTCCGCCATATCTATTCCTCCCGCAAGAAGCCGGTCAGCGGCCTATCTTTCTAGGCGGTGTTTCGCCGTTGTGCGATCAAAATAAGCCCGCACCGGCCGGCGTTGCTCGACGGCGATGTTGATCTGGCGATCCGCCTCGGTGGCTTGCTGCAGTAATCGGGCCGGCCACGCCGGGCGACATCGATTACCTCGGGTTCGAGCGGTAGCGGGGCTGATCTCAGTCAACATTTCGCGTAACGACAGGTCACCAAGCCGGTCACGATCGGACCGGTGACTTGATTGAGCGCGGTGAAGAATTTGTAGATCTGAGCAGCCGGGGCGTCGGCAACGAAGATGACGTCCTTGTCGTAGATCGGGAACTCTTGCGCGAGCGAATAGGTTTTGCCATCCCGGAGATCGAAGCGGTAGACCACCGGCGAAACGCCTCCCCGGGAGCCGGCGGCGATCGGCTGATCGAGTGCCTGGAGCACGGAGTTCGGCTCGTAGCGGAACAGAAACACGCCTTCCGGCTTGGCGAGGTCATCGCGCAATCCCTGCGATTTCGCGAGCGCCTCACCGAGTGTGATGTTGCGCGCTTCGAAGGCGATTTTGGCGTTCCGACCGGTTGCACCGAAGACGCTGAAGGTTTGCGGCACCCGCAAGAGAGTGACCACGTCGCCGGGTCGCGCATAGAGATCTTCGGTCGGGTCCGAGACCAGTTGTTCCAGCGGGATCGTCGCGGTCACCCCGCCACGGGACAATTGGACAAAAGTTTCGTGGACCGGAGCCTTCGCGCCGCCCGCCGCGGCGATGATTTGCAGCAGCCTGTCGCCGCCAGGCGAGAGGGGCACTCTCGCACCCGCGGTCGGCGTGGCCTGGATGGGGCTCGGAGACGCTCCCACATCAGTCGCTACCGCGGCCGGGGCCTCGACCGGGTTCGATAGATTGCCGATGAGGTTCTCGATGGAAGTTTCACCGGACCCGACGGCGTTCTCCTGCCCGGACTCGTTTAGGAGCACCGTCACGGCATTGGCCGCGCTTTTTTTGACGATTACCAGGATCTGCGGCCCGAGCGCCTTCCCGGCAAGTCGCGCCTCGATTGCCTGCTGCACCTCCGTTGGCAATCGGCCGGCGGCCGGTACGCGGCCGGCATAGGGCACGCTGATCGCACCATCACTTCCGACCTCCTGGTCCGGGATCGTAGCAGACCGCCGCCCACCGGCCGCGCCGATCGACTCGGTCGAAAACGACTCGCCGGCGCTGGGCCGCTGCTCCTCCTGCGGGCGGCGCGTTTCGGCTGGCCGGCGCCGGATCCCGAATTCGCCCTGCTGTCCAATGGGCGGCGGCCGCGACTCCGGCGCCAGCGGTTCGATCCCCGACCTCCCGCCGGTCGGAGCCGGAGCCGGCGGCGCCTCGCCGAATAGCCCGCCCGCGGCGCTTTCCCAAATCAGCACCGAGACGGTATCGCCGATCGCGATCCTGACTTCGGGGGGCTGCGCATCCTTTTGGAAGCGAGCCGCAAATCTCTCCTTCGGCTGGGCGATCAGCGCGTTGACCACTCGGTCGTCGACCTGGACGACGTCGAAGAGAATCTCGCCTCCGGCCTGCCCTTGTTCGAGGACGTCGCTGGTCGACGGCCCGGCCCTCGGGATCCAGGAGCATCCGCCAACTGACAGGGCAGCCACAAAGAACAGAGAGACCAAAAGCTTCATTGCTTACGGCGTCGTCAACCAAAGCGGCAAAGCCTATCATGACAGACAGCGAATTTAAATCCGTCGCTACGCGCCAGGGCGTTCCGACGGCATTTCATGTTAATGTCGAAACCCCGCCCTCTAGGCGACGTGAACCCGCGGCGAAAGGATCGCGAATGCAGCTTCAGTTGCAAACCTGGCAGGAGGTCGAATCTTATCTTCAGACCAGCCGGGGAATCATCCTGCCGATCGGCTCGACCGAGCAGCACGGGCCGAGCGGCCTGATCGGCACCGATGCGATCTGCGCCGAGGTGATCGCGCGAGGTGTCGGCGAGGCCGCCGGGGCCCTGGTCGCACCGACCATCTCGGTCGGCATGGCACAACACCATCTCGGGTTTGCCGGCTCGATGACATTACGGCCGAGCACGCTGATCACTGTCCTCAAGGAAATGGTGGATTCCTTGGCGATACACGGGTTCGAGCGCTTCTATTTTCTGAACGGCCATGGCGGGAACATTGCCACCCTGACCGCCGCCTTTTCGGAGATCTACGCGACGCGCAGTCTGGGCACTGCCGGCAACACACCACCGATCAAATGCCGGCTGAAGAATTGGTGGCAAAACCAGGAAGTGCACGATCTGGCAAAGGAGCTGTATGGCGATTCCGAGGGCAGCCACGCAACCCCGAGCGAGGTTGCAATTACCCAATTCGCTTATCCGGGCGCGATCAAATCAGCCGTTCTCGACCCGCAGGTAGCACCGCGCGGCGACTTCGCGGACGCCGCAGACTACCGCCGCAAATTCCCCGACGGCCGCATCGGTTCCAACCCTGCGCTGGCTACGCCCGACGCAGGACGGCGCCTTTACGAGGCTGCAGTAGGCGCCATCGTCAAGGACTACCAGGGTTGGGTAGCGGCCTAGTCAGGCCACCTGGAGTTCGGCGACGAGAACCGTGCCCTTGGTCTCCGGGCTGAGCAACAGCGAGACGACGACGCTGGCGGCGGCGACGACGGTCCCGACCAGCATCGGAGTAGCGTAGCCCACGTTGAAGTTCACCGCGAAATACGCCAGGATCGGCGCAACCAACCCACCGAATATCGCGCCCTGGTGATAGCAGAAGGCGCTCGCCGTGGCGCGCACCTCGGTGGGGAAGCGCTCCGCGAGGTAGCTCGGGAGCTGGCTGTAAAGAGCGCCGCCAAAGGCGCCCTGCAGACCAAAACCGACGGTGATCCAGAATTCGCTGCCGGTGAACAGATAAAGCGGCGCGATTGGGATCGCGATCGCAGCGGGAATGATCATCGCCCAGCGGCGCCCGATGATATCAGCCGTCCAACCCCAAAAGCACATACCCAGGAAGCTCAAGATGTTGGCGAGCATGAACGGCACCGCCGTCCCCATCGCGGTCAGCTTCAGGTCTTGCTGCAGGTGCGTCGCGAACAGCGACCAGATCGAATAATAGAGGACAAAATTGCTCGCCATCCACCAGCAGGCCAACAGCGTGTTTGCGAGCATCCCGCGTTGGAAAATCTTGATCAGTGGAGCACGAACCTCGCGCTTTTGGGCACGCTGCTGCTGCCGGTTTTTAACCCAGACCTCTGGCTCCTTGACGAAATAGCGGACGTATATGATCGAAAGGGCGGGCAGGACGCCGATCCACAGCATGCCACGCCAGCCGATAGTGTCGAAGAAGAGGCCGTAAATCACGCTCGACAGCAGAAAACCGATGCTCCACGAGCCTTGCAGCACACCGCTCATGAACCCGCGCGAGCGTTGCGGCCAGGTCTCCATTGCGAGCGCCGCGCCGGCCGGCCATTCCGCGCCCATGCCGATGCCAAGCAATGTGCGGAAGATCAGCAGAAACACAAATGTCGGTGAAAATCCGGCGATGAAATTGCACACCGAGTACCAGAAGATCGAGATCATCAGCGGCGTCTTGCGCCCAATCCGGTCGGCCAGCCACCCTGAGGCGACCGCTCCGACGAGCCGCATCCACAAAGTCAGCGTAAAGACGATGGCGACTTCAGTGGTTGGTACGTGGAATTCATCGGCGATCGGCTTGATGATCAATAGGAACACGGTGAAATCGAAGGCGTCGAGCGTCCAGCCCAGCCATGCCGCCCACCAGGCGTACCACTGGTCCTTGGTCGGCTCCTTCCACCACGGAATGTTCTTCACAGTCTCGACCGCTGCCATTCTCCCACCTTCCTGTTTTTAGCGGCTCCCGCCGCAGGAGACGCGTCTTCGATACGGGTAGCGTTTTAGGCGATGACGAGGTCGGGCACCATTTGGACGTCTTTGGTCTCGGGTCCGAGCGCCAACGCGAGGATGAAGTTGAACAGCCCGAGCATCGCGCCCACCAGCATCGGGATCGCGAAGCCGACGTTCCACGACGGGTCGGTCGCGAAGTAGGTGAGGATCGGCGGCACCAGCCCGCCGGCCACCGCACCGACGTGATAGCTGAACGCGGACGCCGTCGCGCGCACTTCGGTTGGGTACCGCTCGTTCAAAAAGGCCGGGATCTGACCGTACATCCCACCACCGGCAAACAGGCCGATCGCGATAAAGCCGCCGACGATCACCAATGTGTCTTCGGACAGCAGGTAGATCGGCACGATGATCAGCGAGATGGCGGCTGGGATGATCATCGCCAAGCGCCGCCCGATGCGGTCGGACACCAAACCCCAGCTCGAGCTGGCCAGGAATACAAGCACGTTGGCTAGCATGATCGGGGTCGCGATCAGAGCGGTACTCAAATGCAGGTCCGTTTGCAGATGGGTCGCGAACAGCGCATTGATCGAGTAGTACGTGACAAAGCCGGCACACTGGAACCAGCACGCATTCAGCACGTTGCCGATGATGCCGCGCCGGAAGATCGCGGCGAGCGGCGCCTTGACCTCACGCTTCGACGCCTTCTGCAACCGCTGGTTCTCGACCCAAACTTCGGGCTCCTTGACGAAGAAGCGGATATAGACGATCGCCAGCGCCGGGGCGATGCCGATCCAGAGCATGCCGCGCCAGCCGAAGCGATCGAACAGCAACCAATAGCACGCGCTCGACAGCAGGAAGCCGAGACCCCAAGAGCCCTGCAACACGCCGCTCATCAAGCCGCGCGAGCGCTGCGGCCATTGCTCCATCGCCAGTGCGGCGCCGCACGGCCACTCGGCACCCATCCCGATGC
>Ga0210396_10004032_pt1 | contig 14463 bp, 14 predicted proteins | sample IncBWH17OmetaG_FD_155466 | JGI IMG/M metagenome (GOLD analysis project Ga0210396, IMG submission 155466) | Forest soil microbial communities from Barre Woods Harvard Forest LTER site, Petersham, Massachusetts, United States - Inc-BW-H-17-O ...
CCGCGCGAATCGTTCTTGGCGCGTGACAGTGCCATGTCGGCGTTCTTGAGAAGCTTTTCGGTCTCGTCACCATCGCCCGGCGCCATCGCGATACCGATACTGGCGCCGATCACGATCGAATGTTCGTCAAACAAATAGGGATCGCTGATCGCCTCTAAGAGCCTTCGCGCCAGCATTACCGCATCGTCCGGGTGCGACAGCCCGCTCTGGACGATCGCAAATTCGTCGGAGTTGAGACGGGCCAGCGTATCTTGTTCGCGCAGCGTGGAGCGCAGGCGCTTGGCGACGGCGCGCAACAGCTTGTCGCCGATGCCATGGCCAAGCGTATCGTTGACCGCCTTGAAGTTGTCGATGCCAAGGATCAACACAGCTGTCTTGTCCGAACTGCGCCGCGTGTGCAGCAGAATCTCGTCGATGTTCTGGCGCAGCAGATTACGGTTCGGCAGGCCCGTCAAAACGTCGTGCTGGGCCATAAAGGCAAGCCGCGCTTCGGCCCGTTTGCGCTCGGTGATGTCCATCAACGCCAGCAGCACCGCGGGCCGGTCGCCGTAAATGAGATGACGTGAATAGATGGCCAGATCGATCAGCGTGCCATCGGCCCGCACATGCTTCCAGGTGCGCGCCGCCTGCTCGTCGCTGCTGCGCTCGCCTGCCCAAGGTGGTTCGGATTCGAAGGCCTGGATACTGCGGATGGTGCGCTTCTCGAATTCGGCGCGGCTATAGCCGTAATGTTCGACCGCGGCGGCGTTGACGCCCAGGATACGCTCGTCGTCCAGCGCGCAGACAATCATGGGGATCGGATTGCTGTCGAACAACAACCGGAACGAAGCCTCTCGCTGCTTCAGCTCGGTGATGTCGACGCGCAGGCCGACAATGCCGCCATCTTCGGTCAGCCGCTCCTCGATCAGAATGCAGCGGCCGTCAGCCAGGATTTGCTCGTGGCGCTCGCTGGGCCGAAAGAGCCTGGAGAGCCGCTCGGCGATCCATTCCTCTTCGCGGCCGATCGCTTCGGGATAATCGCCGCGCTCGACGCCGATACGGATGGTGTCCTGCAGCCGCGCGCCAGGTTCGAACAGGTCTGAACTGGCGCTGTAGATTTCGGAATATCTCTTGTTCCAGAGGATGTAACGTCCGTCGGCGTCGAGAAACACGATGCCCTGCGGCAGGATGTCGATCGCCTCGCGCAACCGTTCATGAGATCTTCGCGCTTCCGCGATCGCCGCCTCGGCCTCCGCACGCATGCGCAGGACCTCGCCGCTCTCGGCTGAAACCCGCCGATTGCGACCCGAGAGTTTCGAACTGCTCTTCGCCGATTGCCTGACGCGCGCCACGCTTGCACGCTTGCACGCTTGCTTGTTGTCGTTGTTTTCTTCGCCGGACTTCTCGGCATAGGCGCCCCACTTGCATTCTGCGGGTACGGTTCTCCGATAAGTGTCTGAAAAAATGGTATCTCTTGCCGCCGAGGCCTTCGGTCGCCAACTCTACCGGCCCGGGATTTCCGTATTCCCGTTGCCTCTTTACGAGGCGAATGTGCCAAGAAATAGCGGAAAGATAGCCGGCTTGGACCGTCTGGCCTGGAGTGCATGCAAAATCGTCTACGCACCGTTCACACGCACCTGGCTCGTACGTGAGGTGCGCGAAATTTCGTCAATGATTTACAGGGTTATCAAACCGTAAAGAATGAGGCTCGCCGGCGCCCGGAATTCCGCAATTCGTGCCACAGCCGCCCCGACAAAGAGCATCTGTGTTAGTTCGAAATCTCGATCCGGGTATTTCGTGGCCCTTGCCACTGGATGCGAACAGCGCCGCCGCATACGACGGATGCAGCCGGACGCAACCATGCATTGTAAAGGCCGCCACGCCGCATGCCACGCTTTCAAGGATGCCGGACATCAAGCGATCACGATGGGCGCACCTTATTCCGATTGCACAATTCCGTGCTACGCTGGCGTGATATAGAGTGCCCCCATGAATCTCCGCCTGATTCTCACCTTCCTCCTGGCATCCGCAACCATCGTCGGCGCCACCGCGGCGCTCGCGCAGGACAAGGGCAGCGTCAATCCAAAGCCGTTGCCGCCGCTCGCCAATCCCAACGATCCCAAATTAGGTGCCAAGGAATTGTTCGGCCGAAAAATCCTTCCCGCGGCGATGCCGACGCGCGTGATCGGATTCTACTCCAAGGGTTGCATTTCCGGCGCCGAAGCGCTGCCGATCAATGGCGAGACCTGGCAGGTCATGCGGTTGTCACGCAATCGCAACTGGGCGCATCCCGACATGGTCGCGCTGCTGAAGCGGTTGTCGGCCAAGGTGCATAAGGATGCCGGCTGGCCCGGGATATTGGTCGGCGACATGTCGCAGCCGCGCGGTGGCCCGATGTTTACCGGGCACGCCAGCCATCAAGTGGGGCTCGACGCTGATATCTGGCTGACGCCGATGCCGAACCGGAAATTGCCGCGCGACGAGCGCGAGGAGATGTCCGCAGTCATGATGGTGCGGCCCGACCGGCTCGACATCGATCCGAACGTCTGGACGCCAAATCATCTCACGCTGATCCGAGACGCCGCGCAGGAGCCGAGCGTGCAGCGCATTTTTGTCAACGCGGCGATCAAGAAAGCGTTGTGCCGGGAAGCCAAGGGCGATCGCAGCTGGCTCTCCAAGATACGGCCGATGTATGGTCACGATTATCACTTCCATATCCGCATCAAATGCCCCGCCGGCGCTGCCGAATGCGAGAGCCAGCCGCCTCCTTCGGAAGAAGAGGGCTGCAATGCCTCGGATCTCGCCTACTGGTTCCAGGATTCGGTTCTTCATCCAAAACCGGAGGCCGAGCCGCAAAAACCACGACCGCCGATCACGCTGGCGCAAATGCCGGCCGCTTGCCGCCAGGTTCTGGCCGCACCGGATGCCAAGCCATAACAAGCCATGGGCGATTTCATTCCGCCTGAAAATACGCTAACGTCTGACCTCGCCGCGCCGTAAGCGCTGGCGAAGCTACGGATCACGGCTACTGATTCCATTCCATCCCGATCTCTCGCTGCAGACCGTCGTCATGCACGGGGTGAACATTGTGAAGGATCGATTCATGCGCATCAGTGCACGTAACCAGATCAAAGGCACCGTCGTCGAAGTGAAGAAGGGCGCGACCACGTCGCATGTCTTTGTTGACATCGGCAACGGTCAGACCATTACCTCCTCGATCACCAACGAGGCGGTCGATGAATTGGGCATCAAGGCCAAGGGCCACGTCACCATTGTCGTGAAGGCTTCCGACGTTATGATTGGAGTAGACTAACATGCGCGCACCGCTCTTCATCGCCTTTGTATTGCTCGGAGCGGTGCCCGCCTGGGCGGCTGACGAACCGAGCGGTTGCGACAAGTTCAAATGGAATATCGATCATGAGCGCGCGGTGCTCACCGCGCCGGATCGCATCAAGCTAGCCTCGGGCGCAGAACTTGCGGCAGTGCCATCCACCGGCATGACGCTGAGCCTGACCACGCCGGCCGAAGCCAAGCTGCCCACACCGCCGGAACGCGCCCCGAAGGAAGGCACCTTCGCCGGCTTCATCGGCTTCAAAAGCGCGAAGGCCGGAATTTACACTGTCAGCATGCCAACGGGGGCCTGGATCGATCTCGTGCAGGACGGACACTCCTTGAAGCCGAAGGCATTCAGCGGCGCGACTGATTGCGACGGCATCCGCAAGACCGTGAAGTTCGACATTTCGGCAAGTCCGTTCGTGCTGCAACTCAGCGGAACGAAAGAGAATTCGATATCGGTCGCGATCCTGCCGTCCGAATTGCCCTGACTGGATCCTGCGCTCCCCGACGTCTGCGGACTTTACCCGGACCATCGGCCTGCTATTGTTTTGCACGCGATATCCCGGACGACCGTAAGTCGCCGGGATCAGTGGAATGGCGTTTCCGCCTGTCGCACTTTCATCAATGCCTGACTTGCGCGCACGGATGGCGCGCGGGCGGGAGCGGAGCGCTTTCATGCATCATCTTTTAACGCATCGTCTTTTAACCCGTCGTTTTGTCGGACTTTTCATCGCCCTCACGATCCTGTCCGGATCGGCCTCGCCGCCTGCCGTCGCGCAGGACAAGAGCCTGACGGTGTTTGCCGCAGCTTCGATGAAGAACGCGCTCGACGACGTCAATGCTAATTATGCCGCCAAAACGGGCGTCAAGGTCGTCGCGAGCTATGCCGCCAGTTCGGTACTCGCCAAGCAGATCGAACAGGGGGCACCCGCGGATGTTTTCGTGTCCGCCGATACCGACTGGATGGATTACGCGACGGCCAAGAAAACCATCAATGAAGCAACGCGGATCAACCTGCTCGGAAACAGCATCGTGCTGATTGCCCCGAAGGATTCCAGTGTCAATAACGTCACCATCGGCCCGGGCTTCGATCTCGCGAAACTGGCCGGCGCCGGCAAGATCGCGACCGGCGACGTGAACTCTGTTCCGGTCGGCAAATATGCCAAGGCCGCGCTGGAAAAACTCGGCGCCTGGGACGCCGCGGCGCCGAAATTCGCGATGGCCGAGAGCGTGCGCGCGGCGCTGACATTGGTGGCGCGCCAGGAAGCGGTGATCGGGATTGTCTATTCGACCGACGCCAAGGTCGAGCCCGGCGTCAAGATCGTCGGCACATTCCCCGCAGACTCGCATCCGCCGATCATCTATCCGGTGGCGGCGACGACGACCGCAAGGGCAGAAGCTGCCGGCTATCTCGCCTTCCTGCGCACTTCAGCGGCCAAGGCCATCTTCGAGAAATACGGGTTCTCGTTTCTCGTCAGCCCAACCACCTAGATCGCGTGTTCGACATCTCGCCAACGGAATGGACGGCGATCGAGCTTTCGCTGCGGGTCGCCACGGTCGCGACGCTGGTGGCGACGCCGCTCGGGATCGCGGTGGCATGGCTGCTGGCGCGGCGCGAGTTCTGGGGCAAGTCGATCGCTGACGCCGTTATTCATCTGCCGCTGGTGCTGCCGCCGGTCGTGACCGGTTATCTGCTGCTGCTGACGTTCGGCCGGCGCGGCCTGGTCGGCGCGTGGCTCGCCGAGCATCTCGGTCTCGTGTTCGCATTTCGCTGGACCGGCGCTGCGCTGGCCTGCGGCATCATGTCGTTTCCGTTGCTGGTGCGGCCAATCCGGCTGTCGATCGAAGCCGTGGATCAACGGTTGGAACAGGCGGCAGGAACGCTGGGGGCAACGCCCTGGCGGGTGTTCCTGACCGTTACGCTGCCCCTCGCATTGCCGGGCGTGCTCGGCGGAATGGTGCTCGGCTTTGCCAAGGCGATCGGCGAATTCGGCGCGACCATTACCTTTGTTTCGAATATCCCGGGCGAGACCCAGACCATTTCGTCGGCGATCTATTCGCTGATCCAGACGCCCGACGGCGACACCGCAGCGTTGCGGCTGGTGGTGGTTTCGATTCTGATCGCCATGGCTGCGCTGATCGCTTCCGAGTGGTTCGCCCGCCGCGCCACCCAACGCCTGCATGGCAATTGATCATGCTGCGGGTCGATGTCTCAAAACAACTCGGCGAATTTTCGGTCGAGGCTTCCTTTACCAGTGAGGGCCGCGTGACCGGACTGTTCGGCGCCTCGGGCGCCGGCAAGTCCTCGCTGATCAATATCATTGCGGGATTGCTGCGACCGGATCGCGGCGTCATCACCATCGACGGCGAGACGCTGGACGACACCGCTGAACATATCCATGTCCCGGTGCATCGCCGCCGGATCGGCTATGTGTTCCAGGATGCGCGGCTGTTTCCGCATCTCGATGTGCGCCAGAATCTCGACTACGGACGGCGCATGAACCGCTTGGCCGAGGACCCCGCCGCCCGCAAGCGCGTCATCGACCTGCTCGATATCGGCAATCTGCTCGATCGTCGCCCCGGCCGCCTGTCCGGCGGCGAGCGCCACCGCGTAGCGTTGGGACGGGCGTTGCTGTCGCAGCCGAGGCTGCTGCTGCTTGATGAGCCGCTGAGTTCGCTGGATGAGGAGCGCAAGGAGGAAATCCTGCCCTATCTGATGCGCCTGCGCGACGAAGCCGGCATCCCCATGGTCTATGTCAGCCACGATGCCGCCGAAATGCGCCAGCTCGCGACGGAGATCGTGATGCTCCGGCGCGGCCACGTGAGTGCGTTCGGCGGAGCCGAGGTATTGCCGACGGCTGCATCGGACTAGACCCTTATCGGTTCTGATTGAATCAGAACCGAGCTCTGATCTTTTTTTTGACGCGTTTTCTGCACGCGAATCGCTATCTACTTCGCTCGCAAACGCTCTAGATCGCCACCCTTGACAGCTTGCCTCAGCCCGCTACCTTACCAGCCATGGGGATTGCGATCTCCCCACGAGGCGACATGCTGAAGAATCGCGTCCCGCGTAACGCAAGGGCGCAATGTGTCGGCCATCAACTCAATCTCTGGGGATAAACTAGCACGCTTGGTCGGGACACCACGATGTCCCGCACTGATCGACATTCGTCCGAACGACGAGGTCAGTTCCACTCCTCGGCTTATCCCCGGATCGGTCCGAAAAACACATTCTAATGTTTCGGAATGGGCCGGCGAATTCACCGGTCAATCCGCTGTCGTGATCTGCAATGACGGGGCAGCCCTCAGCCAGGGAACCGCGGCATGGTTGCGTCATGCCGGTGTCACGGCCGATGTGCTCGAGCACGGCTTTGAGGGCTGGGCGAAGGCCGCGCTCCCGCTGGTGAGCGCGGGCAAAATGCCGCCGCTGGATCGTCACGGGCGCTCGGTCTGGGTCACCCGCGCCCGGCCCAAAGTCGACCGTATCGCTTGCCCTTGGCTGATTCGCCGCTTCATCGATCCGCGCGCTGCTTTCCTGTTCGTTGCAGCCTCCGAGGTTCCAGGCGTCGCCGAGCGATATGGTGCCGTGCCGTTCGATCTTGACGGCGTGTTCTGGGGCCATCGCGGCGAAAAGTGCACGTTCGATGTCATGGTCGAGGAATTCGGCCTGACAACCGAGCCGCTGTTGCGTTTAGCCACGATGGTCCGAGGCGCCGATACCGGGCATCTGGAGCTTGCGCCCCAGGCTGCCGGCCTGCTGGCCGCATCGCTTGGATTGTCGCGAATGTACACGGACGATCTCGCGCAGCTCGAAGCCGGGCTTTCGCTCTACGACGCCTTCTATCGTTGGTGTCGTGACGCGGTCGATGAAACCCACACGACGCACGCCAAACGAGCCGGCACCTGATCCCGTAAGTGCTGCCTCCGCCAGGAAGTAGAACATCTGCGGTCTTTCGTGAGATATTTTTAATCTGCGACTTGAAAATCCCTTGGAGCGCTAATGCAAGTTCTGGTCACCATGCAATTTGGCTTCGCCTGGGTTGCGAGGTCAGAAGGGGCTTGCCGAACACTGACGGCATCAGATCATCGAGAAACAGCAGCAACTGAGTCCGAAAACCTGGACCATTTCCCCCTGCGTGGTTCTTAGGCAGGAGCAGCCTTCATCCGGGTTGTCTGCGTTCGTGCAACATCAGTCGCGACCTCGCTATTGTATCAAAACCTTCCCGATACTGCGAAAAGCGCCTTCAGGGGAAAAATGTGACGGCAAATGGGACCGTAAAGTTGGCGCTGCTGTGGCCGCGGGACATCCCGAAGTGGAACGCGGCAACGCCACATGAGTATCGACTTGCTCGCGTTTTCGAGGAAATGGCCGCGCTCGGCATTGAAGCGGAGCCTGCGATCTATGCCGATGATGTGGCGGATCAAGTGCGCGAGCAGCTTCTCCGCTGCGACGGCGTCCTTGTCTGGGTTGATCCTCTTTTTGCGGGACAGAACCGGATAATCCTCGATGCGCTGTTGCGGGACGTGGCGTCGAAAGGTGTATGGGTAAGTGCCCATCCCGATGTGATCCTCAAGATGGGCGTGAAGGAAGTCCTTTACCGCACCAAGCATCTAGGCTGGGGCACGGACACCCATCTGTATCGCGCCGCCAAAGCATTCCATGAGGAATTTCCGCAGCGGCTGCAGCTGGCGGGTCCGCGGGTCATCAAACAGAACCGAGGGAACGGTGGCGAGGGCGTGTGGAAGGTCGAGCTCGCATCCGAATCCGCGCGAGACGCCGCAACCGTTCAGGTGTTGCACGCGCCCCGCGGCAGCGTGCCACAGGATATGCCGCTCGGCGATTTCATGAGCCAGTGCGAAACGTATTTCGCAAACGATGGCTGCATCATCGATCAGCCGTTCCAGAGCCGGCTGCCTGACGGCATGATCCGTTGCTACATGGGCGCGGACAGGGTCGTCGGCTTCGGCCACCAGCTCATCAAGGCGCTGATCCCGCCGCCTCCCGAAGGCCCGGATTCGGAAGCTGCCCAGCCGGGCCCGCGCATTATGCATGCGGCCTCGGCGCCAGAGTTTCAGGTGCTGAGGACGAAGATGGAGTCGGAATGGACGCCCCAGATGATGCAACTGTTGGACATCGACGCCGGATCGCTGCCGATCATCTGGGATGCCGATTTTCTCTATGGACCACGTGACGCATCAGGCCGAAACACTTACGTGCTGTGCGAAATCAATGTCAGTTCCGTGTTTCCCTTTCCGGAGCAGGCGCCGGCAGAGATTGCGCGCCTCGCAATGGCTCGGTTGCAATCGAAGAAAAGGGGCACACCGGAGGCCCCGAATAAGAGATGAAATAGAATCTAGGCCGTATGATCCATATTTAAGGCTGAGTCGATACGACCGTTCCTGAGGTGCATAGTGCGGGTACCGAGCTGCTTCGCTTCATCGCGATTATGCGTCACATAAACCAACGTAAATCCAAGTTGGCACTGCAAACGTAGAATCTCTTTTCGGATCTGTATCTTCAGCGCTTCGTCGAGACTGGAAAGAGGTTCGTCCATGAGAACTATGCGAGGTGCTAACGCGAGAGCCCGAGCAAGGGCCACACGCTGTTGCTGCCCGCCTGATAGTTCGCCCGGCCTGACATTCAAATAGTCGCCAAGTCCCACGAGATCGACCACGTCTCTCACGCGCTTTTGGCGCTCTTCATCGGGAATTTTCCTTGCCCTCAGGCCGAATTCGATATTCTCGCTAACAGTCATATGAGGCCACAGTGCAAGATCCTGAAACACCATGCCGATCCCCCGTTGCTCTGGTTCGCGGAGAATTCTTCCGCCGGCCGCGACGAGTTCATCGTTGATGAGGATATCGCCAGATTCCGGCGTGACCAGACCGGTAATCAAATGCAGCACCGTCGACTTGCCGCACCCCGATGGGCCGAACAGTACAACCCGTTCTCCCGCTTTTATTTCTAGCGATAGTGCATCGATGACCCGCCGACCCGTGTAGACCTTCGATACCGCTCGAAACTCGATCATGCTCATGATTGTCGCGCGCTATGTCGCAGCCAGAAGCTCACTACGCCGAGTGGAAGAAGTGTGACCACAATCAAAATAACGCATAGCGCAGCAATCAAGCTGGGGGCGCCATTGGCCATTAGCGTCAAAATACGAACCGGCAGAGTATCAGAGCCTGGTGGATAGACGGTCATGCTGATCCCAATATCGCGCAGGCAAAACACGTAGCTGATGAGCCATGCGGCGATCAGACCGCGTTTTGCTAAAGGCAACAGTATGTAGTTCAGGCTCATGAACCAACTTGCGCCGCCAAGCTGCGCGGCATGTTCGAGGGAACGCGGAATACTGTCCAGGCTCGCAGACGTAATCCGCATGGGGAGCACTGTATATTGAGCCAGATAGCCCAGGATCAGGATCGCCGGGCTGCCATAGATCGCGTTGGTCATTGGAGTATTCCACAAACTGACCAGACCGATACCGATGACGATTCCTGGCAATGTAAAAAGAAAGAGCGCCAGTGCGTCGACACTTCGCCATAGAGGCAGCGCTCGACTATGAATCAGGTACCCGCAACAGAAGCCGAGCAGAGTCAGCGCAGTTGCTCCGATCACCGCAAAGGCCAGGCTGCGTACAATGCTACCGCTCGCTCGCGAGAATGCTTCGATATAGGCGCTGGGTGACGCCGATTGTATGAGGAGCACTGCCAGTGGCAGGACCACTGTGAGCAGAGCCCAACCCAGGACGGTACCGAAAACAGCGAAACGCCAATGTCCCAGGGCTATTTGCCTGCGTGTCGCGCCCGGCATAACCGCCCTGAGCTCCAAGATTGGATTGTGCAGCAAGCGATATTCAAGGGCCAGGATTGCCAGTGTGACGAGCAGCATCGGGATTGCTGCCGCCGTCGCCGCGCCGAAGTCATAAAAGGCAGCGAATTGGGTGAGGATCTCAAGCGGGTACACCGGGTAGCGGAGATAGGTCGGTACCCCGACTTCCCCGAACGCCAGAAGGAAGACCAAGACAGCCGCGAACAGAATCGCTGGAGTAATCAATGGCAGCGTGATCCGCCGCAGGACGTGCGGCCAGCGACTCACCAATCGACCAGCATCCTCCCACCGCGGGTTCACGACGCCAACGTACGTGGTGGTGAGGAGCATGACCAATGGCATGAACGCGGTAAATAGCACCACCGTGCAACCAGGCAGTCCAAAAAACGCTGCCGATAGGAGATCAGACGTCGCGGAAGGGAAAGCCTGACTGATCCATCCGCCCTTGCCGACAATGGCGCCCCAGGCCACTGCTATCAGATAAGGAGGAATCAGGAGTGGCACGGTGAACAATACGGCGAAGGCGCCTCGCCAGGGCAAATCGGACTTGCCAACCAACACGCCCAAAGGCACGCCCACGACGGTTGCAAGAGCTGAGGTCAAAAAGGACAGCAGCACACTGCGCCCCAACAATAGCGCATACTGCTGGCTGGAGGCTAAGAGCGCTTGATATGCCTTCAGACTGAAACTGCCAGAAATATGGAAGCTGCTGGCCACCATCGCGAGGACCGGCAACAAGCCGATAACAGCGAGCAGCGCCGCAGCAGTGGCCAACGTCAGACGTTTTTCCAAGTTTTCAGAACCCAGCCCAACTCTTTAGAAATGGCAAAATCGTCTGCAGTTTTGAGGCGATTTCCATGTAATTCACTTTCATCACCTTAATCGATGCGATCGGCTGCAAATAAGATGGCCCCGCAACATCAGGGTGCAATGGAATTTGAGCCGCGTCGGAAAAAGCCAGTTTTCTCTCAGTCTCTTTCGAGAGCAAGTAATCAATGAGAGTCTTGCCGGCTGCGGGGTGAGGAGAACCGGCGATTAGCACAACTGCGTTCGGCACCACGAAGCAGCCGATTTCGTTGACGCCTTGATCGGGATAAATCATCTCCACCGGCTGGTGCTGCTTCATCCGATTTACGACATCGTCGCTATCCACGAGACTGAAGGCGAATTCGCCGCGCGCAACCAGGTCAGCGCTGTCACCGTTGCTGGGGGACACTTTGACGGCGTTGTCTCGTAGTCCCTGCATAAACGCGTGCCCGCGCTCGTCGCCCGAGAGAACAAATAGCGCGGCAATCTGCGTGGTTGTGGTGCCGAAGAGCGGATTCGCAATCACCGTTTTGCCGCGCCACCTTGGGTCCGTGTAAGATAACATTGAGGTCGGCTTCGGGGACGTATCCCGATGCACGATGAGAACGCGCGCTCTTGCCGCAAAACCGGTCCAGTACCCATTCGGATCGCGAAACGTCTCTGGGATCCCTAGGCCGTTCGGTGAAATATAGGGTGCGGCGATTCCCTGCTGCCTCAAGACCTCGGCGCGGATCGGTTCGTTGGCCCAATAGACGTCGGCTTGCGGATTGCGCTTTTCGGCGATGAGCCGGTTCATCGCTCCGGCGCTTTTGGTTTCCTCCGTGTCGTAAACCGCCCGCACGTGGATGCCCGTCTCTTTCTCGAAATCCCTAAGGATGGGCTCTGAAAAGACCTGATCATGGCTGACATAAACGACCACTGTCGGCGCGCCGCCGGGGGAGTAGTAGCGCCATAAGGCAATGGCCAGCGCAACGAAAACCACGGGGACAATCCAGAAGGCTTTCTTCATGCGCAACGCTCCCAGACTGGCCCCGTCGTGCTAGGGCGGCTCGGCGGGCGTGACCACGGGTCAAGGGGTTAGCGACTGCTCCGCAGAACCTTACTCCTACTTGCCGTCAAATGAGAAGTCATCAAACGCGGTAACGCTATCCGATTTGGTCCAAACGCCGACAGCGCCGGGTCCTGAGATGTGACTATCCTGCTGTGCGATATATTGTTTGCCATCCAGAAGAACCTTGATGTCCCGTCCCGAAAATTCTGCGCGCAACGTGTGCCATTGGTTCCGCGCAACGGGCGCATCAACGTAGCGGATGGTGATTCGACGTCCTTTCTCGGTATAATAAAGCGAAACGTTGTTTTCCAACGCGTTGGCTCGCGCCACATAGTAGTTGTTGCCATCCTTCCAGCGCCATACGAGCCCCCCGGCTTGATCTTCGCGCCCTTCAAGCGGTTTAAACTTGACCTCCGCATAGCCGTCGGTGATCGAACCGCCTTTCCACACGCACCAGGGAAAGGTGCCGCTGCCGGATTGCTTGAGAACGTTTGGCTGGCTTGGTGCTGTTGGGTCGGCTTCGATCGTCCATTTCGGTGAGCCGCGACCAGTCACGCCGCACGTCAAGGCCGCTGGCAGTGAGCCTGTTGAAGCCTTGTCGAATGTGTCGGTCTCAGCGGACGCTGTCGTCGCTATTGCGATTGTCGCGGCCGGGATAAGCAGAATCTTCATAGGTCCCTCCGGGTGCTGCTGCCAACAGCTTGCTCGCCTAAGTCGAACATCGGGCGGGTCACCCTAAGTGACAGCGGTGTATGATCTGCTCCGATGCGGAGCGTCGAGAAACATCGTCCGAGACTTCAACGCCTTCTTCGATACAGCGGTTCCGCCTTCACTTGGGCCGCTTCTGGTTCCGATCGAGCCCCTGCCACGGGTTTCTTCGGCCTTGCGTCGGCAGTTTCTGACCTGATCGGACGGCGCGGGGTTTTTGGGAACTTAGTTCCCGATTGACAAACTGCCGCAGCTTTGGCTGTAGTCGACGCATGGGGAAGCGATCTCCCCACGAGGCGACATGCTAAAGAATCGCGTCCGGTTTCCCACCAAGGACGCGTCATGTTTGCCATTTACTCGATAGCCCCCGAGAAACTTTCACACTTGATCGGCACGCCTGCGTGCCCCGTTCTCGTTGACATCCGGACCGACGAAGACTTCGAAGCTGATCCCCACTTCATTCCAGGCGCGGTGCGGCGGAGTCATGCCGATGTCGCGGAATGGGCGCCGAGCCTTTCCAGGCTTCGTCACGCTGGCGCATCCGCAAATGTCCTCGACGGAGGCATCCCAGCGCCTTCGAAGGACGCGTCGCGCTCGTGCGCGTGCCCGACGACGCGGCTGAAGAGATTGCCGGCGCGGATGCCGACATCGCCAAAGATCATTGGCAGACGCTCGAAGTGGTCGCGGACGGCGATGGCTTCACGATCTCTTTGGATGATCGATGGGTGCTGACCGCATTCGATCGCCACGCCGTTCTCAGAACGGAAAGATCGCGCTATGGACCGAGAAAATCGCCGTAACACAATTTAATCAGGTCGAGATGTCGCCCGCGGAAGCGGTCACGAACTGACGCAGCGAAAAACGGGCTGGGGCAAAAACCAAAAAGGAGTGAGCAATGAGAATGCTCGGACTACTGATTATCAGCGTAACGCTTTCTGGCGCGGCACACGCTGAGGAAATCGCCTGGTCGAAGGTTGACCAGGCGATGGGAAGAACTGCCGCTGTGTCTCAAGATGTCCACCGCTACGGATTTCCGAGGACGGACCTGAGCGTGACCCTCGACGGCGTCACCATCAAGCCGGCCCTCGCACTCGGAGGCTGGGTCGCGTTCAAACCCATGGGCAACGAGGCCATGGTCATGGGCGATCTCGTGTTGCTCGAAAGCGAAGTCAATCCCGTCATGCTGAAGATGATCGAGGGAGGGCTCGACATCACCGCCGTCCACAATCATCTGCTGCGCGCCAGCCCGGCCACCTTCTACATGCATGTCGGTGGCCATGGCGACCCGGTGGCTGCGGTGATCCATGACGCGTTGGCCGTGAGCAAGACACCGCTTTCGATGCCGACCGCCGCCGCTCTCCCTCCCGCCATTGATCTCAACACCGCCGAACTTGATCAGATTATGGGCGCCAAGGGACAGGCCAACGGCGGCGTATATCAATTCAATGTGCCGCGCCGAGACCCTGTAAGCATGGACGGCATGGCCATGACGCCGCCCGCGCCACTGGGCGCCGCCATCGGCGTCAATTTTCAGCCTACCGGCGGTGGCAACGCCGCTATCACCGGCGACTTCGTCCTAACTAACGATGAGGTAAATCCCGTGATCAGGGCATTACGCGGAAACGGCATCGACGTCACGGCGGTCCACAGTCACATGCTGGACGAGCAACCTCGGCTATTCTTCTTGCATTTCTGGGCGGTCGACGATGCGATCAAGCTGGCCAAGGGTTTACAGGCCGCGCTCGAC
>Ga0210396_10004034_pt1 | contig 14455 bp, 18 predicted proteins | sample IncBWH17OmetaG_FD_155466 | JGI IMG/M metagenome (GOLD analysis project Ga0210396, IMG submission 155466) | Forest soil microbial communities from Barre Woods Harvard Forest LTER site, Petersham, Massachusetts, United States - Inc-BW-H-17-O ...
TACGGGGCCCAGCGGTCCCTATTTCGTATGGCTTTGGGCGTTCCCCGACGACCTCTCCGCGGCGACGAAGTTTCTCCAAGTGCTCGTTCAGCAGCGGCCGGGCGTCGCGGCGATCCTCGACACGGCCACGCCCCAACAGCTCGCGGCGGCGATGTACAGCTCGCAATATTTCACGGGGAACAGCACCGACCCCGCCACGAACATCAACGCCTATGCGACGTTGATCGCGAACCACGCGAACACGATTTCGCCGGTGATTTCGACCCTCGGGGGCTCGAGCGGGGCGAGCTCGGGGCCAGCTCGGGGGCCGGCGGGAGCGTCCGCCACGAACAAAAACGCGATCGCGGGAGGCGTGATCCTCGCCGCGCTTCTCCTCGTCGCGGCGTTCCGGAAGCAGCGCCCGCCCGAGCCCGAAGAGGTCGAAGCATGAGCGTGCAAGTACCGTGGGTCTCTGCTCCTTCGCCGACGACGCAAGGCGCGCCTGCGCAGGCTCCCGCGCCGACGTCGAATGGATCGGCGAACCTCGGGACGCTGCTGGTCGTCGGGATCGTCGCGACGGGGATCTTCCAGTGGATCCATGGTCGCTACAAGGCGCAGCAAGAGGACGAGCGCGCACGCGAAGCAGAAAACCGGCTCGATGAGATGCACTTCGACCTCGAAGGCGCGCGCGAGGACGAACAGCTCCGTCTCGCGCAGGCCTTCGCCGCCCGCCCGGCCGGCACGGGGTTAGGCTGGGGCCGATGAGCAAAGCCCCCGCTTCGACCGCCCTCAGTACGACGACGATCCGCACGAGCGCGATCAGCGCGCCGCCACGATTCGTCGAATGGCTCGCCGAACAGATCCCGCGCTCGCGCCTCTTCGCGCTCAAACAGACGTCGACCGTGGGTCCCCCCCAGGACGTGGACTCGTGGGCGACGTTCAAGAACGCCGACGCGCTCGCCGAGCTGATCTGGCAACGCGCGATCGAGGATGCGCAGACCGTCGCGGGTCTCGGCGCCACGGTCTACACCGTCTTTGCGACCTCGAAGGAGGGCGGCGAGGGGGCGCGGTGGGGCCTCCGCCTCCCGCCCCCGAAGAGCGACGGCACCGGCAACGGCGCGCCGGTCGAGCCCCCGACCGAGGCGGGCGCGATCGCGAACGTCCTCCGCCATCTCAACATGCGCGAGAGCGCGAGCCACTCGCTCTTTGTCGAGTCGCTCGAAGGGCTCTTCGCCGCGGTGCGGATCCAGCTCGACGAGGCATCGAAGGCGCGCACCGGCGACCGGACGTCCTTCGAGTCGGTCATCGCGGGTTACAAGCACCTCGTCAACTCGATGAGCGAGGGCTACGCGCTCGCGCACAAGGAGCTCTCCGCACAACTGAAACGGACCCAAGAGGCGTACGACGCGATCGTCAGCAAGCACCTCGACCTCATTCCGCAACTGGAGGAGCTCGCGAGCAACCGCCATGAGCGGGACCTCGCGACGATCAAGGCGCAGCATACCGAGCGACGGAAAGACAAAGCCTTCGATCAGGTGCAATCGGTCCTCTTCCCCGTCATCGCGAAAAAGATGGGGATCCCGCTCGGCGTGCTCCTCCCGGGTACCGGGAGCCCCCCCGGTGCGCCCGCGCCGAACTCCGCGCCGAAAGCGGCGAGCGCACCGCCGGTCGCGGACGGCGTCACGACGCAAGCCACCTTCCTCGGCGCCGACGTCCTCCGCGCGATCGAAGCATTCCTCGGCGCCTTCGACCCGGCCGATCTCGAGCCGGTGCGCGCGGCGATGGGCGAGGACAACCGCGCCCGCTTCGACGCCGTGATCGTCGCCCTCGCGCAGCAACAGATGAAAATGGAGGAGGGCGCGAAACCGGCGGCGGCGCAGACCTCAGCCACGAACGGCGCCGGAAAAGAGACCACGTCATGAGCAACCGAACTGCCCTCTCCGATCTGTTCGACGTCGGGAAGCTCGTCGCGAAGGGGCTCGTCGGCGAGCTCACGGACGCCGACCTTCGCCGCCGCGACACCGAGCCCGCGCCCCCCCCCTCGGGCGCCGAGCTCCTCGGGCGCGCGGACTGCGCGTTCTGCGGGGGCGAAGTCGTGATCGTGCGCGGCGCCTCCGTCCCGTGTCCCGTGTGTGTCGCTCCGGAAAGGTCCCGCTGATGTCCACCGCGTTTGCTGCGATCCCATCGACGAGCGCGCTCGCGCTCCGTTTTCACGCTGCGGCGGACGGCGTCACGCCCGCCGCGGTGCACGCGACGATCGGCGCCGGCACCGCGCACCCGCTCCAGATCCGGATCCCGATCCCGCCTCTGCAGTCCCTCGAGATCCTCACGCCGACGTCGCTCCGGGGGAAGATCCCGGGCACGGCGGGCGGCCCGCCTCTCTCCGCGCTGAAGCCGAGCATCCGCCCGAACGCGCTGCGCTCGCGCGCGACGACGCTCTCGCTCCTCGGCGGACAGACCGGCGGAGGCGGAACGAATTGGCCGGTGCCGAACGGCACGAGCCTCCAAGACCTCGCGAACATGGGCGAGCTGAACGACTACACGATCATGACGTGTCTCGTTCGGAACACGGTCACGCTCCTCTCGACGTCGGACCTCTACACCGACGTGGAGAACATCTGGAACGGCGTCGTAGCCGAGATGAAGAAGGACTCCGCGATCGGCGCGGCGGTCGGCGTCACGGTCGGCGTGCTCGATGCGGCGCTATCGGGCGTGGGCTTCGATCTGCTCGCCGACATCATTGCCGAGCTCGTCGCCGCGGTGGCGGCCGCGATCGCGGCCGCGATCCAAGCCGTGGGCCTCGGCGCGTTCGTCGCCGCGACGGCCGCGGGCGGCACGTTCGGGTACGTGGGAGCGATCATCGGCGCGATCGTGGGCGCGTGCATCGCGGTCGGGAATCTCATCTACGGGGGGCAGCACCTCTCGATCACGGACGGACGCGGCTTCTCCTGCAAGGACTACGTCGCGACGAACGTTCCCCAGGCGTCGCAGTGGCTAGCGGACAACTCGGAAAAGCTCGTCGGGCTGACGGCGCTCCGCTTCTCGCAGCAAGCGGCGCTCTTCCTCGCAAATCCGACGTGGCTCTACAAGAACCAGCGCTACACGGGTATGTCGCAACCCGCGCCGCCGGATCCCGGCTCGGGCGATCCGCTCGACATGGTTTATACGCAGGTGCCGGGCGCCTTCGAGCTCTTGAACCGCGCGCAGTTCGCGCAAGCGGTCGTCTTCGTGAACGCGAGCGCGGGGCACCTCCGCGACTGCGCGTCGATCCCGAACCCCGTGCCGGGTCAGCGCAAATACTACGGCGACACGAGCGGCACCCCCTACGGCACGCCGCGAAAGGGGAAGGGCGTGTGGCCCAATCCGGATCAGACGCAGTACGACGATATTTACTCGAGCACGATCCTCACCTGGACGATCGGTGACTGCGGTGGCGCGCACCAGATGATCCCCGGCACGCAGACTGCGGCGGCTTGGTACGCGCAATATGCGGCGTGCCCGAACCTCACCACGAACGGAAACGCCTACTCGGGCGTATGGCCGGACGGGCAAGGGAAGATCAGCGGGCAGACCGACATTTGCCCCGGGATCTATGCGCTACAGGTGATGTTTCCGACCCTGACCACGGTGCAATGCGAGCTCATTTTTGACAACGCCACGTCAACCTTTGGACCGGTGCCCCAACTCATGAACACTCCGCAAAACCCCGGCGGCGGGAGCTGGGCCGCTCCGCTCCCTCCGCATCCTTCGCCCCCTCCGCCTCCGCCGGGCGTGTTCCCGCCGGGAACGCAGTGGACGAGCTTCGGCCCGAGCATGGCCGGTCTCGCCGCGCTCGGGCCGGGCGGACTCGGCTTCAGCCTGACATCAGCGCCCGCGCTGATGCAGCTGAACGGGCAAAACCCGGCGGCAGCGGCGGCCGCCGTCGCCTCGATGACGTCGAAGACGAGCCCGTCGACCGCGGGGGGCCGAATCCAGCCGATCACCCCCGCCGAGGCGCTCGCGACGATCTCAGCGATCGCCACGCAATCGGCGAGCGCGGGGACGCTCACCGCCCCCCAGCTTCAAAACCTCGGTACCATCGCGAAAGGGCTCGTCCAGCAAACGCAGGCCCAAGCGAAGACGGGCCACCCCGTGGCGCTCTATAACGCGAAGGTGCTCGATGCGGCGCACCGGCTCAGCGTGGCAGCGGGTTACGTCTCGAAATACGTCACGCCCGCGGCCGCGACGATGATCCTGAAAAATGCGGGCTACGGCGGGCTCCCCCTCGGGTCGGGCAAGTACGATCGCAACCTCCCGCTCGTCCTCGAGCAGACCGTCGACCGGATCCTCTACGACCCGAAGAGCACGACGGCCGATCTCCAGAATCTCGCCGCCGCGCTCGTACAAGCGGCCTGAAAGGAAGCCATGTTCCCCTTCGTCGCCATCCTCTGCGGGCTCGGACTCCTCGCCCTCGCCGCAAAAAAGAGCACCGCGATCCCGGCGACCTTCCCGCCGGGCACCACGTTCCTGACCTTGCTCGCGCCGCAATTCGGCGAGGCGGCGAGCCAAAGCGCGCCCATCGAGCAGACCGTTCCCGTGAAGCTCGGCACAGCGCTCGTGATCTACCCGCCGACGAACTGGAACGTCCCCCTGTCCTTCGAGGGCTTCAGCCCGACGAGCTCGGGGATCCCGGCGGCCGCCGAGCTCGCGGCCGCGCCGTTCAACCCGGGCAACTTCGGCGTGGCCTTCGTTGCGCAATTCCCCGGCGAGGTGCGGGTCAACCTCTCCGCTCCAACGAACGCCCCGGGTACGGCAAACGCCTACTTCGCGGTCGACGTCACGGTGAGCGCATGAACCTCGGCGGGCAAGGCATCGGATCGACGTCGAGCGGAGGGGGCGGCGGCTCCTTCCCCGCAGCGGGTGCGACCGTGGACTCGGCGGCGGGAACGACGATCAACCTGACCGCGAATACCCCCACCTGGAACATCAGCGCGCCCGTCAGCGGCACGAACACCTACGACCTCCCCGTGGACGCCAAGCCCGTTCCGCACACGGTGTCGTGGGGGAGCGGCCTCGCGCCGGTCGTGTCCGTCCCCGCGACGTGGAAGGTCGTCAATCCGGTCACGGGGGACATGACGCAAACGACGTACACCTACGGCCAGGACGGCAACGGCGCGGGCGAGAGCTATGGGTGGGTCGCGGACGTTCCGCAAAAACTCTTCTGGCCGGTCGCGTAAAGGTAGGGGCATGCAGACGCAAACCGAGTGGACCCGCGAGCAACTTCCCCGACTGGAGCGCGCCTCCGACGTCGGCGACGTGCTCGCCTACGGCATGCAGCAAGTCACGGTGCCGGGCGGGCTCTGGCTCGAGTTTGGCGTCGCGGGCGCGGCGAGCCTTGCGCGGATCGCGACGCACGCGCGCGCACTCTCCCCCGCGCCCCACGTCGCGGGCTTCGACTCCTTCAAGGGACTGCCCGAGGATTGGGTTTGGAACCACGCACAGGGCGTCCCGAAAGGGACGTTTGCGCAGGACACGATCCCGGCGATCCCCGGCGCGGAGATCGTCGTCGGGCTCTTCGAGGAGACGCTCTCGAAGTGGCTCGCGAAGCGGCGGAAGAAGTATCCGAGCGAGCGGGTGACGTTCGTCCATGTGGACTGCGACATTTACTCGGCGACGCGGCACGTCCTCGTGGAGCTCGCGCCGTACCTCGCCGATGGGGCGGTGATCTGCTTCGACGAGCTCGTCGGCTATCACGGCTTCGACGGGCACTAGTGGCGGGCGCTCTTCGAAACGGCCGGGCGCGATCGAGTGTTCGGGTTTGAGTGGCTCGCGCGGAAGAGCGGCGGGCAGCAAGTCGCGATCCGCATCCGCGACGAGGTCACGACGACCCCCGCCACGCCGCACGCGAAGGCGGAGCGCGAGGCGGAGAGATCGCTACCGGAGAAAGGCTGACGGACATGGGCGCAGGTCGAAACCGCGACGACGACAACCCGAACCACGAGAGCCGCTACGACGGGCACCGAAGCAACGTGGACGATCCGATCTTCGTGGACCGGCTGCGCCGGCCCGGCGGGGCGAGCCCGATCGCGCTGGCGAGCACTGACCTCATTGGACGGACCGCGCTCCCGATCGGGGATTACCCGGTCGGCGGTCAAAGCTCTCTCCTCTCCAATCCGGCCCGCGCCGGCGGCGCGCAACCCAAAACGATCCTGCAGTGGTCGAGCCCGGAGGGCATCGCGCGGAAGGGGACGATCGCGCTCATGTGCAGCGCGCCGAGCCTCGTCGCGCCGCTGGTGACGCCGCGCCAGTGGCCTTCAATCTACTGCCTCGTTACGGTTGGCAACGCGCGCGGCAAGTTTACCTTTTGGCAGGTGGCTCCGGCGCTCGTGCCCGTGGAAGCGACCTACGTGAGCGTCGACGCGATCCTCGCGCCCGGGTGCGGGATGATCGGACCGCAAGGGGGACAAACGAACGGCTCCAGCTTCGCGCAGCCCCCTCCGTTCGTTTCCGCGCAGGTCTTCCAGGCGACCGTGCTCGCGCAATTCTTTGACAACGTCGCGCCGAAAGCATGGCCCACGATCCTGCTTGGGCCCTCGATGCAGCAAGCATCGAGCGCAACGGACCTCGGGAAAATGTTCTCATGGCCGGCGATCGTGAAGTCGGCTGTCTTCGCCAATGCCAACGCGGCGGCGGGCATCTGGATGGTGCTTTGCGACTGCTTCAGCGCGCAGGGCGGCGTGGGAAAAAACCTGAACCTCGGTCAGGCAAACGTCATCGTGTTCGTGCCGGCGCAGGCGTCCGTCTCGATCGGCGAGGACATGCTTGGAAGCTTCAGCAACGGCGTCGTGGCGGTGGGTGTGACGTCGCCCGCGGGCTCGCAAGGCACGGCGTGGACGGAGGACGCGAACGACGCGAACGTGTTCGTCACGCTCCGCGGGCAGCAGCTCAATTTCGGCACCTGAGAGGAGCACGCACGGTGAAGACGTCCCTTCGAATTCTCGCGACCGTCGCGCTCCTATCGGTGCTCGGCGTCAGCGCATCCTTCGCCCTCCGTCCAAATCCGCCCGGCTCGGGGATCGTCGTCCAGGCCACGAACGGCGCGCAGACTCCAACGGCGTGCACCGCAAATCAGGTGCTCGCCTGGAACGGAAGCGGGACGCTCGGGTGCTTCCAGCAACCGGCGGCCGCGTTTCAGGTGGGGCCCGCCGCATCGCGCCCGGCCGCCACTGGAAGTGGCAATTCCTACCAGTGCAGCGACATCCCCGTCGTCTACCACGACACGGGGATCGGCGTCTGGACGGGCGTGCTCTCCAGGTGGCTCTCGCCGCCTCCCACCGCGAGCTCGTATACGGCGGTCGGCAATATCGCCGCCTACCAGGAAGCCGACGTGGTGCGCGTCGTGAACCTGATCGACTCGGCAACGGGCGTCGTATTGTTGCCGGGGAGCCTTCCGCAGGCCTCCGCGTGGCAAGCGACGATGCACGTCATCCCCCTGCAAAACGCGGGATGCCAATACCCGATGATCGCGCTCATCGTCTCGAACGGCACGTCCAGCGGGACGAGCGTGAGCTACAACGACGGGTTTTACTCGGCGCCAAACGTCGGCTTCCACATTACCCGCGATGTCATCAATACCGCGACCCGACAGAACCTCTATGTAGAGATCGCGAACAGCAACGCCTTTGTCGGCTCGGTCGGCGGGCTCTTCTTCCGCATCCTGAACGACGGCGTTACGATGAATTTTCAGTATTCCCAGGACGGGAACCTCTATCAGTCCGTGTGGGGGATCGACACGCCAAGCGGCCTCACGAACTACGGCCTTTGGCTCGGCGTGGAAAACAACGCGCCCGGGTGCGGATGGTCGCAAGTGCTGATCCTTCAGCAAGCGCTGACCTCCACGTTGACCGCTCCGCCGCAAGCTGTCACGGCGTCGACCGGCAATGGCGTCAGCCCCATGGTCGTTACGGTCGCTGACGCCTCGAAATACTTCCCGGGCGACGTCGTATCGGTGAAGGGCATGGCGGGAAATACGGCCGCGAACACGGGCAGCAACAATGGCCCGACGAACGCTCTAGGCCGGACGATCACGGCGATCAACTACGGCACGAATCAGATTTCTTTCGGTCAGGTGACCGGTACCGGAACGTGGACAAGCGGTGGCGTGATCACCTTGCTCACGCGCTGAAAGGAGCCCTCTCGTGACGCGTTATCAGATCGTTCCGTTGCTTGCGTTCCTCGCGATGCTCGCGGCATGCGTGACGCTGCTCATCCTGAAGCTACCCGAGCCTGCGGCGTTCGTGGCCATCCTCATGGGACTAGCTCAAACGCTCATGCCTTCGATCTCCAACAAGACGAACGTCGCGGCCGCGAAGGCGTCGATCGCGCCCCCTCCGATGCCCCCACCCGACGACAAGGAAGGCTCCCCATGAAGATCCCGCTCCTCGCTATCGTCCTCGCCGGTTGCGCGCCGGGCCCCGCGTCTCCCTACGAAGCGCAGCAAGCGGCATGCGTCGCGAACGAGCCCACGCGTGCGGCTGCTGACGCCTGCCGCTGCGCGGTCAAGGCGCGTTTCGGCAATCCCTGCGCGAACGACGTCAGCGCGCCGCCGGCCGACGCAGGGAGCGACCGATGAGCCCCGCGCCGCTCGTCCAAGATGCGGAGACCCTTGCGATCAACCTCCTCGAGTTCCTCGCTTCGCAGGTCGGGATCGCAGAGCTCGCGGCCGTCGTCGACGTCCTTACGGGAGGCTCGCAAATGGAGCTCGTCGAGTCGGTCTCCGAGCTCGTCGGTCAGCTCGCGCAAACCGCGCTGACGCTGCTCGGGCCCGACCGTACAAGGGCGGCGCTAAAGGCGCTCTTCGACGCCGCGGATAAGATCGTGGACGCCGAGGAGAACGCGAAGTTTCCGAAGCCATGAGGACTCTCGCCGAGGCGCGGAAGGAACGGAAGGCGCTCGACCGGGAACGGGCAAAGCACCTGAAAGAGCAGGACCGTGCGAAGGTGCGCGTCGGGACCGCGAGCACAACTCGGTGTGCGCATTCCTTCTCAGCTTTTGCGCATCGGAGGCGGTTGGCGAGACGCATACGCCGCGCGAGCTCGCGGACCGCGTTGGTGCGCTAGAGCACCGGCGTTGGAGCATCGGCCCGCGACGCTGAACGACACCGTTTTGACCGCGGGCATCGCGCGCGCGAGACTGCGCCGCTGGAGGTGATTCATGAGCTGGAGCATCAACGCGAGCGGATCGAAAGTGGAAGCCCTCGCCAGTGTCCGCACGCAGGCAGCAGCCATCACGCACAAGCCGGGAACTGGGGGCGCCGTAAGCCTGTGAGCCATCTCGGCGGCGAGGGGATCGGAAGCACCGGCGGCAATGCGGTGGAGGGGGGCGGGGGCGCCGGTGTCCTCACCCCCTGGGAACACCTCGGCTCCGACGGCAATACGACGATCTACACGCTCGCGCCAAGCCTCGCGCCCAACGAGGTGCTCGACATCTCGGTCATCGTCAACATGGTCAAAGCGACCGGCGTTGCGACTGACGGCGCGGTCTGGTCGCGCCGGTTCTTCGGGATTCAAAACATCGGCGGCGTCCTTCAGGACCCGACGGGCGGCACGACCGACACGAACGTCTTCACGCCGATCGTGGGCGCGGGTTTCGCGGGAGCGACGGCGGCGATCGTCATCTCGGGAACGACCGTGATCGTCCAAGTCGCGCGCCCCGCGGGCGTGGATTGCTACGTGACGGCGACGGTCGATTACGTGCGCGGCCTCGCAAAGGCTGTCACTGCGGTTAGCCCGAGCAGCCAACCGCTGACCGTCCCCGCGCCGGTGCTGATCACGATCACGCTCAGCGGCGGCGGCACCGGCGCGACGGCGGCGAGCGTGGATGGCGTCGCGCTCACTGGCGTTGCGTCCGTCAGCGACACGCAAGTGATGGGCACGCTCCCGGCCGGAACCTATCCCGCAGGGACGGGTAACGTCACGGTGTCGAGCCCTTCGAGCCCCCTCCCGCTCATCAACGGGTTCACGTTCGCAACGACGGGAACGATCACGAGTGTCGCAGGAACAGTGCGGAGCTCATGGAACGGGATCGGCGCGGCCGGCGGCGATGTCGTGACCGTGACGGGAACGGGCTTTATCAACGGCGGCCCGCTTGCGTTCAAGGCGAACGGGATCGCCTGCACGAGCGTGACCTTCGTGAGCGCGACGCAGTGCACGTGCGTTGTACCCGCGCAGGCGGGCGTTGCGTCGCCCTCGAGCTCGTACGCATTCACCGGCACGAATGGCGACGGAAACCCGCTGACATCCTCCGCGACGATCACCTATCAGTGGGATCCATCGCAGCTCGCGAGCATTCTCTACTGGCTACGTTCGGACCGGGGGATCACGACCGTCAGCGGCGCGGTGTCCTCTTGGGCTCCAATCATCGACAATACGACGGGGCCGGCGGGTCCCGCGACACAAGCCACGGCCGGAAACCGGCCGACGTTTACGGCGTCGTGGACGGACGGTCTACCGGCGATTTCGTCGCTCGCCTCGACCACGCTCTACTTGCAGACCGGCGCATTTACGCCCATCGCGAGCCCATACACGACGTCAATTGTGGGGCAGAACACGGCTGACAATTCGACGATGGTCACCGGATCGACGGCGGCAAGCGCAAACCCCTCGATGTGGGATCTGACCGGCGGAGAAGCGTATCTACAGACGGCAGGGGGAACGATCGAATCGAGCGTGACCGCGGCACTCGGATCCCCCTATTCGATGGTGGGCGTTTTCCAAACCGCTGGCACCGGAACGCTCAACGGAGCGGCATTTCCCGGCACGAGCACGGGCAATCTGTCGGGCTCAACGCTTGGATCCGGCATTACGCTTCTCGCCACGGGCGTGCCAAGTCATGCCGCCTCCGGTTATCTCGGCGAGTTCATCGCTCAGAGTGTCGCGCGCTCAGCAGGCGATGCCGCAAAAATGGCGACGTACAATCAAGCGTTCTGGGGTCTCGCGGGATGAGGCGCGCGCTCTTCGCGGGTGGGAGTTTCAACCCGACCACTTTTGTGGCTTCGCGCGCAAACATGACGGACGTTTCGCGGATCAGCACCGCGGGAGGCGTCAACCCGACGTTCAACGGAAACAGCCGTTTCGTCGCAAGAACGTCCTCCGTTTCGATGGCGATCACGTGGTTCGACAATACGCAGGCGAGCAGCAGCGCGATTAACCAACTCTCCGTTTATTCCACGCTGGCCGGCGTTCGCTCCCTCGTCGGAATCGTGCCTCCGACTCCGACCGGAGCCGTCGCGACGTATACCGGCACGCTCGTTCTTCCCGCGGGAAACAAGCTGATCGAAATCGTCAACGGTCCGACGTTTGAATCGACGCCGTTCGGTCAGGGCTCGTGGCTCGCAACCCAGATGGCATCGGTCACCTTCCAAGACACGGCCACGAATATTCCTGATCCCAACGTCAACGGAACGCCGCGCATGCTCGTCCAGGGGACGAGCATCGAATGTGGTCTCGACGCGAACCCAATCTCACAGTTCGGAGCGGGCGAGCTCATGCGCAACGGTCTGAGCGGGGTAGATCAGTACCCTGGCGCTGTGGTCGTGGATGCGTATGGTGGCGGCGAGGTCTACCACGATTGGTTTCAGGCTTCGGGCGTGAACAGCGTCGCCACCATGCTGACGCAGATGGCTTCGCTTGGAAACGTGACCGACTGGATCATCCCTCTTGCGACGAACGATTGGGCACAAAGCCAGTGGACTGCAGCGCAGATGGCATCCGCGCTCATCGCAGGCTGGCCCACGGTCAAAGCGGCGTTTCCGAATGCGAAGCTCTGGCTCGTCGGATGCCCCCACCGCGAGAGCGAGGCGACGCCAAACTCACTCGGCCAGACCTTGCAGAACTACCGCGACGCGGGGCCTACCATCGTCGCGGGACTCCCCGCAGGGCAAGCGGCCTACTTCAACGTCGAGCCGTCGATCCCGTTTACCCTGGCGTACTACAACGCGGATCTCGTCCACCTAACGAACCTCGGCCAGGCGACGTATGCGCAACTGATCATGGCGGGAATCGGGAGATAGAGAGAGATGCCGCCCCATCTCGGAAGCGAGGCATTCGGCGTCTCCGGCGCGGTCGCTCGGCAGGAAGCCGCGAGCCTGAAGGACACCGTTTTGACCGCAGCGGGCGAACCGCGCGAGACTTCGATCCATGGCTACCAAGAAGAAGAAGAAGACCGCGGCGAGGCGTCCAAACCCACGAGTCGAAGTCGCGCAAGCGCGGCGAGTGGTTGCCCGAGCGCAAGTCGCTCTCGAGAAAGCGGCGAAGAGGCGGATGACGCAGCTCGAGAAGACCGGTGTTCCTCGGGAAGAGGCGTGGGTCCAGGCTTCCGAAGAAGCAGGGATCTAGGAGGATGCAGATCCTCACCGCGCAATTCACTCTCGAGAAAGGCAGAGAAGCGATCGAGGTCTCGCCGGAGGGGCCATCGCAGATCGATGGCTTCCTCGTGTACCTGAGCGTGGGGATCGTTGGAACGCACTTTCCAACGGTTCACGCGATCCGTGCAGGGATTCAGGCGGCACTGCTTCCACGCGAGGGGATTCCCGGGGGCAAGATCGCCGGCCTTCCACTGAAGCTTCGGATCGGACCGGGCTCCCGGGTTGCCGTCGTTCTCGAAGGGCGAGTGGAGGGCCCGATCGATGGGGTCGCTACGTTCGTGATCCACGAAGAGGTCATGCGGCCGGAGCCTTCCGGCTTCGCGCTGCAACTCGTCCCGCAATACCGGCGCTGAACGCACCCTTTTGACCGGGTAGTTTTGACCGGGTAGCTTCGCGCGATGACCTATCCCGTGCGCTGGACCACAAGCGGCCCCGCTCTCCTTCTTTGTGCCATGCCAGAGCGGCCCGAAGACAAGCGCGATACTCCGATGCCGACGCTGGCGATCGTGCTGATCGATGCGCTCGGGAAGTGGTCAGCACTCGCGTTCGATGGTGAGGGTGGTTGGCTATGCGCGTTAGCCGAGGGGAAGCGCGCATACCTATTCGGGGGTCCGTCTGCTCTGGCGAAGCATGATGAGGCCGCGGAGGTGCGAGAGCTCGGCAACGCGATCGACCGCGCCGAGGCCTATGCGGTCGCGTGGGTCGAAGAGAAAGAGCGCGGCTATCGCACCGAGCCGGCCGTCGAGCCTCCGAAGAAGAGCGGGATCGTCAGCGGCCCGTGTCCCTTTTGCCATCGGGAAGGCGGCACGATCCATTGCGACTTCGATGGCGAAGGAGACGGCACGCCCTCCCTTTTGCACTCGCTTCCAACGTGCGCCACCTACGACAAGATGACGGCCGACGAGTTCGTGCGCGCCGTCATCGAACGGCAGCACCTCTCGTGAGAATGCTCGACCTCTTCTCGGGTTCGGGTTCGGCGTCGCGAGCGGCCGCGGTTCGCGGGTGGGACGTCGTCCGGGTGGACAACGGCGAGGGCACGGCGGCCGACATCCGCGCCGATCTCGAGCATTGGGAGCCGGCGGGGCGCATCAAAGGGGGTGAGCGCTTCGATCTCGTCTGGGCATCGCCACCATGCACGCAGCTCAGCACCGCGGGACGCTCGCGCGACGTCGAAGCGGGGCTTGTGCTTGTCCGCTCCGCCCTGCGCATCATCGAAGCTGTGCGCCCGCGTTGGTGGGTGCTTGAGAACGTGCACGGCGCGACGCGCGCGATCGGTGGCATCATCGGTCCGCCCGTCGCCTGTTACGGAAGCTTTTACCTGTGGGGTGTCTTCCCGCCCTTTGCCGCGAAGGTCGCACGGGAGAAGACGAAACTAAGCGGTCGACGTCGTGCGGAACGTCGCGCGGCGATTCCCTGGGAAGTGTCGGACGGACTTGTACGCGCCTGCGAAAATCTCGCAGCGGAGCTCGCGATTCGGCCCCCGCTCGAGCCCCCGCCGGCGCTCGACCAGGCCCCGAGCTGCCCCCGAGCTCGCCCCGGCCGCGGCCCCGACGTCCCCCCGACGGTCTCCCCGCCGGCGTCGACGTGCCCCCCGGAATGCACGTGTTGGGTGGACGAAGCCAACCCCGCGTGCCCTTCGCATGGGGCCGTGCAATGAAGCGCGCCGCGCTCTATGTCCGCGTCAGCTCCGAACGGCAGACAACGGCGAATCAGCTCCCGGGCCTCAAAAAGTACGCGAAAGCGAGGGATCTGCGGATCGTCGCGACATACGAAGAGAGCGTCAGCGCCGTGAAGGTGCGCCCGCAATATGACGCGATGCTCGCGGCGGCCCATCGCGCCGAGTTCGATACGCTCCTCGTTTGGTCGCTCGACCGCTTTGGTCGTTCTGCGATCGGCAACCTCGAAGCGGTCCTAGAGCTCGATGGCAAAGGCGTGCACGTCGTGAGCCTCCAAGAGCAATGGTTGGAGATGCAGGGCCCCGTGCGTCAGCTCCTGATCTTCATCATCTCGTGGGTCGCCGAGCAGGAACGCGCCCGGCTCATCGAACGCACGCACGCGGGGATCGCCCGAGCT
>Ga0210396_10004035_pt1 | contig 14439 bp, 12 predicted proteins | sample IncBWH17OmetaG_FD_155466 | JGI IMG/M metagenome (GOLD analysis project Ga0210396, IMG submission 155466) | Forest soil microbial communities from Barre Woods Harvard Forest LTER site, Petersham, Massachusetts, United States - Inc-BW-H-17-O ...
CGCTCTACGCCGCAGGTGACCTCGGCGCCGGTCAGACGGTCGACATCTACGAGCTCGAGCCGTACCTGACCTCCGACGTCGCCATATTCGACCAGTGCTACTTCGGCGCCGACCACACCAGCCAGATCACCGACACCCTGGTGGACGGCGGCCCGGGCACTGGCCCTGGCTCGGGTGAGGCAGCGCTCGACATCGACAACGTGTCCGCCCTGGCTCCGGCCGCGAAGATCCACGTCTTCAGCGCCCCGAACAACAACGGCGACATTGGCGAACTGGACAACTGGAACGCGATCGCGATGGCGGACGACGCCCGCCAGGTTTCGAGCAGCTGGGGACTGTGCGAGACCGCTGAGCAAGATGGCATGCCCGGCATGTTGCAGGTCGAGAACGAGATCTTCGAGCAGACAGCCGCGCAGGGGCAGACGATCTACTCCTCCGCCGGTGACGACGGATCGGACGACTGCGCCTCGCACGCCTCGACTCCGGTCGCCACCAACCTCTCGCTGGATGACCCGGCCAGCCAGCCGTACGTCACCTCGGTCGGCGGCACCACGATCACCGACGCGACTGAGCCGCCATCGGAGACGGTCTGGAACAACGGCAACGCCGGCGGCGGCGGTGGCGGCGGCATCTCCGAGGCCTGGGCCATGCCGCCGTGGCAGACCGCTAAGGCGGTGGCCCAGACCTCGTCGGACGAGGCCTGCAGCGACGACCCGTCGGGCGCTGCGGATGACTTCCACCTGCAGGGCCTGGGCACCACGCTACCGAGCGGAACGGAGTGCCGCGAGACACCCGACGTGAGCGCGCTGGCCGACCCGCAGACCGGCTATACGATCGTGTACGACGGCGGCTGGTACCAGATCGGCGGCACGTCGGCGTCCACGCCGCTGTGGGCAGCGCTGACCGCGGAGATGAATGCCTCGAGCCAGTGCAGCGCCGTGCCTGGCGGTCTGGGCCTCGGCTTCGCGACCCCGTTGTTCTATGAGGTCGCGTCAAGTTCGTCGGCGAACTACGCCGCTGCCTTCAGCAACGTGACCATCGGCAACAACGACAACCTGAACGTCGGCGGAGCCGTCGACTGGCAGGCCGGTCCCGGCTATAACCTGGCCAGCGGTCTCGGCACGCCACGCGTAACCGACGCGAACGGCGCGCCGGGCCTGGATGCCCAGCTGTGTGCCGCGGCGGCCGGGACCGGAACGCCGGCGCCACCGCAGGTGTCCTCGCTCAGCTCGGACTCAGGACCGGCGGCTGGCGGCGGAACGCTGACCATTAGCGGCACCGGTTTCGGCTCCGCCCAGGGCAGCGTCTTTTTCGGCAATGTCGACGCGACCGTGGTCAGTGGGGGATGGACGGCGACGGCAATCACCGTCGATGTTCCCGCTTACCAGGCGCCTGCGGGCAACCCGGCAGGTTCGGCCGGCCGAGCCATCGTCACCGTGGTAACGGCTGGGCACCAGTCCAGCGCACCGGCGGCGGGCTCGCTGTACGAGTACACCGCGAAGTCCAGCGGGGCGCCGGTCGTGGACTACGTCAGCACCGCGGACGGCCTGACTACGGGCGGCAACACCGTCGACATCGTCGGATCCGGCTTCACCGGCGCCACCGCGGTGGACTTCGGTGATGTCCCGGCGACCAACATCAACGTCCTCCCCGGCTCAGACGGGAACGAGCTGAGCGCAACGGTTCCGGCCAGCGATGGCAACTGTGCGGTCAGCGCGTCGCAGGGCGTCTGCGCGGTCCAGGTGACGGTGACCACGCCGGCGGGTACGAGCTCGGGTCCGGTTCCGCTCCCGGCTTATCAGGGGCCGCTCGAGTACGGCGCGAACGGCGCGTTTTTCGCACCGACGGGCACCGAGGGCACTCCGCAACCGGATGAGTACGACTACACCTCGGCGCCAACGATCACCTCGGTCAGCCCGGCGTATGCCAGCGAGAACGGGACCACCGCCGAGGTGATCACCGGTACCGGCTTCAACCTGCTCACCTTCGACTGGGCGAACGTCGGGACGGCGGGCCCGGGGTTCAACCAGGACTTCGAAATCCTGGGAGTCACCCCGACCACGCTCGCCATCGGAATCCCGGCGTCCGCGGCCACTGTTGAGCCCGTCTCGACTCCGGTCTCGGTGCAGGACTCCGGTATCCCGCTGCCGTCGACCGGCGACCTCTCGTCGTTCGACTATGCCGGGACTCCGGTTCTGACCGCCATCTCCAAGCACCTGGCGGCTCAGTCCGATCCCGGCAGTCTGACGATCACTGGCCAGGGCCTGAGCGACGTGACCAGCGTCGTGGTGCAGTTGCAGGGTTCGCTTGACTTCCTGTCGTCGACGTCCACGGCGATCTCGAGCCAGAGCGACACCTCGCTGAAGGTCGCGATCCCGGAGGGCTTCGCGGCCCCGGCGGACGTGCTCGTCTGCAGCGTGACTGGCTGCAGCGCGCCCGATCCGGCGGTGGACACGTTGACGCTGGCCTACCCGGGCCGGCCGGTCATCAACTCGCTTCGACCGGCCAGCGGACCGGCACACGGCGGGAATCTGGTGGAGATCAACGGCGCGCTCGACTCCGAGCTCACCGCAGTCCACTTCGGCTCGCAGCGGGCCGCGCTCGTGTATGAGCCGTCGCTGACGGCCAGCGGAACCATCCTCGTGGTGGCACCCCCAGGCAAGGCCGGCGCGAAGGTGCCGGTCACGATCAGCACACTGGGCGGGACCCTGACCGGGACCCCGACGAGTAAGGCCGTCACGTATATCTACACCAAGAGCTCGCCGACCGCGCCTCGCAATGTGAGCGCCAAGGCGGGCACCCGGAGTGCGACCGTCAGCTGGAAGGCTCCCAGCAACAATGGCGGCAGCTCGGTGACGGGGTACGTGATCACGCTCACCGCCGCGCACCACAAGACGGTGACCGTCAAGGTCTCCGCGAGAGTCGGCAAGGTGACCATCAAGCGCCTGGCCACGGTTTCCTGGACCGTCGAGGTGCAGGCCGTCAACAAACTCGGGCGCGGTCTGCCCGTGGTCACGAGGGTGCGGCCAAGGAGCTAGCACACGTAGGGAAAGGCACGGTACTGCCTCGTCTCCCGGTTTCGGGGAGACGAGGCAGTACCGTTTCCGGGCAGCCGACGCCCGCCTCAAGTCCAGGCCTCCGGGAACACGGTGGCTGTTCAAGCGATGAGTCCCGCGGCTCCGTCCCGTCTTTATTCATGTAGGACTCACGCGGACGAAGGCCCGCTGGGCACGCCGAGAGGATGGGGACATGGCGAAACCGGAGATCGTACCGGCGCAGATGTGGCAGCAAGCCCGCGACGAGTTGCTCAAGGCTGAGAAGGAAGCCACGCGGGCACTGGACGCGCTGGCCGCACGTCGCCGCCGGCTGCCGATGGTCAGGTTCGGCAACTACACTTTCGACACGCCCGCCGGCCCGAAGTCGCTGGCAGATCTCTTTGAGGGCCGCGATCAGCTCGTCGTCTACCAGTTCATGGATCTTGGCCCGGGCAAGTTCTGCCCTGGGTGCACCGGGTTCACCAAGAACGTGACTGATTTGGACGGCCTGGCGGAGGCCGGGGCGAGCTGGGCGACCGTGTCGAACATGCCGCTGGCGCAGATCGAGACGTACAAGGCCCACATGGGCTGGAACCTGCCCTTCGTGTCCTCGCACGGCACCTCGTTCTCGGCGGACTGCGGCGCCGACATAGGCGATGGGTTCATGCTGAGCGTGTTCTTCCGCGACGGCACCGGCGTCTACCGCACCTACTCGACCACCGCCCGCGGCGTCGACCGGGTGGTCTTCGTCCACAACATCCTCGACCTGTGCCCTTACGGCCGGCAGCAGGACTGGGAGGACTCCCCGCCCGGCTGGCCGCAGCACCCCACCTACGGATAAGGCATGCCAGCTACAGCGGAGGCCGCGCTGCTCAAGCTCGCCTGCGACGGCGACCCCGACGCGTTCAGCGAGCTCGCCCAGGTTTACCGGGCCGAGCTGCATGCGCACTGCTACCGCATGCTCGGTTCCGTGCATGACGCCGAGGACGCCCTCCAGGAGGCGTTGCTGCGCGCCTGGCGGGGCCTGCCCAGGTTTGAAGGCCGCGGGCCAGTGCGCTCCTGGCTGTATGCGATCGCCACCAACGCCGCGCTGGACAGTGCCAGGCACCGGTCGCGGCGGGAACTTCCCGTGGACTTCAGCCCGCCGGCTGATCAAGGAACGGAGCTAGACCCGCCGCCGCCCGGCCCAGCCTGGCTGGAGCCATATCCGGACAAGTGGCTGGCCAGCGGCCCGCCGCTCTCGCCGGAGGCACGCTATGAGCAGCGCGAGAGCGTCGAGCTGGCATTCATGATCGCGCTGCAGCACCTCCCGCCGATGCAGCGGGCTGTCCTGCTGCTGCGTGAGGTGGTGGGTCTGTCGACCACGGAGATATCAGCCCAGCTCGGCAGGTCGGCACCGTCGGTGAACAGCGCCTTGCAGCGAGCCCGCGCGACCATGCGCAGCCGCCTGCCGGCCCGAAGCCAGCAGTCGGAACTCAGCACGCTCGGCGAGCACCGTACCCGGGCGATCGTGGAGCGGTACGCGGCCGCATTCGAGCAAGCCGACATTGATCGCCTGGTCAGCATGCTTACCGAGGCTGCGAGCTGGTCAATGCCGCCAGTTCCCACCTGGTTCTGCGGCCGTGAGGCGGTCAGGGAATTCCTGGTCCGCGGCCCGCTCACCGAGCGGTGGAAGCACCGGTCCACCCGGGCGAATGGGCAGCTTGCCGTCGGCTGCTATCTCTTTCGGCGAAGCGACAACGGGTTCGTTCCTGCCGTCCTCGACGTCCTGGCTCTGGAGGGCGAGAAGATCTCCGCAGTGACCGCATTCCTGGCCGCTGAGACGCTGCCGCCGCCGCACTCCAGTGCCCGGGTCACTGGTGCGGACCTGTTCGCCCGGTTCGGGCTGCCTGCCACGCTCGCGTGACGCCGCGGTGCTACCCCTCTTCCACGATCGGAGCCAACCGATGACCACCCCAGTCACTGCGCTTGACCAGCGCTACAGCGACACGGACGCGCGTCCCACGAGCTGGGACGAAACCTGCAGGCTGCTCGAAACAGCCGAGCTGTCCTGGATATGTACTGTCCGGGCCGACGGCCGACCGCACGTCACGCCGCTGGTCGCGGCCTGGGTCGACGGTGCCCTGTATTTCCACACCGGCGCCGAGGAGCAGAAGTTCGCAAATCTTCGCGCCAATCCCAACGTTGTCCTGGCCACCGGCTGCAACCGCTGGGACCGGGGGATCGATGTGGTAGTGGAGGGAACAGCTGTCCACGTCACGGACGAGAAGCCGCTCCGGCGCGTCGCGGAAGCGTTCGCCGCCAAGTGGGACGGCCGGTGGCAGCTCACAGTTCGTGACGGCCGCTTTTACCATTCCCAGGGCTGGCCAAGCGAAGTATTCACCGTTCAGCCGGCCAGGGTCTTCGCCCACGCCAAGGGCGACCCTTTCGGCGCCACCACGCATAAGTTCTGACCCGCGACCATCACCGGCGACTCTCCTGCGAGCACGGCGACGTGGTCGAGCCGTCAGCGGCCGGTAAACCGGCGGGGCGGCTGAGCACCGCCGGCGGCCGGGCGACACTGGGCCTGCTATGTATGTCGTTCCTAGTCGACGTGATCGGGGCGACCAGCATCTTCGGCGCCTCACCAGCGATCGCACAGGCGCTGCACCTGTCCGCGGCTGGGCTGCAGTGGATCGTCGTAGCGGCCACGGTGCCAGCCGGTGCCATTCTGCTCGTTGGCGGCTGGCTGGCCGACCTGCTCGGGCCCAGACGGATGTTCCTGACCGGGCTGGCCCTCTTGCTGGCAACGTCCCTGGCTTCCGGCCTGGCGCCCGGTGCTGCCGTGCTCATCGCAGCCCGGGCCGGGCAGGGCACGGCAGGCGCCCTGCTCATGCCCGCAGCCCTGTCTCTGATCCTGGAGACCTTCAACGGCCAGGCCGAGCAGCGCACCGCGCTCGCCGCCTGGTCGGCGATCGGCGGGATCGGCGCTACCGCCGGGCTGTTGCTTGGCGGCGCGGTCACCGCAGGCCTTGGCTGGCGCTGGGTGTTCCTGATCAACGTGCCAGTCACCGCGGCGATGCTCGCAGCGTCACCGCTAGTTCTTGCCGAGCCGACTGGGCGTGATAGTTCACGCAGGGCCGATGTGGCCGGGACGGCCAGTTTTAGCATCGGCATTGCACTGGTGATCTACGCGATCAGCCAGGTGCCCGCCCTCGGCTGGGCTAGCTGGCGGACCTTCGGCCCGGGCCTGGCCGCAATCGCTGTGGTCGCAGCGTTCATCCGCATCGAGGCCCGCTCGGCGTCACCGATCGTGCCCTCCTGGCTTGCCCGCTCCCCGACGATCGTGGCAGGGAACGCCACCATGGTCGTGGCAGGCATGTTCGTCGACGGCGCGCTGTTCATCTTCACCCTGTTCACTCAGCGGGTCTGGGGATACAGCGCCCTGCATTTCGGCGCCGTTGCAGCCGTCATGACCACTACCTCGGTAGCCGCCTCATGGATAGCCCAGCGGGCAATCGCCAGACTGGGCACCCGCCCAGTCACTGCGGCTGGGCTGGTGCTGCTCTGCCTGACCGGAGCGACCTTGGCCATGACCACCTACTCCGGCGGCGGAACGGCAATGCTCATCGTCAGCATGATGCTGTTCGGGATCGGCATGGGCTGGGCGTTCGTGGCCGGGTCGGTGGCAGCGTTGCACGGTGTGAGCGAAGAACACTCCGGCGTTGCCGCCGCTGTGCAAAACATCTCATTCACCATTGGCAGCGCCCTGGGAGTAGCCATCCTCTCCGCGGTCGCAGCAACCACGACCAGTTATGTCTCCTCCCGCGCCACCACAGCCCCGGTTGCCGCCCTGACTGCCGGATACCGCGCAGCGTTCATTGCCGCAGCCGTCATCGCCATGATCGGACTCGCAACAACGGCCGCGATCACTAGGACCATGCGCGCAGGCCACTCATTCCGGGCGCCGTGACGAGTCGCAGCGGCTGGCAGACTCTGGCCATGGCCGTCACCGGCGACGAGGCCCGCACGACGCAACTGCGCTGCGGCTTCGCCCTCGAGTACGCCACGCTGGGCTGGAACGTGGCCGGGATCGTCGTGCTGGCCATCGCGGCTATAGCAGCCCGGTCGGTGGCGCTGGCTGGCTTCGGCCTGGACTCGCTGATCGAGATCGGCGCGTCCACCGTCGTGATCTGGGATCTGTCCGGCACTGGCCAGCGGCGTCAGCGACGGGCGCTGCGCCTCATCGGGTACGCGTTCGCGGCCCTGGCCATATACCTCCTGGCGCAATCCACCGTAGTACTGGCCGCCGGCTACCACCCGCGGCACTCGGTGCTGGGAATTGTCTGGACAGCCCTGACCGCGGTGGTGATGTTCGCGCTAGCCGCCGGCAAGGCCCGTACGGGGCGGGCGCTCGATAATCCGGTGCTCGCTACCGAGGGCCGGGTCACCCTCGTCGACGGAATCCTTGCCGCCGCCGTCCTGCTGGGCCTAACGCTGAACGTGGCGCTGGACTGGTGGTGGGCCGACCCTGCCGCCGGGTACGTGCTGGTCTGGTACGCCGGCCGGGAAGTCCGTGAGATCTTCGGGCCCGAGGACTGAGGGGGGCACAGGCGACAGCGCCCGGCTGCCCGCACGAATTCACCTCTACTGGCGCCTAGCGCTGCCCATTGAGGGCAGCCCACGACTGTGTCCCGCCCACGCGGTAGTGCGGACCGGGACAGGATGTCCGGGCGCACTGCGCAGATGCCCGCTCCAGCGCGTGCGAACGGCGCCGCATGCACCCGAGCGGCGACGCGCCAGTACAGCGTGGTACAAAACGACAATGATCCGAGATAGCTATCTCGCGGTGGCTGATGCGGCGGCGACGTTGCTGGCCGACCCGGCAGTGGCCGACGCCTGGGACCGGCCCAGCGCCTTGCCCGGCTATGCCGTAAGCGGGTTGGCCGGTCACCTCGCCGGCCAAATCAACGTGGTGGCCAAAGTGCTGGACGGCCCGGCCCCGGATACTGAGCCCATCTCATTGCTCGACTACTTCCTGCAGGCCAAGTGGATCGACGCCGATCACGACGGCGACGTCCATCGCGGCATCCGAGACAGCGGCGCGCAATACGCCGCGGTCGGCCCGAGGATGCTTGCGGCCCAGACCGCCGTGGTGCTCGACCGCCTGCACCAGAACCTGCCGGGCCAGCCGCAGCAGCGGGTGGTGCAGTTCCCATGGGGGCCGCCGTCCCTGCGCCTGGACGATCTGCTGACCAACCGCATGATGGAACTGGTCGTGCACCTCGATGACCTGGCGGTCAGCGCGGGCGTGCCGACTCCCGACCTACCGGTTCCGGCCACTGACGCGGTCATCGGCATCCTCAGCACGCTGGCGGCCAGGAGGCACGGCGCCATGCCCGTAGTCCGGGCACTGACCCGAGACGAACGCGCACCGGCCACTATCGCCGCGTTCTAGTACCGGCGCGAGCAGAGGGTCCGGCTTCGGGGATGGCCTCGCCTCTTGCTCATCTCCGGTGCACTGAAGGCACTTACATACAGATTTGTTACGTTGGCAACATGGGCTACGCCGTCGATGATCTGCTCGGTTACAAGGCAGCTGACCTGCACCGCGTCGTCTCCGAGGCGTTCGCCGACTACGTCATCCCGCTGCGGACCGATGCGGCGAGCCTGGACGCATTGCTCTCCCGCCGCGGCTGGGAACCAGCATGGTCGTTCGGGCTCTTCGACGCGGACCGGCTGGTGGGGTTCTGGCTCACCGGACGAGACGACAGCCGCAACGAGGCCTACTGCATCATCACCGGAATCCTCCCCGAGGCGCGCGGCAGCGGCGGAGTTGAGGCCATGTTCGCCCGCGTGCTGGCTGCCACGAGTGCGCGGCCGCATCGGCTGGAGGTAATCCGCGGAAACGAGCGCGCCGCTCGGGCATATCGGCGTCTGGGTTTCCGGGCCGTCCGCATGCTGCACTACTACCAAGTGCACCGCGACGAGGCAGTGCTCGGCGAGACCGGTTGGCCGGTCATCGTCGAGCCATGGATGCCCGACTCCCTGCCGCCCGAGTCATGGCTGACCTGCCCGGCAGCGTGGCAGAACCGGCGCCAGGCGCAGCGTCGCGCACTGCAAAACCCCGTCTGGCTGGTCGTGCGCGAGGCCGGAGCGTTGCGCGGGTCAGCAGTGCTCTTCACCCAGAACGGCGACCTGGCCGAGATAGCAGTCGACCCAGCCGCGCGCGGCCGCGGGATCGGGCGCGCTCTGCTAGCGGCTGCGCTGCAGCACACATCATCGGGGCGGGTCGCGCTCACCACCGTCGACGCACAAGACCATGCCTTGTGCTCCTGGCTGGCGCGCTGCGGCGCCGAGTTGACACTCTCGCAAGACGAGATGGTGCACGACCGCGCCGAGCCGGGTATCGCCATATAGGTGGCACTGGCCCTGCCGAAGTGCCGCCCCTCTCGGGCAGCCCACGACTGCGCCGCCCACGCGGTAGTGCGGACAGCCGGACATGTAGCGTTTCGAGGTACCGCGGCAGACACTGTGTGCATGCGGTTGCTGGAACGTGATGTGGCGATGGCGTCGCTGGCCGAGTATGCGGCGGAGGCCCGGCGCGGCGACGGGCGGCTGGTGCTCGTCGGTGGCGAGGCGGGTGCAGGCAAGTCGGCGCTGGTGGAGCAGCTTGAGGCGAAGTTGCCTGAAGCGTGCTGGCGGTGGGGTGCGTGTGATGGCCTGTTCACCCCGCGGCCGCTGGGCCCGCTGTTCGACCTGGCGGGTCAGCTGGGCGGGGAGTTGCTGGAGCTGTGCCGTGCAGGCGCGGGGCGTGAGCAACTGTTCGGGGCCTTGCTGCGCCAGGTCAGTGAGCCCGGGTCGCTCAATGTAGTGGTGGTGGAGGACGTCCACTGGGCCGATGAGGCGACCGTCGACATGCTGCGGTTCCTGGGCCGGCGGCTTCGCAGCGCGGCGGTGCTGGTGATCGTCACCTACCGCGATGACGGCCTGGCGGCGGGAGATCCGCTCCGCGTGGCCCTGGGTGACCTGGCGGCGCAGCGCTCGACCAGGCGGGTCAATGTCGCTGCGCTGTCCGTCGAGGCGGTGGGGATCCTTGCCGAGGGCAGCGGGCTCGAAGCAGCAGAGCTGTACCGGCTGACCGGCGGGAACCCGTTCTACGTCAGCGAGGTCGTGCGCTCTGGCCTCGCCAAGCTTCCGGACTCGGCCCGCGATGCCGTGCTGGCGCGGATGTCGCGGCTGACAGCTGAGGCCGGCGGTCTGCTGGAGGCGGCGGCGCTGATCGGCGCACGGGTGGAGCCGCAACTGCTGACGTCCGTGACCGGGTGCCCGGTGCCGGTCATCGATGAGGTCCTCGCGTCCGGGCTGCTCGCCGAGGACGGCGCGGGCCTGAGGTTCAGGCACGAGATCGTGCGGCTCGCAGTCGAGCAGTCGGTGGCTGGGTACCGGCGCGGCGAGATTCACGCCTTGGTCCTCGCCGCCCTGCGGCAGGCCGGATGTGATGATGACGCCCGGCTGGCGTTCCACGCCGAGGCGGCCGGTGATGGCCAGGCGGTCCTGGCCTATGCGCCGTGCGCGGCACGCCGGGCGGCCGAGCTTGGCTCGCATCGTGAGGCAGCCGCGCAGTTCGAGCGGGCCCTGCGGTTCGCGGCCGCAACGGCTCCGGAAACTGCTGGCGCGCTGTACGACGGACTCGCCTTCGAGGCGGGGCTGCTGGATCGGTGGCAGGACGCCGCCGACGCCGGTGAGCGGGCGCTGGAGCTGTGGCGCGCTACCGGTGACCGGCTGCGCGAGAGCGCGACCTTGCGCCATCTGTCCCGCACCATGTGGCGGTTGTGCCGCGGCTCTGCGGCGATAGCCGCGGCTGAGGCCGCGGTGGCGATCGCCGAGCCGCTCGGGGCCAGCACCGAGCTGGCCTGGGCGTACGCCGGCCTGGCCAGCCAGCGGATGCTGGACGGCCTGGACGACGACGCGATCATGCTGTCGCGGCGCGCGCAGGCGCTGGCCGAGTCCCTCAGCGTGCCCGGCGCGCTGAGTGAGGCACTGAACAGCGAGGGCTGTGCCTCCGCCCATCAGGGCGGAGACTGGGACGCCCCGATGCACCGGGCGCTGGAGGTCGCGATCGCCGAAGGCCTGCAGACGCAAGCGGGCCGCGCCTACACGAACCTGCATTCCGTCTTTTGCGGTCAGCGGCGGTTCGGCGAAGCCGACCGGGTCTTCGCCGAAGGCATCGCCTACTGCGACGAGCATGACATCGGCGTTTACGGTCTCTGCCTGCGGGGTGAGCGGACCATCGCGCTGGAGGGGCTGGGCCGGTGGGAGGAGTCAGCGTCGCTGAGCGAGGCGCTGCTGACGCACAGCGGTGCCTCACCGGTGAACCGGATCGGTCCGCTTACCAGCCTCGGCAAGGTCCGGGCGCGGCGGGGTGCGGCCGGCTGCTGGGAATGCCTGGACGAGGCCGCGGCAGCCGCGACCGGGTCCGGCGAGCCGCAGTTCCTCGTGCCCGTGCGGCTGGCCCGCGCCGAGGCGTACTGGCTGGAAGGCCAGCCGGCCGCAGCCGCGCGCGAGGCCGAACTGGCCGACGACGCCTGCGCCGGGTGCGATGCCTGGGAGCGCGGGGCGGTCGCTGCCTGGCTGCGGCGCACCGGTTCCCCCCGGCCGCCGCGCGGTGACCTGGCCGAGCCTTACCGGCTGCAGGCGGCCGGCGACTGGGAGCAAGCCGCCCGTTCGTGGGCCGACCTTGGCTGTCCGTACGAAGCCGCGCTGGCCCTCTACGACGCACCTGATGAGGCGGCCCTGCGCGACGCCCTGAAGATCGTCACCGGCCTCGGCGCGTCAGCGACCGCGCAGATAACCCGGCAGAAGATGCGCCTGCTCGGCATGCGGTCGATTCCAGCCGGCCCGCGCACCGCGACCCGGGCCAACCCACTCGGACTGACCCGGCGCGAGCGAGAAGTCCTCGACCTGATCTGCGCCGGGCACACCAACGCTGAGATCGCCGCGAAGCTGTTCATCTCCGCCAGGACGGTCGGTCATCACGTCTCAGCCGTCCTGGCGAAGCTGGATGTCCCGACCCGCACCATCGCCGCGTCGCACGCCGCCCGGCTCGGACTGGCCGAGGCGGCGCAGAGATAGGAGACGTTCCATCACTTCCTGCTGGCGCTGACAGGCCAGACCTGGCCCCCTCGCGCCTACGACAGCGCCAGAAAGATAGGCAGCGCCGAGGCTGAAAGTAGGCAACGTTCCCGATCCGCCCGCCTTCCCCGCCGCCGTACGGTCGCCGTGAGTGCAGTTCCCAGGCGACTAAGGGAGGGACCATGCCGCTGTTCATGGACGTGCACACGATCACCAGCGGAGTGAGCGCGGACGAGGTGGCCAAGGCCCATAAGGCCGATCTGCAGACTCAGGGCGCTTACGACGTCCGCTACCTGCGGTACTGGGTCAGCGAACAGCCGGGCAAGGTGTTCTGCCTGGTCGAGGCCCCATCAGCGCACGCCGCGGAGGCCGTGCACCGCCAGGCCCATGGCCTGGTCGCCGAGGCGGTCTTCCAGGTGCAGGAAGGCTCCTGACCTGCCTTCGGAACGGAACGCGGCCCAGCCGGGCTGGCCGCCGCCAGCACGCGCATCAGCGCCGTGCTAACCCCGCAGAAACCATCACGGCAAATAGCAGAAAGGGGCCACAACATGGCCATCGATGTCTCGCAGATACTGGGCTCGCCGCAGCTCGCCGCGACGCGGGTGACTCCCAGAGGCCAGGCATGGCGGCAGGTCAGCCGACAGTCGTTCAGCCCGCTGGCACTCCTGGTGGCCCCGCTGGTCGCGAGGGTCATGATGGGCCCCAAGCCAGAGCTCGGCGGTGCGGAGACACCTCAGTTCGGGGTAGCCATCCTCGCGGTCACCAAGGACGAACTCGTCCTGGTCGGCCATCTGGCGGGCAGCAAGGTGCCCACCCCGACCGGGGTCATCAGCCGGATCCCGCTCCTGGAGGTCGCGAAGTTCGACCTCCAGCACGCGCGGATCGCCTGGCCGCTGACGATCACCTTCCGCAACGGTGACACCTGGCGCCTGGAGGTCCCGCGGTTCAGCAAGAAAGCCGCCAAAACCGTCGCCACCGTAGTCGCCGGCCTGCCGCACCAGGGTCAGCCCGCGCCCCGTCCAACAATGAGCATCTGAAATGCGAGGTCTCGCTATGCGCCGTCCGTCCCCCTCCATCGTCATCTCCCTGATAGCGCTGATGTTCGCGATGTCGGGTACCGCGTATGCCGCCACGGGCGGCACGTTCATACTCGGCAAGTCCAAACACCGCTCGAAGCGTCACTGGGCTGGCTAACAGTCGCGGAACCGCCCTCAGCCTGTCCTCGGCTAAGGGCAAGCCGCCGCTGACGGTGGGCAACAGCGTCCGGGTGCCCAAGCTGAATGCCAGCTACCTCGACAACACTCCGGCCAGCGGGTTCATCTCTGGCCCCGGACGGGCGCGCTCCCGCGTGGTCACCGTCACCGGGACCCAAACCGTAGAGCTCGTTGGCAGTAACGACAGCCTGCTGACCGGGCAATGCGACAACGGCAGCACCGGAGCCGATCTCTACCTGAACCTGGGCGCCGGAGCCTCGGCCATGTGGTGGAGCTTCAACGGAGTTGAAGCCTCGGCCGCGTCCAGCCAGGTGACGCAGCTGACGCGATCTGAGCTCATGGCGGTCGTTCAAGTCGCCAGCGGCAGCGCCATTTCTACCTATATCGCATCGCAGAGCTACAACCCTGGCACGAACTCCTGCACATTTACCTCGCAGGTCCTCACGACCTGACCCCGAATGAACTGGTTGACCTGCGCGTTCGTGTGTGCGGCTTGCCGGTGTTCCCGGCGGGCCGCGCCTCGGCGGTCACCGCTCCTCGCGCGTCATCCGGGCCTTACCGACTCCGTCCCCTCCAGCGGCGTGATCGTGGCGACTCCTGAGCAGCGGGCTCTGAATACGCTCCTGGCGGCGTGGTACTGGTCACGATCGTCGCACCGCCGGGGAGCCTGACAACGGTCTGAGTGCTGCCGTCGGGCAGTCGCATCGTGATCGATCCGTCCGGGTTGACGACGGAGTCGCTGTCAGCGGCGTCGGCGGGCGTCGCTCCCCCGGCCGGCGGCTCACCGACGGCCGCCGCGTCAGCCGGAACGCCCGCCTCAGAAGTCGTCGTGCTGATGCCGGGCGTCGCACTCCCGCCACTCGGCTCCGGAACAGTGAACGTCACCTCCGGCTGAGGATCCGCCGGCTCCGGCGGCGACGTCGTGCTCGACGTGTCACCGGCCGGCGTCGCCGTCACCGAGCCGTCCGGCAGCGGAGGGTTGACCGAGACGGTCCCGTCGGGATGGGTGATCGTGGTCGGCCCGTCCGGACTGAAAGTAAATGCAGGCATCGGCTCGGGCTCGTCCATGGCCCGGA
>Ga0210396_10004037_pt1 | contig 14432 bp, 13 predicted proteins | sample IncBWH17OmetaG_FD_155466 | JGI IMG/M metagenome (GOLD analysis project Ga0210396, IMG submission 155466) | Forest soil microbial communities from Barre Woods Harvard Forest LTER site, Petersham, Massachusetts, United States - Inc-BW-H-17-O ...
GCGCGGCCGCGCGTCCCGGGCTGCGGATCTTCTCCGGAGACGACACCGACCTCGCCGCGACGCTGCGCGCGGGCGGCGCCGGGATCATCTCGGCGCGCGCGTCGGCCTTCCCTGAGGTGTTCAGCGGGCTGGCCGCCGCGATCGCGGCGGCCGCCGACGGCGCCGATCACGACGGCGAGGTGGCGGCGCGGCAGGCCGACGTCTCGGCGATCGCCAGCCTGGGGCAGAGCATTGGGCTGGTCAAGGAGGCGCTCCGGGTCCGCGGCTTCGGCCCGATGGCGGCGCGGATGGCGGTGGCGGAACCCGACGCGGCGACCGCGGCGCGGGTGGCGGAGCTCGTCAAGAGCCTCGCGCCCGACGACTGACCCGTATGCCTGTTTTGTAACAGATCTGTATACGCCCGTTCCGGTGGTGAACCGGTAAGCGGGACCGGGCGTCATTCATGGTGAGGCCCGGCGAAAGCGGGGCGCCGGGCCTCCTCATCCGCACAGTCGCGGTTAGCGTAGCGTGACCGCCCATTGATACTGTGCGTGTTTTGGTGTAACCGTTGCCGCGTGCAACCGCCATTGTCGATTCCTCTGATTTCTGTGTGCCCGGCGAATGATTCGCCGATCCCCTCTGGACTAATCGCAGCCGCTGGCGTAAGTAAGTTTGAGAGGAGTTGCGGGGTCGGCATGGTCTAGACCCCTGAACCTGGGAGGGGAAGCCGGTGGCACACGCATGGATGCCAGGAGCACGACGCATCCGGGCGGATACTGACGGAGGCCCTCTCAACGGAGGCGCACCGCGCGCGGTCTGGCTGACCCTGGGGACCGCGCCGCGCACGGTTTCCATCCAGTCGGCGGCGCAGCGCCTCGTCGGCGAATGCCGTCCCTGCCACCTCGTCTGGGACCCGGTGACCGGCGACATCGTCCAGCTCATCTCCATTTTGCGGGCGGGCCGCGCGCTCGGGGCGCCCGAGCAACTCGACTGGGATCCTGACCGGGTGGCGACGGTCCCGGGGGCCCCGCGGAACGTGAACGCCGAGGGCCGGGTGTGCGCGCAGATCGCCGTTCTCGGGTACCCCGAGGAGCCGTTCACGGACGGCCCGATGGTCGGCGTGGACGCGATCGTCGAGTGGCTCGACTCGTGGGGGATCTCGCGCCGCTGGCCGGCCGGGGAGCCCATGTCGTGCCTGGCAACCGGCGCCGAACGCAGCCGCGCGCTGTGGGCGCGCGGCGGTCACTTCGGCGCGTCGCAGGTGCCCGGCTGCGAGAACGCCGGCCCGGGGGCGATCGACACCGACCAGCTCACCGGACCGCACGAGCTGCAGGTCCACCCGCGGGAATTCCCTGATCAGCTGGCAGCGGCCGCCGCCCTCGCGATCCCGGCATTAGCGCTGCCCGGCGGCCCCGCGTAACACCATGCTGGTGAGGCCGGTCAGCAGCGTTGCGAGGACTGCCGCGGCGCGCCGGACCTGGGTCAGCGGCGTGGCGCCGTAGCCGAGGATCAGCCCGCTGATCGACGGCGGGCCCGCGAAGTACCGGTCAAGCACGTACAGTCCGACGCCTCTTCTGGCGGCCTCGGCCACGACCAGCTCTGGCGGCAGGCCGGCCGGGAGCTCGAGCACCACGTGCAGGCCGGCGGTGTCGCCGAGCAGGCGGCAGGGCGCGGCCAGCGCCTCGACGATCGCGGCCCGGCGGCGGGCGTACTCCAGGCGCATCCGGCGGATGTGCCGTTCCAGGTCGCCAGAGGTGAGCAGCGCGAGCAGGGCGTGCTGCACGGGTTCAGGCACCCGCTCGCCGAGGTCCGGGCGCAGCAGCGCGATGCGCTCGACCAGGGCCGGGCTCGCCACCAGCCAGCCCGCGCCGACGGCCGGCGTCAGCGCCTTCGACACCGTGCCGAGGTACACGATCACCTCGGGGTCCATGCTGTACAGGGCGGGCAGCGGCCCGACGTCGTAACGGAACTCGCTGTCGTAGTCGTCTTCCACGACGACCGCGCCGGTCTTACGCGCCCACGCGGTCAGCGCCTGCCTGCGGCCCACCGGCAGGCGCCCGCCCAGCGGGTACTGATGCGCCGGCGTCGTGTACAGCAGCCGCAGGTCACCGGGAAGCTCCTCGGGCACCACGCCGTGCGCGTCCACCCGGCAAGGCACCACCTGGGCGCCCGCCCTGGTCAGCACCTCGCGCGCGGCCGGATAGCCGGGTTCCTCGACGCCCGCCTTGTCTCCGGGCCTGAGCAGCGCCGCGGCCAGCAGCGCCAGCCCGCCGGACACGCCCCTGGTGACCAGGACGTCCGCCGGGCTGACGCTGAGGGCGCGGGACCGGCGGAGGTAGGCGGCGAGCTCGGCGCGCAGCCCGGGCAGCCCGTGCGGGTCCGGCCACGGCGACGGCGGCTGGGTCCCGGCGTACCGCCACGCCCGGCGCCAGGCGGCCGGGTCTATCCCGGCCACCCACGGGATCCCCGGCCGCAGCTCGATGAGGCTCCCGGCTCCGGGCGCGGGTTCCCCGGGTCCCGGGGCATCCGCGGCGGCTGGGGCGGTTGCTGGCGTGGTCGGGGCCGGTGCCACGTCCGCCACATACGTGCCGGAGCCGTGGCGGCCCTCGAGCCAGCCTTCGGCGAACAGGCTGGCGTAGGCGGTCGTCACGACGGTTCGGCTCACGCCGAGGGTGGCCGCGAGGTCGCGGGTGGACGGCAGCCGGTCGCCCGCGTGCAGCACGCCGTCCGTGACGGCGGACCGGACCTGCGTGGAAACTTGAGCCGCCAGCGGGTCGCCGTCGGCACGGTCCACCACGATGGGCAGGTTAGCGTGCGAAGTGGTCATCGGAACTTCCCTGGGAGTGGCTATTTTCGGCAGTCCACTTTCCGCATAGGCTACGGTCCCATGAGCGCTGACACCACCCTTTTGTCCAGCACGCCCCGCACCAGGCTGCGCAGGCACCACGAGCGCGGCATGAGCGACCGCGGTGCCTTGTACGAGGTGCTCGACGCGGGGCTGATCTGCCACCTCGGCGTGGTCGCCGACGGCGTGCCTGTCGTGCTGCCCACCGCTTACGGCCGCGACGGCGACACGCTGTACCTGCACGGCTCGTCGGCGAACGGGGCGTTCGGCGCGGCGGCCGGGCAGCAGGTGTGCGTGACGGTCACGCATATGGACGGGATCGTCTGCGCCCGTTCGGTGTTCAGCCACTCGATGAACTACCGCAGCGCGGTCGTGTTCGGCACCGCGACGCTGGTCCGCGACGAGGACGAGCGCTGGCAGGCGCTGCGGCTCATCACCGACCACCTCATCCCCGGCCGGTGGGCCGCCGCCCGCCAGCCGACCAGGAAGGAGCTGGCCGCGACATCGGTGCTGTCCTTGCCGCTCGCCGAGGCCTCGGTGAAGGTGCGCACCGGCATGCCGGCCGACGAGCCGGAGGACTACGACCTGGACGTCTGGGCCGGGGTGCTGCCGATGGCCGTGACGTTCGGCCAGCCGGAGCCGGACCCGGCCATGCGCCAGGAAATCCCGCTGCCCGTCCACATCCGCGACCGGGCGAGCTGACGCGGCGGGTTCCCCGAAGATGATGGGTCGTTAGGCACCCCAGAGTGTGCCTAACGACCCATCGTCCTGCCCGTGCACGTTCGGCAGGGCCGAAAAGGTCGTAATGTAGTTGGGATGAACGACCGGCTGGTATGGATCGACTGCGAGATGACTGGGCTGGACATCGAGCGGGACGCGCTGATAGAGATCGCGTGCCTCGTGACCGATGCCGAGCTGAACCTGCTCGACGACGGCATTGACCTGATCATTAAGCCGCCGGCCGAGGCGCTTGACCAGATGAGCGACGTGGTACGCGACATGCACACCACGTCGGGCCTGCTCGCTGACCTGCCTGGCGGGGTTACGCTCGCCGAGGCCGCGGAGGCCGTGCTGGCCTACGTGCGCCAGCACGTCGCCGAGCCGCGCAAGGTGCCGCTGTGCGGCAACTCGATCGCCACCGACCGCTGGTTCATCGCGCGGGACATGCCGGAGCTCGACGCGTTCCTGCACTACCGGATGGTGGACGTGTCGTCGATCAAGGAGCTCGCGCGGCGCTGGTACCCGCGGGTCTACTTCGCCTCTCCCGCCAAGCACGGCGGGCACCGGGCGCTCGCCGACATCACCGAGAGCGTTCAGGAACTGCGCTACTACCGGGAAGCCGTGTTCGTCCCGCAGCCCGGGCCGGACTCGGCGACAGCGCGGCAGATCGCTGCGAAGTACGGCAACGTGCCATCGGCCCATTAAGCCGGTCGTCGGCGGCCTTCGCGTGCCGCTATACTCGTCTCAGCCGGGGACCGGGGGGCGCTGAAACGCGCTCAGCCGCGAGTGGCCCGGCGGCAATGGTGGGCGTAGCTCAGCTGGTAGAGCACCAGGTTGTGGTCCTGGGGGTCGCGGGTTCGAGCCCCGTCGCTCACCCCATTGAAAGTGCAGGCCGGGAGGCCCGAGCCGGAAAACGGAAGGGCCTCTAGGTCTGTCTGCCGCTCGGCACGATTCCGGCAGACAGCCTGGATACTATGGGCGGGGTTCAGGGTCTATTCTCCGTTCAACTGATCGGCCGGCATGACAGGACAAAGCGAGTTCAGTTACGGCGATCACCTGACGGTGCGACGCCCGGGCTTTGCGCATCACGGCATCTACGTCAGCGACGATCGCGTCATTGATTTCGGCGCTTGTGACCGGCGCGCCAAACACCAGGGTGTCCGCCCTGTCACACTCCAGCAATTTGCCCGTGGCCGTAAAGTCGCGGTTGTCCGCCATCCCAGCCCTGGCAGGATGTTCGGACCGGATTGGCTGCCCGGCCCCCTCCCGCCCGAGCGGATCGTGGCTGAGGCTGAGCGGCTGGCGAAGATCGGTTTCGAAGGAAAGTTCACGCTGTTCGGCAGCAACTGTGAGCACTTCGCCAACTGGTGCGTGACCGGCAGTTATTTTGAGAGCCTGCAGACAAAGAAGCTCTTTCGGGCACAGGCAGCGCTGCTCACAATAATGATCCTGACGGCCAGATCGAGCGGACACAGCAGGTGGTGGCGAATTACGTGCTGGTCGCTCATCCTGATAAGCGCCATCACGGGATACCAGCGGCAACGGGCTCCATCCAAATTCTGGCAAGGTGTAGAGAGACCACTCAATCGGCCCTCGTGGTAGCGCAAGCCGCACTGGCGGCGAGGACGCAAATCACCGGGGGGCTGAGCGGGAGGGCCTGGGTGCTCACCTGCAAGAAGCCAGCGTCTCTCAGCAGGTCCTCGATTTCGCGGGCGGCGCCGCGGGACGTGTCCGCCGTGGCGCCGGGGCAGCGGGGCTGGGATGCGATGGCGATGCGCCCGCCCGGTGCGAGCCGTCGGCGCAACTCGGCGAGCCGTTCGGCAGGCGCGGGCCAGAACCCGAGGGAGTTGACAGCAAGGATGGCGTCGAAGGGGCCGTCGACAGCGGGCGGAAGCTGATTGGCCGGTGCATTGATCAGGGTGACCCGCCCGGCCCGGATGGCGGCTGCGTTGCGCCTGGACGCCTGCCGGAGCATCACGCCGGAATGGTCGATGCCGTACACGTGACCCGCGCCGGCGCGGACCAGTTCCGCGACCGCCACGCCGGGGCCGAAACCGAGCTCGAGGACTTGGCCGGCGGGGCGCACATCGAGCAGCGAGACTACCCAGCGGTTGCGCTGCCGGTTGGACGGGCGGTGGGCGAACACCCAGCCGGTTACGCTCCCGGCCGCGCCATGGGGACGATGGCCCTGGCCGATGACATCGCGGTCCAGGACGCGCACGACGGCGATCCCGGCACGCCCGATCGCGTACTCGGCGGCGGCGGTCACTGCCCGCCGCACTGCCCGTGCCATGCTTCCCCCATGTCGTGTTCTCATGGCCGGCAGTCAACGCCTTCAAGCACACCTGAAGTCAACACACAAGGCGGCCTGCTCACCATCGGCGAACTGGCCCGCCGCACCGGCGTTACCGCCTCGGCCCTGCGCTACTACGAGGAACTCGGCCTGCTCCCCCCGCCGGCCAGGATCTCCGGGCAGCGCCGCTACCCCGAATCGGCGGACCGGCTCGTCGCCGTCATCCTGCTCTACAGCGACGCGGGGTTTACCCTCGCCGAGCAGAAGGCCCTGCTGGACACCCGCGCCAGCACGCCCGGCGACCGGAGACAGCTCATGCAGCGCAAGCTCGCGGAACTCGACGAGCAGATCGCCAGGACGCAGGCCGCCCGCGATGCCATCAGCCACGGTCTGCGCTGCCCCCACGAAGACATCACGCAATGCCCCAACTTCAACGCCGGCATCACCGCCCGGCTGGCCGGCCAGCCACTGTCACAATCCCACCGGCAGCTGCACGGCCAACGGCCCCGCGAGGCGGCAGACACCTGCTAGCGAGTGACGGTGGTGGCCACGCGGGACCGGATCATGGCGGCCTGCCTGGCTCATGCGCCAGGGTAGCGACCTGGCCTCTGCTTCTGGCGCCGCCGATGCCGGGGTCCAGGAGCGGACCGTGGACCGGCACTTCCCGAAGAAAGAGGACCTAGAGACCGCGGCGTGATCCGGAGGAAACCATGACGCACAGCGCAACCGCCGGCCGCCGCGCCGCCAAGACCTCGGACGGTGAGGGATCGGCCTACTGGTTCTACGGCGACATGGCCGTCCTGCGCTCACCAGAGGGCGCGCTCCCGGTCATCATCGAGCACCACGTCGGTCCCGGCGCCGCGCGCCGCTCCACGTGCATCACGACGTCGACGACAGCTTCTACCTGTTGCGCGGGCAACTGGCGATGCGCTGCGGCGACGGCACCTTCGTCGCCAACGTCGGCGATTACGTCAGCCTGCCCAAAGGCGTGCCGCACGCGCTCAGCAATGTGGGCACCGAGGAAGCGGTGCTGCTGCAGACGCGCGACGCGGACTCGTTCCTCACGTTCATCCGTCGCTTCGGCATCCCGGGTGATCAGCCACCGCCAGATCCCGCGTCGTTTGACTACGCGGCCATGAACAACCTGGTCGGCGAGACCGGCCAGCCGGTACTCGGCCCGCCGAGGTCGGGGAAGAAGCACGGGCGATCATGACCGGCGGCTGAACATAGCTGTATGGCCGCGAGTCCTGCCGCTCTCGATGCCCGATTACCTGCACCGTTTACAAAACCGCGATCAGCACTATTCGCGAGCTGGCGTACTGGCTCAATTGTGCCATTACCATCCGATCGTGGCGGATTGCCACTCAACGGCCGTCAGGTACTACGCTGCCGTCAGGTCCCATTTAGCGGGGGGGTGACGCGCACGCATGGACCCGGAAAACGCCGCGCCAACGGTCTTCCTGAGCTACGCCGGCCCAGAACGCGCGCAGGCCCAGCGGGTGAAGAACGCCCTTGAGCAGCGCGGCATTAAAGTGATCATGGACGTTGATTTCGATCCTGGCGTGCCGGTCCTGATCAATATCGGGCACGCGGTCAGGGCGGGACTGTTCCTGCCGCTTATTTCCACGCAATACCTGGACCGGCCATTTACCCAGCTCGAAGTGTCCGCCGCGGTCATGACCGGCCAGGACAGCAGATTGCTCCCGGTGCTGATTGAAGAAGCCCCGGCCCCAGCCACCGAGGCGGGCCAGGATCTCTGGACGGTGCTGAACGGCCAGACATACTGGCGCGCCGCCATGACAGAAGAGTCATTCGACGAGCTGGCCTTTCAAGTACAGAGGAGAACACGGCACGGGATACAGCCGGTCTCGCTGCAGGACCCGCTGAGAACTAGCCACTTGAGCGTGGCCTTGATCTACGACTGGGAGGACGGCAACCTCGCGGACGGCATAGCCAGGCAATGTGAGCAGGCGGGCCTGACCGTGGTGCACACTATCGCGGCCGGAGTGCCGGGAGCGGGGCGGCAGGGACCGCCCGATGCCCATGTCGCGGTGCCGTGGACCGTAGCCGCAGCGGCGAGCCCCGAAGTGACGGAAGCGATCATCGGCGCGATGGCCACCGAGCGAGGGATTCTGTACCTGGTCCTTCCGGGCAGCCCGCCTTGCCCGCACGGCGGGGACTTCCTGCGCCTGGACGCCCCCGGCGGCAGCCCGGGGCATCCGGAACGGCCCGTCATCCCGTGGCGCAGAGACCGCGTGGAGCTGCGCGCCCGGCTCGACAAGGCGCTGCGGCTGAACGGCGGCGTCCCTTTTCACCTGCTTGGCGACAAGTTCTGCGCCAGCCGGGAGGCCGCAGACACCGTAACCGTGGCTTACGAGCAGGCCATCTCACAATTTCCCCCAAACGACAAGGATCGGCTGGAAGCCGTGCTCGCTTATGCAGCCGTACGCCGGTTTCACGGTGAGTGGCGGGACGCTGCCGAGGTGCTCCGCACCGAGCCGAGAGCGGAGCAGGCCGACGCGGCGGCTGGCCCGTCGCTCGCACAGGCCATCACCGCCGAGCAGTTGTCCCTCGATTTCGAGTTGGGCCGCGTCACCGACACAAAGCGCGGGGCAGAAGAGATCCTGCCGCGGGCACTGGCGGCCGGTGACTGGCCGCTTATCATCGCCATTCACCGGCAACTCGGCATGCTGGCTGAGGAAGGCGGCAAGTACCGGGAGGCGCGAGAGCACCTGGATCGCGCCTGCCATTATGCGGAAGACCTGCTAGAGACGTCGTTCCTGGTGGACCGCATCCCGAGTTATCCGGCGCGGGTGGCGCTGCGGGCCGACTGCCTGCGCGAGCTAGCCGCCGCGGAATGGCGGGCCAAGGAATCAGATCTGGCACTCGACCACCTCGACCAGGCCCGCGAGGCACTGGCACTAGCGCCTATCAGGGATACGCCGGTCGCGAAGTACCTGCTGCAGATCATCGATTACCAGGCCGCCAGGGTCGCCTACGCTACTGAGCACGACTACGAGGCCGCCCTCGGGACGTTGCAGGCGAGTTACCACTCACTGCAGGCGTTCGACAACCCGATTCGGCTGGCCACAGTCCTCGAGTCGCTGGTCCTGATCGAGATGGACTTCCTGCGCGGGCGTGACGACTCAGCACCGGACCTGCGGGCCACCCTGGAGAAGATCCGGCGGGTCCGCACCCGCCGCGGCCACGACTACCTGATCGCGCGGGCGACCAAATCCCTGGGGGATCTGGAATTCGCGCTCGGCGACTTCGAGGCCGCCCTCCGCCGGTACGGCGAAGCTGCCAATGTGTTCAACCATCTCGGCAAGTACCCGGAGCTTGCCGGGACGCTGCGTTCGATGGCCCAGTGCGAGGCGCGGCTGGGCGATCCGGCAAGAGCCATCAACATGCTGAAGGAGTTCCTCGAAGAGCTCAACCAACACGGCCTGCATGCCTTCAGGGGCGAGATCCGGGCCGAGATAGCCCGGCTGCGCACAGGCCGGGTGACGCAGCGCCAAGTCGGCGACGACACAGAAATGCTCGACGTCGGGGAGTACTCGGTGCACGACTGGATCGCCGAGGGCTTGATCGAGACACCCGGCGACCGCAGCGACGTCGTGGTCCTTGGAGCAGGGGACGACGGTGCGGTGCTGCGGCTGGGAACCGACGAGGATCTGATCGTCAGCACTGACTCGGTGCCGCCTGGGCTGATGGCCGCCGATATAGCGGACAGCAGGGACAGCGCGCGTTATGCCGCCCGGTTCGCCGTCGTAAGCGCCCTGTCCGACGTCATCGCGATGGGCGGGGAACCGGTGGCGATCCTGGTCAACCTCCATCTCCAGCGCACCACCGCCGCCTCGTGGGCCCGCTCCTTCTTGCGCAGCGTGGCCGATGAGGCGGCTCGCTACGGCGCGGTCATTGTCGGCGGTGACCTGCGCGAACGCCCGCACAAGGCGCTGACCGTCACCGCTGTCGGCCGCGTCAGGAAGGGCCAGATGCTTACCCGCAGCGGCGCCAGGCCAGCGGACAAAGTCGTCCTCACTTTGTCCGCCCGGCCAGGCCAGGAATTCGCCGGGTTGGGTACCCGGTGGGCTCAGGAACTCGCCCGGACCCTGTCCAGGAACGAGACCGCCCTGATCGGCGACCTGATCGCCAGGGACGCGATCTTCGAAGACCTCGGGCTGCCACACGAGATCATGGGCAGCATCACCGCGGAAGGACTGGCGAATTGCGCGATAGACACCAGCGATGGTGTCCTGGCCTGCGCGCAGCTCATCAGCGACGCGTCCGAAGTGGGGATAGAGCTATTTCCAGAAGAATTGGAGAGAATTGTCAACCGGGACGTAATCCGGCTAGCACGACAGCTTGGAATTGCGCCATTCTTGTTCGCCCTTAATGCCGGGTATGATTGGGAGGTCGTCTGCTCGGTCCCTGAATCCCGACAAAACGACCTGAACTCCCTCATCCGGGCGCCTGGCGCTAGCTATCCGCCGGCGGCTGTGATAGGAGAGGTCGTACGCCGCGAGCGCTGGGCTGACGAGGGCGTCCGCCTCCGAACACGGAGCGGATCCGGTGTCGTGCTGCCCTACTTCACCGGCGAGAAGTTCCGCCCGCGGACATACGGCTCAGGCTCACATGCCCGCGAGTGGCTCGACTTCGCTATACAGTCAACTAGGCGTGTACGACCCTAAAGCACCCGAACGGATGTCCGTGAATAGTATGCCCGCGCGGCGCCCTCAGGAAGCTCGCGATATCGAGAGCGCTACGAATTCGCCACGTTCAGTAATCCTAGTTGGCGCTGGGCGGCGTGGCCTTAACGCTCATGTCCCCGCGGTTGCCGCTTGCGCCGATTTGCAGCTGGCCGGAATTGTCGATACTAACGAGCGGATCGCGCAGCTAAGGGACGTCCCTGAGCTCGCCGTGCAGATGTACGACGACCTCGATTCCGCACTCGCTGGATGCGCTCCCGATCTCGCCATCGTGGCCACACCTCATGACAGCCATGTCCCGCTGGCCCAGCAGCTGCTGCGCGCCCGGGTGCCCACCCTGCTGGAGAAACCCCCCGCCCGTAGCGAGACAGAGCTGGCCACGCTGCTAGACCTTAGCCTGAAGCTGCGGACCCCGCTCGCCACGTCGCTGCCCCTGCACTATCAGGACCAGCATCAGCGGTTCACCGATTTGCTTTGCGGGCCGAATCTGACCGACGCCGAGGTGAGCATCCGCGCCACTGTGCGAACCTGGCACGGCGCCGGCAGCTGGCGGCTGTCCCGGGAGCGCGCCGGCGGCGGCGTTCTCATCGACCTCGGCTATCACTACCTAGAACTGCTTGTCGCATGCCTAGGGGAACCCGACGGCAAGTCAGTCCTGCTGACGAGCCCACTCGGCACCCGCCGCGAGGTAGAGAGCGAGGCACAAGTGTCGCTGTGGTTCGCTGAGCGGCGACTCCAGGTCGAGCTTTGGCTTCACTCCGCGCCAGTGAGCGCAAGGGGCAGTGAGCTGACCATCAGGAAAGGGGGCGAGCTCCGCTATCCCAGCCCAGCGGGCGAACCGGGCGAGGTCACGGTCGGCCATGGGCGGATAAGCGATCCGCTGCCGACCCCGGCCGCAGCGCAGCTCAACGCCCTAGTGACGGACGGGTTCCTCGATGGCCGGGGCGGATGGGAACTGGCGCTGCGCCGACAACAGACGGTCATGCGGTTGCTTGACGAACTGTACGAAGACGCCGAGCCCATGGCTTGCCAGCCCGAGACGGCGTCGCTGCCGAACGTGGCCTGTCTCACGGAGCCGACAGGGCTGCCGGAAAGGACACCCGCATGAGCGGCCCCTGGGCCGAGCTAGCCCTCTACGGTGGCCAGCCGGTTACTCCCGAGCCGGTGCACGAGGTCTGGCCCCGGCTCACCCCCGACCTGGAAGCCTGCATGGTGGCTCAGGCGCGGCGCAGGCTGTCCATTTATGACCGCAGCGGCGTCGTCCAGGAATTCGAGGATGCTTTCGCCGCTTACGTCGGCGTGCCGCGGGCCTTGGCTACGTCGTCGGGCACCGCCGCGCTGCACGCCCTCTACTACGGTGCGCGAATTGGCCTAGGCGACGAGGTCATCTGCTGTGACTATGGCTTCTTCGCGACGGTGACGCCGCTCCTGCAACTCGGCGCCAGACCGGTGTTCGTGGACAGCTCACCCGACGGAACGATCTCCGTAGCCAGTGCTGAGGCCGCGATCACGGACAACACCAAGGCCATAGTGGTCACCCACATGTGGGGCCAGCCAGCCCAGATGGATACCCTCCGTGCACTCTGCGACAAGAGGGGCCTACTACTGTTCGAGGACTGCTCGCATGCGCATGGGGCGCGGTTTGCCGGCCAAGTGGTCGGCAGTTTCGGCGACGGCGCCGCGTGGAGCCTCCAAGCGCAGAAGACCATCTGGGCCGGAGAGGGCGGGGTGCTCGCCACCAGCCTTCCTGATCTTTACGAGCGGGCGCTGCTGCTCGGCCATTTCAACCTTAGGGCGCTCCAGGAGATACCGCAGTCATCGCCGAACTTTGCTAGCGCATTCACCGGGACCGGGCTGAAATACCGTGCGCATCCGCTGGGCCTGGCCCTGGCGCTACCCCAGATCAAGACCGTCGATCAGCTCATCGAGGACCGACAGAAGTCCGCCGCCCCCCTCATCGACGCGCTGCAATCCATCCCTGGCATCGAAGTGGTCCAGAGCTGGCAGCCGGGAACCGTCCACGGCTACTACGCTCTTGTCGCGCTGATCGATCCGGCCGCCTGTGGGTTCGACCGTCAGACGTTCACTGCTGCCATGCATGCGGAGAACATCCACACGGTCAGTATCCCGCGGCAGATGAACTCGATGTCGCAGTATCCTGTCTTCACGCAGGCGGGGGCAGCCCGGGTAACCGGACAGCTTGAGGTCTCCCTGCGGATAACCGCGACCGCGGTCAAATTCTTCATACCGGCCTCGGCCGCGGACCTTACCGGAAGCACCGGCCCTGCAGTGGTCGCCGACGCGATCAGCAAAGTAGGGGCTGGCTTGTCCCGGCACGGTACCTGACCCGCTCAGGAGGTGTACAAGTGAGCGCTTCCGCAGACGACCTGCTGGCCATGCGGGATCAGGAACTCCTTGGCGCTTCCAACGCTGTTCTAGTAACCCGGATGTCAGTGGGCGGCGTGCTGTGCCGCCGCGTAAACGGAGACCTCGCGGTCTTGGTCCTCAAACGGGTGGCGGGCGACGAGTACGGCGGCTTGGAGGAACTGCCGAGCGGCGGTGTCGAGCCAGGAGAGACCGCTGGCGAGGCCCTGGCACGGGAGGTCAAGGAGGAAACCGGGCTCAGCATCCGGGCGATAGGGCCGTTCCTCTTTGACTTCACCTATCCCTCCCGGCGGGGAACGACCCGGCAACTCAACTTCCTTATCGATGTGGAAGGCGACGACCCGTGGGTTCGCGTGGATCCTGCCGAGCACGAGTCATTCCGGTGGCTGCCGCTCACCGCTCTGGCCGATTCCGGCCTTAGCCCGAACGTTCGGCGCGGCCTCGGAAGCACCTTGAGCTAGCGTTACTTCCGTTGGTATTCCTGGGATGAACCCGCACGACAGGACAAGACGAGTCCGATTACCAGGGGCTGAATAGGGCTGCGCCTGCCTGGATGCGGAGTTCTTCGACGACGGCGAGCTGGTCGCCGGTGCGGTCGAGCAGGACGCGGAGTCGTTGCTGGTCCAGCAGGCTGTCGTTCGCCGCCGCGCCCAGCAGGGCACGCCAGCCTGCGGCCTTGCCCTGGATGCCCAGGTAGAGGGCCTCCAACTCGGTGAGGTCACTCAGCGGAGACCGGGTGAGGAAGTTCGCGCTGGTCTTCAGCCTGGTGGCCTTCTCCGCGGCCCATCCGGCAAGGATCTTGTGACTGCGGACCGGTACGCCGACGCCGCGCATCAGCTGCAGGAGCGCTTGCCGGTTAAAGCCCGCGTATGGGGGGAGTAAAGACAACTTCTACTGCGAGGAGACAGACATGGGCTTCATGGACAAGATGCGGAACAGGTTCAAGATGGGCAAGGGCCACGCCAAGCAGGACGTCGGCCGGGCCACCGGTGACCCGTACTTGGAGGCCGAAGGCCAGGGCGAGCGCGTCGGCGGTGCCACCCGGCAGGTCGGCGAGCAGGCGAAGGACGCCGGCAAGAACGTGCGCGACGCCTTTAAGAAGTAACCGCTAAGAAGTAGCCGCGCGTCGCGCGGCCCGCTGGGCCGACAGCAGCGGTATCGCGGCGATCTTCTCATCCGTCAGGTCGTCCCACTGGATGCCCGGCACTGGCCGCGGGCCGTGCCGCGGGCGGCAGTCGATGACCCGCTCGGGTGTGACGATGAAGTCCACCGGCACGTCGTGGCTGGTCAGCGGGATCGTCCCCGCGGGGCGTACCTGGAGTTCGTGCACGGTCGTGACGGACACGGTGTCCGACCCGATCAAGCCCGCGGCGGACGCGAGCGCGAACTCCAGGTCGGCGAAGCCGCCCCCCTTGCCTAGCCGCGCGCCGTCCTCCCCGACCGCGACGCTGCCCATGACCACGAGGCCGACCGGGGCGAGCTCCGCCAGGCTGACCCGGCG
>Ga0210396_10004038_pt1 | contig 14430 bp, 10 predicted proteins | sample IncBWH17OmetaG_FD_155466 | JGI IMG/M metagenome (GOLD analysis project Ga0210396, IMG submission 155466) | Forest soil microbial communities from Barre Woods Harvard Forest LTER site, Petersham, Massachusetts, United States - Inc-BW-H-17-O ...
AGGCAAGCACCGGCCCCGGAGTGGGGAGGTCTCGACCGTGACACACGACGCATTGCGCACGATTTTGCCCGTAGCCGGCTGGCCCGAGGAGCGGGCGCGGACGGTCGAGATCACCGGCGGCGCAGATCCGGTATTGCCGACGCCGTTTCGCATCGGGGCAGCGGGCGCCGCCGCGCTCGCCTCGACCGGCCTCGCCGCAGCCGATCTGTGGGAATTGCGCACCGGACGCCGACAGGAGGTCGAGGTCGACCTGCGCCAAGCGGTCGCCTCGCTGCGCAGCGGGCATTATATGCAGATGGACGGCGCTTCCGTGTCGACCGAGCGCAACAGGGTTATGGGCGTTTATCCGGCGAAGAACGGGCGCTGGAGCTATATCCACGCCAATTTTCCGAACCACCGCGAGGCTGCCCTCAAAGTCCTCGGCGTGCCGGAAGACCGGGACGCGGTGCGGCGTGCCGTGGCAAGCTGGGATGCGCTCGAGCTCGAAGAAGCGATCATCGAGGCCAAAGGCGCCGGCGGCATGGCGCGCAACATGGCCGAGTGGGCGCAGCATCCACAAGCTGGGGCGATCGCCTCTTTGCCGTTGATGGAGATCCTGAAGATCGCCGACAGCCCGCGGGAAAGGCTGCCTGAAAGCGACCGCCCGCTGTCGGGCATTCGCGTGCTCGATCTGACCCGCGTCCTCGCCGGACCGACCGCGGCGCGGACCCTCGCCGAGCACGGCGCCGATGTGCTCAAGATCACTGCGCCGCACCTGCCGAACATCGGCTACCAGGAATACGACACCGGCCATGGGAAACTGTCGGCCCATCTCGATCTTCGTTACCCGCGGGATCTTGAAATCTTGCGCGGGCTGGTCCGCGAAGCCGATGTGTTCTCACAAGGCTATCGCCCCGGGACCCTCGGGAATCGTGGGCTTTCGCCAGAGGAATTCATACAGCTCCGCCCCGGGCTCGTTTACGTATCGATGTGCGCGTTCAGCCATGTGGGCCCGTGGGCCTCGCGCCGCGGGTTCGATACCGTAGTGCAGACCGTCAGCGGGATCACGACCCGCCAGGGCGAGCTCTTCCCCGGCGCCGAGCCTGGCCCGCAATTCTATCCCGTTTCGGCGATCGACTACCTGACCGGCTATCTGATGGCGTTTGGTGCGATGGTTGCATTGGGCCGCCGCGCCCGTGAAGGCGGCAGTTGGCTCGTGCGCATCTCATTGGCCCAGACCGGCCGCTGGCTGGTCGACCGCGGCGAGGTGCCCGAGACCGCCCTGAGGGATGTGCCGAAAGAGATCCCGAAAGCCGACATCGACGGCTGGTCGATCGAGAGCGACACCCCGGTCGGGCGGCTGCGGCATCTCGGACCCACAGTGCGCCTCTCCGAGACGCCGCCGCGCTGGGCCCGCCCCTCCGTCCCGCTGGGCTATAACGAGCCCGTGTGGCCCGCCCGTGCCGCTTGAGCCCGATCCAGCAGAGGGCGGTAATGCTTGGCGATCCGGCCTAGCCACCGGCGGTCCGCATTCTGACCGGACTAGCAGGTGAGGCGTTGAGCAATGGAAATCGGCGCTTCTCGCGCCCCCGCCTCCGGCGGCTAACCGTTCGGAGATCGCTGAAGGATCGGCAAACGAAGCCGTAGAATTTGCGTTCGTGCACATTGATCGAGTCGATGATCTCGATGGCCTTATTAAACTCGAGCCGATAAGCCGTGAGAACCGCCGGCTCGTTGGCGTTGAGTCGACGCAATGGGCCGGGCCGGAATGCCAATCGGCTCGCAACCAGCTCCATGAATGCGGATGAGCGCTCGGAGGGTGCGAGGATGACATTTTCCCGCTGAGCTAAGGCGCGAGCCGCGCAGAGCGCCTCCTGATCCGAGAGCGCGTCGGCCGGCCGTTGATAATCGATTCCGAACGTGATCAATTGCAGGCGTGCTTCGAGCCGGCCGAGACCCGTTGCGACGTACTGGGCCAGATCCATTTCCCGCATCGCCTTGGCGGACGCAGTGAAGGTGTCGGGGTCCTCGGTTTCGCGCCGGGAATGCATGACTGCGGACAGCAAACGCTGCGTCGGATCGCGTACCAACCCAATAACCCAGTCGTCTTCGCGCAAAGACGACAACAGGACGCTTGGCGAAAAGTGTAATCCGATCAAATCATAATCTTCCTGCGTCGGCGGGTTGCTCAGATAGGCACGAAGGCTCGGATAATACACATGCGACGGGAACGCCCGCGTCAGTGACGCCCACATCGACGTGCCGCCGGTCTTCGGTACGTGCACGTATACGATTCTAGAGCATCGCTTGCGCAGCGACGCCGAGGAAAGAAATCGCGTCAACGGTTTGCAGTGGATGAAATCGCCACTGCGGCGGACGTCTTCTTTGATCTTTCGCGAACTGCTGAGCACGACGAACACTTCGTTCGCGAAGATCCACTGCCATTCCTCAGCGATATGCTGGAGTTCGGCTTTTGGAAGGCTCGTCAATTGGCCCTTGTGCAGCACGAGAATCGTGCAGTTTTTGAGGTCGATTAAATCGTCGTAAAGAACGGCGGTGCACGGGAAGGCCGGCCAGTCGCCTCTTGGTGCCATTACAATGTCGGTATCGTTCAGCAGAGGGCGGAGCGCGATATAAACGGCCTGCCAAAGACGATCCTTCATTGCGCCTCCGGAACGGGTGCCATCGTGGTAGCGAAAGGCGCAAGCGCGCACCACCCTCCGGCGGGCTTCAGCCCGAAAGTTCAGTCAATCCGATTATTCGAGGTCTCCATGAGTGGTATCCCCAAATTGATTAACGCGGTTCGACGAATTCGCGTCATCGGTGATCGGCCTGCTTCGCGTCAGCGGCGTTCGGTGGCGACGCGGGCGAAGGTTGCGAGAATCCGAAATCCGGCTTTGACGGTGCCGCGGAAGGTTCCCGCGACTTTCGATTTTCCGGCGAGGCGGCGGCCGTGTGGCACCGGGAGCTCAAGTACGCGCAGGCCGGCGCGCGCCACCCGCATCTGCATCTCGAGGTTCCAGCCATAACTCATCTCGCGCATGCCGAGCCGCCTCAACGCATCGGCGCGGATCGCCCGGAAAGCGCACATGTCGGTAAAGCGCACCCCGTAAACCAGATTGATCGCAGCTCCAATCGCGCGGCCGGCGAGCGCCTGATGGGCTCCAATACTGGTTCGGCTGCGCGAGCCGATCACGAAATCGTGTTCGTCCTCTATGATCGGCTGCACCAGGCTCGGGATCGCCTCGGGCCGGTCGCCGCCGTCGCCATCGAGGAAAACGAGGATCTCCGCGCCGTCCTCGATCGCCGCAGTGGCCCCCGTGGCACAGGCCCGGCCGTAGCCTCGCTCTCGTTCGACAAGCACGGTTGCTCCGATGGCGCGGGCCTCTGCGACGGTGCGATCGCGGCTGCCGCCGTCCACGACGATGACTTGGTCGACGCACCCGGACGGCATCGCCGCGATCACCGGGCCGATCGCCCCTTCCTCGTCTAGCACCGGGATGATTACGGCGATGCGAGGTCGGATAGTCGGTTCTGCGCGTTGACCCTCATCCCGCCCCTCGCCCCACAAGCGGGGCGAGGCAGTAGGCCGGTTCGTCCCCTCGCCCCGCGACAGCGGGGAGAGGGGGCCCGCGTTAGCGGGAGGGCGAGGGGCATACCCCGTCACAGGCTCCAGCGGACTCCGCACGAGGCACAAGCCGCCGGTGGTTTATCGCTCAATAATGCACGACGGAATTCCTGGTAGCGTGGCCCATTCCAGATCTGCCGAAGGCTCTCCTGAGTTGCGTTCCCCAAAGTGAAATTGTCATAGCCGCGCATCGAAAACGGCGCGATGCAGCATGGAATCGCTCGGCCATGGGCGGTGAAGTACATCAATGTCCAGGGCCGCCGGCACAGCGACCATGGCTGGTCCTCGACTGTCCGCTTCAGGCTGGTGCCGGGCTCGATAGCACCGGAGGCGTTGAAGCGGACCCCGAGCGTCTCGGCAACGGCGGCAGCCTCCTCGAGCCGCCTCGGCTCGTCGCCTTCGAGCTTTTCGAACAAGGCAGATCGAGCGCGCGCCAAGCCCTCTCCTTCCGGCTTAAACACCAGGCGCTGAAGATGGATCTCCGCGACGCCGGTGCGGTGTGCCAGCCGAACAAATTCCGGCAGCTGGTCGATCGTCTCTTTGAGCCCGGTCAGCCACAGCGATACCAATGGGCGCTCGATGCCCTCGGCCCGCTGCAGCGCGGTGAAGGCGCGCACATTACGGACAATCCGATCGAACATGTCCTTGCCGCGCACCGCGAGAAACGCCTCGGGCTCGGCGGCGTCGAGCGACACTCGCAGTTCGTCCAAGCCGGCGGCGATCAGTTCCCTGCCCTTGCGCTCGGTCAGCAACGTGCCGTTGGTGTTGAACAGCACGTAGGTGCCGCGGTCCTTGAGATAGCGCACCATGCGGGGCAGCGTCTTGACCATCATCGGCTCGCCCACTCCGTGCAGCACAACGCGCGCTATGCGCGGAAACTGGTCGACGATATGAGTGAACAATTGCCAGCTCATATCGGCGGGCGGCTCGAGATCTTCGAAGGTGCGCGGGCAGGTTTTGCACAACAGGTTGCAGCGATTGGTCGTCTCGATGTAGAGACAGACCGGTTCCTGCTCGGCAATCTCGCCGCGCGTGTCGCCGACGGCTTCGAAATAGCGCCGCGGGTCGGGTCTAGGTTGCGCAGTCAATGGCACGCCGTACTCCGGGCCGATTGTTTGGAAACAGTTCGCCAGACGATATCGACGGCGCAGAGTATGACAAACCCGCCGTACAGAGTGAACCCCACCCAAGACGGGATATTGCCGGTTTTGTGGTCCCAGTAGAGCAGGACAGCCGCGAGAGTGAGCCACCAGGCCGGCCACCATGGTGCGGCGGTCAAGAGCGCGACGAGCCAGACGAAATACCAGGGATAATGGGGTGACGCGAAGAACAGCGCCGCTGTGCCCAACGCCGTCGCCCAATTCAGGCAGGAGCGCGGCTCCGGCCGTCGGCGAAGAGCACCGATCGCAAGCCCGGCCATGACGCTCACCGCCAAGCCGAGATAGGCGGTGAGCGGTATGGTAATGGCGCGCCGGGCAATGCAGAGGAGCCAGAAACCGCTGCCCGAGCCCAAATTTTCTTCGGCAAGATAGCCGGGCAGAAACCCCAGAGCCCGCGACCCGACGCCGATATAGGGGAGATAGGCCGCAACGATTATGGCAATGAACGCGGCGGGCAATGGCCAATCGCCGGAATTTGACTTAGTCGGCCGCCACAGCGCCGGCACCAGAACCAGTGGGAAGAACTTTATTACCGTCCCGGCAGCAAGCGCCACGGCCGACCAGACGTGCCGCCCGCTGATGGCAGCGGCGAGTGCCAGAACGGTAAATGTGACCACCCCTGCATCGACGTGCCCCGATCCGGCAATCTCCCATACGGGCAGCGGGTGCCAGGCATAAAGCAGGATGTGTTCCGGTGGCCTCCCGGCCGTGCGCAAGATAAAGAGCAAGGTCCCGATCCCGACAGCCTCGATCGTCACAAACACGAGCTTCACCGCGGGCGCCGTCTCCCCGAACCGGCTCGCCACCAGAAACAGCATCTGGGCGACCGGCGGGTAAATCGTCGGCGCGTAATTGTTGCGATTGATGTTCGGAAAGATCAGCGGATCGCGCAGCGGTTCAAGCTCGGGATCGGTCGGAACGTAGCGGTACGGATTGATCCCCGCGGCCTGGACCCGCCCGTCCCAGATGTAGCGGTTGATGTCGTCGGACAGAAAGACCGGCGCCGCGAGCGCGATCAGGCGCAGCAGGACCGCCGTTCCCAGAATGAGGGCCAATGCGGGCCGCTGGTCGCGGCCGCGCAGGACGAGAGCGGCAGCAACCGCCCAGACCGCTCCTTGGACCAAGGCGACGATGACAAAGGCGGTCAGATCACGGTCGAATTGGACTGCCACCCCGCCTGCCCCGCCTGCCAGCAGCAAGCCGGCAAGCAGCACCAGCGGCTTCGACCGCGCCGCTCGTCGCCCCAACCCTAGCCCTTCCTGGCCCGAGAGAGGGAGTAACCTAAGGGGGCGGCTCGTTCGAACACGCGCTCGATGTCGCCTTTCTCGGCCGCCAGCTTCTCGAGAAAAGCCGTGGTGCTGGGCGCCGGATAGCCGTCGAGGTACGGGCCCCCTGCGCTCCGGCAAGGTCCAATCTCGCGCGCAAGCATCGTCAGCGTCACCTCGTCATCGACATCGTACCATTCGGGCAGCGCCACGACCTTAACCCCGATCTCACTGGCCCGGGCGAGCGTCTGCTGGAAGACCCGTTCGGTGCTCCAATCGATCTCCTCGAACAGCCGCCGGTGAAACTGCTTCAAACCGATCAAGTAATAGCCGCCATCTACGGCGGGTCCGAGGACGACGCGATCGCCCGGTTCCCGCAGCCGGAGGACCGTCTCGACAAGGAACTCGGTCGGCAAGGTCGGGCTGTCGGCGTTGACGAGACAAACCGAGCTGTAGCCTGTAGCAAAAAGGTCTCGCGCCGCGTGGATTAGACTGCGCCCAATTGTCGGCTCCCTCGGCGGCAGCAGCTTGAAGTCGACGGGCAGCAGGTCATCGAAGAAGGGCTCGGAACCCTGCGGAGAGTACGCGGCAAAACCCTGGATCGGCACTCGCCCAGCCGCAGCCACGATGTTCGCCGCGACATCGATCAGACAGCAGGTGTTAAGCTCGGCAGCCTCCTGACTGGTCAGCGGCGGCACAAGGCGGGTCTTGACGGTCCCGGCGACAGATGCCTTGGCCATGATTGCAACCGCGCAGCGTTCTTCAGGCAAGGCGGCCCTCCCCCGGATCGCAGAGCCCCTCAGGAGCCGCTGAACCAGTTGTACCCGCAATCTTTCCAGAAGCCGCGCGGATAACAGTTCGTCACCGACGACGCCATAACGAATTTCGGATTCTTCGAGCCGAGCTTTGTCGGAATTCGAAGCGCCAGGCCGCTTGAATTGAACAGCCAGCCCGCCGACGGTCGTTCCATGACGACATATTCCAGAGCAGGCGCTGCACCGGCTTGGGTGATCGCGCTCACCGGAACCCCCATGTCCCAGCCGGTGAGCATCGGAGGCAGCACCTTGGGTACCTAGATGGTGAGCGACCAGGGGACGCTACTTCCAGATCGATTGCCAGTCGCGTTCCGCGCGTGAAGTTGACGCCATCGACGTGGCCCCGATATAAGTCTTGTTTTTCGGTCACGGCGAACTGCATGGCTAATCACAAATCGGCGGAAAAGCGCATCCGGCAAACGGCCAAGCGTACGGCCATCAATCGCGCCCGGGCGAGCCGCGTGCGCACTTTTATCAAAAAGGTCGAGACGGCGATTTCAACCGGCGACAAGGCGACGGCACAGTCAGCCCTGCGGCTGGCGCAGCCCGAACTGCATCGGGCGACAACTAAAGGCGTGCTCCACAAGAACACGGTCGCGCGCAAGTTGTCGCGGCTGGCGGCGAGAATCAACGCGCTCTGACCAGAGATTGCACCGAGCAATCCGCGGCGGAATGCCGCAAGTGAGGATCGCCTGGGTTTCTTAGGCGGACGAACCGGCGGCGCTGACGGCGAAAAAAATAATGGCGCGTTCCTTGTTCGATCCCATTGCCACTAATCCGCCACATAGGTAAACTCTCAAATAACGGTGCGCGAAAATACGGCTATGTCGTGTAAATGGCCGGTGGATGTCAATAAAACGTCAAGCCATTGACATCTAGCCAGCTCGAATTAGGGACAGGGAGAACGTCTCTTCCGTATTGAGTAGTATCGCAGAGTCAGATTGGCGCCTCATGCAGGATGATATACTGCCGGCAGGCGGCCGGAATTGCGTCTGTTCTATTGATGGGGGAGAGGGTGGCGCAAACAATCCAAGAAGATGCGACCAACACGACCACGGCGTGCGAGGCGGAGTGGGTGGCGGTTCTCGGTCAGCTCAGGGCTGAAGTGGGCGAGGACGCGTTCCGCAATTGGCTGCAACCGATGAACCTGGAACAGGTCGATGGCGGGCAGGCCGTCATCGCGGCACCCACGCGTTTTTTGCGCGACTGGGTGGCGACCCATTATGCAGATCGGCTTCTCGCGCTGTGGCGGGCGGAGAACGAGCAAGTCAAGCGCCTCTTGGTCGTCGTCGGCGTGCCTTCGAGACCGGCAAACGGCCATGATTTCGCCGGCTCGGACGATGAGACGGAAGCCCCTGCGGCCTTGCCCGCCTCCGCCGGACCTATACTGCCGCTCGAAATCGGTGACGACAAGGCGCAGCTCTTGGCTCTCGATCACCGTTTCGTTTTTGAGAATTTCGTCGTCGGCAAGCCCAACGAGCTTGCCCACGCCGCGGCGCGGCGCGTCGCCGAGGCCTGCGCGTGTCCGGGTAACCGGGTGCCGTTCAATCCGCTGTTTCTTTATGGCGGCGTCGGGCTCGGCAAGACGCATCTGATGCACGCAGTGGCTTGGCACGTCCGCAAGCATGCCTGCGATCGCAAGATGATCTATCTTTCGGCCGAAAAGTTCATGTATCAGTTCATTCGAGCATTGCGCTTCAAGTCGACTATGGACTTCAAGGAACAATTCCGCTCGGTCGATCTGCTGATGATCGACGATGTGCAATTCATCATCGGCAAGGAATCGACCCAGGAAGAATTCTTCCACACCTTTAATGCTTTGGTCGACGAAAACCGGCAAATCGTGATCTCGGCCGACAAATCGCCCTCCGACCTAGCAGGTATGGAAGAGCGCATGCGATCCCGGCTGGGCTGGGGGCTGGTCGCCGATCTGCACCCCACCACTTATGAATTACGCCTCGGAATTTTGCAGTCGAAGGCCGAGCAGGGCGGCCTGCGGATTCCGCCAAAGGTGATGGAGTTTCTAGCCCACAAGATCGCCTCGAATGTTCGAGACCTCGAGGGGGCATTGAACCGAATCGCCGCTCACGTCCAGCTGGTCGGGCGCGATATCACGCTGGAGAGCGTCCAGGAGGTGCTGCACGATCTGCTCCGCTCGCACGAGCGGCGAGTCACGATCGACGAAATCCAACGAAAAGTCGCCGAGCACTTCAATATAAAATTAGGCGAGATGACCTCTGATCGTCGGGCCCGCACCGTTGCCCGCCCGCGCCAGGTCGCGATGTATCTGGCCAAGCAGCTGACCACGCGATCGCTGCCGCAAATCGGCCGCATGTTCGGCGGCCGTGATCACACTACCGTCATGCACGCGGTGCGCAAGATCGAAGAGCTGACGCGCACCGACCCGTCGCTCGCCGAAGATGTCGAGCTGTTGCGCCGGATGCTGCAGGGCTGAGCGCCCATAAGGCGTCCGCGGTAAAAGCGGGTGCTGAGGCGGGCGGCCGATCGTGTTATAGTGCTGTCCCGTCGAGCCGGAATGACGCGGCGGGGGCACTGACCGCCCTCTTAGTCATTGACCCGAGGGCGGCGCAGGCCGGGGTCGGCAACTCTTGTGTAGCCAACATGAAACTGACCATCGAACGGGCGGCCTTCTTGAAGGCGTTGGGCCATGTACAAAGTGTCGTCGAACGGCGGACGACGATTCCGATACTGTCGAACGTATTGCTGCGCGCCGAGCCGGGCAAACTGGCGCTGAGCGCGACCGATATGGACCTCGAGATCGTCGAGCGCGTTCCGGGCCAGATCGAACGCGAGGGCCGGACCACCGCGCCGGCCCACACCCTCTACGACATCGTCCGCAAGCTGCGCGAGGGCGCGCAGATCGAAATAGAGACGAGCGGCGAGCGCAACGCCATAGTGCTGCGTTCCGGCCGCTCGACCTTTACCCTCGCCTGTCTCCCGCCGGAGGACTATCCGCTGATGACGGGTGGGGAGTTGCCGTACAACTTTTCGCTGTCGGCGACCGAGCTTCGGACCTTGATCGATCGCACCCGATTCGCGATTTCGACCGAGGAGACCCGCTATTATCTGAACGGCATCTATCTCCACGCGACCAAAGCCGACGAAGTGCCAGTCATTCGCGCCGTCGCCACGGACGGGCACCGGCTCGCCCGGATGGAAATGGTCTTGCCCGAAGGTGCCGCCGGCATGCCGGGCATCATCATCCCGCGCAAGACAGTGCTCGAACTGAGAAAGCTCGTCGAGGAGAGCGAGCACGAGGTGCAGATCGGGCTCAGCGAGACAAAGATCCGCCTAGCGATCGGCGAGGCAGCGCTGACCTCGAAATTGATCGACGGCACGTTCCCCGATTACGACCGCGTGATCCCATCGAACAACGACAAGGTTCTCGAGGTCGAATGCAGACCCTTCGCCGAGGCGGTGGACCGCGTTTCGACGATTTCGACCGAGAAGAGTCGCGCCGTTAAGCTGACGATTGAAAGCGGCAGCCTGGTCGTCTCGGCGACGAGCCCCGAAAACGGCACGGCCGTCGAGGAGCTCGAGGTGCGCTATTCCGCCAGTCCGCTTGAGATAGGCTTCAACTCCCGATACCTGTTGGACATCACCGAGCAGATCGAGGGCGAGGGCGCACAATTCGTCATGTCGGATGCCGGCTCGCCGACCCTCGTGCGCGACAGCGCCGACGCGAGCGCCCTTTACGTGCTGATGCCAATGCGGGTTTGAGTTGGCCACCGGACGAGGGCAAACGCCCGTCTCCGCCTCCGCCGCCGCGAGCGCGGAGAGGGAGGGGATCCGTGAAACGGGCGGGCAAGGGGCCCAGGCGGTATGACGCCAATCGAGCGGAACGCTCGCAAACCGGCACCTTCGACCCCATATATCTCCTATGTTTGCCGAGGCACAGCAAGCCCGGGACGATGCCGGTGCCGCGGCAGATCGCGTCGGTGTGACGCGGCTCGTGGTGGTTAATTTCCGCAATTATCGCGAGGCGAGGCTGACCGTCGGCACCGCGCCGGTGGTGCTGACCGGACCCAACGGCGCGGGCAAGACCAACCTCCTGGAGGCCGTGTCGTTTCTCGCGCCCGGCCGCGGATTACGCCGCGCCAAGCTGGCCGAAATCGATCATCGGCCCGGGCCGGGGCAGGATGACGCGACCGGCGGCTGGGCTGTTGCTGCGGTCGTCGCGACCCGCCGAGGCAGCCTCCGCATTGGCACCGGTCACGATGCGACGGCAGGCGAGCGGCGGGTCGTACGGATCGACGGCGACCCGGTGCGCGGCCAGGCGGCGCTCGGCGAGCGACTCGGCGTCTTATGGCTCACCCCGCCGATGGACCGCCTCTTTGTCGAGGGTCCGGCCGGAAGGCGGCGTTTTCTCGATCGGCTCGTCCTTGGTCTCGACCCGGCGCACGGCTCGCGCGTCGCGGCCTATGAACAGGCATTGCGCGAGCGCTCTCGGTTGTTGCGCGACGGCCCGAGAGACTCCGTCTGGCTGACCGCCCTCGAGCAGGTGATGGCCGAACAGGGGGTGGCGGTCGCGGCGGGCCGCCGCGAAGCCGTGCAGCGGCTCGATCGTGCCTGCGTCGAGGCCGAAGGTCCGTTTCCGCGCGCCCGGCTGGTTCTCGCCGGCACAGTCGAGAATTGGCTTGAGGAAGTGCCTGCGCTGGCCGTCGAGGCGGAGTTCGCCTCGGCGCTCGCCGGCAATCGGCAGAGCGATGCGCAGGCCGGCGGCGCCCTGATCGGGCCGCATCGCTCCGACCTGCATGTCAACTTGGCCGAGCAAGGAATTGCCGCCGAGCTGGCCTCGACCGGCGAGCAGAAAGCCTTGCTCATTTCGATCCTCCTCGCTCACGCGAGGCTGCAGCAGGCGGTGCGCGGTGAGCCGCCATTGCTGCTGCTCGACGAAATTGCCGCACATCTCGACGCGAGCCGGCGTGCGGCGTTGTTCGATGCGCTGCTGCGGCTCGACAGCCAGGCCTGGCTGACCGGCACCGACGAGGCGCTGTTCGCGCCATTGCGGCGCGAAGCCCAGTTTCTGTCGGTGCGCAATGGGCAACTGGACTTGAGCTTCTGAACCCTGAAATTTTGAATAAGGCCAATATGGCAAACATCTCCGCATCCGACCCTCTCGGCACTGCCGCAGGCAAAAGCTCGCCGAGCACCGGTTTACCGCCGGGTGACACTGCTGTCAGGCCGAGCGGGAACGGCGCCGCGAACGGCGCGGACGCGACCTATAACGAGCAATCGATCGAAGTGCTGCGCGGGCTCGATGCGGTGCGCAAGCGGCCGGGGATGTATATCGGCGACACCGATGACGGCTCCGGCCTGCATCACATGGTGTACGAGGTTGTCGACAACGCGATCGACGAAGCGCTCGCCAGCTACTGCGACACGGTTACCGTGACCTTGAACCCCGATGGCTCCGTCACCGTCACCGACAACGGCCGCGGCATTCCGGTCGGCATCCACGACGAGGAGGGAGTGTCGGCCGCCGAGGTCATCATGACCCATCTGCATGCCGGCGGAAAATTCAATCAGAACGCCTACAAGGTTTCGGGCGGGCTGCACGGGGTCGGTGTCTCGGTCGTCAATGGCCTCTCGGCGCGGCTCGATTTGCGCGTCTACCGCGGCGGGTCGGAGTGGTTCATGCGGTTCCGCGACGGCGTGCCCGAGGCGCCACTCGCCGAGGTAGGTCCGGCTCCCGCTTGGCCGGCGGGGTCGAGCCGCGAGGGTCTCACCACCGGCACCGACATCACCTTTTTGCCGAGCACGGCGACCTTCAGCAAAACCGAATTCGATTTTACGACCCTGGAGCACCGGCTGCGCGAGCTCGCCTTTCTGAACAGCGGCGTGACCTTGGTGCTGAGCGACCTGCGAGGCGTCGAGCCGAAGACCGTCACCTTGCATTTCGAGGGCGGCCTGGAAGCCTTCGTCCGCTATCTCGACCGTTCGAAGCAGGCGTTGCATTCGCCGCCGATCGTGATCCGCAGCGAGCGCGACAGCATCCTGCTCGAAGTCGCGATGGAGTGGACCGACAGCTATCACGAAACGATGCTGTGTTTTACAAACAACATCCCGCAGAAGGATGGCGGGACCCATCTCGCCGGCTTCCGGGCGGCGTTGACCCGGACGGTCAATGCCTATGCCAATGACAGCGGCCTCGCCAAAAAGGAGAAGGTCACGCTGTCGGGTGAGGACATGCGCGAAGGCCTGACCTGCATCCTGTCGGCCAAGGTGCCCGACCCGAAATTTTCGTCACAGACCAAGGATAAGCTGGTCTCCTCCGAGGTCCGGCCGGTCATCGAAGGCATCGTCGCCGACAAATTGACGCAATGGTTCGAAGAGCACCCGGCAGACGCCAAAAAGGTCGTCGCCAAGGTGGTCGAAGCGGCAGCAGCGCGCGAAGCGGCGCGCAAGGCGCGCGACCTGACCCGGCGCAAGGGCGCTCTCGACATCGCCAATCTGCCGGGCAAGCTCGCCGACTGCCAGGAGCGTGACCCGGCAAAGAGCGAGCTCTTCATCGTCGAGGGCGACAGCGCCGGCGGCTCGGCGAAGCAGGGCCGCGACCGGCGTTTCCAGGCGATTCTGCCCTTGAAGGGCAAGATCCTCAATGTCGAGCGCGCGCGTTTCGACAAGATGCTGGGCTCGGCCGAGATCGGCACGTTGATCGCGGCGCTCGGCACCGGGATCGGCATCGAGGATTTCGACGCCGAGAAGGCGCGCTACCACCGCATCATCATCATGACCGACGCCGATGTCGACGGCAGCCACATCCGTACCCTGCTGTTGACCTTCTTCTTCCGCCAGATGGCGAGCCTCATCGACAAGGGGTTTCTCTATATCGCCCAGCCGCCGCTCTACCGGCTGCAGCGCGGCAATGCCAAGGCGGTCTATCTGAAGGCCGATGCCGCGCTTGAAGCCTATTGCATCGACGCGGCGCTTAGGGATTCGGTCTTCACCCAGCATGACGGCGTGGAGCGCGCCGGCCTCGATTTGCGCGACCTGTTGGAACAGGCGCGGGTCCACCGCCGCTGGCTCCAGCCCCTGGCCGGCAAGGCCGGCAGCATGGAGGTCATCGAGCAGGCGGCGATCGCCGGGGCGTTGTCGGCGGGGTTGCTCGCCGACCCGAACCGCGCGATCGAAGCCGCTCATACGACCGCCGAGCGACTCAACCGCCTCGCCCCGGAGCACGAGCGCAATTGGCAAGGCGAGGTCATCGCCGGCGAAGGCCTGGTCTTCCGCCGCACCCGCCAGGGCGTCGACGAGCGGCGCCTGATCGACGCGGCCTTGCTGCGCAGCGCCGAGGCGCGCCGGCTCGAGGCCGACAATGCCCGGCTGCGCGAGGTCTACGACCGCTCCGGGACCCTCGCCGCGCGCGACAAGACCTGGCCGATCACCGGACCTGTCAGCCTCGTCGAGGCAGTCATGGAACTGGGCCGCCGCGGCATCGACGTGCAGCGCTACAAGGGTCTGGGCGAGATGAACCCGGAGCAATTGTGGGAAACCACGCTCGACCCCGAAATCCGCTCATTGCTGCAAGTCAAGATCAGCCACGCCGATTCGGCCGCGGA
>Ga0210396_10004040_pt1 | contig 14424 bp, 11 predicted proteins | sample IncBWH17OmetaG_FD_155466 | JGI IMG/M metagenome (GOLD analysis project Ga0210396, IMG submission 155466) | Forest soil microbial communities from Barre Woods Harvard Forest LTER site, Petersham, Massachusetts, United States - Inc-BW-H-17-O ...
ACACGGTATTATCAAACGGTGCGACCTGGATCACTTTGTCGAGGGCTTCAACCAATTTCGGGCTATTTCCGATGATGCCTTCCATTCCCGGGCTCAGCAACTGATGGGGAGTTTTAGGGGACTGAAATTGTTGAGACGACCTACGATCGCCGGAAGATCTCCTGATGCTATCCACAACCTGATAACGATAAACCGCAATGTTCAAGGCGAGGAGAAGTTCCTTTTCCCGGAAAGGCTTTACGAGGAAGCCGTATGGCTTTGTCACGATAGCCTGTTCGAAGGTCGTTGCATTTGAATTCGCCGACAGAAATATAAAAGGTATGTTTCTTTTGTCCAGGATGTGGGCCAAATCAATTCCACTGCCGTCACCCTTGAGAACAATATCAAGCAGGACGATGTCGGGATTACATTTTTTAAGCAGACTGATAGCCTGATCGACCGACCTCGCGACCCCTAATACCTTATGGCCTGCATTTCTGAGGATGATCCTTAAATTTTCCGATTCAAGAAACTCATCCTCTGCAATGAGTATATTCAGGTTCATAAACGTCATTTAAAATCTGTCCCTAAAGTTAAGAATTTTCGTATCGTAAGCTGATACGACATAATTTTGCGCCGTGGGTTCGTCAAATGACGAAATTTCGACGTTTGCCGACGGAACGCAATTGCTAAGGCATTGAACAGCCAAGTTTTGCGATTGGCACGTCATTCGTCCTTCGTCCTTAATCAACGCTTATGAAGCGACTTTGTCTCTGCCTGATCAGCTGCCATTTGTTCCTCTGTGCTTTCAACCAGGGAAAGCCTGGTTTTCCCATCCCCCAATGGTTGCAAAAAGCCAAAACCGGGAAGACGGACACTGCCCGGCTGAGGTTACAACTCCAGGCTGCCGACGCCTATGTCTTCAAACCGGGCGAAGACACCGTCGACCTCGACAGCACCATCCAACTAGTCGACCAGGTAAGGGATGCCAATGTTCGACTCCACGATCCGCGCATCCAGGCCCTTTCTTATCTTGTCTACGGCCACGCCTGGCGTGAAAGAAAGCGAACCGATCTTGGTAAAAAGTATACCCAGCTCGCCGTCGATGCATTTACTCAATTGTCCGATACGTCAGACTTGCCATATGCCTATATAGAATCCGCGAATTACTACGATATCGACGATCCTCAGCAGGAAGCAGTGAAGATCGGGTTATACAGAAAAGCTGCGAAGCTTTTCGAAAACGCGGGCCAAAAAGAGATGCAGGCGTCTACCCTCGAATCATTGGGTGATTGTCTTTTTACCGGCGCCACCTGCGATTACGTCGCATCCGTGCAGGTCTTGCTGCAGGCACTCAAGATCTATACGGCCATCGGGCACACTTATCTGAGCAACCTTTATACACTGCTTGGTCGAAATTATAGCTCCATGGGTGATGCCCCGAATGCACTCAAATATGCCCTGCTGGCGGTCAGACAGGAAGAGGGGCTTTCAACACCGGAACGCCGGCTTTGTACTGCCTATAACACGCTGGGTTTTATCTATTTTAATTTCGAGGATTATCAAAACGCCGAGGCCGTCTTCCGCAAGGCGCTGGCGGCGGCGGTTCAGTTTAAGGATACGGCCGCCATCACCACTACTGCCATCAACCTTGTGAATGCGGAACTCAAGCAAGGCCGGTACACTCAGGGTTTAGCTGACCTGAGAGACTATACCAGGCTATATCCCTTTCAAAATTCGGCGCAACCGCTGGCAGCAGGGAGTATCTATATTGTCAGCTATTCGGAACTGGGTTACCTGGATTCCGCACGACCGTACGCAGAAAAGTTCATGCACATCTCCGACAGCCTGCCCATCAACGAGTACTATCACCTTTACGTCGATCCGGCCATCATCCGCTACTTGCTAAAAAGCCGGCAATACGAAATGGCACGAAAGTATGCCTCTCGCTTCGAGGCCTATTGCAGCGGGAACAATGAGCGGCCCAAACTCTATCCGATCTATTATCAGCTTGTTCAGGCTGATTCCGCTGTAGGCGACTTTAAGAAGGCTTTCGTCGACTACCAGAAATATGTCCACCTGAAAGACTCGCTGATGCAGGTTGCCAACGGCAGGCAGATGGCTGCTCTAAGACTTGACTACGAGACCGAGAAAAAAGACAAAGATATCGAGGTGCTCACCCGCGAAAAGGCACTTGCCCGGGCCGCCCTTCGCCAGGCCGATCTCACCCGTAACGCTATTATCGTTGCTTCCGCGATGCTCCTCATACTGCTTGTCATCCTGCTTGTCGTTTCCTACAATCGTTATCGCATCAAACGGCGCAGCAACTACCTGTTGCAAAAGCAGGCGGAGGCGATCGATCATAAAAACCTCGAACTTCAACAGCTCAACCTGTCCCAAACGAAACTCCTCAACGAAAAAGAATGGCTGCTCAGGGAGATCCATCACCGGGTGAAGAACAACCTGCAGATGGCGATCAACCTGCTCAATATTCAAAGTTTTTACCTGGACAACGAAAAAGCCCTCTCGGCGATCAAACAAAGCGGCAATCGCATGTATGCGATGTCCCTTATCCATCAGCGGCTCTACCAGACGGACAACCTCGAGCTGATCGAAATGAGCCGGTATATTCCGGAGCTCATCGAGTACATCCGGGACAGCTATACCGGCGTCGTGCCGGTCTTTTTCCAAACGCAGGTCGATCCCATCCGGCTCGACGTCGCGGAGGCGGTCCCTGTGGGGCTGATCATCAACGAGGCTGTCACCAACGCCATCAAATACGCTTTTCCGGGGCGGCAAAGCGGGATGATCCGGGTGCTGCTGCAACAGTTGCCGGATGACCAGATCCTGCTGGAGATCAGCGACGACGGAGTAGGGCTCGCGGACGATTTCAATTGGCTGAACAAAAGATCCATGGGGATGCAGCTGATCGACGGTTTCAACCAACAATTGGATGGAAGACTCTCTATCCAAAGCCGGAACGGTCTCGTCATTTCAATCAATTTTCCCCATTCGATGGAGCGGCCGGGGCGGCCGGCTACCAGTCGAATCGAACCTTTTCCCCGTCAAGCAACCACTGCGCCGGATGAGGATTGGTCATCCAGTCCAGGGGTTGGCCAAGGGGCTGAGGGCGGGCGGCCCGGGCGAAGGAGCTTTTGATAAAGGTGCGCTGTTCGGGGCCAATGGCTTCCGGCTGTGCCGAGATAAAGAGCGGGGCGCCGCTACCCGCCAGCAATTGCATCCATTGTTTGTTCTTCTCCCATGAGATCTTCGTCGTCAGACCGACGCAGTCGCCATCGACGGCGTAGAAGGCATCGTGTTGCGGGAGACGGAAGCCGAGGGTATTGACGCCCATCGTGACGGTGCGGGGCCATTCGCGGCCGCTGGTATCGTCGCCGATGCGGTTGAGCTCGAAGATGCCGGCGGAGAGATGGGAGACGGTATTGCAACCGATGAGGTACATCGATTGGGCGGGGGCGCCGGTCGTGGAGGTGGGGCCGGATCCGGCGGCTTCGCGGATAGTTTGGTAAAGCGTCAGGAAGATCTCGGCATTGGTGCGGGACCGGTCGTTGAAATGCCAGCCTTCCACCGTGAGATCGTCCTGCATGCCCGAACCCCAACGGCCGAGGGCGTCGTAGGTGCTATAATCATGTTTGACCATTTCGAACCCCCACCGCCGGTAGAGGGCGATGGTCTCCCCTATCCTATGCAGATTCCCGGGGATCGTCGGGTCGAGGTAACGTTCTTTTCCGTCGGCTCCCGGGCGCCGGATCAGGTCGTCCGGTTTGTCGCTGCTGTTGGCCAGGAGCGGACGGGTCCACAACCCGGGGCGCATGCCGAGTTTTTTTATCTCAGCGGCCACGGCGGCCATGTCCCCGAATTTTGCATTGGGTTTCCTGAAATCTTCTGTCTCCCAGCCGTCGTCGATCACGGAGAAAGGGCGGTTATCCGTAACCGGGACGAGATCCGACATCATCTTCGTGGTGGTGAGGATCAATTCCCGCGAGTTGTTACCGTAGGCGAAATACCAGTCGTTGATGCCGTATACGGGTTTTTGAGGAAGACGCGGGTGTGGACACATGCGTTTGCAGAAACGGTGATCGGTTGCGAAAGGCGTCTCCCCCGGCGTGCTTTGTATCGTGACGATCTCGGCAGCCTGCAGGATGCGGTCGCCCAATAGCACGCCCATGCCGCCGGAATGGGTGTCGACGACGAGGTCCAGGCTATCCGAGGTCGCCTGCCAGTAGCAAAAGGCGGCGGCGCCGGTCTTCACGCCAAAGCCATGGGTCTGGCGGCCGTCGTGCACCAGCAAATACCAGGGTGCTTTGCGGGCGGCCGTCACGTTTTCCCAGGAGAGATCGCCATAGGAACGTTCCCAGGCGTCGCCAAGGGTCGAGGCCGTAACGGGGAAGGACCAGGGCCAGCTGAAACGAAGCTTTTCCAGCGGTGTCGACGGGGCGTGCATGCTTATGCGAATCCCGCCGTCCGGCGTATGTTGCAGGTCGACGTCGAGGTCATCTAACGTCCAGCGGCTGCCGCCGCCGGAGGCGGCGAGTGGCAGCCAGGCACCGTTCTTTAACAGGGCAAGCTTCGAGGGAAAATGGAGGGCGGGCGCCGGTACGCCGGTGTGGGCATGCGCCCGGTTAAAAAACAAGGCGGCGGTGGAGAGACCGCTCAATTTTAAAAAATGTCTTCTTTTCACGGGACGAATTTAATTGTATAATTTCAACTATGCATCCAAAACTAATGAAATGGTTGCCGCTGTTGCTGCTGACGACGGCCTGCAATCGCCCCAACCCCGCAGCCAAACCCGATTTCCTTACGGCGGATATCGACACCACGGTGAGCCCGGCGCAAGATTTCTTTGCCTTTGCCAATGGCGGATGGATCAAGCGAACGCCGATCCCCGATGCGGAAAGCGGCTGGGGGCTAGGCAACCTGGTGGAGGAAGAGATCTATAGCCGGCTCAGGAAGGTCAATGAAGACGCCTCGCAGGCGGCGGGGACGGCAGGTGCGTCTGGGGCGGCGGGAGCGATCACGCAGAAGATCGGTGATTTCTGGTACAGCGGGATGGATTCGGCAGACATCGAGAAACAAGGGCTTAGTCCGCTGAAACCCGGGTTGGATGAGATACACGCCATCGGCAGCAAGGAAGATCTTACCAAGGTGGGCGCCGACATGCATCTGAAAGGCATCCGCGTTTTTTTCTCGGATCATGTCGATCAGGACGACAAGAACAGCGCGGCGATGGCGTTCGATCTCAATCAGGGAGGACTGGGCATGCCGAACAGGGATTATTATTTCAACACCGATGCACGGACGACGGCGGTGCGGAAGGCTTATCAACAATATTTATTCGAAACCTTCGAAGAGCTGGGGTCCGACAGCATAACGGCCCTAAAGAAATGTAAGGCCGTGTTTCAGCTCGAGACCAGGCTGGCCGGGGCTTCGAGGAGGCTGGCCGACTTGCGTGATCCGTATAAGAACTATCACAAGATGGATCTGGCCGCGTTGAAGCGGCTGACGCCGGCGTTCGACTGGTCCGTTTATTTTCAGCGGGTGGGCGCGATCTCCACACTGGATAGTGTGATCGTGGGCCAGCCGGAATTCTTTGCCGAATTGAATGCACAGCTGGGAAAGACCGCGCTGGAAGACTGGAAGGATTATCTGTGCTTTATGCTCGTCTACAGAAGCGCGCCCTACCTGGACAGCCACAGCTTCGGCAATTATTTCGCGTATATGCAGACGTTATCCGGCGTCAAGATCCCCAAACCGAGATGGAAACGGGTGATCGATGCCGAACAGCAGGCGATCGGTGAAGCGCTGGGACAGCTTTTTGTCAGGGAATATTTCAGCGACACCGCTAAACAGCGGTATAGCGAGCTCATCGAGAATATCCGTGCCGCCTTCAAGGACCGGATCGCGAAACTGAGCTGGATGAGCGATAGTACGAAACAGCGGGCGTATAGCAAGCTGGCGAAGATCACGAAGAAGGTGGGTTATCCGGATAAATGGAAAGATTTCAGCAGTCTGCGGATCGATCGCGGGTCCTGGGTAACGAATATGGAAAAGGCACGGGAATGGTGGTATCATTATGACCTGAACAAACTGGGCAAACCGGTGGACCGTAGCGAGTGGCAAATGACGCCGCAGACCTGGAACGCCTATTACAATCCCAATAACAACGAGATCGTGATGACGGCGGCAGGATTTACGATCCCGGGGATGAAGGACGCCGACCTCGACGACGCCTTTGTCTATGGATATGCCGGGGCTAACTGGATCGGTCATGAGATGACGCATGGGTTCGACGATCAAGGCCGTCATACGATGAGAGCGGCAATCTCAAGGGTTGGTGGACGGCGGCAGATTCGGTACAGTTTGCGCATCGGGCGCAGCTGATCATCCGGCAGTTCGATGAATTCGTGCCGGTGGATACTCTACATATCAATGGCAGCGCCACGCAAGGGGAGAATATCGCCGACCTGGGCGGGATGTTATTGGGTCTGGATGCCTTCCGTAAGACGGAAACCTATAAAAAAGGGGAAAAGATCGGCGGGTATACGCCGTTGCAGCGGTTCTTCCTGGGTTATGCTTATGGATGGATGGGCCAGGAAAGAAAAGAGGCGCTGGCAAGACAGGTCATGACGGATGTACACGCGCCGGAAAGAGAGCGGGTCAACGGACCGGTAGTCAATATACCCGAGTTTTATGAAGCATTTGACGTCAAGCCGGGAGATAAGATGTACCGACCGGACAGTTTGCGGGTCAATATCTGGTAGAAAGATCGAAGTCAATACCGGTCGTCGTTATAGAGCAGTTCTTCATAGTCGAGATGACTAAAGGGTTTATTTTTTGCCATGAGGCTGGCCAGCCGCTGGTATTGCTCCTTCCATTGGGGTAGTTCCCGCGCCCGGGTCATGCAGCTGTCGCGCCGTGCATAAAACCCTTTGTTATGAAAGAACGCCGCCAGGTCCGCCAGCCTCGTAAAATCGTTCGTGTCGATCCTACTGACATAGGCTTCGAACGAAGGCAACCTTTTCAGATCGGCTTTATTCCACAACATTTCGACGGCCTGGAAATTATCCTGGGTCAGCAACGTGTCCGCAATCGTGTAGAAGCGGGTGCGGCTGCATTGAGCGGAAGGTAACAGGAGGGCATCGGCAAGATCCTCCAGGTAGTACTGCGCCTGGTTGTAGCCAATCGCCGCGACGGGCGTCTTTGCCCGGAACAGCAGCATCATGTGGATGAACGAAGGCCGGTTGACAACGGAATCCAACTTGTTCTGAGGCCAATGGACGACGCCGCCGTATCTGTAATTCGCGATATAGGTTGCCAGCAGGTGATTGCATAGCGTATCGCTTTCCAGCTGGTAGCTGACCCGGACATAGTCGGTATCGCGATCGAATAGCTTGTCGTGGATCCAGAGCAGGGTGTCGTTGGTGGTTGGAGGATGAGCTTGTGCCGCGGGTGGGGGCGCCTGTTTGGGCTGCTGCGCGCAGGAGGCGAGGCAGATAACGGTGATGAATACGTTTCTGTTCATAGTATAAGGGGTTCCCCGTATCGCCGTATGGTCGCGGGGATCGGTTTAAAAACAACGTATAACCGTCGAATATATTGGCCTGAGCGGGTTAATAACTCAATCCATAGCCAAATTTATACAGGGGGTTTTTGCTGTCGTGAGGCAGATCTTCTTTTTGCGCGCGGACGGCGTCCATGGACGAAGGCAGTTCGATGGGCAGATGTCCGCCGGGTTTGTCCTTGCCGAAGATCACATCCATGATGGCGGCATCGCTGGCGCCGAAATCGGCCAACAAGCCTTTCGCCCTGGCGCTGATCTCGGGAATAACGGCCGGACGGTCGAGATAGATGTCGACGACGGTCGGCACGGTTTGCAGCAGCTGGAGGATGCTGTCTTTTTGTTTGCCCTTAAAATCCAGGTCGCCATGATGGAACAGCTGCGCCATTTTGATCGGCGAGTTGACCGGTACATAGGGGGTATTCAAACGCAGGATCGCGATATCCGCTTTTTTGGGGTCGTCGACGACGGTCCCATATTGCGCGGCCACCTTGGGGTCGATGTTGCGGACATAGATCCTGAGTTTCCCCGGCGTCAGGGGCAGTACCTTGTCCTGGTTCTTCAGGAGGGTCATCGCCCGGCGTTGGGACGCGACGCCGGCGGCCTGATATTCGGGATTGCCGAGGACCCGGGAGACGTTGGATTCGTCTACAAAGGGATTGTCGAAAAGGCCCAATTCGAATTTCTGGGTCAATAGCCTTCTAACGCTGCTGTCTATACGCGATTCGGTGATCTTTCCTTCTTTGACCAGTTGCAGCACCAGCTCGGGGCAGTTCTCACCGCCGAATTGGTCTACGCCGGCGTCGAGGATCTTTTTCACGCGGTCTTCGGCGGACAGGGATTCCACACCCCAGGCGCGGGCGGGCCATGCGGTGCCCATCACCTGGGCATCGGTGACGAGACCCCAATCCGTACACACCACCCCATCGAAATGATAGGTATTCCGGAGGAGGCCGGTGATGATATCCTTGTTGAAGCTAAAGCCTACGTTCTCGCTGGTCTGGCCCATGGGTACGCCGTAGTAGGGCATGATGGCGGCGGTATGGGCGGCGAAGGCGGCTTCGAAGGGGATGAGATGGTATTTGAAATTATGGCCCGGATAGACCTGTCCTTTCTGGAAAGGGAAATGCGGATCGAGTCCTTCTTTTTGCGGGCCGCCGCCGGGAAAATGTTTGGTCATCGTCGCGACGCTGTTGGAATCGAGGTGATCGCCCTGGTAGCCGAGGATATAGGCCCGGGCCATGCGTGCCGTGAGACTGGCGTCTTCGCCAAAGGTACCGGCGATGCGGGGCCAGCGGGGCTCGGTGGCCAGATCGATCTGGGGATGAAGGGATTCGCGGATGCCTACGGCCAGGTACTCCTTTCGGGAGGTGTTGGCGAATTCCCGGGTGAGGTTGGTGTCGCCGATGGCGCCGAGACCCAGCGGTTCGCACCATTGGGAGAAGCCGTTGGCGGACATGGCGAAGGCGTTATTGGTAAAGTGGTTACGGGGGTCGGAGGCGATGGTGATGGGGATGCCGAGACGCGTGCTGTCCTGGACATAGTGTTGCATCTTGTTGTACCATTTCGCGAGGGCGGCCGGGGAAGGGATGGCCCAGAGGTTGAAATGGTTCATCTTTTTTTGGTTCACCAGGTTGCGTGCATTGGGGGCGAAGGCGAAGAGGCCTTTGGCGGGTTTGTCTTCGATGGAGCCGTCGTCGTTGACACGGGCGCCGTTGATGAACAGCATACCGGCTTTTTCTTCGAGTGTCATCTGGTGGAGGAGGTCGTCGACCCGCCGGGGGATGGGCTGGCTACTGTCTTCGTAGACGTCCATTTTCCCATTTTTGTTGAGATCGCGATAGGCCGGGGTTGCGCTGTTGCCGTTCTCGTTGCCGTTGTGGCAGGAGGGGGCTATGGCGATGGCGAAGAGCAGCAGAAGGCTGGCGGGTAGAAGTTTTTTGGTTGGCATGGCAATGCGTTATAATGACACAATGTAAGGAAAAACCAAAAACTAAACAAATGTGGGGTTGCGGGGTCGGGGCTGAGCGATTTGGCCGATCAGCGCTTTTTGAAGCCGATGCGCTCACGGTCTTCCCATTTCTTTTGGCCGGCTTTTTCGTCGAGGAGGTTCTCCATGGCGTCGTAGATATTGGTCAGCTGGACATCGTGTTCGCCCATGCGGTCCCTGATCTCGCGGATCTGCTCTCGTAAATCACTCTGTTGCAATAAGATACGACGAATTTCCACAAATGCGCGCATGATGGCGATGTTCATATTTATCGCCTTTTCCGAGCGTAGGACGCCGCTGAGCATGGCTACGCCCTGTTCCGTAAAGACGTAGGGGAGGTATTTCGAGTGCCGGCCGCGGCGGTTTGAGATTTCATTTTGCAATCTCAAAGGCTGGCTTTTTTCTAAGGTTTCAAATTGAAACCATAAAGATTCGTATTCTTCCTTGGTCAATTGGAACATGAAATCCGGCGGAAAGCGTTGAATATTACGTTTTACGGCTAGGTTGAGGGCCTTGGTTTCGACTTCATAGAGGGCGGACAGGTCGCGGTCCAACATCACCCTTTCGCCACGGATCTCATAGATACGGTTTTGTATGCTTTTTATGATTTCCATCGTTTTTATTTCTATACTTAAAGTTACTTTTTCTTCTAGAATCCGCCGATGTTAAATAGATACAGAGTATGATTATTCGGGATTGTTTGGCTCGTATAAACAGAGTAATCTTTCCTGTTCCAGGTCGAGGATCGACTGGTATTTGCGGAGGATGGCTTCGTCGTTTTCCAGCCGTTTGTTGAGATCGAGCAGGAACTGGCGTTCTTTTTTGATCAGCTTGAGATAGTAGTATTTATATTCTTCCTGCACGTCGCGGCTTTCCTGCGTCAGCTGGATGTTGTCGGTGTAGTAACGGCTTTTAAGCTGTTTCAGCAGCGGGTTGTTTTCGATCTTATCGGGACAGTTTTCCTTGAGCCAGGCCAGGCTAAAGGCGGTGAGCTGTTTGCGTATCTGGAGGTCCTGTTCTTCCGGGGTGAGCTCGTGATCGGGGTCTTTAAATTTGAGGCGGCGGACGAGGGCGGGCAGGGTCAGCCCCTGTATCAGCAGGGTCAGTACGATCACCACGAAGGTGATGAAGATGATCAGATCACGTTGGGGAAAATCGGCTCCTCCAGGGAGGGTAAAAGGGATCGAGAGGGCCGCCGCCAGGGAGACGACGCCGCGCATGCCTGCCCAGCCGAAGATGAGCGGGCCTCTCCAGCCCGGGTTGCTGTCCGCGGTGGTGATATAGCGGCTGATGAATTTTGTAAAGACGGAGGAGCCCAGGGTGCAAAGCAGGCGGGCGGCGATCAGCAAGGCGGTGATGCCGACACCATATCCGATGGCCTGCCAGAGGCTCACGGTTCCCAGCGTGCGCACGATCTCCGGCAGTTCCAGGCCGATGAGCATAAACACCAGTCCATTGAACACAAAACCAATGGTCGTCCAGACATTGGCGCCGCGGAGGCGGCTGCGGGGGCTGAGAAACTGGTAGTTGCGGGTCGAGAGGAAGAGCGAGCCGCTCACGACGGACAACACGCCGGAAAAGTGGAGGGATTCGGCCGCGATATACATGACGTACGGGGCGGTCAGCGTCAGGACGATATCGATATCCGGGGTCGTGGGCAGCCATCGGGGGATGGCATAATAGACCAGGGCGATAGCCACGCCGACGGCGATGCCTAAGACGATCACAAGGAGGAAGCTGGCGAGCGCTTCGTGAACGACAAAACGGCCCGTGTCGACGGCGGCCAGGGCAAAGCGGAAGATGATGAGGCTGCTTGCATCGTTGAGCAGGCTTTCACCTTCGAGGATATGGGTGAGGCGTTTCGGCACCCGGACGAGGCGCATCACCGAGGTAGCGGATACGGCGTCGGGGGGTGAGACGATACCGCCCAGGAGGAATCCCAGCGCGAGTGTGAAGCCGGGTATCCAGGCCCTGGAGACGACGGCGACGACGCCAGAGGTGAGGATGACGATGAGGACGGCAAAAACGGAGATGACCCTTCGCCAACGCCACATCTCCTTCCAGGAGGTGGACCAGGCCGCCTCGTAAAGCAGGGGCGGGAGGAAGATCATAAAGATCAGCTCGGGATCGATGGTGATGTGTGACAAGCCCGGTATCCAGCTTAGCAAGAGGCCGCCGGGCACCAGCAAGAGGGGCGCCGCGATCCTCAGCTTCCTGGCACCCATGACCAGCAGGAGGATGAGGAAGATAACGAGGATGTAAAGAATAAAGGTCTCCTTCATAGTCTTTTTATTCCGGGTGATCCTGCCGCCACATCTGCAGGAAATAGATGCTGCAATCTCTGATGTATTTATAGAACTCGTAGTCGTTCTCGCAATTTTTTATGAACTGGTAGCTGGGCCGATAAAGGCGCATGAAGGTGTCGATGGCGGGGCGCTGGAGCCCGGTGATCCGGTGTACGAGGGTGCGGTTGAAGCGATAGCTGACGTATTTATCCTGTTCTTCTTCTATCAGCCGGCGTTGCAAGGACAGCATCTGGCGGTTCTTTTTAGCGTTGAAGAGCATGTCCAGGTTAAATCCTATCCCGCCGTTCTCGCCGCCCACTACATAATCGGGTTGATATTCGAACACCTTGCGATATTCGTCTCTGTTCTCCGCGGAGTCATAGCGATAGGCTTTGGGGCGAACCACGACCAGCGGCAGGCTGTCGACCCTCACCGCCAGGCTCATATCCAAAGGATAGCCGCGGGCGATGCGTTTCACGGGTATCTTGGCGGTATGCCGGCCGAGATAGGAGAAATAAATGGAGTCGCCGGGCGGCAGCACAATGCGGTAGTGGCCCGCAGTATCCGTGGAGGTGCCGGCGCCGGAAGTGCTCAGGACGCTTACCCCCGGCATGGCGAAGAGTTGCGACTGGTCGTATACCGTCCCTTTGATCTCCACCTGGGCGGAGGCCGGGCGCCAGATGAGCGCCAATAGGACCGTCAATATGCATAGAGATCGTTTCACCGGGCTGAAAATTAGCCATTTTTCATAACTTGTGTCCACCGGATGTGGACGATCTCCCATACAACGGTTTCTACGTCTTAGCTATGACGGGGGAACAGAAAGGCAAATGACGCGAGCACCAGGTAGGGTAATACCAGAATGCCGATCGAAAGAACGAAATGCAGTTTCCTGCGGGGGTTCTTGTAGAACACCTCTTCGTAACGGCCGAAGATCTTGATGTCCCGATCGCGTATGATGAAAATATAATAGAAGAAAAAAGCCGAAAGCATGTAGATCGACCCGGCAAAGACGGTGGATTGGGCCGGAGAGACGAAGCGGGAATGTTTTAGCAGGTGCAGATAGAGCGATTCCAGTAACAGCAACCAGCCTCCTGAGCCGAGTGAGAAAAGATACATGGCCTGCATTCGGGGGTTGATGCTATTTCTAACGAGGCTAAGCCGGTAGAAATAGTTATAAATGTTGAAATACAGGTAGTCTACGTGCTTCATAGCGCGTGGTTTTCGTTTAGGGTATGTATTAATTTTTCGGGCCAGGGTCTTGTGGGTACCACAGTCCCCTTTATTAAACGTCTATAAAGGGAAATTCGTACGGCCTGAAACTGGGTAAATACTTAATTAATTGGTTCTCATTAGTAAATTTTACCTAAGTGGTTGTAAAATGAAGGAATTTTTTGTTTTGGTCAATGGGGAATTGCTGCCGGTTTCGACCGCTTCGCTGCTCATCGGCGATCTGAGCGTCCAACGGGGATACGGCATCTTCGATTTTTTCAAGACGCTGGGCGGCCGGCCTGTCTTTCTGGATGCGCATTTGGATCGCTTTTTTCATTCGGCCGCACGGATGCGGCTCGAGCCGGGAAAGAGCAGGGAGGAGCTCAAAGAGATGATCGCCACACTGCAACATCGTAACGACCTACCGGATTCGGGTATCCGCCTGACGCTTACCGGTGGTTATTCCCCCGATGGATTTGCGCCGGCTACACCCAACCTGGTGATCACGCAACAGCCGCTGGCAAGCATACCCGTGCCGGAGCTCACGAAAACGATCCGGCTGGTGAGTTATCCGCACCGTCGTCAACTGCCGGATGTCAAGACCATCGATTACCTTATGGCGATCTGGCTGCAACCCCATATGCTGGAACGGGGCGGCGAGGATATCCTGTATCATTCCGATGGCAGTATCACGGAATGCCCGCGTTCCAATTTTTTTGTGGTAACGGCCGGGGATATCCTGGTGACGCCGGTGCGGGATGTGTTGCGGGGGATCACGCGGGGAAAGGTGCTGGAGCTGGCGCGGGGGCGGTTTGCGGTGGAGGAGCGGGATATCGCGCTTGACGAGCTGCGGACGGCGAAAGAGGCGTTTGTCACGAGTACCGGCCGGCATATCCTGCCGGTGAGCCAGGTGGATGACGTGGTGATCGGCGGGCCGGGGCCGGCATCGCGGTGGTTGAGTGAAGCGTTGTACCGGGCGTATGTGGAATAAATTACCCCCTGGGGAAAGTTTTGCTTTGGATCGCAAGGCCATGGTCTTTAGGGCTGAGGCACAATAGTTGAAACGTGTGAAGCGTGAAAATTTTCAGTAAGGACCACAAGGTGATAGCCAGGCAATTCCTGATCACGGGGATCATTTGGGCCATTATCGGCGGATTCTTTTCTGTCCTGATGCGGGTGCAGCTGGGCTATCCCAATGCCTCCTATTCCATTTTGCAAAAAATGGCCGGCCATCTGTTTCTCAACGGGAAGGTACAACCGGAGCAGTACTACCAGTTGACGACGATGCACGGGACGATTATGATCTTTTTTGTGCTCACGGCGGGGTTGAGCGGGACGTTTGCCAATTTTTTGATCCCCTTGCAGAGTGGGGCGCGGGA
>Ga0210396_10004052_pt1 | contig 14410 bp, 12 predicted proteins | sample IncBWH17OmetaG_FD_155466 | JGI IMG/M metagenome (GOLD analysis project Ga0210396, IMG submission 155466) | Forest soil microbial communities from Barre Woods Harvard Forest LTER site, Petersham, Massachusetts, United States - Inc-BW-H-17-O ...
GCCTTCCCTGAGGGCTTTTTAAGCGCCAGCGCCGCGAGTATTACGATAATTCCTTGCAGCAGCCCAAAGCGGAAGAAAGTCGCTTCGTATCCGCTCGACTTCACCATATGCGCCAGGGGCACAATGGTCAGCGCCGCCCCTGCTCCAAAGCCAGCAGCGGTCACACCGGCAGCCAATCCCCGCCGCGCCTGAAACCATTTCAGCGCGTTCCCGATGCATGTCCCGTAGACCAGACCCGTCCCGACTCCGCCGATCATTCCGCCGACGTAAAGGGCCGTGAGCGTGTTGGCCCAGGAAAACAACATCCAGGAAAACCCGATCATTACCCCGCCGACGATCACGAGCGGCCGCGGACCGAAGCGATCGGCAAGATAGGCTTCGAAAGGCACCAGCCACGTCTCCAGGAGGATGAACAGAGTGAAAGTCCCCTGAATGGCCGCTTTGCCCCAGTGGTGTTTGGCGTCGATCGGGCTCACAAAAATGGTCCAGCCGTATTGAAGGTTGGCGATCATGGCCATGCAGATTACACCGGCCACGAGTTGGATCCAGGGCGCCATAGGCGACGCTGTGGACTGGGTGACAGAAGCTGCTCCGGCCCCGGCAGTTGCGGGAGAGTCGCCGAGTGAGGAAGCGGAACGATCTGGTTGGCTGATCGAAGCCATGTTGTGATCTCCACGCCGAAAGATTTGGATGCCGCGTGCCGCGAATATTTCCCGACCGACCCGAGCGGATTCCCTGATCCGAAATGTCGTCACCCTGAAAACCCAATCGCCCGGACAGAGATGCCCAAGATAATGCCCGAATCTGCGGGTTAAGGGCGGCCCGAAGTAGTTGTCTACTCATCGGACCACAAGGGCGTGAGGGGAATAGTGTCGCGAATGATTGTCGGAGTCAAGCGGCTTCTTGACTTCGCCGGGCGCATATCTTGGCCGTTATTTTTCCGTGCGCGGCAAGCAGGGGGATGCGATTGCTTCACGATAGGATTTGCGAGGACAAGAACGGCCTCGAGCTTGCCGCGGCTGGCCATTTTGCAATCGAGAGAGTGATTAGGCCTTCAAGAGGCGCGGGAACTTCGCCGGGCTGTTGTCAAAGCCAGGGAAAACCGCATGCAGATTGCCGCTGCCGAGGTGTCCGCCGATCACTTCTCCAAGGACGGAGCGGAAATCGGTGGTCAGCGTGAGGTCACGGCCTTCATTCAATTGGCCCGGACCGAGGCCCGGCCATTTGCCGTACACTTTTCCGCCTTTTACTGGGCCGCCCATCACGAACATGCAATTCGCGTGGCCGTGATCGGTGCCGCGGTTTCCGTTTTCGTGCGCGGTGCGTCCGAATTCGGACATGGTGACGACGACAATGTCTTCCATGCGATCGCCCAAATCCTGGTGAAACGCGGCCAGCCCTTGTCCCATTTCGCGGAGTAGATTGGACATTTGTCCCTGTGCACCGCCTTCGTTCACGTGATTATCCCAGCCTCCGGTATCGACGAATCCTACTTCCATGCCGATGTCCGCCTTGAGAAGCAGCGCGACTTGCTGCAGCGTCTGGCCCACGTGGCCCTTCGGATAATCGGCGCCATTCTCGGGCTGGAAGCGTGAAGGGTCCGCTTTGCGCAGCATGTCAATCGCTTCAAATGTTTCCGTGCCCGTGCCGCGCAAAACTTTATCGACGGTCTGCGCGTAGAGCGCCTCAAAACCGCCCTGCACCGCGGTGGACTGGCTCATCACACGAAATTGCTTGACGTCGGCGAGAGCGATCGCGGGCGCGGCCCCGCGCAGCGTGAGCGGAAGGTTCGGACCATGGCCACCGCGCGGAAGGGAGAGGCGTCCTGCTCGGCAATGCCAGTCACCGTGCGATTCAGCCAGCCATCGTCCGTAGATTTTACGCCGGGCGTGCCGGACTCCATGAAATCCTGAGCGTCGAAATGCGAGCGTGTCGTGTCCGGCGAACCCGCAGCGTGAACGATGGCCAGTTTTCCATTGTGAAACAGGGGCCCGAGGGGCGCGAGACTTGGGTGCAGGCCGAAGAAGCCGTCGAGATCGACAGCGGTTCCTTCTGCGCCGCTTCGCGGTTGTGGAATCGCAATCGTCGGGCGGATGCGGTAATAATTTTCTTCGCCGAACGGGACAACAATGTTCAAGCCGTCGGCGGCGCCGCGCTGGAAGACCACGATCAGTTTTTTCTTGTTGGGCATGGGCGTCGCCGCCACCGCGCGCTGCAGGAACGCGGGAATGGTGCTCATGCCGATCATGGCCACGCCGCCTCTTTTCAGGAAAATGCGTCGTGAAACTTTCATGGTGGTTCTCCTTTGCGAACAGCCTGCAAAAACAAAACAAAGACCACAGGCTGAAGCCTGCGCTACTTATCGGCGCTGAAATTCCGGCGAGCCTAGCACCAATCCCGCGATCACCGCGGCGTTCACCTGTTTGACCTTGTCGTCCAGCGTTGCCTGCAAAATTTGCGGATCTTCGAGCTGCTTCTCCAGCGTGTCGCGCGTTTCCTGCGACGCCTGGCCACCTAACAACAATTGAATCGCGTGATCGAGAGTTGCGTGTGGATTGGCGGCCATATCTCTGCCGAACAAGGAATCAATATCCACTTGCGCGCCGCGCAGGCGATTGGACGTAAGAGCGAGAGAGAAATTCATGCGGCTGAGCAACGCGCCGGTATTCACCCAGGCATCGGCTTTGTCCGAGTAGCCCGTGGGAGACTCGCACTGGTACAAAGGCTGGCCGATGCGGCTCGTCCATTGCACCAGCAAAAGCGGAATTTGCACGTCCGCGCCGACGGCCCGCGTGGCCGAGGCCACCAGCTCAAACGGCGTCTTGATCTTCGCACGATACGCATCTTTCGACCAGAATTCCGGCGAATAAATCATGGCCCGCAGGACTTCGCGGATGTCGCCGTCGGATTTCAAAAACGTCTGCGCCATGCGGTCCACCAGCGCCGCGGGCGGATTATCGGATACAAAACGCTGCGCCAGCTCGTACGAAATATGGTGCGCGGTGTGCGGATCGCGCGCCAGAATGTCGAGAACTTCCTCCCCGTCCTTCATTCCGCCCTCATGAATCTTGTGCCCCAGCACGGTCTTCACGCTGGTGTCATGGAGGCGCTCCTCGAAGAAAAATTCCGGATCGCGCCGCGGCTGCCGGATGCTCCAGCCCGTGAACGCCTTCGCGACATTGATGACGTCGTCCTGCGTGTACCCGCCATCCACGCCGAGCGTATGCAGTTCCATCAGTTCGCGGCCGTAATTTTCATTCAGGCCGCGCTCTTGTTTCTGTTTTGCGTTGGCGTTGGGATTATTCGGATTTCCATTCGGCGCAGGGGCTCCCTGCGGAAATCGCGGCCTGCCGAATGGCCCGGGTCCAAATCCTGGGCCGCGCATTTCACGCCGCTGCTGTTGTTCCTGCTGCAGCTTCTGCCATGCGACAGGATCGGCGGAGAGCCAGTTGTCCAGAAAAAACAGCATCGCAGGACTCTTGGCCGTGGCTCCGAGCAAGTCGCGAAATTTTCCCATGGCGTGCGGGCGGATCGCGTCTCGTTCGTATGCGGTGATCAGCCACCGGTCCGCGCCCTTGGCGGCATAAACATTGAAATGGTTGTACCAGAAGTCCACCATCATTTCCTGGAGCTGGCGCTCGCTGTACACGGCGCGCGTCATCTTAGCCATGGAAAGCTCGGCGACGATGCGCTGCGGCAGGCGGAGCTGCTGGTAGTTGATCATGCGGTTGCCGAATGCGCCCTGCCCCTTCCCTGTCCCTTTTTCCTTCGGCGGATTCGGGTTCAGATCGTTGTCCATGGCCTCAAAATTCGGCATGTGCAGCGCGTCGGCCATCTGCAGGTCGCTCTGCGCGCCGCCTTGAGCCACGCTCTGCGGCTCGCTCTGAGCTTCTCCCCGCATGGCCGAACGCATTTGCTCCTGCTGTTCCTTCCGGTATTCCTCGACCGAAATCCCCGAGCGGCGCGCGGCCACTTGCGGCTCGGGAAATTCGTCCAGAAGTTTTGCGGAAGTCATTTTCAATGTGGGGAAACGCTCGAGGCGCGCATCGAGTGCGGAATCATTGATCGAATCCGGATGAAGCTGCTGGTCGATCCATTTTTGCAGCCCCATTTCCTTGACGCGCTCGACATCGCCCGGTCGCGGCTCGAAGCCCAGCCGATTGAGCGCCTGCAGGACGGCTTCGTCTTCGCTAAGTTCCCCGGTGGGCATCCCCTTCAATGCTTTTGAAGATTCAGCCGCTTTCCCTTTGTTGTCTTTTTTATCGTTTGCCGCAAGAAGAAAAGGAGCCGCGAAAGTGGCGGCTGCCAGAACGAAAATGAAAATCATACCGGCGAAGGATGCCGGTCGAGCGGTGCGTGAATCGGCTTTGCAACAAGAAGCTCTCTTCATTTTCCCATCTCCCCTTGCGGGAGTTCGCGCGGCTGGCGCAGCAGGGTCGTGGTCTTCCACGCACGCCATCAGTTTAACCCTGTGGAAAAAGAAAAGTTGCGGTGGGAATCGAGCCGTGCTTATACAGTACGCCAACGGAGCCTTACGTTGCTGGTAGCAGGCCTCAGGTTACACATCTTCCACTGCCCCTGCCCCCGGCAAACTGGAACCTTCTCCGCTTCAACTCAACCCGACCTGCCCGGCCTCCGGCAAATCCGAGCGTCCCCGCGCCGAACGGAATGCATCCACGCTCCACAGATCTTGAGGTTCATCATGTCGCAGGACAAAATAATCGCCGTCCTCGGTGCGCACGCGAAAATAAATCGCGGCGGGCGAATACCAGCGGTCTTCCACTTCCACGATTTCAAAGGTATGCCCGCGCAGGGTAAACCGGAGAGGGCGCTCATCGGCTCGATAACCGGCATAGCACTCGACGCGCATTTCGCCCATCGCTGCCTCCCGTGACCGAACTCTGGCAAGCTCAGTGTACTCCGATTGTCGCCGGAAGTCAGTCCGAAGGATCGAGCAATTCGGCATTGTATGCCGCGCCAATCAGTAGAATTGTCGCCGTCAGTTGCATCCACAACATAAGCCCGATGGTGACAGCCAGCCCGCCATAGATGAGGCTGTAGGGGACAGTCCGCAGATAAAATCCCAGCGCTATGCTGACCGTCCACCACAATACGGTAGCGACCTGCGCGCCGGGCAGGTGTTCCTTCAACCCATGATGGCCGGGCCGTCCCACCCGGTAAATTACGGTCAGCACGGCCAAGGCAATCAACAAAGAAACAATGATGTACAAGCCGCTCCAGGTCAATCGGATGAGCACGGGCATGGTGGAAGTGTGCAGCATGGAGTTGCGCACCTGCCTGCCAAACACGACCAGGTTTACGATGAGTATCGAGGGCAGGATGGTGACGCTCAACAGAAGCAACGCCCGTACGTGCCGGCTGACTACGTCCGGCCGGGTCTCGTCCCTGTAAACCATGCTGAAACCTTCCATCAACAGCTTCATCATTTGCGTGCCGGCTAAAAGAGTTCCACCCAGTCCCAGCAAAATCCATTGCCAGGATTGCGTGCCATGCCGGCCCAGAAAATTATTGAGAATGCTGAGTGTGCCCGGCGGAAGCACAATGCGCAGCCGTGCGATGATACCCTGCAACGCCTGCCGGAATGCGGCGGACCCGGCCACCGCGCCCAGCACCACCAGAATCATCGGCGAAAACGCCAGGAACATATTGAAGGCCACCGCTTGTGAAAGCGTGATGCAGCCGGGAACAACACGAAGCAGGGCGCGGTAGAATCGCTCGAAGAACGCTTGCGTTGTGTCAGGCTTCAATGTTTTCTCAAATGAAACGCCGTCAGAATAGCCTACTTTCGTTCGTTTGGGGACATGCGCGGAAAAATTTACGGCTCGCTAAACCCAGTCCATTCCGTGATTGACAGGAAGGAGCCAACCGGTGTATCCGATGAGTTGCCAATCATTTCCAGTTTTGGTCGAGAGCTGGTCGAGATTTGGAAATGCTCCCTCCGCGGGTAGCGACGGACGTTTCCGTTCGGGGCGACGCACTCAAATCGATTTTCAAGGAGAATTCAATGGAGATCAATCATCTGCTCAAGGCCGGATTTGGCCGCCGCGGTTTTCTGTCCGGGTCCAGCCTCCTGCTGACGGGCGCGTTGCTGGGCGCGACGGAAGAATCCAAGGCCAAGGCCGCGCCGGTTCCGGAGCCGGTGGAAGCTGTTCCCCAGGATAAGCAAGACAAGGACGCGCTGCTGGCCGATCTGGTCACTGCCAATCACATCCTGCAGGACCAGGGAGTGGTGGACGGCTACGGCCACGTCAGCGTGCGCAACCCCGCCAATCCCAATCACTTTTTCATTTCGCGCTGGCTGGCGCCCGATTTGGTCACCGTGAGCGACATCGTGGAACTCGACTACGACTGCGTTCCGGCCAACGGCGACACTCGAAAACTTTATAGCGAGCGCTGGATTCACGCCGAAATTTACCGCGTGCGGCCGGACGTCAAGTCCATCGTCCACACCCACGCGCCGACCGTGGTGCTGATGGGCACCATCAACGAGCCGCTTCTGCCGATCTACCACATGGGCGGATTCATCGGCACGGGCTTGCCCACCTTTGACATTCGAAAATCATTCGGCATGACCAATATGCTGATCAACGACGACGCCAAAGGCAAAGCCCTGGCCCAGACACTGGGCGACAAGCCGGGAGCCCTGATGCGCGGGCACGGGGGCATTACCGTGGGAAACAGCATTATGCATTCAGTTGGACGCAGCGTGTACCTGAAGATCAATGCGGAAATGCACCTCCAGGCAGGCAATCGAAAGATCGAAACCCTTTCACCGGAAGAGGCTCACCAGGCCGAAGTCGGAAATCAGGAATTCCCCAAGGACTGGGATCTTTGGGCACGCAAAGTAAGAAAGAGCTAAACAAGTTTTCACAGCGAAGATTCAGAATTTGGCAGCCACAGCATGCAGTGAGCGTGGCGCGCGATCCGTTGTGGCGCCGGCGTCTCGCCGGCGATTTTGCAATTTGTGTAGTATCTGAAAAATTGCCGGCGAGACGCCGGCGCTACGAAAAGCCAGTATTCGTTGCCGTTTCGATGACGTGGGTTCTACCGAGCAGGGCTGTGATGAAAGATCAGGGGTAAGCCGTAGAAGGAGCCCGACGATGGAAAAGAAGCAAGGTCGCAGGCGATTCCTGAAAAACGGGGCCATGCTGGCTGGCATGGCGACGGTAGGATTGCGGACCGCGGGCGGCGAAACTCTGGCGGCCGATACTGCTGAAATTCGCCCGAAAGACTTGCACGCGTACGGCGAACGTTCCCGCTTCGAGGCCGCCATACGCACCGGCAGTCTCGGCACCTGGCCTCAACCTACGAGCCCTCCCGACTATCACAAGGATTTCGGATACAGGACTCCCCTTCAAGATTCGGTGGGTTTCATAACGCCCCCGGCGCTGCATTACATCGTCTCCCACGGTTATGAACCTCCGGACATCGATCCGAAGGAGCACCATCTATTGATCCACGGAATGGTGGATCATCCCTTGATTTTCACGCTCGAGGAGCTGCGGCGATTGCCTTCCGTGTCCCGCGTTCACTTCGTGGAGTGCAACGGCAACAGCGCTCCGACCGGCCCCACCGGCGCGATACGTCGAGCGGCGAGCGCAAATGCTCAGGACACCCACGGCTTGACCAGTTGCAGCGTCTGGACCGGGATCCCGGCTTCCCTTCTCCTCAAGCAGGCGGGCGTTCAGGCGGGCGCGAAATGGATCATTGCCGAGGGCGCGGAAAAAGGAAAACATTCCAAGAGCATCCCCATCGAAAAGGCCCTGGATGACATGCTCGTGGCGTACGGCCAGAACGGCGAGGCCATACGGCCAGAGCAGGGCTATCCGTTGCGCCTTCTCGTTCCCGGTTGGGAAGGGATCAACAACGTGAAATGGCTGCGACGAATCAAAGTGGTCGACGCGCCCGTGATGGCCATGCGCGAAACCACAAAATATCCCAGTTTGAGGATCGACGGAAAAGCCCGCTGGTTCCAATCCCAGCTTGGACCGAAATCCCTGATCACCCGGCCTTCTGGCGGACAAAAACTCTCCGGCCCGGGATTCTACGAAATTTCGGGCCTGGCGTGGTCGGGCGGCGGCGCAATCACCAAGATCGAAGTGTCCATTGATGGCGGGCGCAACTGGAATGCCGCTGAAATGCAAGGCCCGGTTCATGCAAAGGCTCACACACGATTCGGGTTTGCGTGGGAGTGGGACGGACGGGAAACGCTTCTGCAATCTCGCGCCATGGATGATCAGGGCGAAGTGCAACCGACGGTGGCCGAAATCGCCGAATTCTGGCGCGTCCAGCCGAATTTCCTTCAAACCACAGACACGGTCGTCGGGCACTTCAACGCTATTCAGCCGTGGAAAGTGAACCGCGACGGCAGCGTGCAAAACGCGATTTCGTTTTAGCAATCAGCACGAGCCGTAGAGATTGAATCCTGGGAACGCCAATCTCCCGATTGGCGGCGCGCAAAACGCCAATTGGGAGATTGGCGTTCCCAGGTAACCACTGCCCACAGGCCTTGTCGCGCGCCGCCGCTGCAGAGTAAACTCGCAGTGCAATTTTGCGGAGGTGCGGCATGGCTCGAATCGTGCGTTGCGGTCTTATTCAGGCGCATTGCGAATGGTCTCCCGCGAAAACTTCTCTTCCTCAAATCAAAGAGAACATGATCGCCAAGCATGAGAAGCTCATCGCCGCCGCGGCAAAACGCAAGGTGCAGGTCCTCGGCCTGCAGGAACTTTTCTACGGCCCTTATTTTTGCGCGGAACAGCAGCAGAAGTGGTACGAACTGACCGAGCCCGTGCCGAACGGGCCGACCGTGACCCGCATGCAACAATTGGCCAGGAAATACGGGATGGCGCTCATTGTTCCGGTCTACGAAGTCGAAATGACCGGCGTGTATTTCAACACGGCGGCCGTGTTCGATGCGGACGGAAAATATCTTGGAAAATATCGCAAGCACCATATTCCCCACTGCCATCCGGGATTCTGGGAAAAATTTTATTTCACGCCGGGAAATGTGGGATACCCGGTCTTCGAGACGCGCTTTGGAAAAGTAGGCGTGTACATTTGTTACGACCGCCACTTCCCCGAAGGCGCGCGGATTCTCGGCTTGAACGGCGCGGAAATCGTGTTCAATCCGTCCGCGACCGTGGCCGGGCTTTCCGAATACCTGTGGGAACTCGAACAGCCGGCCCACGCCGCCGCGAACGGCTATTTCGTCGCGGCGTCCAATCGCGTGGGGATTGAAAAACCCTGGCAGATCGGCGAATTTTACGGCAAGAGTTACTTCTGCAATCCGCGCGGAAAAATTATCGCCCAGGCCAGCCGCGACAAGGATGAATTGCTGGTGGCCGATTTGAATCTCGACGAAATCCAGGAAGTGCGCGACACCTGGCAGTTCTACCGCGACCGCCGCCCGGAAACCTACGGCGAAATCACCCGCACGCAAAGCGCGCGCAGCACGCAAGCCGCGGATTGAGGGGAATTGAATCCACAGATGAACACAGATGAGCACTGATAAAGAGGAGAGATTTGAGATTTGAGATTTGAGATTTGAGATTTGAGATTTGAGACTCGCGAGCCGTGACATGCCGCAATCATGATTTACGAATCGCGATTCACAAATCACGAATCACGATTCACAAATCACGATTCACGAATCACGTTCTTCATCCGTGTTTATCTGTGTTCATCTGTGGATAAAGAGGATTTTTCATGACCACCCAGCCCAAGCAGGCGACGCGCAGCGAAGAAGTGGTCCGCAAGCACAAGGAATATCTCTGGCCGGCGGTCACCAATTTCTATAAGGAACCGCTGGTGGCCGACCATGCTTCGATGCAGCACGTGTGGGACCTCGAGGGCCGCAAGTATCTCGATTTCTTCGGCGGCATTTTGACCGTCTCGGTGGGCCATGCCAATCCCAGGATTACGGGACCGGTAAAGGCCCAGGTCGACCGGCTGCAGCATCTTTCCACGCTGTATCCCAATGAGGCCATCGTGGCGCTGGCCGAAAAAGTCGCGCAGATTACTCCGGGCGCCTTGCACTCCAGTTTTTTCACCAGTTCCGGAACCGAAGCGAATGAAGCCGCGATCCTGCTGGCGCGCATGGCCACCGGTTCCTTCGACATCGTGGCCCTGCGCCACGCCTATTCGGGCGGATCGTCGCTGACCAAGAGCCTGACGGCGCAGGCCCCGTGGCGGAAATCGGGAATCATCAGCGTGGGCATCGCTCACGCGATTAATCCTTACTGCTACCGCTGCCCGCTGGGCTTGAAATATCCGGACTGCGAAGTCGCCTGCGCCAAAGACGTCGAGAATTTGATCCAAACGGGCACCAGCGGCCAAATTGCCGCTTTCATGGCCGAACCGATCCAGGGAGTCGGCGGATTCATCACTCCACCGCCGGAATATTTCAAAATCGTTTTCAAAGCGGTGAAAAAATACGGAGGCCTGTTCATTTCCGACGAAGTGCAGACCGGCTTTGGACGCACGGGGAAGAAATGGTTTGGCATCGAGCATTGGGAAGTGACTCCGGACATCATGACCTGCGCGAAAGGAATGGCCAACGGCGCGCCCATCGGCGCGACGATTACCACCAAGGAGCTGGCCGCATCGTTTCAAGGGCTGACAATTTCCACATTCGGCGGTAATCCCGTAACCTCGGTGGCCGCAAAGGCCACGATCGAATTCATCGAAGAGGAGAAACTTCTGGAGAACTCGGAGACGGTGGGCAATTATTTCCGCGCCGAGCTAGAGGAACTGCAGCGCAAATATTCGGTAATTGGCGACGTGCGCGGCAAAGGCCTGATGCTCGCGCTCGAACTCGTGAAGGACCGCCAAACCAAGGAGCCGGCCCCCGAGGCCACCACCCAGTTGCTCGAGCGCACCCGTGAGCACGGATTGCTGGTCGGCAAGGGCGGCCTGTACAGCAACGTCATCCGCCTTTCTCCCATGCTGAACATCGCAAAGACGGATGTGGATGAGGCCGTTCGCATCCTTGACCGGTCATTTGCTGAACTCCCAGTCTAGCGCCGTTCGAACTAATCCCTACCGAGCCAGCCTGTATGTTTCAAAGTTGCAGTTCCGCAGATACCCGTGCGGCAATCCACCTCGGTTGGCCACTTATCTGAATTCCAATGCATCGCTAAGTACATTATATTCAATATCGTAAACGACCCAGTTGGTGTTTGGCACATGCCCGGCATTTAGCAGGTTCCAGGATGTGGCTGTTGTTGGTACCGTAAATTCAGGCCCCTCCGGGGAAGACTGTATAACGGCCCCCACGATCCCCGGTCTGACGCCCGGGGTTTGTTGTTGACTTAGCGGGCATTTCGCGAAGAGAAAAGGACTTGGGGCAAATCTTGCATGACCGGGGAAAGTGAACCATCCCGGCGAATGGATGTCGGAGCGAGGCCTTTTGCCAAGGAAAGCCCCGTGACGGGAAAGACGTAAAGGAAAGATATGCTGCTCCAAAAGACTGAAGTCACGAAGCAGCAAGCCCGGCAGCAGCGGCAGCGGTGTGCGCGGTTCGCCGCCGGGACCGCGAATGCAATTGGAGCCGCCGACGAATGTCTCTTTTCCCTGCTGCCTTATGCGGAGCGCGTCCGGCAAGCGGCGAGCTGGTACGAGGCTTGCACGCAGGCCATGCTGCGCTGCAATTTCGCTCCGCTGGACGAATGGATCCGGCGGCAGGCGTGCCTGGCGGCGGAAGAACACTTTGAGCTGGAGGATCTGTTGCAATTGCTGCGCATCTGCCGCAGCTCCGCTATTGAGATCGATGGGTGGGACGAAGACGTCTTTTCCGCCGTGGACGAGGTCATCAACGAAGGGCTTCGAGCCATTCGCGAGAAGGTTTCCTGGAATATTCCCGATCAGTTGAATTACGTGAAAGAGGCGCAGCGCGATCTCGGCATGCGGCCGGAGTTAATCGAGTTCGATCCAGTCGCGAGCGAGCTAATCCGTAATTGCGAACGCCGCAATGGCGAACGCCGCGAAACCGGCCGCAACCGGCTGGCTCTGCCCATTCGCGTCCGCTGCACCTCGCAAAAAAAGCAAAGCGATGAAATCACGCTCACGCAGAACGTTTCCCTGAGCGGCTTTTATTTCAGGACTGAGAAAAACTACACGCTTGGATCGCATTTGAAGGTGATTTACCCCTACTGGACAGGCCCCGGCAGCATCAACCGGGAATATCCTGCACGTGTCGCGCGGCTCGATCCTTTGCCGGACCGCTCTTGGGGCGTCGCCGTGGAATTCCTGCAGAATCTGCGGGACAAGACCGCCTGACCGGGCCGTTGCACCCCATCGACGTTCACGCTCTCCCACATGGCGCAAGGATTCGCCCGGCCGCCCGCCGCATAAAATTTAAATATTCCCTGCCGGTTGAACTACAATCAGTGTCCTGAAGCGGCCAACATTACGAAATTCGATTGGCCGCTTACCAAAACGAAATGGCGAATACACCGAGCCTTTTTCCCGATCCGACGCGCGAAATCTTTTTTGATATCGAAACGTTGCGCCTGTCGCATGAGGTAGAGGGCGGCTGGTCGAGCATCGCGCGCTTCGGCCTGGCCGTTGCCGTGACCTGGGATGCGCAGAATCGTTTCCGGCGCTGGTTTGAGGCGGATGCAAAAGAGCTCGTTTTGGAGCTGGGACAGTACGACCGCATCGTCTCCTTCAATGGCGATCGCTTCGATTTCGAAGTGCTCAGCGCCTATCAACCGGTGAAGCATCTGCTGGGCAAATCCTTCGACCTGCTGGTCGATTTGCACCGCCGGCTGGGACACCGAATTAAACTCGACGATCTGGCGCGGGAAACTTTGGGGAATAAGAAAACGGGAGACGGCGTGGAAGTGGTTCAGTGGTGGCGCGCCGGCCGCAAAGAAGAGGTTTGCAAGTACTGCGAGAACGACGTGAAATTGCTGGTCGACCTTATGGATTTTGCGCGCAGGAATAAATACGTGGTGGTGAATTCGCGCCGGTTGCCGGTCGACTGGCCCTGAGGTGTGGCGTTGGCGCATAGCATTGGTCGCGCAATATTGTTCTTGGCGATCGCGGGAATGTGTCTCGCCGTACCGGGTGTTTCCCGGGCCGCCGACAAAGAGAAAATTGACTGGAAACCGATTCCCAACGCGATCCTGCAGGTGGATTCGCGCGCGCCGAAACTGTGGAATGTTTTTCAGGCCGGAAAAAAATTCGATCCGTTGCTGTTGCAGCTCGGCTCCCGCTACCTGGTGATTTACGTGCGCAACATGGAAGTTTATGAATTAAAACCGGAGCAGCTTGGACACAAGGGCGAGGATCTTTTGTGGCGTGAAGCGGACAAGCCCGCGAAACCCGTAGCGACCTCGGATTGGAGCATCAAGGATGTCGGCTCGGCGTCGCGCATTCTGTTGAAACTTTCCGAAGAAGGCCGCGTGGTCAATATCGAAATTCCTCAAATGCCCGATCTGCGGCGCGGAATCTACTGATCGATGAGCGCCGCGCAAGATCCAGGCCAAGGCGGCATCCATTCCGGCGTTCTTGACGCCGAAACCATCCGCTCCAGTTCCCTTTACAACGAAGATCTCGCGCCGATTCCCGCCTCGCGCCGCAGCTGGGGCACGTACAACTACGCCGCGCTGTGGATCGCCATGAGCGTCAATATCCCCACGTACATGCTGGCAAGCGCGATGATCGCGGGAGGAATGAGTTGGAAGCAGGCCATCTTCACCGTGTTTCTGGGAAACGTTGTGGTCCTCATGCCGATGCTTCTCAATGCCCATGCGGGAGCAAAGTACGGAATTCCCTTCCCGGTGTTCGCGCGCGCGTCGTTTGGAGTGCTGGGCGCGAATGTTCCCGCCGTCCTGCGCGCTCTGGTTGCCTGCGGATGGTTCGGGATTAATGCCTGGATCGGCGGCGCTGCCGTAAATGTAATGGTCTCTGTTCTAATTCCCTCTTGGCGGACGTATTCTCCCGGCGTGTGGATCTGCTTTGGCGGCTTTTGGCTGTTGCACGTCATTGTGATTATGCGAGGCATCCAGACGCTGAGGTTCTTGCAAGGTGTGACCGCGCCGTTTTTGTTGCTCATCGGCGTTGCGCTGCTCGCGTGGGCCGTTGTGAAAGCGGGCGGCTTCGGAACCATGCTGTCGGCGCCGTCCAAGTTTCAGACGTTCGGAGAGTTCTTTGGCTTCTTCATTCCGTCGTTGACGAGCGTGGTGGGATTTTGGGCGACCGTGGCCCTGAACATTCCGGATTTCACCCGTTACGCGCGCAGCCAGCGCGCGCAAGTGATTGGCCAAGCTCTGGCCCTGCCGACAACCATGACGCTCTACTCCTTCATTGGCATTGCCGTCACTTCCGCAACGGTGATTATCTTTGGACAGGCGATCTGGGACCCCGTGCAAGTGCTCTCGCGGCT